>Ga0256405_10002361_pt1 | contig 43869 bp, 34 predicted proteins | sample RumenRJG_02DNA_FD_189096 | JGI IMG/M metagenome (GOLD analysis project Ga0256405, IMG submission 189096) | Bovine rumen microbial communities from Lethbridge, Alberta, Canada - RJG_02 | ecosystem: Host-associated > Mammals > Digestive system > Stomach > Rumen | place: Canada: Alberta... | reverse complement strand
AAATTCATTGTATGAAGCAGCTGTTATTGATGGTGCTACTAAGTGGCAGCAGTTCAAGAGCATTACATATCCATTGGTAATGTTCCAGCTTAAGCCAACTTTGATCATGCAGTTTGCAGGAAATATCAATAACTTCGGTGCAGTCTTCTTCCTGACAGGTGGTGGACCGAACATGCCTCAGCCAGGTTTGACAACTGTAACTAACTGTGGTGCGACAGATCTTTTGATCTCTTGGATCTATAAGCTTACTATGAATACTCCAGCCCGATACAATTTGGCTTCAGTACTTTCACTTCTTGTATTTGTCGTACTCGTTCCGTTTGCGTTGTACAACTACACAAGAACCAAGTCGTTCAAGGAAGGAGAAGTATAATGACAAAGTTAACAAGCAAAGCTACTCCAGTCGGAATTTTTTTGAACATTATTCTTGCGATAAACGTACTTATTGTCGTTTACCCTGTATTGTTCACGATCAGTTCTTCGTTTACGAAGTCTAATTCTTTGGCTGCAACATCAATCATTCCTTTTACTACTCAGGTAGATAAGGAAATACGTGATGCATGTGCAAAATGTCAGGGAACTGGTTATATTCCAGAAACAGGAATGGAATACATCAAGGTTGAAACAGAATTTGATGAAGACCTTAATGAAGTTTCTTCCACAGGTCCAGAGGACAGGATTTGTCCTGAATGTAATGGTACCGGAAAAGGTAAGGCTACAAAAGTTGTTCATAAGTTCAGCATTAAAAAGCCTACTTTGTATCAGTATCGCCGTCTTCTTACGAGCCCTGATAAGCTTGTAAAGGGAGAAACGACTGTTCACGGAACAAACTATAAGATCTGGTATCTTAACACTCTTAAGATTGCTGTAATGAATACAATTATTACTGTATTCATATGTACATTGGCCGGTTATATCTTCTCTCGTTTTGAATTTACAGGACGTAAGCAGATTATGGGTGGTTTGATTGTACTTCAGATGTTCCCTAGTTTTATCGGAATGGTTGCCACTTATGTAATCCTATGGAAGTTCAATGCATTGAATACATTGTGGGGGCTTGTACTTGTATATTCTGCAGGTTCAATTCCGTTCAACTCCCAGCTTATGAAAGGTTACTTTGATACAATGTCAAAGGATATTGCAGAAGCTGCTTATATTGACGGTGCTTCTCCATTGGTTGCATTCATCCGTGTTATTCTTCCTTCTGCAAAACCGCAGATTGTATTCTTGTCTTTGACAAGCTTTACAGGACCGTGGATGGATTATATCTTCCCACGAATGATTTTGCGTAGTGATGATAAGAAGACGCTTGCTGTTGGTCTTTTTGAAATGATCAGCGGTCGTTCAAATGACAACTTTACAATGTTTGCAGCGGGAGCCATCCTTGTTGCAGTACCGTTTACTATTCTGTTTATGGCAGGTCAGAAGACATTGCTTATGTCTATGGCTGGTACAAGCGGTAAAGAGTAAAGTTTTGTAAAAAATTTATTCCGTATCTTGAAATGGAGTCTGATGCAAGTCAGACTCCATTTTTTTGTTTTAAAGATGAAAGAAATGTAGTATAATTAAATGTGTGTATAGAAAATAACGTGGAGGAAATATGTTATTTAATAGTTCTGTTGTAAAAAAGTTTGCTGCCAGTGCAATGATTGTCTGTGCGGCTGGAACTGTTTTTGCAAAGCCAAAAAAAGGTGGTTCGATTAATCCGGAATTAGCTGTAACTCAGCTTGCGGGTGTGCAGCGTAAGGCAAATAAGCCTACAGAGGGTGTTTATTACAGTCTTTTTGTCCGTTCTTTTGCAGACGGTAATGGTGACGGCATTGGTGATTTTAAGGGGCTTACAAAAAAACTTGATTATTTGAATGACGGTGATGATTCGACGACTTCTGATCTTGGTGTTACGGGTCTTTGGCTTTTGCCGATCTTTGATTCTCCGTCTTATCATGGGTATGACGTAACAGACTATTATTCCATTAATCCTGAATATGGAACTATGGAAGATTTTGAAAAATTTATTGCTGAATGTAAAAAACGTGGAATTGATGTAATCATTGATATGACTTGTAATCATTCTTCTCCATATTGTGAATGGTTTAAGGAATCGAAGAATCCTAAGAGTCCTTATCGTACCTGGTACCGCTGGATTACGGATATGGATTTTTCTGAAAATGGAGGAGTTTACAATCGCAATCAGAAAGGACTTGCCGGCAATATATGGTGTATTGATCTTTCTAACCCTGTAACTGATGCTACTGGAAAACCTGTGCTGGATAAAAAAGGTCAGGCTGTAATGAATTATTATGCTGGGCTTTTTAGTACGGGAATGCCGGATTTTAACATGGATGAACCAGCTGTCAGGGAGGAATTTAAGAAAGTATTTAAATTCTGGCTTGATAAGGGGGTTTCTGGTTTCCGCTTTGATGCTGCCGGACATATCTACAATGCAAACGAAGTAAAACCAGGTTCTGAAACTATTACAAAGGCAGTAAAGTTCTGGAAAGAAATGAATGACTATATTATCTCTATTAAGCCGGATGCATACAGCGTCGCAGAAGTATGGGAACCGACTGCTACAAGAGCAAAATATCTTGCAGGAATGCAGTCTAACTTTCATTTTGATTTGGGAACCTTGATTCCTAATATTATCAATAATCAGGAAATTAACGATAATAACGGAACGCCTGATGATACTGACAAGAGCCGTTACAACGGTTTTGCACGCAGCCTTGAAAGCGAATATGCAATGTACCGTGAAAACAATCCGAACTATATTGATGCTCCGTTCCTTTCAAACCATGACCTGGCCCGCATTTCTGCTGCTTTAAGAAACAAGCCTGCTAAAATGAAGCTTGCCGCTGACATGTATATTCTTGCAGAAGGAATTCCATTCATTTATTACGGTGAAGAAATCGGTATGAAGAGCGGTTCTGATGATCCGTCTAAGCGTACTGCACTTGTATGGAATGTTGAAGGGAAAGATAAGATGACAACTTCATGGTTTGATACTCCTGCTTACGGAAATGCAAAGGTTTATAACAAAAAAACTATTCCTGTGGCACTTCAACAGAAGGATCCGGAGTCTCTTCTTAACCATTACAAACGGGTTATCCGCGTAAAAACAGCTCATCCGGCTTTGCTTCACGGACGGCTGAAGGCTGTTCCCACGGACAGTGCAGTCCTTGAATCATGGATTATGGAATCACCGGAAGAAAAGGCATTTGTAATTCACAATGTTTCATCTAAGAGAACAGAAACTGTTGCTCTGCCGGCCGGTTGTGATATGCCATTGGTTTATACTGCAAATCCTGGAACTGTTATTTCCGACGGAAAGATTACAATTCCTCCGATGACATCTGTTGTTCTTGCTGCTTCCAAGTAGGTTTCTTTAGAACGACAAAAGCCGTTCTTCCGGTATGAATGCCCGGTTGAACGGTTTTTTTTGCTATATACGAATAATGTGTTGATACGTAAAATGTGGTGGTTGTGCTTCGACTGGCTCAACAACCAATTTGCGCGAGTGTAAATTACAAGATTTTTTCGATTTCGGCCAGACTTGAAATTATTTTGTTGCAGAGAGGGCGGATTGTTTCGTCCGGCTGCATTTTGTCTGGAACCATTATTGTATAAAGTCCTGCGGCGTGTGCGCTTTTTATGCCGTTATAGCTGTCTTCTACAGCGGCGCATTCTTCCGGCTTTAATCCAATTGACTGGCATGCTTTAAGGTAAATTTCTGGGTCAGGTTTTGAATGTTCTACCTGATCGCCGCAGGTTATTGTCTTAAAATACTGGATTATTTTGCAGTCTGCAAGCTGTCGGTGAACTCTTGCTTTTCTTGTGGAAGAAGCAAGTGAAAGTATATATTTTTCACTAAGGTAGTCCAGTGCCTTTATTACGTGCGGCATAAGCGGAATACCTTCTTTTTTTTCTGTTATGTCAAAAAGTTCTGAAGTACGGTTTAAAAAAGCAAGGCTGTCAAAATTGTTTCCGTAAAGCTGCTTTAGGATTGCTATGATGTCGGCGCGGTTCGCACCCATGCACTTTGAATTGGCCTTGTTTATATTTGAAATACCGAATTCTTTTGCTGCGTCTTCCCAGTTGCGCCAGCTGATAGTTTCTGTGTCTAAAAGAACTCCATCCATGTCAAAGATTACGGCTTTTATGTCAGAGGTTTGTTTTTCATTCATATTTGCATTATATTATTTTTATTAAGGAATTGATATGGATTTAGAAAAAAAACAGGAATTGTTCCGGCAGATAGATGAACTGACCGGAATTTATGAACAGTATAATCCGATTGGAGAAGGGCATAAGTTTGAACTTTCTGTTGTAAAGAAAGTTTACGAAGAGATGATTTCGTATGTAATTGTTAATATTGATGAAGCAGAGACGTTAAGAAAATGGATGGATTCGCATGATTTCTGGAAAACTCCGGCATCTACGAGATTTCACGGAAACTGGGAAAGCGGCCTTTGTGTTCATACGCTTCTGGTGATTATGAATGCGTTTTGGTTTGCAAAATCAGTTGTTGAGAACTATGAAAGGTCGCCGGTCGATGGAAAATTTGACTTTAATGCAGAAGATATTTTTGTTGCTTCTCTTTGTCATGATTTCTGTAAGGCCGACAGCTACATGATTGAATATAGAAATACAAAGGATTTTATGGGCAACTGGGTTAAAAAGCCTGTTTACCGTACTAGGGATGATTCAAGGAATCTTGGACATGGAAACGAATCGGTTCTTAATCTTATTGAATGTATGCCGTCGTTTATAAATAGAAGGAATGTACTTGAAGCTGTAAGCCGTCACATGGGATTCAGTGATTTAACTGATACGGAAAAGATGAATTATTCGAATTTTCTTCAGAATCCGCTGGTGCTCCTTTTACAGCTTGCGGATCAGGCGGCGGCTGCGTGGTGGGACTGCTAAAATATTTGTTTTGCGGAATCTACAGAAGTTTTGGGAATAGCCTGCGCCGCTATGGAAGGGTGGCGGAGCCAGGATTTGCGCTTTTGCGGAAGCTGCGCATTTTCAGTGCTATGTCTTTAAGAAAAAGCCCGTTGTTGCCGGTCGTTCTGCGCAAAGACCGAGCGTAAGCGGGCCCTGGAACAGCGGTTTGCAAAGGAATTTGCGCCCGTTTTATGAGAATTTACATTGTATTGTTGAAAAATAGAATTTCCGCTACAATAAAGTATTCTACATTTTTGATGAGAAAAGAGGAAAAAAATGCCAACTGATCTAAAGAAAATGCGCAATATTGGAATCATGGCGCATATTGATGCCGGAAAGACTACGACTACAGAACGTATTTTGTTTTATACTGGAAAAATTCATAAGATAGGCGAAATTGATGACGGTCAGGCAACAATGGACTGGATGCAGCAGGAGCAGGAAAGGGGAATTACAATCTGTTCTGCGGCTACAACCACTACATGGAAAGGCTGTCAGATTAATATTATTGATACTCCGGGTCACGTAGATTTTACGGCAGAAGTTGAGCGTTCTCTGCGTGTTCTTGATGGTGCCGTTGCGGTAATCTGTGCAGTTGACGGTGTTCAGCCTCAGACAGAAACTGTATGGAAGCAGGCTGATAATTTTTGCGTTCCGCGAATTGTTTACATGAACAAGATGGACCGCATTGGAGCTGATTTTTTTGGTTCCATGAAAGATATTGAAGATAAATTCGGTGTTGAATGTGCTGCATTGCAGATTCCGATCGGTCAGGGACAGGAATTTGAAGGTTTGATTGACCTGATTGCAATGAAAGAACTTCGTTTTGAAGGTGAAGAAGGGGAAAATGTTGTTGTAAGCGACATTGATGCTTCTCGTCTTGATGATGCTAAGGCATGGCGCGAAACTCTTATAGACAAGGTCGCTTCTGCTGATGATGAACTTGCTGAAATTTATCTTGAAGGCGGCGAAATTTCCGATTCCCAGATTAAGGCTGCACTTAGAAAGGCAACTGTAAACCGTGCGCTTGTGCCTGTTGTAATGGGGTCTAGCCGTCACAATCAGGGTGTTCAGCCTTTGATTGATGCTGTAATTGACTACCTGCCGTGCCCTACGGATATTCCGCCGGCAAAGGGAATTCACGTAAAGAAGGATAAGGAAGAAGAAGTTCAGATTCCTTGCGATGCTTCTAAACAGGCTCTTGGTCTTGTATTTAAGATTCAGTATGACAAGGAAATGGGATCTTTGTGCTACGTGCGCATGTATTCGGGAAAAATTTCTTCTGGAACTCAGATTCTTAACATCAATAAGAAAAAACGTGAGCGTGTGAACAGAATCTTGCGTATGCATGCGGATAAGTCTGAGCCTGTAAATACTGTAGAAGCCGGTGATATTGCGGTTTTTGTTGGACTTAAGCTTGCGCAGACTGGTGATTCAATTGGAAGCGAAGGTTTTCCGGTTCTTCTCGAAGAGCCAGTATTCCCTCAGCCGGTAATTTCTGTCGCTCTTGAGCCGGAAAGCATGAGTGAACGCGACAAAATGAATGAAACTTTGGAAATCCTTTCTAAGGAAGATCCTACATTTACATATCACGAAGATGCAGAAACTGGTCAGCTTATAATCAGCGGAATGGGTGAGCTTCATCTGGATGTACTTGTTACCCGGATGAAGGATGATTTTAAAGTTCAGTGCCGCGTTGGTGCTCCTCAGGTTACTTACAGGGAATCAGTTACTGCGGCGGCTGAAACTTCTGATGTATTTGAAAAGGTTCTTGCTGGGAAAGAAAACCGTGCAGGACTTTCTGTACGTGTTGAGCCGCGTGAAACAGGTTCTGGAAACAGCTATTCATGTACGGTTAGGAAGCAGGAAATTCCGGATGAAATTTATTCTGCTATTGAAAGTGGATTTAAGTCTTGTCTGGATTCCGGCATTAACTACGGTTATCCTTGTGCGGATATTGCCGTAACTGTAACAGGAATTGAATATGACGAACTTACGGCTTCGACATTTGCTTATGAAGCATGTGCTGCACAGCTTTTTGACAAGGTTTGCAATATGGCAAGTCCTGAGCTGCTTGAGCCTGTAATGAACGTAGATATTTCCTGCCCTAAGGAATTTGTAGGTGATGCGATGAGTCAGATGACACAGCGCGGCGGAATGATTCTTGGTCAGGATTCTAAGGCTGGCGGAGACATTGTTCATGCGCAGGCTCCTATGGCTAAGATGTTCGGTTTTAGTACAAACCTTCGTTCTGCAACTCAAGGACGTGCAAGTTTCAGCATGGAATTTTCGCACTTCCAGGTTAAGGCCGGCGGACTAGACTCGTTCTGATTTTCTGCGCTTTTTTTACGCAGACTTAAAGGGTTCCCGGAGTTTTCTGCTTCTGGAACTTTTTGATTGAGGGGGTAGTAAAAACCCTCAAAACGGCGAAGTCAAGGCTTTAAGCGTTAGCGTGCCTTGACTCGACGTATTTTTTTTGGTCAATTTATTGAAATACAATAGAGGATGATATGAAAAAGGTATTTGCTTTTTTTGTTTTTATGGCGGCATTCTGTTTCTGTTCTTTTGCTCAGTCTTCATCAGATCTTAAAAAAATTGATCAGGTTTTTTCGCAAATGTCGGACAGAGCCCGCAAGGAAATTATAATTTCTGACAAAGTTCAGTTTTATAAAGATCTTATGATTGTTCTTGAGGCGGAAAAAAATTACAGAAGAGATGATCTGCCTCTTTATTATCTTGTTGATAAAAAACATTCTATCGGAGAGTATGCTCCTAAAGAACTTGTAAAGCTTGAAAAAAATGATTTCTATGCTATAAACCGAAATGATCTTTCTCTTCGGCCTGAGGCCGAGGCTGCCCTCAGAGTTATGTCAAAAGCGGCTTTGCAGGACGGAATCCGTCTGTTGGTAAGTTCGACATATAGATCCTATGCTTATCAGGAAAAAGTTTTTGCTAAATGGGTTGCAATTGACGGATTGGAAGAGGCCGAGAGGGAAAGCGCGCGACCAGGAACGAGTCAGCATCAGCTTGGTGTTGCTGTTGACTTTGGTTCTATTACAGATGATTTTGCAGAGACTGCTATGGGTAAGTGGGTTTATAAGAACGCAGCAAAATATGGATGGAGCCTTTCTTTTCCTAAAGGATATGAAGATATTACTGGTTACCGTTGGGAATGCTGGCATTTCCGTTATATTGGTGTTCCTGCCTGCCAGATGCAGAAAAAATGGTTCTGCGATATTCAGCAGTATATGCTGGAATTTATAGATCTTTGGAAAAAGTCTTGAAAACTTTTTTAAGGAAAGCTTGTGAAAGATCCTGCTGCATACTGTAGCTGATAAAAAAAATAAAAAATTTAAAAAAAACGGTTCGAGTTATTGACATAAATGATAATATAAAATATATTACTATCACACGCGGCGATGGCGGAATTGGTAGACACGTAAGGTTGAGGTCCTTATGGCGAAAGCTGTGCAGGTTCAAGTCCTGTTCGCCGCATAAAAGGAAATGCAGGAATGCATTTCCTTTTTTTTTAGGTGGCTCGGATAATCAGTCTGGATTGTTTCAAATTTACAATGTGTTTGAGCTGTTCTTAATTCACTTTTATTAGTAGTTGTTGTAAAATAGAACAATGAGCAGGTTTATATATTTTCTTAGTCGGCAGGTTCCTTTTTTTCTTTTTTCTGTTCTTTTTTTTGGTTGTAATAAAGTTCAGGATATGACTCTGGCGGAAATTGCTGAAATTACGGCTTCTGAGGGTGAAGGTCTCGTATTCAAGACTCTGAGCAAACCGTACAATGATGATGTTTTTAAAGACGGTTTGGTGGGCGGTGTATGGCAGGATTCAATTCTAAGCGATCCTAAGACATTCAATCAGCTTATTGCAGAAAGAGATGCAGTTTCTGCTGGTATTGTTTCCATGATGTTGGATTATCTTGTAGATTATGATTTTTCATCCCGGCAATGGAAGCCTCATCTGGCATTTTTTGAGATTGAAATTGATCAGAGGAAAGGAACTCTTACAGTCCATTATACGCTCAGGGACGGTTTATACTGGACCTGGTACGGAAGCGACCGAAAGATCCCTGTTACAAGCGATGATTTTGTGTTCTGGTACAATGAAATTGCAGGGGATGAGCAGTTTGGTTCCAGCGGGTATGCTCAGCAGTGGTGTACAATGCCTGACGGTGAATCAAAAAGGGTTGAATGTGTAAAAATAGACGACAGGCATTTTGATTTTATATTCCCCCGCATAGTTTCTGATCCCCTGCTTGCCACGAATATGTCGCTTTGCCCTTCTTTTATTTACAAGGAAGCAAAGAAAAAGAGCGGTGCAGACGGCGTTAAGGGGCTTTTCCCGGTGAATGCAGATGTCCGTTCTATTCCTAGTTGCGGCAAATGGTATCTTTCTGAATATTCTCCTTCTCAAAGACTTGTGTTTTCTAGAAATCCTTATTATTGGGAGAAAGATGGAAACGGTTGTTCTGTTCCGTACACCGAAAAGCAGGTTTATCAGATTGTGGGCGACATGAATACGAATTATCTCTTGTTTAAGCAGGGGAGAATGGATTCTTATATGCCGCGTCCTGAAGAACTTAATGATGTGATTGAAAATCAGAATGATGAATATACAGTATTTAACGCAGAAGGTTCTATTGGAGCCTCGCTGTGGTCGTTCAATCAGAATCCAATAAATTCAAAAGAACCGTTCTACAGATGGTTCTGTATAAAGCAGTTCAGACAGGCTATGAGCTGCCTGTTGAACAGGGACAGAATAATTTCTCAGACATACCGTGGACTTGCTTCTGCAAAATATGATTTTTTTCCAGATGCAAATCCTATGTACAATCCTGATATTATGCTCCGTTACCAGTACAATAAAGAAATGGCCTTGTCGCTGCTTGATTCTGCTGGTTTCAGCCGGGATAAAGACGGTGTGATGAGGGATTCTTCTGGAACAGCTGTTGAATTTGATCTTTCCATAGCTTCCTCTTCATCTGTTACAAATGATATTGCACTTATAATTTCCGATGAATGTTCAAAGGTTGGAATTAAGGTGAATATACGTCAGATTGATTTTCAGAAGATTATAGAGATGCTTTCGTCTTCTTATGACTGGCAAAGTGTAATAATAGGTCTGGGTGCGAATATGTTTCCAAGTCAGGGAAGCAATGTTTGGCCATCGGGCGGAAATCTTCATCTTTGGTATCCTCTCCAAAAGCAGCCTGCAACGGATTGGGAGGCACGGCTTGACTATCTTTATAATGAGGGCTCTTACACGAATGATAAGGCTGAAGCTAAGGTATTCTGGGATGAATTCCAGCGGATTATTTTGGAGCAGTGTCCGGTAATTTATCTTGTCCGCCCGCTTTCTTTTGCGGCTGTAAGGAACAAATGGGATTTGTCCAACGTCTTTTATGACAATAAGAATGGCTTTATGACAGACCATATTTTTCTACGCAACGTTCAGTAAAAGCCTAAGAAATTATCAGGAGTGAAAACTGTTATGAAAGATTCGTTTAAAAAGATTACAGGTCTTATATCAGTGCCGTGGAAAATGTACAAAAAAAAGGCTCCGCTTGCGTCATTTATAACCGGCAGAATTTTTACTATGTTCGTACTTTTGTATCTGCTTGGCTTTTCTCTGTTTGCACTTATGGAACTTGCGCCTGGAGATATAGTTGATCAGATGATGACGCAGCAGCTTATGTCCGGCATGGAAAGTTCAAAGGCTTCTGCAGGTGGTTCTCAGGTTACAGCGAACGAAAATTTTTCTGAAAAACAAATGGAAAATCTACGCAAGGAATTCGGATTGGACAAGCCTTTTTACGTGCAATATGCGAAGTGGCTTAACCGGGTTCTGTTTCATCATGATTTGGGAATAAGTCTTGTAAGCCGTGCACCTGTAAGTTTTCTGATTGCTTCCAGAATATGGAATTCTGTTTTGTTGAACTTGATTTCTCTTGTATTTATAACGGTGTTTTCTTTTTTGCTGGGCGTTTATTTTTCAAGTAAAGCTGGGACAAAAATTGATGTTGCCGTTACATTCTTTGCCTTGTTTTTTCATGCATTTCCGTCAATCCTTCTTCTTATTCTTATTCAACTTTTTGCATCTGTAACAAGATTGTTCCCTGTAACGGCTTACCCGGATTTTCCGTTTGAATCATCTCCGGCTGCTTTCTCATTCAGCTATATGCATCATGTTTTTTTGCCGCTTCTTGCCTCCTTCTTGGGGGGAGCTGGCGGTACTTTGCGGATGATTCGCTCTACAATGCTCGATCAGCTTGGACTTCCTTACATATTCGCTTTGCGTGCCCGTGGAATAAACGAACGTCGTGTTTATCTTAACCATGCATTCAGAAATACTCTTAATCCGTATATAACAGGAAGCGCGAATCTCCTTGCAAGCCTTTTCAGTGGTTCCCTTATGCTTGAAATCATCTTTGCATATCCAGGGATCGGACGGCTTACATATGAAGCTGTCCTTCAGCAGGATATAAATCTTGTGCTTGCTACGAGTATGTTTTCGTCCGCATTGGTTCTGGTGGGAATGATAATAAGTGATATCCTGCTGGCATTCGTAGATCCAAGAATCAGGTACGGTAAGGACTAAAGGCAGGGGAGGACAGAAATGAAAAAGTTTTTTGATTATCTTAGGAACAGACCGTTAGCTTTAGCTTCTGCTGTCATTCTTGCAATTCTGTATTTTATAATGATTTTTGCAGATTTTTTTGCTCCATACAAAGCTTCCCGCTCGTTTGAAAACAATACCTTTCATCCTGCGAACGTTCAGCTTACGCTCAAGGGAATAAAAGTCCGCGAATTCCGTTCTATAAATAAAGCCAGTTGGAAATACGTGCGTGTAAAGGATGAAGAATGCATTCATTCTTTAAAATTCTTTGCAAAGGGGTATGAATACAGAATTTTTGGAATAATTCCTTGCAGCCGTCATATCATAGGATCTGATTCTGACTATCCGGCTTATCTTATGGGGGCTGACAATCTTGGACGCGATATTTTCAGCCGCATAATTCAGGGAAGCCGTATTTCCCTTACGATTGGATTCGTTGCGACAGCAGTTTCTTTGATTCTTGCCGTAATTTTGGGCGGAATAAGCGGATATTTCGGCTCTGCCGCTGACTGGATTATCATGCGCTCCGCAGAATTCTTTATGCTTTTTCCGGGACTTTATTTTATCCTGTTCCTGCGCTCAATTCTAAATACAAAAATGGACAGCGGAACATCCTACATGATAATAACGCTGATTCTTGCGCTTGTAGGTTGGCCCGGAATGGCACGAACCTTGCGCGGAATGATTCATGCAATAAAACGCGAGGAATTCGTAATCGATGCAGCCCTTGAAGGAATTCCTGCAATCATCGTGATTATCCGTCACATAATTCCTCAGATTTCAAGTTATCTTATCGTCGGCATTACGCTAAGTATTCCGGGCTACATAATGAGCGAGACCGCTCTTTCCTACCTTGGTCTTGGAATAAATGATCCGTCCGTAAGCTGGGGCTCAATGATAAACCGGGACATTTCAACGCTCTCAAACCTGCGTAGTTTTCCGTGGCTTTTGTACCCGGTTCTGATGCTTCTGATTGTAACTTTGGCATTTAATTTTTTGGGAGATGCACTCCGCGACTTTTTTGATCCTTACAGCATTATTTTCAGAAAAAAAAGAAGGAAGGGGGAAAGCCTTCCCCTCGCCGGCACTCCGTTGCCGTCTACCCCTTCTAACGGGGCTCTGCCCCGTAACGCCCCGGAGGTTCTTCTCTCTGTAGAAGATCTTAATGTTACGTTCTCAATTCTCCGCGGTGTTTCCCGGATTCCCGTCTATGGAGTAAGGGGCGTATCCTTTCATGTAAATAAAGGCGAAATTCTTGGCCTCGTAGGCGAATCCGGCTCTGGAAAGTCTGTTTCTACAACAGCGATTCCCGGACTTCTTCCTGCAAATGCAGAACTTTCTGGTCACATTTATTATAAAGGCCGTGATCTTACTGCATTAAGCCAGAATGAACTTCGAAAATACCGCGGTTCAGAAATTGCGCTGATTTTTCAGGAGCCAGGCAGGTCTTTTGATCCACTACAGACGATAGGTTCCGTTTTTTGGGAAACATTCATGGTAAAAGAGCCGGAAATAACCAGGGAAGAAGCCTATGCAAAAGCAGAAAAACTGCTCGCAGAAGTAGGATTGCCTGATCCTGCAAAACGGCTTGCTTCTTATCCGCATCAGTTCAGCGGCGGGCAGCTTCAGCGCATTGGAATTGCGCTCGCTCTTGCCCAGAACTGCCGTCTTCTTATTGCCGATGAGCCTACAACAGCTCTTGACGTAACAATTCAGGCGCAGATTGTTTCCCTTCTGCTTAAGCTTAAGAAGGAACGGGGGCTTTCTATTATTTTTATAAGTCATAATATAAGTCTTGTTGCTCAGATCTGCGACAGAATTGCTGTAATGTACGGCGGAAAAGTAATGGAAACAGGAACGGCTGATCAGATAATGCATAATCCGCGTCATCCGTATACTAAAGCTCTTATTTCTGCTATGCCGGAATTCGGGAGTCACTATACAAAAAAACGTATGATTTCAATTCCGGGCCGTGTTTCAGATCCAGCATTCCCGGAGCCAGGCTGTCCGTTTGCTCCCCGCTGTTCATATTCAACTCCTGAATGTACGGAAAAAGATGCTGTTTGTAAAAGTTTTGTATAAACAGTATTATATTTCTATATGAAAAGGAACGTTTTTTTTGAAGGTTTCCGTGACGGCATTCCAATTGGTCTTGGTTATTTTGCCGTTGCATTCAGTCTTGGGATTGTTGCAAAGAATGCAGGTCTCACTCCCTTGCAGGGGTTTATTGCAAGTTTTTTGAACATTGCTTCTGCCGGTGAAAATGCGCTTTTTAAAGCAATACAGTCATCTGCAAAGGTTTTTGAGATTGCTCTTATTTCTATAGTTATTAATGCGCGGTATTTTCTTATGAGCTGTTTCTTAGCCAGCGGTTCGCCAATGATACGCCCTTCTATCATCGTCTTTTGGTTGGCTTTGGAATAACTGATGAAATATTCGGGATTTCTATTGCCCGCGGAAAAAACGTCGAGCCGCTGTATAATTACGGTGCACTTCTGTTTGCCGTTCCAATGTGGTCAATTGCAACTTCGCTTGGAATTCTTGCAGGAACGTATCTTCCTGTCCGCATTGTCAGTGCTCTTTCTGTCGCTCTTTACGGGATGTTCGTTGCAATTATAATTCCGCCTGCAAAAAGAAATCCTGTGATTGCGCTTTCCGTTCTTTCCAGTTTTGTTTTAAGTTATGGGTTTTCTGTTTTGCCGCATTTAAAGAATCTCTCTGAGGGAAACAGGACAATAATTCTTACGATTCTGATTGCTTCCATTGTGGCTGTCATAAAGCCGTTGCCAAAGGAACCTTCAGAGGCATGTAAACAGGAGACGTCAGAAAATGAATAACGGCGCATACATTTCAATTCTTACGGCAGCTTTCGTTACCTATCTTATAAGGGTTCTTCCTCTTACATTAATAAGAAAGCCTATAAACAACAGGTTTATAAAGTCATTTTTATATTATGTTCCCTATGTAACTCTGTCTGTAATGACATTCCCGGCAATAATTCAGGCAACTCAAACTCCGGCTTCTGGTATAATCGCGCTAGTTGTTGGTGTTGTGCTTGCCTTTTTTGGAGCAGGGCTTTTTCCTGTTGCGTGTGCATGCTGCGTTTCTGTCTTTGCTATAGAAATGTTCATTGCATAATCAAGCACTGTGATTTATTATTGATATATGGCTATTGAAGAGTTTGTTCCGTGTACTAATGAAGATGTAAATAAAATTTTAAAATTTTCGGCAGAAATAGATAAAATGACTTCTGTATTTCGCAGAACTATGCTGATAGATAAAAGCCGTTGCGAAAACGATGCAGAGCATTCATGGCATATTGCGGTTATGGCTGTTCTTTTTGAAAAATTTGCTCCGGCCGGAACAGACATTTCCAGAGCCGTAAAAATGTGCGTGGTCCATGATCTTGTAGAAATCTATGCCGGTGATACTTACGCTTATGATACTGATGGCAACAAATCAAAGGCAGAACGTGAAAAAAGGGCGGCAGACAGGCTGTTCTGCATGCTTCCAGATGAAATAGGTATGAAAATCCGGCTCCTATGGGAAGAATTTGACAGTATGAAAACACAGGACTCTAAATATGCTGCCTGTATGGACAGAATACAGCCATTCCTTCACAATACTTTAACAGGCGGACATACCTGGGTGGAAGGGGCTGTTACAAAAAAAAGGTTTTGGAAAGGTGTGCAGTAATAAAAGATACTTTACCGGAAGTGTGGGACTGGATTTTAAAAAACGTTGAAAATTCTGTATGCAGGGGTTGGATAAAAGACCGCTGAGATCTTGGAGGTGCAATATGAACGAAGTTATGTTGATTGAAAAGGCATTTGAAATGCTTAAGTTTTCTTATTGTCCATATTCTCATTTTCATGTGGGTGCTGCCCTGCTTTCAAAAACAGGTAAGATATATGGCGGATGCAACGTAGAAAATGCGGCTTATGGCCCTTCGAATTGCGCTGAGCGTACTGCCATATTCAAGGCTGTCAGCGAAGGCGAAAAGGAATTTGAAGCAATCTGCATTGCGGGCGGAATGAATGGAGTTATAACGGATTTTTGTCCGCCCTGCGGAGTCTGCCGTCAGGTGATGAGGGAATTTTGTTCTCCAGATTTTAAAATCATTCTTGCAAAATCAAAAGATGAGTATAAAATTTTCACTCTGGCAGAGCTTCTTCCTGAAAGTTTTACGCTGTAAAGCTTGTGAATGACAGGAAAATTTATATTTTTTCTTTGGAGCGGCTTATGGCTTTTATTTCTAATCCTGAATTTTCAGAAGAGACCTGCTTTTGTTTTTCTGGCAGAGATATCTTTTTAAAAAAAAGCGGGGAACTCCTAAAGTTCAATGATCTTATTTATTTTAATAAATTAGACAAAAACTCTGATTTTTTTGAAGAAAAGGCCTTTGGCATCTGTGCGGTTTCCGTTTCGGAAGGTATAGAGTTTTCACAAGAATACGTAAAAATTCCGATGAGACAGTTTTTTGCTGATAACGGTGAGGAACTGATTGTAAAGTCTTCCCGTTCGCGTGCAATATTGAATTGGAGAAGGGAAATGCGTTTTTGTTCTTCATGCGGTAAACCGCTTGTTGAAAGCGAAAAATTTTCTGCCCGGGAATGTCCTGTATGTCATAAAATTTATTTTCCGAGAATTGAACCTTGCGTAATTGTTTTAGTCCGTAATGGAGAAAAGATACTTCTTGCACGGCATGCACAGCGCAATCAGGATATATATGCGTGCATCGCCGGTTTTATAGAATCCGGTGAAACAGCTGAACAGGCAGTAAAAAGGGAAGTGAAAGAAGAAATTGGCATAGAAATACAGAACGTTGTGTATAAGGGCAGCCAGAGCTGGCCGTTTCCCGATCAGCTTATGCTTGCATTTACGGCAGAATATAAAAGTGGCGATATTGTTTTACAAAAAGAAGAAATCTCCGATGCGGGCTGGTTTTCTAAAGAGGAATGTCCTGCAACACCGTTGCCAGGTTCTGTTGCGTACCGGTTAATACATGATGAATTTTAATTCCAATCATTTATAATGGTTACAATAAAACTTTTTATTCTCTTGATAAAACAGAGAAGTTTTATGAAATTTTTTTCATAAAATATCTCTGTTTTTGCATCAGAATCGGTTTAATTTTCAATGATCACAAAGTTTTTTGCAGGAACCTTTATAACTTTTGATGCTGCAGAAACGGAATACGTTCCGTTCTGTTCATTTATGCTCACAAGTTTTCCATAGTCATTTATATCCTTTGCTTCATCGGATCCGTTGAAATAAACCGTGAATTTTCCGGCTGAATATTTGATAAGGTTAGGACTTATCATGTCAGCTTCTGCACCTTCATTAGCACCGAAGCTGGAACGGTTTGCATTTCTTAATGCGATAAGAGCCTTGTATGTATTGTAGACATCATAGAATTTATCTTTGAATGAAAGGTCTATTCCGTTGATTTTGTTTCCGGCTATGTAACTGTTGGAATTGCCGTTTTTTGTACGCATAAATTCCTGTCCGCCGTTTATAAACGGTGTTCCCTGCGCAAGAAAAACGAATGCAGCTGCCAATTTGTCTTCTTTTTTTACGGTTTCGAGCTGCTGCTCTGTAAGAAGTTCAAAAAGATTGCCGTTCTGGTTTTTTCCTATTTCTGTTATTGCAAGTTTGTCAAAGAGAGTATGATTGTCATGACATTCGACATAGTTTATGCTTCTTCCTAATTTTTTTGTGAAGCCGCCTTTTCCTCTCAAAGAGCCGGTAAGTCCTGCAATTACAGTGTTAAAGGAAGCACCGTTTCCCTGTACAAAACCGCACTGAGCAGGACTGAATACAGAACCTTTTAAGGCATCTCTGTAGTCATCATTAAAGCATCCTACTCCGTTAACGTTTTCATCATCTGTAATAAGGTCTACAGTACTTTTTGAGCATCCGAATTTAACAAGGCTTTTTCCACCTGTCCATGGTTCTCCGTAGACCATTACGTTAGGATCAATTTCTTTGAGGGCGTTGTAAACTGCTGTCATTGTATCGCGTTCCTGAAGTCCCATAAGGTCAAAACGGAATCCATTTACATGGTAGTCAAGCATCCAGTGTCTTACGGAATCTACTACGAATTTGCGTACCATAGAGCGGTTTGTAGCAATTTCGTTTCCGCAACCAGATCCGTTTGAATAGCTTCCGTCTGCATTCAGTCTGTAGAAATATTCAGGCACAGTAAGATCATATATCGAATTTTCGCCAGTTCCACTTGTATGGTTGTATACTACATCCATAATAACGGCAATTCCATTTTCATGAAGCTTTCCGATCATATACCGCATTTCGTTTACGGCCTGGGTACCGTCTTTGTATCCTGTAGAAACATAGCGTCCCTCAGGAACATTGTAGTTGTAAGGGTTGTATCCCCAATTGTAAAGGGTGTTTGTATTTTTTTCTGCATATTCAAAGCATGGCAGGATCTGAACATGAGTAATGCCTAAATCTTTAAGGTGGGAAATTATTTTATCGCCGTCTGCGATTTCCTTGAATTTTCCGGTTGAGTCAGAAACTTCTACAAGAGACCAGTCGCGTATGTGCATTTCATAAATCACAGCATCGGTGTAGGACATGGCTTTTTTCCCGCTTTCCCCGAATGGATTGTAATAGCTTTCTTTTGTTCCCCATGAAGTATCTTTTGTAAGGTTCTGCGGAATCGCTGCCGGATCTTTGTTTATGTCAGTAATCTGGCTTGCCGTAGATTCCGAACTTGCTGCTTTTGCCCAAATATCGCATACACGTACTTTTTTCCCCGGATTAGAAATTTCGTACTGATAGTATCTGAATCCATCTACAGGAATATTCAGAACCCATATTCCCGGATTTTGAGCATCTTTTTCCATTTTTATGGATTTAACGGGCTTCGCAAGATTTTCTGAATCTCTGAACAAAAGAATTTTAACGTTTTTTGCAAGCGGAGCCCAACATTTGAACTGTGCTGAATTTTCAGAAAGCGTAAGACCAAGGTCATTGCCCGGATATGAATTAAGCTTGTCCAAATCTGGCTGTTCCTTTGCCCATAAAGATAGGCAGAGCGTTATGGCACATGAAGCAAGAAGAATTTTTTTGAGATTAAAGAATATTCTCTTCATTTTTTTACTCCAAAAATAAATTTCTATGGTAATTATACTTTATTTTCTGAAAAAATTATTGTCCATTTCTATGAAATAATAGCACAAAACTATTCTTTTTTTCGAACGTTGACTTTGGCAGCATTGCCGTTTGCTGCAAGGTTGTTGATTCAAGTGTTTTAAGGTACAATAAGGGAAGGGGTTTTTATGACAGATACAGAGCAGCCGATTATAAAAGTTTCGCATGTTTCAAAGCAATTCAATATGGAAGCCGGATTTTTTGCAAAGAAAAGAAAATCTGTTTATGCTGTAAATGACGTTTCATTTGAGCTTAAGAAGGGGAGAGCTTACGGTATTGTTGGCGAATCAGGCTGCGGAAAGACAACTACTGCCAGAATGATTGTGCAGATGTATATTCAGACTTCCGGTGAAATTTTTTATGAAAAAGAATCCGTTTCTGGTTTTTCAAAAAGAGATCTCAGACATTACAGAGAAAAAGTTAAATATATATTTCAGGATCCTGCGCGTTCATTAAATCCCAGAATGACAGTTTTTGAAGTCATGACAGCAGCTTTGCGTCATTCTTCCATGTGGAAGGGAAAAAAAGAAGCGTGGAAAGAAGCTTCAAAAATAATTCAGGAAGTCGGACTTAGTGAGGAAGATCTTAACAGGCGTCCGGCAGAATTTTCCGGCGGACAGAGACAACGAATTTCTATTGCCCGTGCCCTTATAATGAATCCCGATGTACTTATCTGTGATGAAGTTGTTTCTGCTCTTGATGTTTCTATTCAGGGGCAGATTATAAATCTTCTTCTTGACCTTAGAAAGTCACGCAACCTTAGTTTTATTTTCATTACGCATGATCTTAAGGTTGCATGTTATTTTTGTGATGAAATTGGCGTTATGTACAGAGGCGTATTGGTGGAAGAAGCTCCTGCCGAGAGCCTGTATAAAGACGCGCTGCATCCTTATACAAAGCTGCTTTTTGACGGTGCGCAGGGAAAACTTTCTTTTTCCAATTGCGAGGTAAAGACAACACTCGAAAAAGAAGTTTGCTGTCCTTTTGCGTACCGCTGCCCAAACGCTACCGAACGCTGCCACCAGGAACTCCCGGAATTCCGGGAGATTGCAGGCGGGCATAAGGTCAGATGTTTTTACCTGTAATGCCACCAGAAGGATATTTAAGCACAAAATTACTTTTATAAATTAGTTTTGTTTTTTTTCATAATTCCACATACCTTTGATCGGCGAGAATGAAATTGTATAAGTCCCGCTGGTAACGTTTAGTACAATATTATTACCGGTTGAATTCCCCCAGCTTTTTGACCAATCTGAATCAGATGTGCAGAATTTAAATTGAATTGTCTGCGCAGAATCAAATGTAAGATCTATTTGAAACCAACCGTCATCCGCTGCATTCATTTTTGTACCGCCCCACTTATTAAAAGTTCCGCGGATATACATTGTGGAATAAGTCTCCTGAATTACAGAACCGTTATCCTGTTGTGTATACGTTTCTCCAGCTACGTAGGTTTCGTCATCAAAGTAATTTGATTCGGTTTTGTCCAGAACATATACGCGGTAAGCACATGGTGCAATATTTTTTACGGTTACTGCTGAATTTTCATAGACTGGCAGAGGAGCTTCTGTATCTCCAATAAGGCATGAAACTGACGAGAATGAACCGCTTCCTGATAAAGAAACGCTTTCCAGAGCTGTTCTTCCAAGATTGAATACGCAGAGAATCGTTTCAGTATTTGTGCTGATTGTGTAGGAAAGAATTTTGCTGCTTGAGGAAGTAAGGAATTTTACGTTTCCGTTTGCAAATGCGTCTTTGTGAGCTTTTCTGAGATCATTAATTGCCTTGTTGCATTTTAACAAGGAATTTTCTGTTGTAGCTTCTGTTGCTTCCAGAGTCCAGTCAAATTTACCTCTAAGTCTTGAATCGCCGGAAATGTTGAGCTGTTTCATCCCGATTTCTGTACCGTAGTAAATTACAGGAACTGTAGGACGAATAAGAGAAAGTGATGTGGCAAGTTTCTGGAGTTTTTCGTCACCTGTAAAAATTGTTCCCGGACGGTTATTGTAATCATCATGATTTACCATGAATGTGGCAAAACCTGTTCCTGTAGTTTTATTCTGATGCAAAGAAGAAGAAATGGTATCTGCCTGATTTTTTACTGCGTTGGTACAAGGTTTTCCCTGATCAAAATCCAAAAGCATATTAAATTCATCTTCATTTCCAAGGTACTTTTCAAATGTTGTGCGGTTTCCTTCAATCCATGCTTCAGCCATCATGAATTTTGGTGAACTGTATTTATCAAGTTCTGCCCTTAATTCCTTGAACCATGAATGCGATTCGTCTGTATCGAAGCAATTAACTGATGTTCCGCTTTTTGTTTCAATAAGATAGCGGACAGCGTCTGCACGGAGACCGTCAAAGCCCTTGTTAAGCCAGTAACGTACTACATTTTTCATTTCTTCACGTACTTCGTAGTTTCTGAAGTTCAAATCAGGCATTCCAGATCCGAATGCCCCGTAATAATAACCTGTTTTATCTTTATAAATATTTTTGTGCCAGCATCCGATTGTACCCATTCCGTTATTCCAGCTTAACTGGTTTGAACTCCACATATACCAGTCTTTTTTTTCAGTGCCCGAAGCAGAATTCAAGAACCATTGGTTTGAAGTGCTAGTGTGGTTTGGAACGAAGTCAAAAATGATTTTCATTCCGCGTGCATGGCAGGCATTGATAAGTTCAGTCAGGTCGTCTTCCGTTCCAAAATAGCTGTTCACGCTGTAATAATCTACGGTATCGTAGCCGTGCATATTAACGTTATCACCTTTTCCCTTGTAGCTGCATTCAAAAATCGGGCTTAGCCAGATTCCGTCGCATCCGATTTCAGTCTGAATGTAGTCAAGTTTTGCGGTAACGCCTTTTAAATCTCCGCAGCCGTCTCCGTCAGAGTCATTAAAACTTTTCATCCAGATGTGATAGAAGGAAGTTTTTTTCCACCAGTCAGCTTCAAGTCCTGTAGACTGATTTGCAGCTGCTGATGCTTCTGCATTTTTTTTCGCTTTTATAGTTTTTGTCCCCGCAGAATTCAAAAAGACTGCTTTCTGTTGAAGTGCTGTTTTCTGAACTTCCGTCAGTATTATTTCCAGAAGTTCCCCCGGTGCTACTTCCAGAGCCGCTTGTCTGCTGATTCTGCTGTGCTTTTAAAAACGCATTTATCAGTTCTGAATTATCTGAACTCGATCCGTTGTTACATGCCGCAAATAAAATAGCGGCGGTAAAAATTGTTAAAAAAAATTTATTTTTCATGAACTTATATTAGAATGAATTCTCTTTGAGTATCTACTGAAAAAGCTTGTTTTTTAAGAATAAAACAGAGAAATTTCTGAAAAATTGCGGAAAATATGTATACTAACAGTCTTTTGTATGGTATATTTACTTGCAGACGATTTTTCTCAGGAGGGGGATTTTTGAAAATAATTCACTGTGCAGACCTTCATCTTGATTCAAAAATGGAAAGCAATCTTTCCAGGGAAAAGGCTTTGCAGCGGAAGGAAGAACTGCTTAAGTCATTTGAAAATCTGATTACCGTTCATGCGCAGAAAAATTCCGCAGGTGTAATAATAATTGCCGGTGATCTGTTTGATACATTAAAAAGCTTTCAGAAAACTGTAAAAAAGCAGGTTTTTCATTTAATTCAAAGTCATCCGGAAATTACGTTTCTTTATCTGAAGGGAAATCATGATTCTGAATCTTTTTTTGAAGCTCAGGAAAGGATTCCTGAAAACCTAAAGTTTTTTTCTTCTGAAAAATGGATTTCTTATGATTTTGGTAAAGTCTGCATTACGGGGCGTGAAATCACTTCTTTTGTTCCTGAAGATGTTTATAATGAGCTTGTCCTGGATTCCGGACGGATTAATATAGTTGTTCTTCACGGTGAAATTGTAAAATCGACCGGTAAGTCAGATGCTCCGTTTATAAATCTTTCAAAATTAAAAAATAAATATATAGACTATCTTGCATTGGGACACATTCATTCTTATTCATGCGAGCGGCTGGACAAGAGGGGCGTGTTCTGTTATTCAGGCTGTTTGGAAGGCCGCGGATTTGACGAAACTGGTCCAAAAGGTTACGTGCTTCTTGATGTCGATGAAGAAAAAAATTCTGTTTCACAAGAATTTATAGAAACTTCAATCAGGAAATTGTATGCGCCAGAAATTAATATTACCAATCTGGAAGATTATTCTGACATTCTGAATAAAATTTCCTCTGATATTGACAGTATTTCCAGAAAAAGCCTTGTAAAAGTCATTCTGAAAGGAGAAGTCTCTGAGGCGGCAGATATAATGACAGAATCTTTTGCCCGGCAACTTGAATCGGATTTCTTCTTTATCAAGGTGGAAAATCAGACGGAAATAAAAATTGATTACGAAAAATACAGGAATGATATTTCTCTTAAAGGAGAATTCGTTCGAACTGTTGAATCTCAGAATCTCCCGGAAGAAAAAAAAGCCAGAATAATTATTGCTGGGTTAAAGGCCCTGTCAGGAAAAGAGGTCTGAATGTTCATTAAGTCAATAAATATAGAAAATTTCGGTAATTTTCATAAGCAGGAATTCATTTTTACAGAAGGATTGAATTCTTTTATTCATGAAAACGGATGGGGTAAATCTACGCTGGCAGCCTTTATAAAGGCAATGCTTTATGGAATGGACGAAAAGGGCAGAAAAAAAGAGGGATTTTTTGAGCGTGAACGTTATTTTCCGTGGAATGGAGGAAAATTCGGTGGAAACATGATTTTTTCAACTGGAAAAAAAGAATACCGGATTACAAGATTTTTTGACAGAAAGAAAAAAGAACTTGATACTTGCGAAATTTGGAATATGGTTTCAGGACTTAAGGCTGAAGAATTTTCTGACGGCGAAGAGCTTGGAGTCCAGCTTTTTAGGATTGACCGTGATTCTTTTGAGCGAAGCTGCTTTGTAACTCTTGACAAGGAAAAACTTCCTGCTTTAAGTGATAATATAAATGCAAAGCTTAACGGACTTCTTGATGATTCTGATGACGTTGGAAATTATGAGACGGCAGACAAAATTTTAAGTTCTGCGCTTTCTTTGCTTCAGGCGCCAAGAGCGCGGGATGCTGTAATAAGAACAATTGAGGCTGAGATAGAAAACCGCAAGGAAAGCTTGGATAAAATAAATTCATTGGAAAAAACGGTTACTCAGCTTTCTGATCTAATGGAAAATGAAAATCAGAGAAAAAAATATGAAAAAGAAAGGCTTTCTGAGCTTGAGACGAAAAAAGAAAATATCAGTCTTTACGAAAAGCGCAGGTTACATGAATCCATGAAGAAGTCTCTTGATGAAAAAAAATCTCTGGAAAAACAATATACGGATTTTTTTAATGGGCTGATCCCTTCGGAAGCAGAAATTACAGAATGTCTTAATCTTAATAACCGTATATCTCAACTTGAAATAGACATAAGCCGTAATGAACTTTCGCCGGAGGAAAAATTAAATTATTCAGAACTTAAGGATTTTTTTTCAGGAGACGTTCCGTCTGTTGAGCAGATAGAAAAGTGTCGTTCTGAACTTGATGAAAAGAAAGACATCCTTCATAAAATTGATTCTGCTGCACTTTCCGAACAGGAGCAGCGCAGGCTTGAAGCTCTGAAAACTCAGTTCAGCGGCTTGGAAATTTCTCCTGAAATAATAGCCTTTCACCTTGATGATATCTGTTCTGCAGAAAAAATTCTGCAGGAACTGAACGAAATGCGCTTTAATCATAAATCCCTTGAAGAACAGAAAAAAAAGCTGGAAGAAGATGCATTAAAAGCTAAGAAAAATGTGCGTATTTCAGGAATCGCTTTTTTTACTGTTTTAACGGCTTTATCATCATTATGTTTTTTTGTTTTTACCCTCGGAATGCTGGTTTCTTCTGTTATTGCAGGTTTTGCAGTGTGTTCTCTTTGTTTCGGGCTTCTTTTTTCTACAGGTTTTCAGAAAATAAAGGAAGTTTCGGATTCTATTTTAAGCCTTGATTCAAAAATTCAGGATGCGGAGAGGCGCTATAATTCTTTAAATGATTCTTATATTAGTTTTATAAATCAGATTCATCCTGGTTTTAACCAGGAAAAACCCCAATACGAACTGCTCAGGATTGAAAACGAATGGCAGACTTTCGGGGAACTTCTTCAGAAAGAAAAAGCTTATGATTCTGTCTCAAAAAATAACCCAAGGCTGTGTGAACTTACAGAAGCGATCGAAGCTTTTACTGTCCGCTATGAATCTCGTTGCAAGACATCTGAGCCTTCTGGAGTACTTGCCATGTTAAGTCAGCGACTTCCTCCGTACAGGGATTATTCAAGGCGGATGATGATTATAGAATCGTCCGGGAAGGATCTTGATTTTGCAAGGAAAAGATTGAATGAACTTTTTTCAAAATGGAATGTCGAAGGGGGCGGAGATACAAATTCAAAGGTCAGCCAGATTCAGAAAAACCTGCTTGCGCTTGAAAATATCCAAGAAACTCTGCCTTCGGAAATGGCTGCGGTAAAAAAGTTTGAATCTGAAAATGACATGACAAAAATTTATTTGGCAGAAGAACCTTCTCTTTCACTTGAGCAGGTTAATCAGGAATATTCTGCTGTTTCCGCAAAATTGATTCAGATAGAAAGAACGGTAAACGAATATAAAGAGCGCATAAATGACTATGAGCTTGAAATTGATAGAAAGTCCGACTATGAAAATGAAATCGACGTACTTGAAAAAAAGCTTACAGCGGCTAAGGAAAGGGCAGAAGAACTTTCCTATGCTAGAACTTTCTTAAAAACCGCCTATGAATCTCTTTCTGACCGCTATATGGAAAAAATGGAATCTGCGTTTACGGAATGCATGAAACTTTCTGGAAGCAAAAGGTCAATTCTTATTGACAGAAATATGGACGTAAAGGTTGAAGGCGAAGGTTCTCTTTATACTTCTGATTATTTGAGCGAAGGGTACAAGGATCTTGTAAATTTCTGCACAAGAATAGCCCTTATAAGTGCAATGTTTACGGAAGAACAGCCTGTCATCATCCTGGATGATCCTTTTGTTAATTTTGATGAAGATAAAATTGTAAATGCCGGAAAGATTGTTGCTTCTATTGCGCAGAATAAACAGGTTCTGTATTTTGCCTGCCATGATTCAAGGTGCATTTAGAAAGATTCAGAATAAAGTTCTAATTTAAAATTTGACATTCTGAATTATGAACTGTAGAATGTTATTAATAATATAACCCTATGATGAGAATAAGCAGAATTCTGCGTATTCTTATCATCATAAATGAAACTGCAAAGCCGGTTTCTATAAGGAGGCCAAAAAAATGGCAAAGGTAGAGCTTAAGGGCATCTGCAAAGATTATGACGGTGGTGTTCGTGCTGTAACAAACGCAAACATCACAATTGAAGACAAGGAATTCTGCGTATTCGTAGGTCCTTCTGGATGTGGTAAATCGACTACACTCCGTATGATTGCCGGATTGGAAGAAATTTCAGAAGGTAAGCTTTATATCGACGGTATCGAAATGAACGATGTTCCTCCTAAGGATCGCGATATCGCCATGGTATTCCAGAATTATGCCCTTTATCCTCATATGTCTGTATATGATAACATGGCTTTCGGACTTAAGCTCCGCAAAGTTGACAAGGCAGAAATCGACCGCAAAGTAAAAGAAGCTGCAAAACAGCTTGGTCTTACACAGTATCTTCAGAGAAAGCCAAAGGCTCTTTCTGGAGGACAGCGCCAGCGTGTTGCTGTAGGTCGTGCTATCGTCCGCGAACCAAAAGTATTCCTTTTCGATGAACCTCTTTCTAACCTTGATGCAAAGCTTCGCGTTACTATGCGCGCAGAAATTGCAAACCTTCATAACACACAGCAGAAAACAATGATTTACGTAACTCATGACCAGACAGAAGCCATGACTTTGGGTACAAAAATCGTTGTAATGAAGGACGGTTTCGTTCAGCAGATTGGAGCTCCGTTGTATCTTTACAATAACCCAATCAACAAATTCGTTGCAGGATTTATTGGAACACCTCCGATGAACTTCATGACTGTAAAGGTTCTTGAACGTGGCGGTAAAATCGTTTGTGATGAAGGTTCTTTTGAAATTGCTCCAACAGAAGCACAGGCTGCATGCCTTAAAGACTACATCGGTAAGGAAGTTTCATTCGGTATTCGTCCAGAAGATGTTGTATACTCAGCTCAGCCGGTTGGAAAAGACAATATGCAGATGAAGATTATCAACAAGGAACCTCTTGGTGCTGAAACTCACTTGTATCTTGTTTCTAACAAAGGCCAGCAGCTTATTGCTAAAACAAATGCGAACGCAGAATTCCGTCTTGGTGACACAATCAACGTTGTTCCAAACATGGAAAAAGCAAAATTCTTCTCTATGGAAGAAGGCGAAAAGAACATCTGCGACGTAATCGAAGTTAAATGGTAAGAAAGGCCGACCGGTAGAGGCGGCCGTTGATTGATCGAAAATCCCGTTAAAAAACGAGCCGCAAGGGTCGTTTTAGGGATTTCAAATCTAAGTGGTCGACCGGTAGAGGCGCGTTCTTGATGGATAGCAAAGCGTAAAAAAAATTGCGCGAGCAATTTTTTAGCTTTACGTATCTCGAATGCGTTATATACTGTTGTTCCTTAAAATCGCAGAGTTACAAAAGCGTCGGAATTTTCCGGCGCTTTTTTTCTTGTACCAGTGCAAAATCTCTGTTAGATTTAATATATCGGGCTGTATAGCCTTGCTTTTATACTGATTTTATTTGTATGGACAGATTTATATGGGAAAAGTAGTTTTGTTTGGAGAGCTTATGCTTCGTCTGAAGCCAGAAGGAAAAAACAGGTTTTTTCAGAATGCTGGTTTTGAGGCTGTTTTTGGCGGAAGTGAGGCAAATGTTGCAGTAAGTCTGTCAAAATTCGGAAAACTTGCAAAATTCGTTACAAGTCTTCCGAATAATGCTATTGGAGAAGCTGCAGAAGCTTCTTTACGTTATTATGGTGTAGAGGTGAATTCCCTTAAAAAAGAAGGACGTCTTGGAATATATTTTCTAGAAACTGGTGCATGCCAGCGTCCTAGTCAGGTTATTTATGATAGGGCAGGAAGTTGTTTTTATCTTTCTGAACCTGATGAATATGATTGGAAAAAGGCGTTTGAGGATGCGGAATGGTTTCATGTTTCTGGTGTAAGTCCAGCAGTAAGTGCTCCGGCATGCCGTTCTGTTATCCGTGCTATGGATGAGGCAAAAAAAACAGGTACACTCGTATCTTTGGATTTAAATTATAGAAAAAAGCTCTGGAAGTATGGAAAATCTGCCAGTGAAGTAATGTCTCAGCTTGTGCATAAAGCAGATGTTCTTATCGCAAATGAGGAAGATATCCAGAACTGCCTTGGAATTCCATTGGGAAATTATGCGAATCCTGTCGAAAGCTACAGAAATTTATGTGAATCCGTAAAAAATCAATTTCCAAATGTAAAAATCGTAGCCGTAACTCTTCGTAGAAGTTATTCTGCTGACCGTAACGGTTGGGGAGCTGTTATGCACGGCGAGACGGGTTTTTATGAAAGCACAGTTTATGATATAGAAAATATTGTTGAAAGGGTAGGCGCCGGAGACAGTTTTGTAGCCGGTTTAATTTTTGCGCTTACAAATTCAGATATTAGTGAAAAAAAAGAATCTTATGCCCTTGAGTTTGCAACGGCTGCCAGCTGTCTTAAGCATTCAATTAATGGAGATTTTAATCTTGCAACAAAATCAGAAGTAGAATTACTTATGAAGGGAAATGCAACGGGAAGAATTCAGAGGTAGATATGAAAAAACAGTATGTAATGGACGAATTGATTGTTTCTGCCGGTACAATAGCAGTGGTTCAGACTTCGCTTCCGGCTCAGGCTGTGTATATAGCAAAGGAACTTTTAAAAAATAATGTTAAGGCGATGGAAATTGCATACCGTGATCTGGAAAATTTAGATGGATCCGACGAATGTATTCGTGCCATTAGGGAAAGTGTACCAGAAATGTTGGTTGGGGCAGCAACAGTTACATCTCCGGTTCTAGCAAAAAGGGCAATAAAAGCTGGTGCTCAGTTTATCTTGTCTGCAGGATTTAATCCAAAGACCGTTTCATATTGTGTGAAAAAGAATTTTCCTGTTTATCCAGGAATTGCTGTTCCTGGTGAAATAGAACAGGCGGTGGCATTTGGTCTGAAACTTTTAAAAATTTTCCCTGTAGCAGTTTTGGGAGGCACTTCATATTTAAAAGCTCTTTCTGGTCCTTACCCGGAAGTGAGATTTATTGTTAGCGGCGGAATAAATGCAATAAATGAGTCTGAATATAAATCGATGAATAATGTTGCTGCTGTAAGCGGTTCTTATCTTTGTACAGGTTTATAGTAATTATGGAAAAAAATCGTCTTTATTCGCTTATTGACAAAGCTGTATATGATTACAAACTTATTGAGCCTGGAGACAAAATCCTCATTGGTGCAAGCGGCGGAAAAGATTCAACAGCGTTGATTGAATATTTTGCAAACAGAATGCGCCGCCCGGATTGTGATTTTACTTTTACGGCATTATATATTCATACAGATTTTGCATCTCCTCTTCCAGAAGGAATTCTTGAATCATTTAAAAAATGGAATGTGGATTTCAGGATTCTGGACGTTAATACTCTTGAACGTCTGAAAGAAGGAAAAAAAATGAGCTGCTATTGGTGTTCCAGTCAGCGCCGGCTTGAATTGAACCGCTATGCTGCTGAAAACGGTTTTAACAAGGTTGCACTAGGACATCATCTTGATGATATTCTTGAAACCGTTCTTATGAATGCACTCCAAAAAGGTGTTTTGAGCACAATGATTCCACGTCTAAAATATGATAAATTTCCTGTAACAATAATCCGGCCTTTGTGCTATGCTCCGGTAGAAGTTATTATTGAGCACGCAAAAAAGCAGGGGTATTATGGATATACATGTACCTGCACGTATCAGGATAACAGTGACCGAAAATCAGCCAGAAAAAAGCTTGAAGTTCTGACTGACGGCGATCAGAGAAAAAAGATGCGGCTTATGACCGCCTTAAAAAACGTAAATCTGGAATATCTTCCGTAATGCGAATGAATCCCGACACGATTATTATGCTGTTCATCTTATGCATTAATCAGTCTTTTTTGTAAGGTCTCTTTGAATACATATATGTAAAGCGGGCAATTGTATATGCATCTATTACTCTGCTGCCTATTGCTTGCATTTTCCATTTAAGTCTTAGTATGGCTGTGTGTTTTCCGGAAAGAGCTTTTTTCAGGCAGTGGCGTACGGTCTTTTCGCTGGAAAAACCGTGGAGAACTTCTTTTCTGGCTCCGTTGCTCGCTACATTCGCAAATTCTGTGCTTACAGAGCCGGGGCATAATGCGCATACAGAGATTCCCCTAGGTTTTAGTTCCGCGGCAAGAGCAAGTGAATAGCTCAGGACGTATGCCTTTGTTGCCCCGTACACTGCAAAATTTCCCAGCGGTGCAAATGCTGCCATGCTGGCTGTATTTATGATAAAAGAATTTTTGTTCATATATGGAAGAGAAAAGCCTGTAATTCCTGTAAGGGATGTGCAGTTCAGATCTATCATTTCCATTTCTTTTTCTACCGGAGTTTCTTCAAACGGACCGTAAGTACCGAATCCCGCATTGTTTACGAGTACTTTAATTTCAAAATCTCCGGATATTGACTTTTCTGCGTCTAAAAGTGTCTTGAACCTTAAGGCTCCGTCTTTTCCTGCTATATCAACAGAAAGAGCTTTCGCTTTTGGAGAGCCCTTTATTTCTGTAATTTTTTTTTCAGTTTCCGTAAGTCGGTCAAGTCGTCGTGCTATCAGCCATATTTCATCAATATTGAGATATTGGTAGTCCTTTGCCAGCTGGATGGCAAAATCTCTTCCCATGCCGGAAGATGCTCCGGTTATGATTGCAATTTTTTTCATATTGTAAGTATAGCAGTCAAATTTTTAATGTCTAGTAGTTTAAATTTATGCATGAATCAGTTTACTATAAAATTCAAGGCTCTGTTCTATGAATAATATTGCTTTATGTCTTTTACTGATTTATTTTATCCTCAATGATTCCTATGAATTCCGTCAATGTCATGCCGAACGATTTCGCAATGTTGTATAAAATCATGATTGACGGAATTTTCTTTCCTTTCTCAATCTCAGATATATAGACTTGATGTGAGTCTATCATATCTGCGAGTTTTTCTTGGGAGAGATGATTTTCTATTCTTTTTTCCTTTATGGCTTGTGCGACAGCCATATTTATTTCCATGAACAGAAGCATAGAAAAATATAAGCAAAAACATTATAAGCAGTTGCTTATAAAAAATATTCGTGGTATAATATTCACAACGATTATGTTTGAATCCTTAAAAAAACACAATAAAATCTAAGGATGATTTTATGAAAAAGCGAAATTCAATTTCATTTAGTTGATTTTATTCACTTTGACTATTAGAGTGTAGAATGGAAGTCTGTTTTTACAAACGGGGATTGTATGAGTAAAAAAGTTTTTAAAATTTCGTTCATAGTATTATTTTCTTTATTGTATTTCTTTGTGATTTTTTTGAATGCAGCAAGGGTGCATATTAATTCTGATTTTTCTAATCTGATTCTTGAAGCAAAGGATTTCTGGAACGGAGATGTGCTTTTAAGCAACCGCTATTTTACGGGAATAACGTTCTATACAACAGATTTTCTGTATTACGTAATTTCATATTTTTTCTTTGGAACCGATAATTTTACATTTGTCCTTGCAACGTCAATGATGTGCTTTATGATTGCCTTTGCGGGTACATTTCTGCTTAAGGTAAAAGATAAAAAATTTCCATGGATTCTTTTTGCTGCTTACGTAGCTTTTTCAGCACTCCCAGACTCAGATGCTGTTTCATTGCTCTGTTCTCATACGCCGGCTGCTGTCTACTGTCTTTTTGCCCTGTATTTTTATAATGAATGGAGAAACTGCAGTAAAACAAAGCATCTTGTATTTTCCGGTATCCTCTATCTTCTTGCTTTTGCAGGAGATTCTTCTGTTTTGATTCTGTTTATTCTTCCTGTAATCTTTATAGAGGGGGTGGAATTCTTAAAATCATTCTGTTTTGAAAAAAACGCTTCTGTAGAAAAACGCTTTTATGTGATTGTTTCAGTTTTCCTTGCAGTAGTTGTAATTACATTTATTTCTGAAAAAATTTTCTTCCTTTTGAACGGTTCTGAAAAGAATACATTTGTCTCTGATTTAAAGTTTATAAAATTGGAGGATGCCGGCGAACATATTTGTACATATTTCTATGCAGTCATGAATCTTTTTAACGTTTGTATCTCTGGTAAACCGATTTTATGGGCATCTTCATTTTTTTACTTTGTCCGTTTTATATTTGTTATAGCCGGATATATTTTTGTAATAAAATCAGTTTTTGTTCTGCTAAAACGAAATGACTATGATTTTATAAGCACAAGTTTAAGCCTTGGTGTTATTTTTATTTCGGTTGTATTTATAATAACTTCTTTATCGCGGGACCCTGCAAGCGGCAGATATTTTGCATGTGCTCCTGTGCTTTTTGGAGTTATTATTGTAAGGCAGCTGCAGTATTGTGATACATCGTATTTTTCACTCAGGGCAAAAAAAGCAGGAAGTATAATTTTAATTGTCCTGTCATCAATTATGGTTTTAAATTATTTGAGAAAAACAGATGTCAGAATTGCGTATAACAAGGATATTCGGGAAAAAGAATGCTATAAGCAGGATTGTCTGGAACTTGCAAGATATCTGGAAAAACGTAATTTAAAAAACGGCTACAGTGATTTTTGGACTGCATCCATTATTTCTGTATATACTCATGAAAAATCTACGGTTCGTCCAATTTATGGCGATTTTTATTCTGATTTAGAAATAAAGAAACATCAGTGGTTTGCAAAGTTTGAATGGTTTTCTGAACCTTGTTATTTTGTTGTTCTTTCTCCGGATACTTCAGAAATGTACGGATTAAAAGAAAGTAATGTTGTTTCTAAATTCGGTACTCCTTCCGAATACGATGAATTCCAAGGATTTAAAATTTTTATCTACGATCATGATATTGCTCTTGAAAAATAGTTTCCGCGGAAAATCAGGTTATCAAAATGAAGCGCAAAGATGATAAAAGTTTTGCATAGAAAATTCTTTCTGTGATTGCGCAAAGTGTGCAATATTCTTTATTATATACATGTCTTGAGGCTCCTGTTACGGTGCTTTACTAACAGACGGCAGGGCGTTAATAATTGCACAGGCAATTTTTAGCATAAAATAAAGAATACGAGGTTTATGATGTCTGATAATTTTCCACTTAATAACGAACAGCTTAAGGAACTTGTAAAAAAATTTCCTACTCCATTTTATCTTTATGATGAAAAGGCAATCCGCCAGAATATGCGAGAATTTACAAAAGCTTTCAGTATTTTTCCGGTTTTCCGCGAACATTTTGCTGTAAAGGCTTGTCCGAATCCATATATCCTTAAAATTCTTGCAAGTGAAGGCTGTGGTGCTGACTGTTCAAGTGCACCGGAACTTATGTTGAGCGAAATGAGTGGTATAAAAAAGGATCACGTTATTTTTACGAGTAACGAAACTCCGGCTTCTGAATATCAGCTTGCATACAAACAGGGAAACATTATCAATCTTGATGATATAACTCATATTGAATATTTGAAAAATGCCCTTGATGGAAAATTGCCGGAAACAATCTGCTTCCGCTATAATCCGGGGTCATTAAAGCAGGGCGGTGTAAACTCTATTATCGGTAAGCCGGAAGAGGCTAAATACGGTCTTACCCGCGAGCAGATTCTGGAAGCTTATTCAATCTGTAAAAAGGAAGGCGTAAAGCATTTTGGTCTTCATACAATGGTTGCATCAAACGAGCTTAATCCGGATTCTTTTGCAGAAACTGCTAAGATATTATTTGAACTCTGCGTTGAACTCAAGGAAAAAGTTGGAGTAAGAATAGAATTTACAGATCTTGGTGGAGGTCTTGGCATTCCTTACCGTCCTGAACAGAAAAAAGTTGACTATAACGTAGTTGCAAAGAAAATACGTGCTCTTTATGACCAGATTATTGTTCCGGCCGATCTTGATCCTCTTGGAATTTATTGGGAATGCGGACGCCCGATTACAGGTCCTTACGGATGGCTTATTTCTACTGCAATTCACGAAAAACATATTTACCGCGACTACATTGCCTTGGACAGTTGTATGGCTGATCTTATGCGTCCTGGAATGTACGGTGCTTACCATGAGCTGACTGTAAGCGGAAAAGAAAATGCCCCTAAAACAGAAGTTTACGATGTTGTAGGAAGTCTCTGTGAAAATTGCGACAAATTTGCCGTTCAGCGTTCTCTCCCGAAAATTGACATGGGGGATCTTGTAATCGTTCATGATGCAGGTGCTCACGGCCGCGCAATGGGATTCAACTACAACGGAAAGCTTCGTGCCGGTGAAATCTTAATGCGTGAAGACGGTTCCTATAAAGAAATCCGCCGACGCGAAACTGTAGAAGATCTTTTTGCAACACTTGACCTTACAGGTGTGGCAGATTTTAACTAATGCTGAAATAATCAAATTGTCGGTGATTATACGATATCCCTGTTTATCTGTATGATTATTTTACTATAAATTTCTTCACAATGCTGATATAATAGGCATTATGAAGAAGTTTTTTTCATCACTTTTATTTATATTTGTTGTTGTATTTTTTACTTTTGCAGAGAAAACCCCTGTAAAATCATTATATTCATATAAGCTTAAGAACGGGCTGTCGCTCTTTGTGGCAGAAGATCATTCCGTGCCTCTGACTTATATTGAAATAGCTGTGCGTTGCGGGGCATATACCCAGACTCCGGAAACGATAGGGCTTTTTCACCTGTATGAGCACATGATGTTCAAGGGAAATTCTCTTTATAAAAATGCCGCAGAGCTTGACCGTGCAACCAGTGATATGGGGGTTTCTGACAGAAACGGTACTACATCAGTGGAACACGTAAATTATTTCTTCACAGTTCCTTCATATCTAACCGAAAAGGGGCTTGAATTTTGGAATGCTGCAATCCGTTTTCCAAATCTTGATGAAAAAGAATTTGAAAATGAGAAAAAAGTCGTTATTGCAGAGATAAATGGAGAGGCTGGAGATACAGGTTATAAAATATACCGTTCCCGCATGGATCTTTTGTTTCCTGAGCAGACTTATACAACAGATGGAGGCGGTACCGAAGAGCATATAAAAAAAGCCACGGTCCAGCAGCTTCGTGAAATAATGAAAACATATTATATACCGAACAATGCTGCTCTTTTTGTTGCCGGTGATGTTGATCCTAATGATGTGTACCGCATGGTAAAACGCATTTTTGGTTCCTGGGAGAAGGGAAAAGACCCGTTCTCAGATGGAATGGTCCGCCATACAAAAGAGCCTTTTTCAAATATTGAGCTCCGGGTTCAGCCTTTTGACAAAATTTCTCCTGAGCTTGCAGAAGTTCATGTTGCATACAGAGGACCTGATGCAGCTTACGATATAAATGATACATATACGGCGGATATTTTTTGTCAGGCGCTGTCCGACCCTCAGGGATTATTTAAGACAACAATGGTGCAAAATCCTCTGTTAGGAATACCTGATACATCCTATGTTCACGGCGGTTATCCGACTGTAAAAACAGTGGGACTTTTTACGTTTGAAGCGACTCTTTTAAATCCGGAAAGTGATATTGCAGAAAGAGCGGTTTATTTTGCAGAGTTACTGCCAGAAACAATGAAGAATATTGCGGCTTCTCTTGATCTTGCAGATTATGCACGTTTCAGACAGCGAATCGAAGATGACAGGATTATAGAAAATGAAACAGCCTTCTCTCTTATTTCCTCTGTCAGGTTTTTTTGGCTTGTTGCAGATGAAAAGTATTATTTTACTTATAACCAGAATCTTCTTTCTGTAAATAATGAAAGACTCGCTGATTTTGCAGAGCGTTATTTTGTAGGAAAAAATCCTATTGTAACGGTACTCGTAAATCCTTCTGTATATGAAAAGGTCAGGGAACAGTTTGAACGTACAGGATTTAAGCTTTTGTATGAATGATTTAAGTGGAGAAGATGCTATATTCTACATGTATTAGGCACGTATGAAAACACTGGTGAAATCGTATAGGTCTGATATCAGGAGATTTTTATGAAAAGAAGATTTGTTTTATCTGCTTTTGTTTTAATGCTTGCGGTCATAAATGTTTTTGCAACAAAAAAAGATTCAAAAGTCCGTCAGTATGAGCTTTCAAATGGGATTCCTGTTTATATAAAGGATGCAGGGAACGGAGATTTTTGTTCCATTTATATCATTATAAAGGGTGGGGTAACTTATCTTACTCCAGAAAACAGCGGTCTAGAGGATGCAGTTTTTTCAATGCTTTCAAAGGGGAGTGCCTCGTATACTCGAGATGAACTTAAAAAATATTTTTTTGAAACCCATGGTGAATTCAGGTCCTATGTTTCTTTTGCGGGGTCTGCTTTTGGTATGAATTGTCTGAGCCATTATTTTGATGACACTTTTGCGCGTTTTGCAGAAGCATTCATGGCTCCGGCTTTCTCCCAGAAGGAATACGAACTTCTTATGAATGACTATAGGCAGGATGTTCAGGAAACTTTGAATGACCCTCAGTCTATGCTCTTCTATTATGCTGGAATGATGCTTTACCAGGATCATCCTTATGCAGCAAAAGTCTCCGTAACACCTGATTCTATGAAGAACATAACTTATGATGCGGTCGTTTCTTTTTACAAAAACTTGCTTGATTCCCGCAGGATAAGTATAGTTGCCGCCGGATGTTATGACAGCGAAAAACTATTAGGTCTTTTGAACGGGGCTTTTTCTGGCATAAAAGCTGGTACGTCGCCTTTGCATACTGAAAAAATCCCAGAAATTTCAGTAGAAGGTTCTCCCGTTGTGCTGGTTCATCAGAATGCTGCTGGAGCAGCGGAAGTTATGCGTGCTTTTGCTTCTCCTTCTGCAAAAAGTCCGGACTATCTTACAGCCTGCATAACGGCTGCAATTTTTACAGATATCATGCACAATATAGTTCGCGAAAAAAACGGAATTTGTTATACACCGGTCAGTCAGGTTTTAAATTCAGATGCCCCGTTTGGAGTAGAGATGCTCGTACGGACTACGGATTTAAAAAAATTTTCTTCTGCACTTGAAGAATGTCGTTCGATCCTGAGGTCAGGAAAAACGATAAGTTCCATAAATGAAGACGGAACTTATGTTCTTGAACCTTTGGAAAAACGGCTTGAAGGTTATGTGAACCGTTACATAACTTCAAGATATTATTCTCAGGCAACGGTTAATGGAACTGCACTTCGCATGTCGGCAAGCTTGATTCAATTCGGAGATGTTTCATTTGCGGATAAACGTGTGGAAACCGTAAAAAAAATAACAGTAACAGATATAGAACGGGTTTTTGATACTTATTGGGTAAAGCCTAAAGGCAGATGGTTTGCTGTCGTGGGTCCCATGGAAGAAGAAAAAATAAGCTTTTAAAAATCCATCAGGGTAGTATAAATTATGAATTTAAATGATCTGCGTTCAAAAGCATACGGCTCATTACAAAAGCCGGAAAAAACATCTTCTTCAGAAAAGAGTGAGCCAAAGCCTTTTGTGCCTCCTCGTGTTCATCGTCAGGATAATACCGCTGATAAAAAAATTGGATTTGAAAAAGCTGTACAGAATCCTTTTGAAAATACTAATAAGTCTGCAGATGCTCCAAATAATTCGTATACATATGCAAAGCCTGTAGAAAAGCCTTTATTTTGCGATGTAAATAAAGAAGTTTCAAGAATTCTGGATGATCCAACGGAATATCTTAAGTCCGGAGGACTCATAAAAGTTCCTGTAAGTCAAAAGGAAGAAGACGGAAGGGATTCCGTATACCGCAGAGTTGCAAAGTTCTTGCTTCTTATAGGTGTTGACGAAGCTGCAAAAATATTGCCGCATCTTAGCGCAGAGCAGACAGAAAAAATCATTCCTGAAATTGCCTCAATACGTTCGGTTTCTCCTGAAGAATCCAGCGTTATTTTGGAAGAATTTCAGAATCTTCTAGAAAGATCCCGTGAATCCGGTGGTATGGACACAGCCCGTGAAATTCTAGAAAAGGCTTATGGTCCTGAACGTGCAAAACAGCTTATAGAAAAAGCAGCACCCTTCAGGGGGGCAAAACCTTTTGATTATCTTAATGACGCAGATACAGAAAGAATTCTTTTTCTTCTTGCAGATGAAAGCGAGCAGATCTGCGCACTGGTTCTCTCTCACCTAGAACCAAGGAAGGCAGCTGGCGTAATAAATCTTATGGAACCAGAACAAAAAAAGCAGGTCATACAACGACTTGCAAAAATGGCTCCTGTAAGCCCTGAAGTTCTTAGGCGCGTTGATCAGGCAATGCACGAAAAATCCCTTGCCCAGACAACTGAAAAAGCCGAAAACGTAGACGGTAGGAATGTCCTTGCCGCAATTCTAAAGAAAATGTCACCTGATGCTGAAAATTCAATACTTTCAAATCTTGCAGATGAAGATCCTGAACTTGGGCAGGATCTTAGAAGCCGACTGTTTACCATTGATGATATTGTAGCTTCTGACGACAGGTTCGTTCAGGAAGAACTTCGCAAGCTTACCGAAAATGAAATTGCAATGCTCATAACAGGTAAGCCGGATAATTTTAAGGAAAAAATAATGAGCTGCATTTCTGCTGGAAGACGAGCGGAGGTTCTAGAAGAGCAGCAGATTAATGCACCGTTCAGAAAATCAGATTGTGATAAAATTTCGAATAAGTTTTTTTCAATATTGCGACGCGCCTATGAAGATGGAAAGCTAATAATAAATGGCAGAAATGATGATGTTTTTATATAAAAAATTATCCGTCCTTAGTGAGTTTTATAAATAAATTCAGTATATTAAGCTTATGGCAATTGAAAAAGCGTATAAAAAATTTGATTTAATTTCTATTCATAAAATACCTGACTGTAATTCAGAAGGAATTTATCTCCGGCATCGTAATACCGGACTGGAAGTTTTCCATCTTCTTAATTCTGATGAAGAAAATCTTTTTGCTTTTGCATTTCGTACTCCGATAAAGAATTCAACAGGTGCCGCTCACATAATGGAACATTCCGTTTTTTGCGGATCAGAAAAATTTCCGCTAAAAGAGCCGTTTACAACCCTTATGAATCAAAGCGTAAATACCTTTCTTAATGCGCTTACATATTCTGATAAAACTGTATATCCAGCCAGTTCAATGAACAAAAAGGACTATTTCAACCTTATGGATGTCTATGCCGATGCAGTTTTTTTTCCGCTGCTCAAAAAAGAAGCGTTCATGCAGGAAGGTCACAGACTTGAACTTGATGAAAAAGGCCGTTTTACAATACAGGGGGTTGTCTATAATGAAATGAAAGGAAATTATTCCTCGTTTGAATCAGTTGCAAATGACATTCAGCTTCGTTCTCTGTTTCCAGATTCGAATTATGAATATGATTCAGGCGGAGATCCTCTTGAGATCCCTTCCTTCACATATCAGGATTTCAAGAATTTCCATAAAAAATATTATAGACCTGAAAACTGTCTTCTATTTCTTTACGGAAATATTTCAACAGAAGAGCAGCTTGATTTTATTCAGGAGAAGCTTCTTGACCGTCTGGAAAAATCTTGCGTAGTTCCAGAACTGCGGAAATCTTATCCTTTTGTTCCAGAAGAATTTATTAGACTTGAAAATTCAAGGGAAATAACGTCACCGATAAAAATAAAAGCTATTGCGCCGGATACTGGAGCAACTGGTTCGACTGTTTCAATTAACTGGCTGTGCGGGAAGACTTCAGATCTGCAGGAGTATGTTGAATGTGCATTTTTGTCAGAAATTCTTAGCGGTCATGATGGTTCCCCGCTTTCAAAAGTTCTTATAGAATCTGGTCTCGGGGATGACATAGCGCCTCTTACTGGTGCAATTAACGAGACCCGTTTTTTTATAATGTCGTTCGGGATGCACGGGGCAGGCGTTTTTTCAGCAAAGAAAATCTTTTCCCTTATAGAGCGTACTCTTTCCGAATTGGCAGAGAAAGGCATAGACCAGAAAGATATAGATGCAGCTCTTATGAGTGCAGAGTTTTCGACACGTGAAATCGTTCGGGCCGGAGGTCCCTATGCGCTTGTCCTTTTGGACAGGGCATTAAACGGCTGGAATTATGGCCGGAATCCTGCCGAAATGCTTTATTTCCGTACTGCAATTGAAAAAATCCGTCAAAATGTTTCTGAAAATCCGCATTACGTTAATGAACTTATAAATAAATACCTTGTAAAAAACAAACGCCGTTCATACGTCGTAGTAAAACCTTCAAAAAAATATCTTTCGCTTCGAAATAAAAAAGAAGCGAAAATAATAAAGACACTTGCAGCTCTTTCAGATATTGAGCAGGAAAAAAAGAGCCTGAAGCTGATGCACGAATATCAGGAGCATCATGAAACTTCCGCAGAGCTTGCTTGTATGCCGGTACTCAGTCTTTCAGACCTTAAGACAGATGTTGAATGCATTACAACGGAAATAAAGTCTATTTCCAGTAAAGAAGGTGAAATTGCCGTATTTACAAATGAGGAAAATACAAACGGAATTGTTTATCTTTCCGTTGCGTTCCCTGTAGATGTACTTCCGGCCGAAGATTATCTTTATCTGCCTCTGTATTCGTATTGTGCAACAAATTCCGGTTGGAACGGCAAATCATGGGCAGAATGTGCTTCCGATACAGCCGTAGAAACGGGCGGAATCTATACCCGGCTTCTTACTTCCAGCGGCTCAAAAACGCTTGCCGCCGAAAAAATCCGCAGGAATCTTGCTGCTTTTAATTGTACGGACCGTGATTGGCTCATATTCAGCGTGCGCTTTATAAGCGAAAAGATGCCACAGGCACTCTCCATTTTTTCAGAGTGCCTTTCCAAATTAGATTTTTCAGATAAAAAACGGCTTCAGACTCTTATGGGGGAGGCCTTGTCATCAATAAACTCTGCTGTTATTCCGAAAGGTAACCGTTTTGCCTCAAAGAGAGCTCAGTGCATGAATTCTCGTTCTGGAATGGTGGACGAAATATGGAACGGTCTCACCCAGCTTTTTGCACTTAATGAAATTGATAAGCAGAGAATTGATTCCGTTGCTGAAAAGTTTGAACAAATCACAAAAAAATTATTTGCTGCGGGCGCACTTGTTCACGTAGTTGCAGACAAAGAAACGCTTCCTGCCGTAGAAAAATCCTTGCCGGATTTTATTGCTGATACCGGCTTAAAAAATCTTTCTGCTCCAAATCTGCCGTCCGAAGATTCGCTCCGGAAATTACTCCTTCTTCCGGGAGAAAAAGACAGGGTTCCTGATAAAGAATTTTTTGCTATAAAATCTCAGGTCGGTTTTTCCGCCCGGGTATTTTCCGGCAGTTTTTTTGGTTCAGAAAAAAATCCTGCAGAACTTGTTCTTGCGCACTGGCTTTCTGGCAATAGTTTGTGGGAACGTATAAGAACTTCTGGTGGTGCTTACGGAGCCTATGCTGCAAGCGCAAATTTGAGCGGTCTTTTCTGCTTTTCAACATTTCGCGATCCAAATCCGTTGCGTTCTTCGCAGGTTTTTGCAGATACCCTTGAAGATTTTGCAAAAAAACTTTTGGACTCCGATGAGTGCGTGCGCAATATAACAGGTACTTACGGTGATGAAGTTCAGCCTCATTCTCCGGGCGGAAGGGGAACTGCAGGATTTTTTCGCCAGCTGTATTGTATAAGCGAGGACGACCGCCGGAAAAAAATTGAAATTCTGTTAAAAGTTACTCCGGAAGACTTAAAACAAGCTGCAGAACGGATTCTTCTTTCAGAAAATAACTCAAGAACAGTCATCATTGGAGCTAAAGATTCAAAAATGACTGGCAATATTATAGATTTGCCTTTATAATTACATTGGTGGTGAGGATTCTTTTCTAAAGAAGAGGTTTTTAGATATGGATAAAAAAGTTAAGCAGTGTGTAGAAATGCTCCGCCAGCTAGTGTCTGATGTTCAGGGAGCTCCGTATCCAGGAGAAGATATTGATAAAGAACTTTATTCTATCTGGTACGAGCATGCTCAGGCAGCTGCCGTAACGTGCTTTGAATATCTTGATGCTAATTTCCCTGCGGAGCCTTCAGAGGTTACAAAAAAATTAGATAAGCTTCTGAAATAGTAAAAAGTCCTAACTAAAAGAACGTTTGTTTCCGATCATGAAATAGGTTTTTTTGTTTTTATTTAAGAGGGGATTTTACAAAATGGCTATTTCAAAACGAAGTCACAAAATATTACGGCTCATTCCAGGCGGAAGCCTGCGCAAAAATGGGTTCAATACTTGGCGTTTCTTTTTTACAGGAATAGAAAATTCTTCAGGAATGGAACGCAAATTTTTTATAGAATACTCAAGTCTTAATCCGGCCATTTCACCGGAAGAAGTGATTCTGGGCTTTAAGAGCCGCATGAAAATTCAGCCGGAGGATCTTCAGAATGTTCTGGCCGGAACTGTATCTGCGCAGAAACTTCAGAGCGAAGATATTGCGGTTCCTTCATATATTTCAGTAAAAGCAGGAATATTAGGGCAGGGGGCGAAAGAAGTCTGTTTGTATACAACTCAGTCTCAGACATCGCTCCAGACACGTCCGTTCGTTCTTTCGGTGGCAGGTTGTGAACTTACAGATTCAACCCTTTCCGGTAGAATTTCAGTTTCTCCGTCGGAGCTTCAGGAACATCCTGAATATATGTGCGACTCAGGAATCATAAGCTGGGATCTTCGCTTTGATATTCGCCAGGATTTTCCCGCAGGTTATAAAAGTAAGAATTTTCAGTGGTTTGCGGTAGGGGCTCAGACTGTATTTTCTGGTACTCTTACAATAGACGGCAGAGCTTTTACGGTTCAGCCAAAAAAATCTTTCGGTTATATCGACCGTTCTTTCGGTAGGGAATATAATTTTCCCTATGTTCACCTTTCGTCTTCAAATCTTACAAGCATAATTTCTGGTAAAACGCTGCAGGACTCTGTTTTTGTAATTCAAGGAGTTTATGGAGGGCGCACTTCTGTTATTGCGAGCCTCGAGGGAAAAAAAGTTGTTTTTGAAGCAAACCAGAGCCGTCGTGCTTATGAATCTAACTGGGATTTCAACCAGATGCCCGAAAATGATGATCAGGAAAAGCTTCATTGGACAATCAGCGCACACAATACAAACTATGTCATTGATATAGATGTCTTCTGTCCTTCGTCTTTAATGTTTGTTCGTTCAGCCGAACTTCCAGAAGGCAACCGTCGTACAATCAAAATGCTTTCCGGCGGTACAGGAACCGGGGAAATTCGTCTTTACAAAAAAGTCCGCCGCAACCTGGAGCTCATTGAACATGCTCAGATTGCCGGAGCTCTCTGCGAATTCGGACAGAAAGAAGAAGCTGAACTCTAATTCGTTTTGAATTTTCCTTTTTCTTTTTTTTCTCAGGCAAACTTCTTCGCAACCGGCTATCCAGGGCTCCCCTCACGGTCGGTGCTCACTTTCGTTCGCACGCCGCTCCCTCCGGTCGCGCCCCCTTTCTATCCGCAGCCGGCATTAACGCATAAATTTTAGCTTTTTGTGCATAACTTAAGTCCCGGCGGTTAGAACCGTCTGTATGATTTAACTACGCTGTCCGCGCGTTAAGACGCGCTCCCGTGCTCCCGCGGTCATTGAGCCTGTATTTTACGGTCACTGAGCTTGTATTTTGTGGTCATAGAGCTTGTGCTCCCGCGGTCATAGAGCTTGTGCTCCCGCGTTCATTGAGCTTGTGTTTTGCGGTCACTGGGCTTGTGTTTTGTGGTCACTGGGCTTGTGTTTTGTGGTCACTGGGCTTGTGTTTTGCGGACATTGAGCTTGTGTTTTGCGGTCATTGAGCCTGTGCCTCCGCGGTCATTGAGCTTGTCGAAATGACCGTAGTTGCTGTCTGAGCCGTGCATCCCGTTCATTGACCGTGTTGCCGTAAGTGGCGGCCGCATTATTCCTGTTGCGCTAATTGACAAAAAGTCGTGGGGGGGGGGAGAC
>Ga0256405_10002360_pt1 | contig 43882 bp, 38 predicted proteins | sample RumenRJG_02DNA_FD_189096 | JGI IMG/M metagenome (GOLD analysis project Ga0256405, IMG submission 189096) | Bovine rumen microbial communities from Lethbridge, Alberta, Canada - RJG_02 | ecosystem: Host-associated > Mammals > Digestive system > Stomach > Rumen | place: Canada: Alberta... | reverse complement strand
CGGGCTTTCGACGATGTAACGCTTCGCAAGAACATCGAGGGTTATCCCGAGGAAATCAAAAAACTCGTCACGAAATATTTCCATTGCGGATAACACCGCGTTCAAAGCTTTACCCCGTACTTCATATCATAATCCGCTCCTCCATCATACCTTCGGAAAACATAAAATATGCCTCTCAAAGTCTCAGACATGCTTGTATGTCTGGGATTTTTTTTTGTTTAAGATGCCATGTAATATGGACGGCATGGCACTTATTTTAAACCATGATAAACATTTCTGCCAATTCTTTAAACTCGTTTAAATAATGGCAATAGTGAATCGGTATTCTCCTCGGCTGCAAATATAATAAAAAAATTCCCTCCTGATACTTCAGAAAGGGAATTTTATTTTTTTAATAAGAAGTTTTACTTCTTCTCTGCTGGAGCTGCGGGAGCCTCTGTTGCAGGAGCCTCGGCTGCTGGAGCAGCGTTCTGCTGCTGGCTAGCACCAAAACCAGGAAGGTTGTTAGGATTGGTAGCTGGAGCCTGATAGTTCTCCATTACTGAGCTATCGCCACCTGCCTGAGGTGCTACGTATGCACAGCATACGCTAACGAGAACCATGAAACCAGCGAGGAACCAAGTGGCCTTCTCGATGAAGTCGGTAGTCTTGCGAACACCGCCAATCTGGTTATAACCTGAGAACTGAGAAGCCAGACCGCCTCCCTTTGACTCCTGGATGAGCACAATGCCGATCATAAGCAGTGCTGCAATCACGATGAGAATTACAAATAATGTGTACATTTTTTTATTTATTTTTTTTATTGTTATTTATCACTAATTTCTCTAAGAAACGTATTTGATCTGCAAAGTAAGCATTTTTTTTCGGATTTTCCAAACTTAATCGCCTAATAATTTCTAAAGCTTTCGAATATCTGCCTTGTTTGATGTAAATTCGGGCCAAAGTTTCAGTAAAAAACTCTCCACCAACCTCAATTTCGTCATTTTGGGCTATTGATTGAGGCTCAGGACGATACTCGGGCGTTTCACTGAGAGTGAACTTACCTTTGTCATCATTTATGAACGAATCTATAAGGTCTTGACCGAACATTTTCGGCATCTCTCCAGGCATCTCCTGAGTGCCCTCGGGCTCCACCTCAACAAGGTAGCTGATGTAGTCGACAGCAGCATCGGCAGGTGTGGGTTTGCGCTTGGGTTTGGGATCGATTTCCTCCTCGTAATCCTTAGGAATCTGATCAAGGAAATTGTCGATAAGGGTTGAGGTGCGGTCTTCGTTTTCGGCAACCTTTGGCTGGGCAGCCTTCTGCTGGCGCACCATGTTGCGATACTCGTAGTGGCGACCCTCGATCATCTTGAACACCACGCGGCGGTCGGTGATATAGGCCGAGGCACGGCGTAACTCCTCGTCGAAAGTGGGATCGTGAAGCAGATAGAGGTTCTGCAGCAACAACAGGCGGGCCGTCTGGAAATAGGGATAGAGTGCGAGCAAGGAGCGCAACTCGTAGAGCGTGTCGCGGTCCATCCTCTCCGGATGATTTATCAGTTCGGTGATTCTATCCATAGATGTTATTACCAGTTGGCTACGGTCTTGTTGAATATCTGGTCGCAGAGGTCTTTTACCATCTGGGTTACTAACTCCTCCTGAACGCTGTTGAGCGACTGGGTGGTTTCGTAGCTTGCAGAGGCTGAGAACTGCTGCTCGAAGTCTTCCTTATGATTCTTATTATTTGTAAATCGCACGTTTACCGTCATGGTGAGCTCGGTCATGGCCGAATAGCCTTCGGCACTTACACTCTTGTTTCGCTGCTCATAACGGGTGATTTCGCCCTCAATCTTAAGGTCGCCATTGCGCTTTACCTGCTCAAGGCGGGTGTGATTGGCAAACTGATCCTTAAGCTGATTGTTGAACATCGGTCCCATAGGGCCCCAAACATAGCTACTGCGGATGGGAAACTCAGCTATCTGGATGGTCTTGGTCTGCGAATAATCGATGCTGGCGCCGTTGAACTTGTAGCTTACGGAGCAAGCACTTATGGTTGCCATTACGGCGGCAACCATCACGATTCGGATATATTTACTGATCGAGGCCATACTGTTTCAATCTGCGATAGAGGGTTCGGTCACTAATGCCCAACTCCTGGGCGGCTTTCTTGCGGTTGCCATGATTGCGCTCAAGGGCCTTTTCCAGCATCTGCTTGCCAAGGTCGTTGAGATTCAGGCTCTCCAGCTCCTTCTCATGCTCGACATACTCCTCAGCGATGGCATCCTCGACAGATGCCACGGGTGTTGGGTGTTGGGTGATGGGTGTTGGATATGTGGTTGTCGCAGGCAGAGGCTCTACGGTAGTAGGCTTTGAGGTCTGCACATCGTCCAGCTGCTTCTTCAGCGCACTCATCTCGCGACGCATGTCGTTCACATTGCCACGGAGCTCGAACAGAATCTTATACAGAATCTCACGCTCGTTCTCGAAGCTGTGGTCGCCACTGCCCTCACGATGGATGGTGGCCAACTGGGTTGACTCCTGATCCTGCGGGATGAACTGCGACAGCACCTGAGCGGTGATGTTACGCTCGGGCGAGAGTACACTGATCTGCTCAGTAATATTCTTTAGCTGGCGCACATTGCCCGGCCACTTGTAGTGCATGAGCAACTGTTTGGCGCCCTCGTCGAGCACCACGCGGTCCATCTTGTATTTCTCGGCCATCTGCAGGGCAAACAATCGGAACAACAGTATGATATCCTCGCCACGCTCGCGCAGAGGGGGCATCTGGATGGGTATAGAGTTGAGACGATAGTAGAGGTCTTCGCGGAAGCGGCCCTCACTGATGGCTTGACGGATGTTTACGTTTGTAGCGGCTACGATGCGCACATCGGTCTTACGCACCTCGGTAGCTCCCACGGGGATATACTCGCCCGTTTCGAGCACACGCAGCAATCGGGCCTGAGTGGCCAATGGCAGCTCGCCCACTTCATCGAGGAACAGGGTGCCCTTATTGGCCACACCGAAGTATCCTGGCGAATCGTTAATGGCACCTGTATACGAGCCCTTTACATGACCAAAGAGTTCGGAGTCGATAGTACCCTCGGGGATTGAGCCGCAGTTGATGGCGAAATACTTTTCGCGACGACGCGGAGAATTGTCGTGGATGACACGGGGAATAATCTCCTTACCCACTCCACTCTCACCTACGATGAGCACACTGAGATCGGTGGGCGCAACCTGAAGGGCTACGTCGAGCACGTGGTTCAATGCATCGCAATTACCTACGATATTGTACCGCTGTTTGATGTTTTGAAGTTCTGATGTCTTCATTGAGCTGACAAAATTACATATTTTTTCTGAAACATCTGCAATTTTGGCAGATTTTTAACGCAAAATCACTTTTCTTTCTTATCAAACTTGATTAAAAGCAGTCCGATAGCGGTCCAAACAAGCTCACGAACGCGCACAAGCAGGGCAACAAAGATACCTGCATTAGCGGTCATACTGAGTCCCTCGGTACTCATAAGGAATCCGCCCTCGCGACCACCCAGCTGCAACGGCATGAAGAACAGCATGTTGGCAAACAGCGTGGTGAAGGAGTAGATGAGGATGCACTGAGGAATGGTGACCTCGGGCATGATAACCAGCAGGATGAAATAAATCTCGAATGTTGACGCCACACGGCACAGCAGCTCGAGGAATACGGCCATCTTGAACGTGTGGGGATTGAGATTGTGCAGAGCTGCTATCTGCTGATCGACCTCGGCCAGCTTTTCGCGATTGTTCTCAATATAGGGCTGAGCCCACTTCTTTACCATCGGGAAGTGACTGAGCAGCTTCATGCCCGTCATGGCTATGCCACGCTTATAGCCACGCAGGAAGAACCAGATGGCCAGCAGCGCTATGCCTGCGATGAGAGGCAGTAGAATGTAGCTGAGGGGAGTCATCTTCTGAGTCAACACATAAAGAGGTACGCTAAGGAACCAGAACCAGAAGTGACTGTAGATGTGGGTCATGACATAGAGGATGACACTCGACGAGGCGCGCTGTCCGCCAATCTTGGGCGATAGCGACATGATGCGATAAGGCTCGCCACCCATAAGTCCGCCAGGTGTGGCGTAGTTGAGGGCAAAGGCGGAAACGGAGATCTTGTAGAGCCACCAGAAACCTACCTTGCACTTGCGACAAACACCGTGTTCGTCGCCGATAGTATTGATGATGAGATACCATGAGGCAGTGTTGATTATATAGAGAAATGCCCATAGCACCAGTACGCCAACGAACCAATAGCCTGCATGACGAATGCCGTCCCAAGCCTGACGGAAGTCAAGCTGGGAGGCCATTATAATGAGAACAAGCAATCCGAAAAGGAAAAATCCGTTCTGATACTTCTTTTTCATTTTAGAAACGGGATCTAGTTTGCTTTACGGTTTACTTGAACACGTCCTTGGCACGAGGCATGGCAAAACGGGCTTTGTCGCCATCCTCACGTTTCTCGTGATAGAGCTTTGGCAGAGGATTGGCAAATGGCTCGTCGTACTCCATGCGATTACGGAACATATCTACTGCGGTATAAATGGCTTGGCGCAGCGATGTCGGGTCGGCAATACCCTGTCCGGCAATCTCGAACGATGGTCCATGGTCGGTTGTGGTGCATATGGCTGTGATACCTGCCTTGAGCTTAACACCAAACTCGGGAGCAAGCGAATTGAATGGCAGCATGCCCTGATCATCGTACATGGCCAGCACGCCATCAAACTGCTCGTGATTGTTGCATGCAAAGAACTCCTCGGCAGCGTATGGGCCAAAGGCCTGAACATTCTGCTTCTCGAGTTCGGCAACGGCAGGAGCGATGATCTGCTCTTCCTCGGCACCCAGCTGTGGGTTCAGGGCCAGCACGGCAAGGCGGGGATTATTGATGCGGAAATCGCGCTTAAGGCTGTTGAAGAAAATCTTTCCCTTCTCAACAATCTTCTCGATGCTGATGGACTGAGCCACCTCCTTGATGGGGAGATGATTGGTGAGCAAGCCGATACGTACGCGATCGCTGAGCATGATGGTAAGTGCCTTTTCTTCGCGATTGGGATTAGGATTAGGCACTACAGGACCAAGCACAAGCACATCGAAGAGGTGTTTCTGCATATCCTCCTTGGCGCGGGCTAATGCCTGCTTTGCAGCATTACTGCTGGCCTCGGTGGAATGGCCGAACTCTACAGGCACCTCCTCGTCGAAGGTGGCAAGCAGGTTTACACGCCCGTCCTTAGCCTCATCGGCATCTTTAATGATGGTAAACTGGGTTTCTATCTGCATGGCCTTACGATGGAAGGTAGCAGCTTTTGGCGAACCATATATAATAGGTGTGCACATATCAAGCATCATGAGATCCTCGAATGCACGGAGGATAACCTCGTAACCTACACCGTTAGTGTCGCCATGCGTGATTGCCACGCGAATTTTCTTATCCATAGATATATTTGACGATTTGACTATTTACTATTTGACAATTTCTTAGCCGTACTCAGGAGGCCACAGGCAGCAAAGATGTCTTGGCCGCGGCTGGCACGGATGGTGGTAAACACACCGTGGGCCGTGAGATAGTCGCGCATGGCCTCCATACGCTTCTCGTCGGCTCCTGGAAGATCAACACCAGGAATCTCGTGGAAACGGATAAGGTTTACACGACAATCAAGTCCGCGAAGCAGTTTTATTATCTCACGAGCATGGGTTGTGGTGTCGTTAAGACCTGCAAAACAGATGTACTCGAACGAACAACGGCGCTGATGGCTGAAGTCGTACTGCTTCAACAGCTCGACAACATCGGTTATCGACATCTGCTTCTCGGCCGGCATCAGCTGCTGGCGCTGCTCGGGCAGAGGTGAGTGCATAGAGATAGCCACGTGGCACTCGCTCTCGTCGAGGAAACGCTTAAGCTTGTTCTTTACGCCTACACTCGAGACAGTGATGCGGCGAGGGCTCCATGCATAACCGTAATCGCTGGTAAGAACCTCGGTGGCACGAAGCACGGCATCGAGGTTATCCATTGGTTCGCCCTGACCCATAAACACAATGTTGGTGAGTGTTTCGCGCTCGGGCAGTGAGTATATCTGATTCAGAATGTCGCCGGCACTAAGACTACCCTCGTAGCCCTGCTTACCAGTCTGACAGAACAGGCAGTTCATCTTGCAGCCCACCTGGCACGACACACAAAGTGTGGCGCGGTCGCCATCGGGAATGTAGACGGTCTCTACAAAATGGCCGCTGACAACGGGGAACAGATATTTTATGGTTCCATCCTTGGAGTGCTGACTATCGATAGGAGCCATACAGCCCACCTGATAGCCCTGACTAAGCTTCTCGCGGTTGGCCTTCGAGAGATTGGTCATCTCATCGATGGTGCCAACGTGCTGCTGATAGAGCCACTTGGCTATCTGGGCAGCTGTGAACTTGGGCATACCCAGTTCAGCCACCACCTGCTGCAATTCGGCAAGCGACATGCCTAATAACACCTTCTTTTCGTCGTTCATCTTAACTTTTTGCCTGCAAAGGTAGAAAAAAAACTTGAATAATATGGTTTTCTCGGAAAATATTGCTACTTTTGCCTGCAATAAAACAATTATTTCACAGAATGAGAGAAAAAATAGACTGTTTCCTGCCTTGCAGCGATCTTGATTCTGCACGCGACATGGTAGCGCAGATAAAGGGCAGCAAGACAATTCAACATATCTATCTGCTGGTGAACGAGCACCTTGGAGAACTTGACTTGGCACTATGCGACTGCGAGCAGATAGTAGTTAACGACCTTACAAGCAGCGCTACCATTGCGGCTATAGCTGAGAATGCAAAAGCCGACTACGCTTTGCTGCAGATACGTCCACGAGAGATACAGATGGCTAAAGGCACGCTTGACCGCATGCTGAGAATAGCAAGCGACTCGGACGCTGCTATGATTTATGCCGACCACAACGACCTTATCGACGGAAAGCTGCAGCCACACCCCGTTATCGACTATCAGATAGGTAGCATACGCGACGACTTCGACCTGGGATCGCTGATTCTGGTAAAGACATCGCTGCTTAATGCCTTTGCATCGCAAGCCGGTGAAAACGCATATAAGTTTGCTGCAGTTTATGCCCTGCGACTTTTCCTGAGTCGCGAAGGACGCATATTCCACATAAACGAGAAGCTGTATACCGAGCAGGAGACCGACACCAGAGCATCGGGCGAGAAGCAGTTTGACTACGTGAACCCGCGCAACCGCGAGGTACAGATAGAGATGGAGCATGCCGCTACGGCTCATCTGGCCGCAATCGGAGCAAAGATCGACCCATCGTTCTATCGCACACCCGACTTCAACGAGCAGGAGTTCGACGTAGAGGCATCGGTGGTGATTCCTGTCTACAATCGCGAAAAGACCATCTGCGATGCAGTGAACAGCGCACTGAACCAGAAGACAAAATTCAAATTCAACGTCATTGTGGTGGACAACCACTCTACCGACGGTACAACAGAGCTGCTGCGTGGATTCCACGACGAGCGACTTATACATATAATCCCCGAGCGCTACGACTTGGGAATAGGCGGATGCTGGAACGTGGCCATACACGACGACCACTGCGGACGATTTGCCGTACAGCTGGACTCTGACGACCTCTATTCGTCGCCCAAGACGCTGCAGCAGATTGTGGATGCCTTCTACAAGCAGAACGCCGCTATGGTGATAGGCTCGTATCGTATGTGCGACTTCGACCTGAACACTCTGCCACCGGGACTTATAGACCACGCTGAGTGGACCGATGAGAACGGACCTAACAACGCCCTGCGTATAAACGGACTGGGCGCGCCACGTGCTTTTTTCACTCCGCTGCTGAGACAGGTGGGATTCCCCAACACCAGCTACGGCGAGGATTATGCACTGGGACTTATCTTCTCGCGCCACTATCGCATAGGAAGAATCTTCACAGAGCTATATCTCTGTCGCCGCTGGGGCGGAAACAGCGATGCTGCTCTCTCGATAGAAAAGGTGAATGCCAACAACCTGTATAAGGACCAGCTGCGCTCGCTTGAGATTATGGCCCGCCAACAGATGCTGCAAGGCAAGCAGGAGCTGATAAACGACTCGCCACTGATGCGATTCTTTAACCGTCAGCTGGAGAAGTGGGACGATGCACGCAACAGATATCAGGACCTGAGAAACGTGAAGACACGCGAGTTGGTAGTGGGAACATCGACCATGAAGGTGCAATGGAACCCCGCACGCATAGTGTCGACCGGAGCTAAGATCGACAAGCAGACTCTGGCCGAGCGTCCTTGTTTCCTTTGCGAGCAGAACCGTCCGAAGGAGCAGGTAAAGAAGAGCATAGACGGACAATACGAGCTACTGGTGAACCCGTTCCCCATACTGCCAATACACTTTACCATACCTTCGGTGAAGCACGAGCCGCAGCTGATTCGCAACTCGTATAGCGAGATTCACAAATTGCTTACTGAATACCCAAGCATGATGGTGTTCTACAACGGACCTAAGTGCGGCGCATCGGCACCCGACCATGCTCACTTCCAGGGAGGAACATCGGGCGTGCTGCCTCTGCAGATGGCTTGGCAGAGACTATCGCGCAACCTGAAGCCTATACTGAATCTTAACGACGAGGAGGGTATCTCGCTAATAGAGGAATACCCATGCCCCGCACTATTGATACACAGCAAATCAGAGTATAGCGACGAGCAGCTGTTTATACGTTTGTATGAGGCACTGCCATTGCCAGAAGGCGAGCCAGAACCCATGATGAATATCGTAAGCTGGCGACATGATGCCGACTACTACTCGGTAGTATTCCCACGCCAGAAGCATCGCCCCGACTGCTATTATAAGGAGGGCGACGAGCAGTTCATCATCTCGCCGGGAGCACTCGACATGTCGGGATTCATCGTTACTCCACGCAAGGAGGACTTTGAGCGACTCACCCCAGAGATAGCCTTAGGCATACTGAACGAGGTATCGCTACAGCCCGACGATTTGCAACAGGTAATCGCCAAGCTGCAAGCCACCCAACACCTAACACCCAACACCCAACACCTAACTCAGAAAGAGCCTAACGTTACCGTTGGCATCGTGAGCGGCGAGAGAATATCATTCAGCCTGAACAAGCCTTACGTGGCTAAGGGCGAGGTGATTACTGGCAACCAGGTGGTAGAGTTCAGCGAGGGTGGAATATTGTGGCGAGGAACACAATACAGAAACCTTACATTTACACCACAGTCGAAGGATGCATCGTTCTCGCTTAACGATGTTACGATAGGTGTGAACTTCCACTGGGAGCGCAAGGAGACACAGACTTTTGAGGGCACACTGCGCATTGTGGTAGAAGCCGATAAGATTGTGGCTATCAACGAATTGCCGGTAGAGAAATACCTTACCAGCGTAATATCGAGCGAGATGAGTTCTACATCAAGCTTAGAGTTCCTGAAGGCTCACGCCGTAATATCGCGCTCGTGGCTGCTGGCTCAGATAGAGAAGCGCCGCCAGCATGAGAGCGGAGGCGACAACTTCTTCTCGTTCACCAAGAGCGACAACGAGTTTATCCGCTGGTACGACCGTGAGGATCACACCATATTCGATGTGTGTGCCGATGACCATTGCCAGAGATATCAAGGCATAACACGCGCCAACAACACCCATGTGGAAGAGGCAATAAGTCAGACTCGCGGACAAGTACTGATGTATGGCGACGAGATTTGCGATGCACGATTCTCGAAGTGCTGTGGTGGTGTCACCGAGGAGTTCCAGTATTGCTGGGAGGACACACCGAAGCCTTATCTGGTTTCGTTTAAGGACCCATACTGCAACACTAACGACAAGCACATACTGAATCAGGTGCTTAACGACTTCGACCAGGAGACACCCGACTTCTATCGTTGGGAGGTGAAATACACCAAGGCTGAGCTTTCAGAGCTGGTGAATCGCAAACTCAAGGACGACTTTGGCGAGATTATCGACCTGATTCCTGTGGAGCGTGGCAAGAGCGGACGCATCTGGAAACTGAAGATTGTGGGTACCAAGAAGACCTTCACCATCGGCAAGGAACTTGAAATCCGTCGTGCACTCAGCGAGAGTCATCTGTACTCTTCGGCCTTTGATGTAGAGAAAACCGACGATGGTTTTATTCTGCACGGCAAGGGTTGGGGCCACGGTGTAGGCTTGTGCCAGATAGGTGCTGCCGTTATGGGCGAGCAGGGTCACCCCTATGATGAGATACTACTATTCTATTACCGCGGAGCCGCTATTAAGCGTCTTTACGATTAATTATCAATTGTCAATTATCTATTATGACGAATAAACGTTCACCTTGGGCCTGGGTGCCCACACTTTACTTTGCTGAAGGCGTGCCTTATGTAGCTGTTATGACTATTTCGGTCATCATCTACAAGCGCCTCGGGTTATCGAATGCCGACATCACTCTATACACATCGTGGCTCTATCTGCCTTGGGTTATCAAACCCCTTTGGAGCCCGTTTGTTGACATGCTGCGCACCAAGCGCTGGTGGATTCTGGTGATGCAGATACTGATAGCAGCTGCTCTGGCGGGTGTAGCATTTACGATTCCAGGGCCCTGGTGGCTGCAAGGTTCGCTGGCCTTCTTCTGGCTATTGGCCTTCAGCAGCGCTACCCACGACATAGCTGCCGATGGTTTCTATATGCTGGGACTTGAGCAGCACGAACAGGCTTACTTCGTTGGAATCCGCAGCACCTTCTATCGCATAGCCACCATCTTCTCTTCAGGACTATTGGTGGGCTTGGCAGGCGTTCTGCAGGTGCTTACACGTAGCATTGCTTATGCGTGGAGCCTGGTGTTCTACCTCATTGCAGGACTGTTTATTGCCTTGTGGTTGTACCACAGTTGGGCACTACCCCGACCCAGCGAGGATAACCACCGCATGCAGAAATCGGCGAAAGATATTATGAACGAGTTCTGGAACACGCTGGTAACCTTCTTCAAGAAGCCACAGGTGTGGATAGGCATTTGTTTCATGTTGTTTTATCGTATGCCAGAAGGCTTGTTGGCCAAAGTATCGGCCCTGTTCTTAGTAGATAAGATGGCTAATGGCGGATTAGGATTGAGCGATGTAGAGTTTGGAATGGTTCAAGGCACAGTTGGCGTTATCGGCCTTACTTTAGGTGGAATTCTGGGTGGTATCGTTGCCAGTCGCGATGGACTGAAGCGTTGGCTATGGCCTATGGTGATGGCTATCACCATCCCCGATCTGGTTTACGTATATCTCTCGTATGCCCTGCCATCAAGTCTGCTCATCATCAACATCTGCATATTCCTTGAGCAGTTCGGCTACGGATTCGGCTTCTCGGCCTATATGCTATACCTTATATATTATAGTCAGGGCGAACACAAGACAGCTCACTATGCTCTGTGTACAGCATTCATGGCTCTGTCGATGATGATTCCAGGACTCTTTGCTGGAGCACTTCAGGAAGCAGTAGGTTATCAGGTATTCTTCCTGGTAGTAGTAGTTTGCTGCGCTATGACCTACATCGTCTCAGCACTCCTGAAAATCGACCCAGAATTCGGAAAGAAAAAGTCATCTGCAGAATAGTTTTTAGGCACGGATTAACACGGCTTTAATAAATTAAAAAAACACGGCTTAGGTATTGCAACTTAAGCCGTGTTTCTTTTATAAAAAAGAGCCGCGTAAATCCGTGCCTAAAACTTCCGTGCAAAAAAAATTATATTCCAGCGCCGTCTTGGAAAGCGACATCGACGGCTTTGCTCTGCTGGATGCGCGAATGAGGTGGTACGCTGTGGGTTATCCAGATGTTACCACCAATCACCGAGTCGTGGCCGATGGTGATACGCCCCAGAATAGAGGCATTTGAATAAACCGTTACGTGGTCTTCCAATATCGGGTGGCGTGGTATGTTCAGCATATTACCGTTCTCATCGTACTTAAAGCTCTTAGCACCAAGCGTAACACCCTGATAAAGCGTAACGTGGTTGCCAATAATGGTGGTCTCGCCAATAACTACACCTGTACCGTGGTCGATGGCAAAATACTCGCCTATCTGTGCTCCTGGATGGATATCGATACCCGTCTTGGAATGTGCCAACTCAGTGATGATACGAGGTATGACGGGCACCTCAAGCTGGTATAGCTTGTGAGCCACACGATAGTGAGTCATGGTGTTCATCGAAGGATAACAGAAAATAACCTCGCCATAGTTAGGCGCAGCTGGGTCGTTATCAAACATAGCCTGAACGTCGGTATAAAGCAGTCGCTTTATCTCGGGCAAAGCATCGATAAATGCCAGAGCCTTATTCTCGGCCTCACCATACACCTGATCCTTGGTGCGCTCGCCCTCGCAATGCTCGCAGAACTGAAGTCCGTGTGCTATCTGCTTAGTGAGCAACTTGACCAGCTCCTCCATTGCCACACCTATATGGTATGAGCGTATAGCCTCATCGGGTTGACGCTTTTCAAAATAGTCGGGGAAGATAATGTTCTTTACCAAAGCCACAATGCGCTTAACCATATCTACAGATGGCAGCGGAGCAACCGTGGCCGGCATCATGCTTACCTCCCTTTCGGTTTGTTTCGAGAGCTCTGTGACATTCCTTCGCAGAGTCTCGTTTATTTTAGTCTTGTCCATCATAATTCAGTTGATTAATAAAACAATCTTTTTACAATCCCTTGTTCTTATCGCGTAGGCGACATGGGAAGAATACGCTAACTGTTGTGCCTTTACCCTCATCAGAACGTATAGAAATCTCACCATTCAAAGCATCTACTATAGCCTTACTGATACTGAGGCCCAGACCAGAATTCTGATTAAAAAGATTTAGGGCTTCGTCGTTTGTTGCTGTATCAGAGATACCGGTATGGAAACTCTGTGCAACGCCATCGCCTGTATCAGTGATGTTTACCAAAAGGCCATTACGCTCAGCCTCGTAATTGATGGTAATAGAGCCTATAGTGGTATGACGAGAGGCATTCTGCAAAAGATGCATCATTAGCTGATACATAAGATTGGTATCGAGTGTGGCCTTGCAATGAGGCGACAACTTACTACGAACAGCCACCGAAACACCTGGTGTAACGTCGCGCTGAATCTCACGACGATAGCTGGCCATAAGCTCGGCAAGGTTTACCTCGACAAAAGTAAACGTCTGCACTCCACTCTCGTAATTTGAAAGCTCAAGAAGCTGAGATACGAAATACATCAGCTGGTTGCCATCCTTGTTAATCTGGGTAACGTAATTCAATATATGCTGGGGCTTAACGTTATCAACACCTTCAGAAATAAGCTCGTTACTTTTGGTGATAATAGAGTTAAGAGGATTACGCAGAGCATGACTAACGTTGGCCAGAAAAACCGTCTTGATATGCTCAGAACGGCGGGCACGCACTACCTCCTTACCCAACAAGGCGCGATAATGTCTATCCATAAAGAAAAATCCCGCTGCTACCAAAAGCAACAAAACAACGATAATAATAATCTGCAAAATATTCATATTTCCCCAGCTTTTATATAAGTTCAGACTGCAAAGATAGCAAAAATATTAAAAAGAAATAAGCAGTTAACGTTTGTTAACTGCTTATTCTTCAACTTATGCGATTTCTATCTGTCGTGATAGCTTTACTTTCTCTTCGACCACCCTTGGCAACTCTACCGTAAGAACACCGTTTTCTACGTGTGCCTTGATGTCGTCCTTCTTCACATCATCTGGGAGTATCAGTGTTTGTTCATACTTTGAGTACGAGAACTCGCGACGCAGGTAGCGTGTATTCTTGTCCTCTTCTTTGTGCTCCTGCTTACTCTCCATCTTGATGATAAGGTTGCCCTCGTCGTTGATGTGAACATTAAAATCCTCCTTCTTCATGCCCGGTGCTGCAAGCTCTACTGTGTAGGCCTTGTCGCTTTCTTTAACGTTGATAGCTGGTGCTGTGTAATTGCTCTTTGGAACGAAATCGTTGTCGAACAAATCTCCAAATACACTGGGAATCCAACTGTTACTTCTCATTACTGGCATCATAATTTTTACCTCCTAATTCTATTGTTTTTAAATTGATTAAACATGTTATTAACTTTGGTTCTGAGAACCGCGTTCACCATGCTAAAGGCAAAATAGATGCCGAGGAAAAATATATGTCATAATGTCAGAATTTGCTGACAAACTGTCAGAGCGGCTGCTACAGTGGGTATATCGGAGATAACTACCGAATGCTTGCCACTACCCTCACGGAAGTTACATTGGCGTGGATTATTTGACACGTAATGAAGTATTTTGCCAAAGGCTTCGCTCTGGAAGTATGGACTATCATCGCGAGATACAAAGTAGAAATACATCTTCTGTTGCTTCAGCATGATCTTCTCAATACCAAGTTGTTTACCAGCAACACGAAGGGGAACTACAAGTATCAGTTCTTCGCTGACAGCGGGGATAGGACCAAAACGGTCTACCATACGTTTGCGATAGGCATCGAGTTGCAGCTGTAGCTGGGTACTGTTGGCAAGATTGTCGAGCTCGCGATAGAGCAGCATACGCTCGGAATCGCTTGGCACATACTGATCGGGGAAATACATCTCAATATCGCTATCCAGAGCGCAATCATCCACCCAAGAGATATTACTAGTATCACTAGCCTGGCTAGTAATACTAGACTTACTAGCGGCCGAATCGGCCGCTGCAGAGGCCGCTGCTGCAAACTCTGGCTCCTCGTTTTTCAGTTCGCTCATGGCTTGGTTCAGAATCTTCTGATAGGTCTCGTAACCCAAATCGGCAATGAAGCCACTCTGTTCTGAGCCCAAAAGATTACCAGCACCACGAATGTCGAGATCCTGCATGGCGATGTTGATACCTGAACCAAGATCGGAGAAATTCTCGAGCGCCTCGAGACGGCGACGACTCTCAGGACTAAGCGCAGAAAGTGGTGGTGCCAACAGATAACAGAAGGCCTTGCGGTTGCCACGCCCCACACGACCACGCATCTGATGAAGGTCACTCAGTCCGAAGTTATGCGCACCATTGATAATGATGGTGTTGGCATTTGGTATGTCGATACCGTTCTCAACGATTGTGGTAGAGAGCAGCACATCGTAATCGTAATTAGAGAAGTCGAGGATAATTTTCTCCAACTGTTCAGGTTTCATCTGTCCGTGACCAATAGCGATACGGGCATCGGGCACGTATTTCTGTATAATCTCGGCGAGGTGCTCAAGGTCGGAAATACGATTGTTGACAAAGTACACCTGACCATTACGTGACATCTCGAAGTTGATAGCCTCCGACAGGATGTCTGGCGAGAAAGTATGAATCTCGGTTTGTATGGGATAACGATTAGGTGGTGGCGTCTGTATCACACTCAGATCGCGCGCACCCACCAGCGAGAACTGGAGTGTACGAGGAATAGGAGTGGCCGACATAGTAAGCGTGTCGACAGAAGTCTTCATCTGGCGAAGTTTCTCCTTGGTTGAAACGCCGAACTTCTGCTCCTCATCGATAATGAGCAAGCCAAGATCCTTGAACTTTATAGACTTACTGATAAGACGGTGAGTGCCAATGATAATGTCAATCTTTCCTTCAGCCAGATCCTTTGTGATTTGAGTGGTATCCTTCTGTGTACGGGCTCGAGTGATATAATCGACACGTACGGGCATATCCTTAAGACGACCAGAGAAGGTGCGGAAGTGCTGATAGGCCAGCACCGTGGTGGGTACAAGAACAGCTACCTGCTTGCCATCAGTAGCTGCTTTGAAGGCTGCACGCACGGCAACCTCTGTTTTTCCAAAGCCTACATCGCCACACACCAATCGGTCCATTGGGCGTGCCTTCTCCATATCGGCCTTGACATCCTGAGTGGCTTTTAACTGATCGGGGGTATCTTCATAAAGGAACGAGGCCTCGAGCTCGTGTTGCAGATAGGAGTCGTGACTGAAGGCAAAACCCTTTTCACGACGGCGTTTGGCATATAATTTTATAAGGTCGCGCGCAATCTCCTTGATATGTGCCTTGGTGCGCTCCTTGATGCGCTCCCACTGACCTGTGCCAAGCGTAGACAAACGTGGTGCTTCGCCATTATCGCGCCCCTTATATTTCGACACTTTATAAAGTGAATGGATTGACACATAGATGGCATCGCCCTTCTGGTAGATAATCTTGATCATCTCCTGATAGCCATTACCCTGAGGCATACGCACCAAACCACCAAACTTACCAACACCATGGTCTACATGAACCACATAGTCGCCAATCTCAAACTGTTGTATCTCCTTGAGTGTCAGAGCCATTTTTCCATTACGGGCCTTATCGCTCTTCAGGTTGTACTTATGGAAACGGTCGAATATCTGGTGGTCGGTAAAGAAGCAAACTTTCAGGTCGTCGTCGATGAAACCTTCGTGCAGTGTTTTGTCAACGGGGGTAAAACGGATGATGCTTTGTTCTCCCTCTGCCTCAGCACGCTGGGCGAAAATATCTTTCAGACGTTCGTTCTGCTTGGCGCTATCAGCAAGGATATAAAGTTGATAGCCCTGTTGCAGATAGGTATCGAACGACTGGAATAACAACTCGAAATTCTTATGAAAGAGTGGTTGTATCGTGATGTTAAAACGAATGACGCTACAATCAGGCACAGAAGAACGATGACCAAACTCAATACGACGGAACTTTTCGGCCAGAGACATAAACTGCGGACCTGTGATGAGAGGCATTTCTTCCTGGAAACAGGCATCGATAGCATCACGAACATAAAGATAATCTCTGGTAGCGATTATCGTATCCTGTGGCAAGAGAGAGAGGAAAGGCTCTTGAGCAGCATCGGTAGCCTCTAGTTCGGGCACAATCTCTACCCTATCACGAACATCAAGCGAGAGCTGGTCTTCTACCTGAAAAGTACGAACAGAATCAACATCGTCGCCAAAGAAATCTATGCGATAAGGATACTCGCAACTATATGAATAAACATCGAGGATAGAGCCACGAAGCGCGAACTGCCCAGGCTCGTAAACATAATCAACCTCATTAAAGCCAAACTCACGCAACTGTTTGGTAATATCGCCAACAGATGTCACCTGCCCTTTTTCAATCACCAACGTTCGGGCATTCAGTGTTTGCTTAGGCACCACCATCTCTGCCAAGGCCTCAGGGTAAGTCACAATATATAATTGGCTATTGACGATTGATAATTGCGTCATGACCTCTGTTCTCAATATCTGCGAGGCAGAATCAAGCTGGCCATACTTGATGGCGCGACGATAGCTGCTTGGGAAAAACAGCACCTGACGAGTGCCCAACAGTTGCGTCAAGTCATGATAAAAATAGCCAGCATCTTCAGCATCCTGAAGCACAAACAGGATGGGAGCCTTACACTTGGCAGCCAGACTACCAAACAACATGGGGGCACTCGAGGCCAAAAGCCCTTCAAGGAAAATACGCCGTGTAGCAGTATTTCCTATCTCATTAGCCAATGCTGCAATCTGTGGCAACTTGGCATAAACTTTCTCTAAATCTTCTAACTTCATCGCCTTTAGGCTGCAAAAATACAAAAAAAACATGTAATTCGTATAATTCGTGCCAAAAATTCATTATCTTTGCAGCGTTTTTTAATTAGTAAAGAAATGCATCAGAGTGATAGTATTGTTATAATTCCCACCTATAACGAGAAGGAGAATATCGAGAAAATCATACGTGCGATATTCGCCTTGGAGAAGAGTTTCCATATATTGGTGATCGACGATGGATCGCCTGATGGTACAGCTGCCATTGTTCGCGGACTGATATCTACAGAGTTCGGAAGCAGACTGAATATTGTGGAGCGTAGCGGAAAATTGGGCTTAGGTACTGCTTACATCGCTGGATTTAAATGGGCGCTTGAGCACGACTATGAATATATCTTCGAGATGGATGCCGACTTTAGCCATGACCCCAACGACTTGCCACGCTTGTACGCAGCTTGCCACGACGAAGGTTACGACGTAGCTATTGGAAGTCGCTATGTATCAGGAGTAAACGTAGTTAACTGGCCTATAGGCAGAGTGCTGATGAGCTACTTTGCCTCGAAATACGTAAGACTGGTTACAGGATTTAACGTGCACGACACCACTGCTGGATTTAAGTGCTACAAGCGCAGAGTACTTCAAACCATCGAACTCGACAAGATACGTTTCAAGGGCTACGCCTTCCAGATTGAGATGAAGTACACAGCGTATAAGATTGGTTTCAAGATAAAAGAGGTTTCTGTTATATTTGTAAACCGCAGAGAGGGTACCAGCAAGATGAGCGGCGGAATCTTTGGCGAAGCATTCTTTGGCGTGATGAAGCTGCGCTGGGACGGATGGACGCGCAAATACCCTAAGATCACTGACAAATAAGAATTATGATTACCTTACTATATAGAATCTACCAATTTATTATCTGCTTGCCTGGAATTGTGTTGATGACCATCATCACAGCCATCGAAGTTGGACTCGGAACGACACTTGGTAATGGACATTTCTGGGGATATTTCCCTGGTCACTTATGGGGAAAGATGATACTCAAGATGTTTCTTATTCCAGTAAAGGTTGAGGGACGCGAGAATCTGGAGAAAGACCAGAGCTACGTGTTTGTGGCCAACCACCAGGGCTCGTTCGACATCTTCTTAATTTACGGACACCTGAACCGCAACTTTAAATGGATGATGAAGCAGCAGCTTCGCAAAATCCCCTTCTTGGGATATGCTTGCGAAAAAAGTCACCAGATATTCGTTGACAAGCGTGGACCAAGTAAGATTCGCAAAACTTACGAGGAAGCACGCGAGATACTCAAGGAAGGATACAGCGTAACAGTATTCCCAGAAGGAGCACGATCGTTTACAGGACACATGGGGCATTTTAAGAAGGGAGCGTTTGCTCTGGCCGACGAATTACAGCTGCCTGTTGTTCCGCTTACAATAAATGGATCGTTCGACATTCTGCCACGTATGAAGGGATTCAACTTTGTGAACTGGCACCCAATGACGCTAACTATCCACCAACCAATATATCCCGTAGGACAAGGTCAGGAGAACATTGATGCCACAATGCGTCAAGCATACGACTCGGTAATGTCATCTATCGACCCGAAGTATCAGGGATTTGTAGAGAATCCTGACCAATGATTGCTCGTGCGCCATACCTATTTCTGCTGTTGATCATGGTACCCGACTTGTACCTTGATATGCACTATTGGCGACATAAGTTTCCTTTGGCAAAGCGAATAATATATTGGTTGCCATCGTTAATACTTATTGCTTACACACTAAAGCTAACCTACGAGCCAGAGTTTATACCTGCTAACCCTAACACGCTATACATATACTTACTATTGTTAGGACTGGTATCAATTCCAAAGTGTGCTTACATGTTGTGCTCGGTTATCGGTCTATGGTTGAGTAAGCTAGTAAGGCTTTTCAAGAAACACAAGCATGGCAAGCCCAAAAACTATGGAAACCTTGTTGGCATTATCGCAACCGTACTTATATGGTATGTAGTGCTGTATGGTGCATTTGTGGGATTCCAAAAACTGGAGATTAATCATCAGACTTACTCATCGGCCGAACTACCTAAGGAGTTCGACGGCTATAAGATAGTTTTGTTCTCTGATGCCCATGTGGGCACCATGAAGGGCGACAGACAATGGATGTTAGAAAGGGCCGTGAACACAATCAACGACCAGAAGGCCGACCTGATAGTGTTTACAGGTGATCTACAGAACATTAAGCCAAAAGATATCGCAGAACACCAGGAACTACTTAGCAAATTGAAGGCTAAAGATGGTGTATACAGCGTGCTTGGCAACCACGACTACGACAAATACATGCATCCCATAGACGACCGCCAAGCGCAACGATGCAAGGAGACCATCGCACTCGAAAAGAGCATGGGTTGGAAACTGCTGATGAACGAACATCGCGTGATTCGTCGCGGCGGAAGCGAGATAACCATAGCCGGAATGGAGAATGATGGCGACGGCAAACATTTCCCCCAGAATGGCAACATAAATAAAGCTATCGGTAATGCCAAAGGTTTCGTACTGATGTTAGAGCACGACCCCAGCTCGTGGCGTAGAAAGATTATCCCTGACGGAAGAGCACAACTGACCTTGAGCGGACATACGCACAACATGCAGTTCTCGCTGTTCGGATGGAGCCCCATGTCGGCACTTGGCAAGGAGATTAACGGATGGTACAAAGAAGGCAACCAATCGCTCTTTGTAACAGCCGGCTTAGGTGCCCTCATCCCCTGGCGCTTTGGCGCCACAGGCGAAATCGTAGTACTGACACTAAAGAAACAATAAAACGCTACATCTCTCACATCAACTTTTGCATCGTTTGACTCGAGTATTTTGTTCCCCTTATTGGAACCGTTTGTTCCCAGCTTGGGAACAATTCATTCCCAACGTGGGAACAAGTCATTCCCAACGTGGGAACAAGTCGTTCCCAAGCTGGGAACAAAAAAGACACAAATTGCTGTCAACATTCACAGTCGAACACGCTCGCTTTGGCCAGCGTGGCTACCTTTATAGCGGCTGCGAGTTGCATTGAACTTCCAAGAGACATTGATGCCGATACGACGAGAGTCTTTGTATTCGCTATACTGGGTGCGGATGTTAATGCCGCCGTATGCCGTGCGCTCCGTGTACTGCGTATGCAAAATATCGTTGGCGAGGATGGCAACGCTAAGACTCTTATTCTTCAAGAACTGTTTACTAAGCTGAAGATTTATGAATCCCGTGGCTTTGATCTGACTGGGTCCCGACTCATAATAAGGTGCGAAGCTGCCTGAGGCATTAAAAAACCATGAGTGAGGAAGTGTAAACGTATTGTCGAGCGTAAAGTTGGCAATCAATCCATTCCATTTGTGCGTAATTCCTAATGGATATACATCATCATTACAGAAATAGAAATCTGTCGAATAATTGAGTTACCAAATACCGAACTTAGGGGTAAAATTCAGCGTCAGGCCATAGTACTCCTGTTTGGGTGTATTGCGATAGTCCATGATTACTACACCTGGAAGATTCACGTCATCGTAGGCAGTCTGGAAAGAGCGGATGCTGTTCTTATAGTATTGATAAAAGGCCTCTACATAAAACCACTTCCATGATGAACTCCAAGAGATGTTGTGTAACGTCTGCGGTTTTAGGAATGGATTACCCGTGTCGTACTCGTATTTGCTGCGGTAGTTGACCGATGAGGACAGTAGTCCGTAAGATGGATTGCTGCGCGAACAGTGATAGGACAATTTATGATGCCATTTCTCTGTTCTATAAGATGCAGAAAAGCGTGGAATTAGCACGGAGTAGTTTGGACTCATCTCGTCATTTCGTTGTCCGTCAACATCGTAACAATTGTACTCATTCTGCCAGCGAAGACCTGCGTTGAACGACAGTTTGCCCAGCTGTAGGGAATAATTAGCAAAGAGCGACCAGATGGATGTCTGCTGCTGGATGTGACTGTCTGATGAGAATCCACTTTGTATGAAGTCGTGTGTACGGTCAACTAAAGAGACTTCTTCACCGAAAGTCAGTTCACCATTCGATACAGGGGCTGTGATGACCAGTTTCTCTGCCAACAATTGGTTCTTGGTTTTCGTTTGGCTATTAACAGAAGTTGTGTTTTCTGTTCCGCCATCCATATCCTGCACAGACTTCGCATCATAGAAATCGGCACTAAAATCAAGGTTCCATTTTCCGATGTTACCAACATAATATGTATTTATAGCATGTGTCATGCGAGGTCGGGTTAACGTGTTGGTGATACTATGACCGCCATCCACAAGCATCCCGTCTTGCCACGTCTGCTCATCCATCTCTCTAAGAGTAGTGCTATTGCCTATATAGTTGAAAGCAGTATAGGTCAGACCTACCGAGTGACGATCATTGATTTCCCAGTTCCATCCAAGGTCGGCAAAGTAGTATTTCATTTTGTAGAGCCAAGATGCTTCTTTCTGATAATCCCATACAGAAGATGCTTGTAATTGGTCTTTAGCGGTTGCGTCGATTCGCGAATTTTGATCCGTCAGATAGCCACGGGCAAAGAAATCCATACCATTATGCAGACGATAGTTTAATGCTGCATTTACATTACCATAGTACTCTTTGCCTTGTCTGTAGGATGTAGAGAAGTTGCCGCTCCAGCCTTCACCCGCCTTGCGTACAGTTTTCAGTCGTATAACTGAAGTGATGTCTGCACCATATTCTGCGCCAGGATTAGTAATAATCTCTGCCGATAGAATTTCATCGGCACGAAGACGGTCGAGTTCTTGTATATTGCGCACCTTTTTATTATTGATGTATATTTCGGGTTTTCCATGACCTGCTATCTCACCATTGCTCATCATCAACGGCAAATGAGTGAGCATTTCGTTTACGGAGCCGAACTGCTCCAGAACCGTACCTTGAACGTTGACCACCAATCCCTTATCTGTGGAACTGACCAGTCTCTTGGAACCTTTAACTGTTACCCCTTTAAGCGTATAACTATCTGATTTCATCTGGATGCTGCCGATATCGCCCACTTCGCAGGTATGCCAGATAGTCTCGTAGCCTATAAATGAACACTTGACAATCACCCGATAGGCATCTGTAGGAATCACAAAATCGCCTGCCTCATTGCTCACACCTCCGCCAATAAGAGAGGAATCGGCAGGGTTGAGCAGTGAAATATTGGCATAGGCGAGTGGATGTTGGTGCTCATCAATCAGGCGGCCTTTCAAGTGACGTTCTGTTTTGTGGGTACACTCCACGAAATACTTCTCACCGTCTCTGACGATGTGGACGGGATAGAAGCCGACAACCTTCATCAGGGCATCGCCAAGGTTGAGGTGCTCTAATTTACAGGTAACGGTGAAGTTCTCCAAGTCGTTATAGACGAAAGATATCTCGTGGCGATTCGTGGCTGCATTCAGGTCTTCGAGCACACGGCTCAACGACTGATTCTTGTAGTTACGTGTTATTTCCTGCGCTTGGGCCATGCTTACTACTGCGCACAGCAGTAGTAGGATATATAGTTTTCTCATAATGGTTTTATGATATCATCAGGGTTTCACAATCAGTTTGTCGTCCTCGAGTACAAGGTTCACGTGGTCGAAATGGTTCAAGTCGCTGACTATGCTCTCCAGTTCATCTTTCCTCTCCCACTTATAATAGAGTCGCAAATCATGGGCCTGCGCGTTCTGGATATCTACCACCTTATTATAATATAAGGCCAGTTCACTAGCCACCTCGTCAAGCGGAACATTCTCGAAGATGCGAATCTGCGGGATGCTATCGGTAATTTCCTCTATTGATTGGGTTGGCCTTTGTGGCTGCTGACTTAAAACCTGCGTTTCCTGAGGCTGGGATTTCATATTCACTCCTACATTGCTTATGATATGAATGGCAGCATATGCAATGCCAGAAAGCATCAGCACACCAATAATGTTGGCAGCAACGAGGTATTTCTTTCCCCTCCTGAGTAGGAAGGTTGTTCGAAGGACGGGGTGGTCTGATGAGCCGTTTGTCGCATCTGCAACTTCAGCCTCTGCAAACACAGCATCAGCGCCTCTAACCATCTGCTCGTACAGCTGACGGCACTCCTCGTCAGCCATCTGCTGGCGTATCTCTTCTTCGGTGTAGCACTCTGGATGATCCTGCATCTCTAAGAGTCGCTGTAATTTCTCTTCATTTGTCATGGGTTGAATCTGTTTTTGAGTTTGGTAATAGCCTGCGAGAGATGTTTATAAACGGCGGCCTCGCTGATGCCCACCTGTTCCGCTATCTCACGGTACTTCAGCCGCTCACCATAGTGCATCCGGAATACACGTTGGGTCTGTGGCGTCAGTTCTGTCTGGATGAATTGCTGGTACTGTTGGAACATTTCTTCTTCGTCACGATTATCCTCCTCGCTGTCATCAAGGGGCAGGGCTCGCCTCATGCGTTCCTGCAGTTTCATCCTTTTCAGGCGGTTCAAGCACTCGAAGCGCACGCTGCTTCTGGCATAGGCAATCAGTTTTTCGCCCTTGGGCAAGATGTCTGTCGCCATCAAGTGTGCCATCACATCACTGACAGCATCACGGGCATCTTCCTCGTCGTGCAACAGAATGCAGGCCCTTCGCAACAGTTCCTCGTAGTGCAAGCGGTATAACTCCGCCATCGTTTTATCTCTCTTCAGCATTTCTTCTTTGTCTTTTTACTTATAAGACAATCGAATCTAATTTTTCCCAACCCCAACAAGGAAGGAAAATTCAAGAAAAGTACAAATTGCAAAAAGAATAGCCGCCATTTCCTACAGATTTGCTGCCAGGAACTTGCGGACCACTTCTATGGGAAGCCCACGGCGATGGGCGTAATCCTGCAGTTGGTCTTCGCCGATTTTGCCGATTGAGAAATAACGGGCTTTGGGGTTCGAAATCATAAGACCAGATACACTTGCGTGGGGCTTCATCGCACCACTCTCTGTTAGGCGGATGCCTATCTGCTTCATATCTAATATCTCATCGATGACAAAGTTCAAACTGGTATCGGGCAACGAGGGATAGCCCACTGCAGGACGAATGCCCTGAAACTTCTCTATCAGCATATCATCGATGCTAAGATTCTCATCCTTGACATATCCCCAATATTGCTTACGCACCTGCTCGTGCATCCGCTCGGCAGCAGCCTCAGCCAGTCGGTCGGCCAGCAACTGCATCATCATCTTCTGATAAGGATCAGCATCGAAATCAGTCTCGAAACCATGCGAAACAGATGTTGAGAAAAGTCCTATCTTAGATGATACTGGCGAGATAAAGTCAGACAGACATAGGTAAGGTGGACGTCCCTGTTGCTGGCGCAGGCAAGGAATACTAGCCACACGCACAGGATGCGGCACGCCACACTCCTCACAGTATGCGCTGCGGTATAATACTATATTATCGTCTTCGCTACGAGCATCGAACAGTTCGAAGAGAGCAAACGCCTGATACTTGCCTTCTATCTGCCGCAAAGCTTCCTCAGCCTCCTGGCGTAGTTTCTCTTTCTCTGCATCAGGTCGGCCACTAATCCCCCAGGCATGATAGAAATACACCCAGTTGATGTAAGGGGCTATTTGGGATATCTGATAGGTAAGCGTCATCTAAACTCTACGGGCTGTCCGATATAGTTTGTATCTACTTTGCCGTTCTGATATACTGTGTGACCATTACAAATGGTACGCTCCACACGCCACAGATACATATGATTCTCCATCGGGCTCCATCCGCATTTGCTCTGAATGATATCCTTGGTAACTGTCCAACCTGTGTTAGGACGAACCAGGACAATATCTGCCAGATAACCCTCACGCAGATAGCCACGATTGCGAACCTCGAACAAATCGGCTGGGTTATGGCACATCAACTCAACCAGTCGTTCGAGTGTGAGCACGCCCTGATCTACAAGTTCGAGCATAGTTACCAGCGAGAACTGAATCATAGGCATACCACTGGCGGCCTTAGCGCATCCGCCCTCTTTCTGACTAAGAAGATGTGGTGCGTGATCAGTACCAATCACAGCAATACGTCCATCAGCCACAGCTTGGCGCAATGCGTCACGATCTGCCTGCGACTTAATGGCAGGATTACATTTTATGCGGGTACCCAACGATGCATAGTCGCGATCGCAGAAATAGAGGTGACTAGGCGTCACCTCACAGGTGATGGATAATGGGTGTTGGGTACTAGCTACTAGTTCTAACTCCCTAGCAGTGGTTAGGTGAGCAATGTGCAAGCGTGCATGATGCTTAGTAGCCAACTCTACTGCAAGCTTAGTGCTCTGATAGCAAGCCTCAGTACTGCGAATCTCAGGATGATGCGTTACCTTGGGGTCATCACCATACTTAAGCTTTGCCTCAGCCATATTGCGATTGATAATCTCAGTATCCTCACAATGCACCATGATGGGCATAGTGGCTGTAGAGAAGATCTTATCCAGAGCCTCACGACGATCAACCAGCATATTACCTGTCGAACTGCCCATAAAGAGCTTTATGCCAGGAATACGATGGGAATCCAGTTGAGGAAAAAGATCTGCATTATTATTTGTGGCACCAAAGAAGAAGCTGTAGTTCACATGACTCTTCTGCGCAGCCAACTTGAATTTCTCTTCAAGCGCCTCAAGTGTAGTGGTCTGCGGATTGGTGTTTGGCATATCAAAATAGGTGGTTATGCCACCAGCAGCCGCTGCCCTACTCTCACTGTCGATGTCGGCCTTCTCAGTGAGTCCGGGCTCACGAAAATGCACATGATCATCAATCAAACCTGGAAGCACAAAACATCCCGAAGCATCGATTACTTCATCGAATGATGCGTTCGGGATGGTGTTTCCTTCTACAATCTTAGTTATCTTAGAATCTTCGACGATAATAGAACCGTCGAATATATTGTTCTCATTAACGATCGTTCCGTGTTGAATCAGGAGTTTCATTGGCTGGAGCGGGAGTTACGTCTTCTACAAGTCCATTCTGGCGTGCCTGAATCTCGTTAGCAATCTGATAGTACTGCTTAACGTATGGATCGGCCTTGAATTTCTTGGTTGCCTTACTCATGATATCCTCAATCTGAGGTGTCAGGATAGGATACTGATAGTTACCAGTAACCATCATGAACACGCCAGGACCCAGCACGTTATCGAAGTTCTCAACGATAAAGTTTGTAACCAGCGAGTCTTCCTGCATAGCAATACGATTAGCCTCTACAGACAACTTGCGATTGATGACCTCCTCGTCTTCTCCCTCAAGCAGCATCTGGCTCTGCTTGTGCGACAGTTCATTGAGCTCGTTGCCCAGCTGGTCATGACGCTTCATAAACTCATAGAGTTTCTCGTTGAGTGGTGAGCCAGTAACAGTACGACTGGTATTGTCGATGTGAATCTCAATATCACCTGCCTCAATCACCACAGGCATCATCAGAGGTTCATCGTCCATATAAAGATTAGCCAGCTTGATAGTATCAAGCAGACCTGTAAATTTGAATTCTCCATGAACTACGTCACAAGAGTCTAGATTCTTAAGTTCATCATTGACCATTGTTTTCAGGTAGAGTTTGCTTCCATCAAGAGCCGACACTGAGGTAGAGCCCTGGATGGTATACGATTCAGCACACGAAACGAACGTAATGGCTGTTAGTAATGCGTAGAATATCTTCTTCATAACATATTGTTTTCGGCCGCGAAATTACAACTATATATTGAGGTATGAAAATAATTTTGCGCATTTTAAAACAAATGCGCAATCTTTTAATTATTTTTTTGCCTCTTTTTCGAGTTCACTGCCAATTCTGTGTATAGAATAGAGTTGAAGCAAGGCAGCAATCAGCAGCACAACAACCCACTTGTTATACACATATTCTATATAAGTAATGTAACTAAGTCCAAGAATATTGTTCATATTAGCAAACATGAGCAGGGCAGCAACCAGAAAAAGCACATCGCTTAGCAGCATCATGCGGCGCAATCGGCGGATAGTGAAATTATTGCCCTCGTAGCGCTGATACATCTGCATCGATGCAAAACCTATAGCGCCTAAGGCATAGATATATGGGGCACTACCCCATCCCAGCAGTGTGGTACCAGCACCAACTGCCATCAGAATACCACCAAGCAGGAAGATGGCGGTTTGAATTTTATTCAACTTTCTCATTTGTTTCAAGTGGTTTTGCATCACGTTCGTCGTCGCTAAGAACAAATATGTCCTCATCGTCGGCCTTCATATAATAACGCTCACGGGCAATTTTCTCCATCGCTTTAGGATTCTTGTTCAGTTCCTTTATCTGAGCCTGATCGCGCTGGAAATCAGCATTATACTTTTCCTTCTCGCGCGAAAGCTCTTCGATATGCTGGAGATTCTTGAAATGATTCCACAGACTATTGTCGTCTAGGAACCCCACCAGCAGTATACCAACGATGCAGACAACGGCATATTTGAAATATACCGAACGCCACATACGAAGAACGTAAGCCTTTATACTCGTCAAAACTTTCATAAATTAATTAATTTGGCTGCAAAGATACAAAATTCTCTTTATTATTCATTCTTAATTATTAATTATTTTGTATCTTTGCACCACAAAATCAATTATTAACAATATGGAATATATCGTTTCGGCCAGAAAATACCGTCCGTTAAGTTTCGACACGGTGGTGGGGCAAGCTGCACTGACCACTACTTTGAAGAACGCAGTAAAGAGCGGCAAGCTGGCTCATGCCTACCTTTTTTGCGGTCCGCGAGGTGTGGGTAAAACCACCTGCGCGCGCATATTTGCCAAGGCCATTAACTGCCAGCACCCCACAGCCGAGGGTGAGGCATGTAATGAGTGTGAGTCGTGCCAGTCGTTCAATGAACAGCGCTCATTAAACATCTTCGAGCTCGATGCTGCATCAAACAACTCGGTTGAGCACATCAAGACACTGATGGAACAAACCCGCATCCCGCCTCAACTTGGCAAGTACAAGGTTTTTATAATCGACGAGGTTCACATGCTGTCGACAGCTGCATTCAATGCATTCCTTAAAACACTTGAGGAGCCACCCGCACATGTGATTTTCATTCTGGCCACAACCGAAAAGCATAAAATCCTGCCCACCATCCTGAGCCGTTGTCAGATATACGACTTTGAGCGTATGACTATTCGCAACACCATCGACCACCTTAAGCATGTGGCCCAACAGGAGGGTATCACTTTCGAAGAGCAGGCATTGGCCGTGATTGCAGAAAAGGCTGATGGAGGTATGCGCGATGCACTCTCGATATTCGATCAGGCTGCATCGTTCTGCCAAGGTAACATCACTTATGATAAGGTTATCGAGGACTTGAACGTACTCGACAGCGAGAATTATTTCAAGATCATCGACCTATCTATAGATAATAAGGTGAGCGATATTATGGTACTGCTCAACTCTGTTATCAATAAGGGTTTTGATGGCGGACTTCTTATTCAAGGACTCGCAAAACATGTGCGTAACGTGCTTATGGCACGCGACCCACAGACCCTGCCTTTGCTTGAAGTTAGCGACCAGATGCGTGAGCGATATCAGGAACAGGCTAAGCGATGCCAGATTACATTCCTTTACGATGCGCTGAAGCTGATGAACCAATGCGACATTAACTACCGCCAATCAAGCAACAAGCGACTGCTGGTAGAGCTGACTCTTATAGAGATAGCACAGATTACCCAACCAGCAGAAGATGGGGTTAGCGCGGGGCGTAAGCCCAGAAGACTAAAATCCCTGTTTAAGACCCTGATACAGCAGCAGAAGCCCAAGACCACGGCCCCACAGGTAGCCGCGGCTAAACCTGCTGTATCAACTAAAAAGCTGAGCGAGTCACCCAGCAAAGTTAAAGAAATAACCAGCCAGTCTGGTTCATCAAGTACATCTGCTGCAGGTTCTAATAGTAAAATTCCTCTTAGCGGCATAGGTTTTTCTTGGAGCAACTTAAGCAACAATGGCGATAAGCCCACAAAAGGCGGCATGCAGGTTATTCCTGATTCAACAAGCCTTCCAACGGTAAAGAATAAATCAACTGATGCACAGTTTACACAGACAGATTTGGAGTACCAATGGATGTCGATGTGTAACCGCATGCCACAAAAGTATAGCGGTATTGCCACTCGAATGAAGAACATGGCCCCCACTATTACAGAATTCCCAACAATTGAAGTGCTGGTAGATAACGAACTGATAAAGCAGGAAATTGAGGATATTCAAGGTAATATATCAAAAACACTGCAGATATATCTTCACAATAATAATCTGAAATTTACCGTACGTGTAGCAGAACAAATAGAGAAACAAAAGGTACTAAGTCGTAAAGAACAATTCGACGAGATGGCAGAAAAAAATCCTGCCGTAAAAAAATTACAGCAGGTGTTAGATTTAGAATTGGCTTGAGTCTCAAGGACCCAAGCCAATTTCTTTTTCTAGTTTACTCCCCAAGAACCTTCTTGAGCAGAGCTATGCACTCGTCTCTGTTTACAGGTTTCGAAAGGAATCCGCAACAACCAGCCTCTTCAGCAGCTGCACGATCACTGTCGAATGCATTAGCTGTAAGTGCCACAACTGGAAGATCAGGTTTCAGCTCCTTAATCTTCTTGGTAGCCTCGAGTCCGTCCATAATAGGCATCTTGATGTCCATAAGAACCAGATCGTAGTTATTGGCCTCAACCATCTCTACTGCCACCTTTCCATTATTGGCACGATCATACTCGAAGTCCTTCTTCAGCAGGTACGTCATCAATACGTAATTGCTGTCATTGTCTTCTGCTACTAGAATCTTTTTCATAATAGTTCCACCTTTTTATATTAGTACATTACTTCTCAAGTCTGTCTTTCCACATCTTGCTCATATCCTCAAGAGTCTTGCCCTTTGTCTCAGGAACAAGGCGCCAAACGAATACTGCAGCAACAACACAGATTATTCCATAGAGGCCATAGGTAAACCAGTGTCCGAAGTCATCGCCCTCACTCAGGTGCATATTGAACATTGGCACAAACGAGCTTGAAACAATGAAGTTCGAAATCCACTGGAATGCTACAGCGATAGCTACAGCACCACCACGGATGGTATTGGGGAATATCTCGGCGATGAGCACCCAAGTGATTGGTCCCCAAGAGAACATGAATGATGCAGAGTATACCAACAGTGAAGCTGCAGTAACCAGCTCCAAGCCTGCGTGTCCGAATGTAACTGCCACACCTAATGCTCCCAAAGCCATACCAAGCGAACCACTGATAAGTAGAGGCTTGCGTCCCCACTTCTCTACAGTAAACACAGCTACAAGTGTGAACGAGATATTGATGATTCCCATGAATACAGTCAGCATCATTGGGTCGTTCATACCCATATCACCGAAGATACGTGGAGCGTAGTACAGCACAGCGTTGATGCCAACAGCCTGCTGGAATACGCTCAGCATGATACCTACGAATATGCACAGAGCACCATAAGTCATCAGCTTCTCGGTCTTTACAACCATTGTATCCTTAATATCCTGCAGAATCTGCTTGGCTTTCAGAGTTCCGTTAATCTTAGCAAGAATACCCTCAGCCTTCTGGTCTTGTCCGATTGAAACAAGATAACGTGGAGTCTCAGGCACAAAACAAATCAGCAGTGCAAAGAGTCCAGCAGGAACAGCCTCACTTCCAAACATATAACGCCAACCTGTTGTAACGGTCCACTGTGCTGCCGGGTTGATGGCTGCAAGTCCCTTACCCATCTCTTCAACCAATGGCTGTATGTGATCGCCAAGGATGAAGAAGTTGACGAAGTAAACCACCAACTGACCAAAGATAATGGCAAACTGGTTCCATGACACCAGCATACCACGTATGTTAGATGGTGCCACCTCACCAATGTACATTGGGCAGATAGCCGAAGCCAAACCTACACCTATACCACCAATCACACGATAGATATTGAACATGATGAGCAATGAATATGTTGGTGTGCCATACTCAAAGAACAAGAACTCAGGATCCATTGATCCCAGGGCTGAGATAAAGAACAACAAGCCCGCAATAATCAATGACTTTTTACGACCAAGATTAGTAGCCAGGAATCCAGAGATTGCCGATCCGATGATACATCCTATCAGCGCGCTGGCCGATGTAAAACCATGCCATGCGTCGGTATAAGCAAAATCTTTAGACTCCATAAAGAATGCTTGTAATCCCTTTTCTGCTCCAGATATAACAGCAGTGTCGTATCCGAACAGCAGGCCGCCAAGTACTGCGACCATAACGATTGAAATAAGGTAGGCCTTGCTACCCTGTTCTGTTTGATTCGTCATAATTATGTTGTTTTAAGTTTAATTGGCAAGCTAAGTGTAAATGTGGTGCCCTCCTCAGATGTCTTGTCAAGAGTCAGTGTTCCACCAAGCTTTTCTACCGTTTCGTGACAGTAAGCAAGTCCTAGTCCCAAGCCTTCTTTGAATTCGTCAACCTTCACAAATCTGTCGAAGATGGTACTTATCTTATTTTCAGGAATTCCACAACCTGTATCCTCTATTATAAAGTTGAAGTAGTCGCTAACCTTTTTCAGCGTCAGACGGATGTATCCCTCCTCAGTAAACTTGCTGGCATTCTCTAATATATTACCAAGCATCTGCAGCAGACTATCACTGTTTGTCACCAGCTTTTTGTCTTCGCCATCGGTAAGGTCATTCAGTTCAACCTTAATCTTTGTAGGGTCTACAGCAGGCATGGCAGCAATAGCACGGCTACATATGTCCAATGCATCACAAACGTCTACGTCTTTCAGCAAATCTTTGGTATGCTCGTTAGCCAGCGCAAGCATCTTGTTCACCAGCGATGTTATATGTCTGGTGTTCTTGCTGATTGTGTCAGCTATACTTTTACGCTCAGAAGGTTCAAACTCAGAGCCCTCCTCAGTCAACACCTGAGTAAATCCATTTATGATGTTTAGCGGAGTTCGTATTTCATGACTTACACTGCGTATGAATTCCGTCTTCATCTCGTCAGCTGCAGCCACCTGTTTGTAGGCAGCTTTCAACTCACGGTTCTTCTTCAGCAGCATATCCTGATAGCGACGTTTACCGTATATTGTCATTGCCAATCCGATAATCAGCATCAGAGCCAGCACCATGGCTATCACCAACACAATATTCATTATGTGCGAAGCCTTCTGTCCTTGGCGCAACAACACCATCTCGTCCTCCTGTTTCTGTATATTCTCAGCAATCATCACACCGGTGATTGAGTCACGCTTGTGCATCAACTCTCGCTGAGTCATAAAAGCCTTCTCATTGTCACCTATATATCGGTAGATGTCACAACGTAACAAATATCGCTCCTTCATGTTTGGAAGATTCTCTACATCTTTCAGAGCCTTTTCGGGGTTACCATCCAACACCGTTTTATATATGCGCGCGTAAGGAAGAAATAGGTCTCCAATCTGATTAGAATTATACTTGTCGGCCGCTTCTGCTTTTTTAAAGTATTCATAGAAGCCATTATAATCCTTCTCCTTGAAACTTACTATAGCCTTCATTGCCATAGCGTCGGCCAGTCCACGCCAGTATTCCTTCTGGTCCTTATGACGTTCCAACTCCTTCAGATCCTCGTCAAGCCACTTCAGCGTTTCCTTACTGTTGTTATTCAACTGTATGTGAGCCATTGCCAGATAAAGGAAACTCAGTCCGTCGCGTTCGTATTTTGTACCTTTGATAAGTTCGATTGCTTTTTTAAGTTCTTTTACGGCTCCAGGTATATTTCCGCAAGCGTTGTAAACGTGGCCCAACATCTTTGGCGCCATATACTGCTCTTCTCTTGCCTCATACTTACGTCTTACCAAATCATCCTTCATCGTATTGGCGATATGATAAGCATCATGGATATTCATACGGTCAAGGTTGAACATAATTCCACATGTCCACGAATCGTAGTAAGCCTCATTATCCTTGTCCTCTATAGCATGAGCCTGATATGCCCAGCACGCGGCATACACCACACTGGGATTGTCCTGCTGACAGGTAGCCCACATGGCCGAACGCAGTCTGCGATGCTCTAGGGAATCTTTGCAATGCACAGTTTGTGCCACTACCTGTGGTGTTACCAGCAGAGTAGCCAAACCTAACATATATTTCATCCAATGGTTGGTCATCATTTCTTGTTGGTCAAATATAAAAATCCTCGGCAAAATTAACGTTTTTCTTTTAAAACTCCAAACTTTTTCCTCACTAAAACGTTATTTTTTGTATAAACTACACCATTCTCAGATTTTTTATGTATTTTTGTACCCACTAACAACTAATTACACAACGGAATATGAAGAAATTATCAACTATGTTTCTGCTCGCCGCCAGCCTTACCGCTGGGGCACAGACTCACGTATTTGACGTGAACACAAAGAAACTAGGGGCTCCCGTACAGCCTACGATGTACGGTATCTTCTTCGAGGATATCAACTATGCAGCTGATGGCGGACTTTACGCAGAATTGGTAAAGAACCGTTCGTTCGAGTTCCCCAACGCTTTTACAGGATGGGACATCTCGGGCAAGGTTACCCTGATGAACGATGGCCCATTTGAGCGCAACCCCCACTATGTTCGTCTGGCTCCTTCGGGACATAGCGATAAACACACCATGATTGAGAATCACGGATTCTTCGGCATGGGCGTAAAAGGCGGTCAGGAATATCGTTTCTCTGTTTGGGCTCGCGTTCCCGATGGCGGCAAGGCTAAGTTGTGGATTGACCTGGTAGACAATGCTACTATGGGCGAAGACCAGAAGATGGGCAACGCTGGCATTGAGGTATCAGGCAAGGAGTGGAAAAAGTACACTGCCATCATCAAACCAAGATACACCTTTGCTAAAGCTCATCTTCGTGTTTGGGGCGACAGCAAGGTTACAACCGATCTGGAGCACGTAAGTCTCTTCCCTGTCGACACTTGGAAGGGTCGCGAGAACGGCATGCGTAAAGACCTGGCTCAGGCTCTTAACGATATGCGCCCTGGCGTATTCCGTTTCCCTGGCGGATGTATCGTAGAGGGAACCGATCTGGCCACTCGCTATCAGTGGAAGAACACTGTAGGCCCAGTAGAGAACCGTCCTCTCAACGAGAACCGCTGGCACTACACCTTCACCAACCGTTACTTCCCCGATTATTATCAGAGCTACGGACTTGGCTTCTTCGAGTTCTTCCAGCTCTGTGAGGATTTCGGTTCTGAGGCTCTGCCAGTAATCTCTTGTGGACTCTCATGCCAGTTCCAGAACCCAGACCCCACCAAGCCTGGTGTACATGTAGCTATCGAAGATCTTGAGCCTTATATTCAGGATGCTCTCGACCTCATTGAGTTTGCTAACGGTCCTGTCGATTCTAAGTGGGGCAAGGTACGCGCCGATATGGGACATCCCGCTCCATTCAACCTTAAGTACCTTGGCGTTGGTAATGAGCAGTGGGATTACGACGAGAATCATGGTGGTTTCGGCCCAGTGTTCACTGCCCGACTCAAGAAGTTTAGCGATGCCATCCGCAAAAAGTATCCTAACATCAAGCTCATCGGTACCACTGGTCCTAACTCAGAAGGATGGGACTTCGACCTGTTGCAGCCACGTATGAAGGAGCTGAAGGTAGATCTCTACGACGAGCACTACTATCGTAACGAGGAATGGTTCCTCACTCATGGTCTGCGCTACGACTCTTACGACCGCAAGGGTCCTAAGGTATTTGCCGGCGAGTATGCATGCCACGGCAGTAATAAGCATAAATGGAACCACTATTATACATCTTTATTAGAGGCTGCCCACATGACAGGTATCGAGCGTAATGCCGACATCGTCCACATGGCAACCTATGCACCTCTGTTTGCCCACGTCGAAGGTTGGCAGTGGCGTCCCGATGCCATCTGGTATGACAACCTGCGCATGTTCAAATCTGTAAGCTACTATGTTCAACAGCTCTACGCTATGAACAAGGGATCACACGTTCTCTCGCTTACTATGAACAAGAAGCCTGTAGCTGGTCAGCCTGGTCAGGACGGATTGTTTGCCTCAGCCGTATTCGAGCAGAGCACAGGCGAGGTTATTGTTAAGGTTGTAAACACCAGTGACAAGGTTCAGCCAGTAAGCATCCAGCTTCAAGGCATCAAGGGGGCTGCTACAGCTAAAACTATCACTCTGTGCCACACTGGCATGGACGATGAGAACACCCTCGACAATCCTGAAAAGATTATTCCACAGTCTGGCACCTGCAAGGTTGATGCAGGCAAGGGTGCATCACTCATAACCGATGATATGCCCGCCAAGAGTTTCCGCATCTATAAGGTTAAAAAGTAACAGTTTAACCTTAACGTACAAAAACGATTTGGGAGTCTGATGTCGCATCAGACTCCCTTTTATAATCATGGTTTTTTAAGTAATTAAGCATTATTTACTTTTCTGCTGCAAATATAGGCATTATTTTCCTAACCAACTTTTTTAAAAGTAACAAAAACTTTTCAAAAAACAAAAAAGCGCATATTTTTCTATTTTTTCCGCCTAATTTATACTTATTTTCAATTTTATTTGTATCTTTGCATCGTGATTCTGAAAAGAGTCGCCCATGGAGGTGTGCTTAACCGCACTTAATTGGGAACGTGAGTGTAAATCTCCGACTGTCCCGCAGCAGTGAACTCCATTATGGCTTCCAAGCAACAACGCCATTGAACTTTTTTCGAGAAGGCGCTTGGGAGTGGAGAAAAGTCTGAAGACCAGCCTTCAATTGGTAAAATGCCGAATACTCTCGATGTAAGGGTAGTTCTGGCGATACGTATTTATTTTATTTGAGTTGCAAAAGACTCAGCGCTGTTTTATGCGCGCATACGTGTATTATTATATAAGTTCCCAGGGGGCGGTCTGTCGTGAAGACAACGCCTCCCCCTTTTTCAAGATTATTAATTTCTTAATGCTTTATCATTATGTCATATATTATTGTCGTAGCCATCGAATTTATTATTGCAATTGTAGGTGTATCACTACTTATTCGTTTTTACAACCACAAGGCATAAAAAACATAGTTTTTTTGAGCAGAATCTTTGTAGCTTCCAGAAAAAGTTGTATATTTGCAACCAATTAGCTAATTATTATCAAAGATGAAGAAATTGCTCATAACAGCCGTACTTGTTTCGGCGGTTTTTTCTGGGGCATCAGCTCAAGATAATAAAGCCTTGATGATTGAGAAGGAGGTCAAGGCCGACATAAATCGTGCAGCAGGCATGTTCTATGCTCGCTATACGGCCAAGGCACCAAAAGACACACCAGCGCCTAAAGGTAAAAAGCCTTTCTACATTAATCACTATGGTTGCCCCGGCCCCTATTATCTCGACAAGTCAGAATACTATACTGAAACATATGCCGTCTTTACCAAGGCTGACAGTCTGGGTAAACTCACTAAGTTGGGCAAAGACGTTCTCCGCCGTATAACACTTTTGGCGCAAGATGCCAAAGACCGTGATGGCGAACTTACCGAGCGTGGAGCCCAGCAAAGTCGTACTTTGGTAAAACAGATGATGGATCGTTTCCCTGACATGTTCACACCTAAGGGATACTATAGCGTTCGCAGCATTGTAGAGAATCGCTGTATCATGACCATGCAAGAGGGGCTGTTGCAGCTTTCATCCTCTCTACGCCCAATAGTGGCACGCAGTAAAGCATCGCTACAGGAACGACGATTCATGGATCCTGTCGATAATGAGCTTACCAGCCAGCGACTCGACTCCCTTACCAGCATTACTTACGAACGCTTTACCGATCTTAATACAAACGACAACCGCCTTATGTCATCACTGTTCAACGATATGAACTATGTTATGACTAATATCGACGCTTTTAAGCTCAGCAAGCAGCTGTTTATTCTGGCGGGCAACGTTCAGCACTCTTCATATGCTGGTGTATTCTCTCTGTTCGACATATTTACTCCCGAGGAGATTCACCGCCACTGGCGCAAGCAGAATGCATGGCATTATATCAATTACGGCGGCTGTAAGCTAAACGGCGGCTGGCAAGCTTATCTGCAGCGTTCCACACTGCGTAACATGATTCATATGGGCGACAGTATGCTTAAACGGTACAATCCACTTATGCACCTGCGCTACACAAATGCCACCACCATCATGAGTCTGGTATGCCTTATGGACCTCAATGGCTATGGCCTTCACACAGCTAATCTCGATTCACTCGAAGACTACGGTTGGGCTAACTATCGCATAGCTCCTCTTGGCGGCAGCATAATGATGATTCACTATCGCACTGATCGCGATGACCCCGATGTGCTTGTAAAGGTACTGCTCAACGGTGAGGAGGCTACACTACCCATTCCTACCGACTGTGCTCCATACTATCACTGGCAGGATGTAAAGCGCTACTATCTACGCAAACTATACCGCTACGAGAACCGCCGTATCAACATTAAAAGTAAGTAAGCTATGAGAAGAATTATAAAATACATAGCGGTAGTGCTTTTAACTGTCAACTGTCCGCTGTCAACTGTACACTCTCAGATTGTTCGTGACATAATAAAGAAGTCACCCTCCTACTCATCGTGTAACTACGATGTCTACCCCGACACCATTACAGCCGTACTTACCCCCGCCCCTGCGGGCAAGAAGCCCTTCTATATCTCCCATTACGGTCGCCACGGCTCGCGCTATATCAGCAACCGTAACGGTTACGAGGTTCCATATATCATGATGCAGCACGCCGATAGTCTCGACGAGCTTACACCCACAGGCCGTAAGGTTCTGTACGAGATGAATTCCATCATGCACGACACCGAGGGGCGTTGGGGCGAACTTACAGGCTCGGGCAAACGCCAGCTCGAAGAGATAGGTCAGCGCATGGTTAGGAACTTCCCTGAGGTACTGGGCCCAGGTGCAAACGTAAAGTGCCTCAGCACCATCGTGCCCCGATGCATCGAGTCAATGGGTTCTACCGCCATGAAGATGCTGCAGGAGTGCCCCACACTCCATATCACCATGGAAGCCTCAAAGCGCAATCAGTGGTTCATGAACCATCAGGATAAGAATCTGCGTCGTAACTATATGACAAAAGAGGCAAACAAGGCATACCAAGCCTATACAAAATCACGTCTTGGCAATAGCCGCCTTATGGAACTCATATTCAAGAACCCTGATATCGTAAAAGAGTTTGTCGACGAAGAGTTCTTTAATTACTACCTTATGAAGATGGCTCTGTTCCAGTTTAACATAAGCTACAACCGCAATCCGCGACTCATGAAACTTTTCGAGACTGACGAATTCTACCGAATGTGGCAAGTTGATAATGCCCTGTGGTATATCCAGCACGGTGCCTGCAAGCTCAACGGTGGTCGCCAGCCATACAGCCAGCGATATCTTCTGCGCAAAATTATAGCAGATGCTGACAGTTGCATCAAGCTCGATCGCCCAGGCGCACAGCTACGCTTCGGGCACGAGACGGTTCTCCTGCCTCTGGTATGCCTTATCGGTGTCAACGGATACGATCTTGAGACCGACAATCTCGACGAAATCGAGGCCAAAGGTTGGTGGTGCAGCAGTGTGTTTCCTATGGGTTCCAATCTGCAGATTATTTTCTACCGCAGCAGTCCAAAGGATCAGGATGTTTTATTGAAGGTTCTGCTTAACGAGGCCGAGGCCACACTTCCCATCCCCACTGATTGCGCCCCATACTACCATTGGAAAGATTTCCGTAAATACTGTCTCGACAAGCTCAACTCATATAAAAAATAGCTACATTTAGTAATAGCCAATACACTTACGCCCTGTAACCTATATAGTTACAGGGCGTAAATCATATACTAATAAAAGAACATTCCTAATTACTCAATCACAGTAATCGTCATCTGGATATCCTCTGCGGGACGATCGGCACGGGCAGTCTTGGAATTCTGAATCTGCTCCACAACATCAAGGCCTTGCTCAACCTCGCCGAATACAGTATATTGACCATCCAAGTGGGGCATGCCTCCAACAGTTGAATAAACCTCAATCTGCTTAGGAGTAAGTCCGTCGCCTGTTACCATGGCCTCAGCTTGGGCAGCAAGCTTATCCTGAAGTTCCTGCAGACCTACACGGTTGCGTTCTCGGCGAAGTTGCATAATTTCATCGCGGTGCTGCGAGGCAAGCTGATTGAAAGCTGACTGAATTTTCTGCATCTTTAACTGCTTTGAGAACTGGCGCAACTGCCCCTGATTGTAAACCTGCCCCCAAACGATATAAAACTGCGAACCACTGCTGCGGCGCTCGGGATTTACCTCGTCGCCCAGACGGGCTGCTGCAAGGGCTCCACGCTTATGGAACAGACCATCAATGATTTCAGCCTGCAGAGTGTAGTCTGGACCGCCCACGCCAAGCATCTTGCCTGCAGGAGCACCCTTCGAGTCGGGATCACCACCCTGAATCATAAAGTCTTTTATTACACGATGGAACAATGTACCATCATAATAGCCCTGCTTGGCGAGTTTAACAAAATTATCGCGGTGAATAGGAGTCTCGTCATAGAGGCGAACAATAATATCGCCAAGAGTAGTCTGTATTTTAACCTTCATCGTTTTTATGTTTAGAATTGTGGATGATTGGGGTTACTTATTGCCTTTATTGCGGTACACTCCATCTCCACCAGCCAACCTGGACGGCATACAGGAGCGTGTACAATGACAACGGGTTTATCAGGGAATCGCTGGGCAAACACATCGCGAACCACCTGATAGTCGGCCACATCGCGCAGATAGACAATCATTTCGCTTGCATCATCGAGGGTACACTCTGCCTCTGCCAGCAGTGTCTCAACATTCTCAATCATGCGTGCAGTCTGCTTAACAATATCCTTGGGGAACATAACTTCGCCCTTATTGTTGATAGAAGCAGTACCAGAGATAAAGACATGGCGACGGTCGGCATAGTCGACATAAGTACCACGCTCGAACGACACACCATAGTCGCTAGTGCGGTTGAGATGTGTAGGGGCATAGAGGTAATGAATCTGCTCCTGACTTACGCCTGCAATAGCATAGTTGTCCATCTGGGCAAGCACGTTGGTATCCTGCTGGCGGCCACCAATGCCTGTTGATGCAATGAAATGGGTATTTACAGTGAGACCCTGAGTAAAGAATACCTGATTGCGGGCGCGAACCACGCCACCGTAATTAAGATCGATATCGTTGACAAAGAGCCAAGTGCGGATGCAGTTGTCAGAGAGTTTACAACCCTCCTCAGCCAGCTGCATAACATACTCGTTAAAGAGCAGGCGCATCTGATACTCAGAGTTGGCTGCCAGATTATGTGCGGAAGCATTAAACAGATGGCGGAACGAGCCATGACGTACCTCATATAGTCCGCTAGCGGTCATACCGGTCTGTACACCAGTCATAAGCCACACCCACAAGGCAATCTTAGTACCATTGAGTGGAGCTTGCTGTATAATGCTCTTTGCGCAATCTGTGACATCAGCCACAACAACATCGTCGGCCTGATTGGCTGCATCGCTTAAGAAATAGCGTTTAAAAACGGCCTGAGCATCAGGCACGCTTGAGAGAAGCTCCTGGTATGCGCTCATTACAGCATCAAGCTGCTGAGCCCAAGGCAGTGAGCCTGCGGTTACCTGGATAATAGCATGATACTCACGCACCTCAGTGCCATTGTCGAAACACGTAACAATGGTGCTGGTATTGCTATTATTCATATTGATAGTTTTCTGATTCATAATTGTTTCTTTCTTTTGGGTGCAAAGATAAACATAAAAAACGAGAAACAAGAATAAGAACCACAAAAAATAAAACTACCGCAACAAGAAACGATGACGACACTGGCTCAGAGGCCACATTACCTCCAAACTGGCACTGATACTGCAGCATCTTATCAACATACTCATCAACAGTTTTCCAACGGCCAGCCTGCACCTCTGCAATCAGTCTTGGAAACACCTCGCGGATATATTTCTGATGTTCGGCACTCATAGATGCAGGCAAATCGTCGGTAGCGCTATACCACACCACTTCACTATCTTGCTGATGAGGGAATATGCGCATAGTTTGCCAGCCATCGGCCAACAGTACAAAGCCAGAGAATATCTGCTCGATACTCAAACTATCATCAGCCTGTATGGCCTTGCGGGCATGAACAGCCAGGGGCGACAGTGATCCACCATCAGAGATGAGCAACTGGCAGAAATGCTCAGCCTGCGCCTGAGGGATTACCAAAGGCGCAGCTGAGACACAATGCGGCCCTGCGATGAACAGGGCCAGCAATGCATATTTAAATCGATTCAATAAACTTAACGATGGCATCGCGATCGGTCTTTGGGAGATTATAGAACTTCTCTGTTGGGCGATATGCCTGCGACTGCTTTGAGTAGCCATGCCACATGATAGCCTCTATGACTGTACGGGCACGACAGTCGTGCAGACGGTCATCGGCACCAGTAAGACGTCGGCTCAGACCACGGCCCCACAACGGTGTGGTACGGCACCAGCCGGTACGGATATCGTTGGCCATGAACAAGCGATGCTGAACCATGTCTGTATAAGGCCAGATGGTTTGGTTAGCATATTTTGGCAGCATGCTAGTGGCACTCTTTCCGATAGACTTGGCGTAGGCCTTTGTGCTGGCATCAATCCACATATCATCAGAACCTGTTGTCCACGATGGACGGTGACAGTTAGCACATCCAATCTCCTTGAACAACTCCTTACCACGCTGCACATCAGCATCATTAAGATTACGTGCGGCAGGTACAGCCAGTCCACGGTGCCAAACCATAAACTGGTAATACTGCTTGTCGCTCATCTCCTCTACCCCATTATAAGGAGCACCGTTGAGCAGGTATTTCTCGAAGGTATCTTTATAAGCTACTGATGGAGTATTTAGCACCTCATATACACGGTTGGCAATACCCTCGTCAGTACCATCGGCATAGTATGGATAAAGGATGCTGGTGGGTGACGAGCCATGCTGCTTGATGTAGCTGATTACCTCAGGATCCTCGCTCTGAGCCTTGGCCCAAGCTGTAGTAGTATAAAGCCAGTGACGGTCGGAACGGGTAACGTTGGTGATGTTCCAGATGGCGTTAGAGCCTGCACCATCCTGCAGCGAACCACGCGTCATGGCATAGGTGAAACGCTTGAGCGGACCGTGAGAGCCACGATGAGCACCTGTATCGTTATAAGGAGCCGAATAGTAAGCAGAAGCCTTGAAGGTGTTAGCTTCCTTATCCCACATGGCAGGATTAAGCTCGGTAAAACGAGCCTCTGAAGCCCACTGTTTCTCAATCTCCTCGTCGTCGATGGCATCAAGCAGAGCTGTTCCGTAAACACCGATGGTTGACTCCAGACGTACTTCATAGTCAGTAGGCATTGGATTGGTGTTGAAGGCCGACTGAGGAATGCGCACCTCTGGATAAATAAGCGAGTATGCCTCGCCATCGGGGAAGGTCAATGCCAGGCCGCTCTCCATCTCAGTAACGGTCTTCCACTCTATCTGAATCTGATTCTCGTCGATAGGCGCCTTGAAGGGAGCCATGGCCTGAGTCTGGGGCATACCTGTTACCTCAGAGATGTAGGCATTGGTCTCAGGATGATAGATAACCAGCAGATAACCGTTGCCCACGGTATTGGCACGATACTCCGTCTGGCGCTTGCCATGGCCATAAGAGGGGTGGCAAGTGATACATCCATTACGAACCCAAGCAGGGCCCAGACCACGTCTGGGTGCCTGCTCGAAAGTATATAAATGTTCGAAGAAGTCCTCACCTGTATTGAAATCGTCTTCCATGCCCGCTATGCTCTGCACAGCTGGTGTTGGCGATGAATAACTGGCCTTATCGGTTGTTCCAAGCTTTCCGCCAGGGAACCACTCGTCGGCCGTAAAATTACCTGTAGCCTTTCCAAATGCTTGCTCTTCGGTTTCGAGTTCGCCAAGCTCCTTAGCATCATCGCTACTGGTACAGGCTGTGATCATGGTAGCAGCTGTTATCGCTGCAAAAATCTTTAAAGTATTTGTCATCGTTATCTGATTAGTTATTATTCTTCAGTCTCCCAGTCCTCATCATCCTCGAAAGCGATGTTCCAGATGGTGCTGCAGTACTTAACGAATGGCGAAGGCATGTTACTGATTCCCTCGATAGCACTTACATAAGCACCTTCTACTGCAGTGTTAACAGCATCCTTCTTAACGCTAGCAAAGAAGGTGTGGAAACTGTACTTGTTGGCCTTCTTATTGGTTGAGCCCAACCATACGTTACGGATAGAACGGATATTATCGCGGAAGTCGGTGATAGAGTTATAGCTGTAAGGCGACTCTACATAAGACACATCGCCTGCAGAGAATGGGTTAGCAATCTTAGCTGTACCAACCTCGTTGGCAATAGCTACACAGCTACCCTCATCGTCAGACAAA
>Ga0256405_10002358_pt1 | contig 43902 bp, 55 predicted proteins | sample RumenRJG_02DNA_FD_189096 | JGI IMG/M metagenome (GOLD analysis project Ga0256405, IMG submission 189096) | Bovine rumen microbial communities from Lethbridge, Alberta, Canada - RJG_02 | ecosystem: Host-associated > Mammals > Digestive system > Stomach > Rumen | place: Canada: Alberta... | reverse complement strand
ACGAAAAGGCAGCAGGCTTATGAATAAGGGCAATCCATTCAAAAAGGAGAGGAAAGTCTCCAAAGCAAAGGTAATCGCAATCTCATTGGTTGCGGCTTTTGCCATTATAGGCATAGCGTGCTTTGTTCTCGGATATGGGCTCTCTGAGGGATGGGAAGTCGTATTGGCTTGGTTCAGCAGCAAATGGGCGACTATGGTCTATTTGATAATCCTGATCGTGGCGGTCGTATCGATATGGATTTTCCACTATCTGAAAGTTAAGAAGGCGATTGGCAATGAATGAAGAGAATGGAACGACGCTAAAGCAACGCATCAACATCAAGATGACGTACTACGCAATCGGTGCGGTAACCGTCTTGGTATTCTCCGCGCTATCGGCGGTATGGAATCTCATCCTTGACCCCGAGCATTTCAACTTCAACACGTGGATTTCGAACTCCCTCATCCTGATTGGCATCTCCATCATAATGACGCTGATCGGCGAAGGATGGGGAAAGGAGAGGTCGATGGCAGCCGTGAATGGCTTATTCCAGGGCGCGATGTTCTCATTCAACCAGGCGCTGCAGGAAATCGACCCAATCAAAATCTACTTCTCGCAGTTCTTCGTGTGGTTCAAAGACCGAGAGACAAAGAACAACAGACTGCAGTTCCTGATGAAGAAGATGGATGGGCAGGAAGCCAAGAAGATCGTTGACTACATCGACAAAGAAGACCTAGCCGAACTCGTCCAGCACCCAATCATCAAGGATGTCGGCGGAAGGAAGGTAAAGATAAAAAAGATCTCCGAGGAGAAAGCGGCGTATGCGTATGAGGCTTTAAGCGGTAAATACGATGTCTCAGCCTCCTCCTACTCCTACTACCTATTCGCCAACTCATCCAAAGCCAAGGTCATGTCCATCTTGGACGAAGGCCAGGAGCGCGAGAAGGAAATCATGAAGAACAAAGTATTCTCCCGCTCATACAAAATCGCAACGTTCGTCATCTTCTCGATCGTGTTCTCGATGCTCACGGTCGCGGAGAACGAAGGGGCTGGAAGCTCGACGATGTGGATGAACATCCTATCGAGGTTCGGCTCTGCGCTCGGAGGCTTCATCAGCGGCTGGCTCACAGGCGTTTCTACCGTCAAGCTGATGTCCACCACGCTCAAATCTAAGACCGAAGTCCTCACCGCCTTCAAGCAGTTCTATGACAGGAAGGTGTTCGTTCCGAAGTCTTATGAAGAGGAAGCCGAAGAGGAAATCGAGGAATACGAGGAAGAGAAGCGTAAAGCCGAGGAAGCAGTGATAACCCCGGAAGTCATACAACCAAAGCCAGCGATGGTAACAATGAAAGGAGAGTAATATGGCTAGCAAACTAACTGAATTAACATCGGCGCAAAGGGCGTTGCTCCTTCAATCTGGAGTTCGCTCATTGCCGGACAGCCCAAGCGCGAAAGGCTTCAACGCGGCGGAAATCAAGAAACGTATGGAAGCGCCTACCGCCATGCTCTTCGACTGGCTGCAACGCGCCATCGCCAGCGCAAACGAAACTTTTGACAAGTCCGTATTCTATGCCGACCATATCCCGATCGGAGATGAGACTTCCTCATTCAAGCAGGGAGATTTCATCATCGTATTCAGCGATGGCGAGGTCGCTTTCTATGTCTATACTGGGAATACCTTCTCCATCATCGGCGAGGGAATGAAGACCACCAAAGGCAGGATCGATGCTCTCCTATCCGCATTGTCAAGCGCCAACGCCAACATAGACATCAACAAGAAGGCAATAGCCTCCGAGACCGCTAGGGCTTCCTCTGCAGAGAGGGAATTATCTTCGCAAATCTCCGCCGAGCACAGCGCTATGGTCTCCGAGACTGCTAAGGTGGCTTCCGAAGCCAAGGACTATGCAGACGAGAAGAGCGCCTCGCTTCAGAGCGCAATCAGCAAGATTCTCGACGGCGCTTCCACCGTGGCGAAATCGCTCAAGGACGGCTCCGGCAACACCATCACGAGCACCTATGAGACCAAAAGCGACGCCAAGGCCAAAGTCGCAGTGGATAACCTTCGCGCCATATTAGGTCTTGCGAGCGCCTCCGCCCAGGGTCTAATGAGCGCCGAGGACAAATCCAGGCTCGACGCTTTGTATGCATTGCTGGGCGCTACCGAGGACGCGGACGATGTCGTCAACACCATCAACGAGGTGCTCGCCGTATTCGCTGAGTATCCAGAAGGCGTCAATCTCGCCAACGCGCTTTCCCTCAAAGTTGCGTTTAGCGACGTCATCAACAACCTGCAATCGAATGAAATCAGCAAGCCTTTGTCCGCATATCAGGGGAAAGTCCTCGATGGCAGGCTTGCGGAGGTCGAAGGCAGATACGTCGACAAAGACGATGTGTTCGCGGCTGGGATGATTTCCGTGACCGGCTATGATCAAAGCACAGGGAAAATCACGCTTCGGTACAACACGTCCGCAGTCTCGATTAACTACACCGCCAGCACTGGCGTAATCAAATTCACTTATTAAGGAGGAAACGAAAGTGATTGAAACATTTGATTTTGGAGAAGCCATCCGCAAATTGAAGGAAGGAAAAAAAGCCGCCCGTCTTAATTGGAACGGAAAAGGCCAGTTCGTCTATTACGTCCCAGCCGATAGATACGTTGCTAAAACCAACGCCGCAAAATCCGTAATGGACGAGGACGGCAAAGTGAATTACAGGGCTTATTTTGCATTGAAAACCGCTCAGGGAGACATCGCAACGTGGGTTCCGTCTATTAGCGATTGCTTAGCCGAAGACTGGATTGAAATTGAATAAGGAGGTCAAACATGCCTACTGATATTGAACTCAAAATCGGCCTATCCGACAGCGACAAGGCCACGATGAAAACGCAAATCTCTTCCGACGTTCTCAATGAAATCGTCAACGGGGAAGTGGAGATTTCAGGCGCAGGGACTAACCTGACCAAATTGAAGGCGTCGGTGGACGAGGCGGTCGGCTCAATCGAGAACAAAGTCGAGCCAGACGACATCTGCCCTGAACTTAGGGCTGGTTATGCGTTCACCGCCGACAACCTAAACGCCACCAAAGGTCTCACGGTCAGCGACGACCCCATGTCATTTGGCATGGTTGGTGGAGCGCAGAAGAGCGCGGTGGGGGACGGCAACGCAAGTTTGAACAAACTCACGTGCGTTGACGTGGTTAGGAACCAGTTGGTTCATATGGAAACCAGTTTCCCGACACAAGTGGAAATTGCAGAAAGCCTAACAAAATTCACCGTTCTCACGGCAGATACCGAGACATATGTGAGACCAAGCGTATCGTTTACAAATGGCCATATTTATTTCATCGTCACTAATGTTAGTGGGACATTTGCCACGCTCACATATTGGCTGAATGGCGCTTACGAGCAATCTATTGACCTCAAAAGCGCGGCAATGCAACTCCTTAGTTATACGCGCTCGAATGGAACTAGTGGCCAACTTGTCGTAAACGGAAGCGCTGGGGCCACTGCCTCTCTTTATGTCATCGACCTCACCCAGCGCTATGGCTCAAACGAGGTTGTCAACGCCATCATCGGCTCCGGCAAATCGGACGAGCAGGTTGAGCGCTTGCTTGCCTTCGACCCCGAAATCCTAAGCGACACCGCCTACGATGCTGGCACGCTCGTTCCAAGCAAGAGCGCGAAACTCGTGTCCAAGGACGAAGACGGCAAGGTGCTTGGAACAGTCACCCTCCCCAACCACGAAGGCCACGGCGTTCTCAAAGTCGTCGATGGCAAGGTTGTGGCAGATGGCGATGAGTTGTATCCCGATGGGAAGAGCAAGAAGAGGTATGCCAAGTATACGTTCACTGGGAATGAGGCATGGACGTATAGAGGAGATTCCGCAAAAGGCTGGAACATTTCCATCAGAAACTCCAGCATCGCGAGGTCTAAGCCACTGAACACGCACATCGTCACCGACGTCCCCCTGACGGTTCCAGTGGTGGAGAACGTGTATGCGAGCAACGGCTTCCTGATGGGGAGCGACGCGACCTTCACGTATTTCTACTTCACCGATATGGCAAACTTCCCATCGACCCGCAACCCTAGAGAACTGTTTACGGCAGGAAAGGTCATATACTATGAAATGAATGAGGAGGAGGACATCACCACCCCCGTATACCAATCCACCTTCCCAGTCGAACAAGGCGGGACGCTCCAGTTCTTAGATGAAAACGACAAGCCAATCGCTGGCTTGCAGGGGAGCGAGATTTTCTACCAGAAGAACATCAAGGCTTTCGTTGAGGCTTTGGGCGAGGCGACCGACTGGAACCCCGAGAGAATCAAGAGGCTCGGAAGCCTGTCATTCACCCCCGAGTACGTGAACATCGCTCTCAACCCATCCCCCACTGGCGCATACGCGAGGGCGCAGGTTTACAACGCGACCTTCACCATCGTAATCTCGGCGCCACTGACCGGAACCGCGAATGGCTCAATCACATTCCAGGACAGCGAGGTCGACCTCTCCAACTTCCAGACCAAGCCAGCCGAGGCAATCTACGACATGGACGGAAAGAAGGTGTCCGAAGAGCCGACCACGCCAGACTGCAACATCGCATCGTTCGTCGGTCGCTCCAAGGGCGGAACCATCATGTGGTCTTTGCTCCACAGCGGGGTCAACAAAGTGAAGGTTCACATCGAGGAAGCCGTGCCACTCGATTCCGACGGCAAAGGCAAAATCGACTGCCGAGCCAGCCTGATTCTATAAGGAGCATAACAATGATTAGGACAAAAACCGAAAACGGCTTCCTCGTCATCTATTCCGACGAGGGCAAAAAAATCCGCCTGAAAGGGACTGGTGACGCGCACCCGAAGGCAATCGAGCCCGCAGATGGGAAGCACCACCAGTACGAGGAGGTCGAGCCGTCAGAAGAACAGCCTGCGTAGCACTCTCTTGAATTCGTCCAGCACAATCTTCTTGTGCCTATAGAACGTATGGTTCGAACCCCAGTTCATCTCATACATTATGTCGCTAATCTTCTTCCTTTTGACGAAGGCTAAACGAAACAGGAGCTTGTCTTCTTCCGTCAGGTTAGCAAGCCCGATGATCCATTCGAGTTCAGGCAGAAGGAAGTCAGATGGCGATATATCGTCAATGCCCTTGGAGGTAACGACCTCCTTGAGTTTCTTAAACATTTCATTATCTTCCATATTACTGCCAATTATATGACAAGCAAAACGCACATTAAACGCAGGCTATGTGCATAGCGCATACAGTGCACAAAACATACGCAGAATAAGCCCAGTTACTGGGTTTATTTTGCTATATGGGCTAGACGAGAATGGCCGTGAAAAGGAGGCAACTGCCATGCCCTACAACCCAAACCCGTATTACGGACCGTATGGCGCTCCGAACTACAATTACGGACAGGCTTTCCAACAGCCCCAGCAGCAGGCGAACACCTATGCTTTCGTTAACGGAATCGAGGGCGCGAAGTCCTATCCGATGGGGCCGAACCAAACGGTCATGCTCATGGACAGCGACAATCCCATCGCCTACATGAAGACAAGCAACGCAATGGGGCAGGCGACGCTCAAATACTTCAAACTCGTCGAGACGTCCGAGCAGGAATTGCGTAATAAATCCATTCAGCCAACAGCCGATTACGCCACGAAAGCGGACCTCGATGCGCTGGCTAAGAAAGTCGACTCCCTTATGCAGAAAGGGGAATAGCCATGCCGAACCCATTCGCCGCATTGAACCCGAACAACCCCATGAGGAACTATGACTTCTCGGCGCTGCAAAGCATGTACAGGAGCATGGGCAACCCCATGCAGATGATCCAGAGCATGGCTATGCAGAACCCTCGCTTCCAGCCAATCCTGCAGGCATTGCAGGGTGGAGCGAACCCCAAGCAACTATACCAATCCCTTTGCCAGCAAAAGGGAATCAACCCGCAGGAGTTCCTGCGCAACATCACCGGTAACAATGGCTTCTAGCCACGTTATAGAAAGGAATATAAATGGTTAGCGATGTTTCTTCTTAGCAATGGGGGTCAAGATTGCCTCTTCTGGTGTCATTCCTCTTGTTCTAATGCGCTCTAATACGGTTTTTAACCTAATCCCGTAATCGTCGCACCACAAAGCAACAGGTTTGGTGATACCGTTGATAGTGGCTTTCTTGGTGATTCGCCTGTTGTTCTGCTGTTCTTTGACAGTAACCCAACGGCAGTTGCTAGGCTCATAGTTCCCGTTGCTGTTAATTCGGTCGAGAGATAATCCTTTGCGATACCCGTTTGTTAAAGCCCATTCCCTAAAAGCGAGGAAGTTATTAAACCATTCGGGGCAAACGGAAATCCCCCTAGCCCCATACAAGTAGTAACGCTTGTTCTTAGGGCTGGTGCAACGAAGGCGCATTGTTTCCCAAATATGGTAAAGGTTCTCCCTGCTTAATTTGTGGGTGGCGTTGTGTGGAGTTCGTTTCTTCAAACAACCGCAACTCATAATCGAACCATTCTGGAACTGATAAGGAAAAAGGAGGGTTGTGTTCCCACATCTGCATTTGCATTTCAGCATTGTGCAAGAAACACCTTTCTTCCTCTTGCCAGTAACATCAACAACATCAACAACTTCAAAGTAATCGTTCTTTGAACCAATTAAGTGAGTGTAATCTGTCTTGCTCATAGTTGGGGTCCCAATTTATATACTTAGTATATAACTAAGAGCCAAGATAGTGAATACACATAAAACCAAAAGAAAGGAGGTAAATTATGGAAGGAACTGGAATCACCCCCGTTATGGACATGAACCGCGGCTACGGCTACGGCGATGGAGCAGGTGGAAGTTGGATTTTCTTGTTCGCTATCCTCGCCCTCATGTGGGGCGGCTTCGGCAACAATCGCGGATACGGTGACTTAGGCTATCGCCCGGCGACTGCGGAAGACGTCAACAACGGCTTCAACTTCGCCGACCTGCAGGACCAGAACCGCGACATCCTGAACGCCATCAACGGAGCGTCCTCGCTTGCCGTCGCCGCGACTGAGCGCGTCGGCAACCAAATCGTCGGCAATATCCACGACGTCGCCATGAACGTTGCGGCAACCCAGGCTCACCAGCAGGAGTGCTGCTGCAACATCCTCAGAGCAGTCGATGGCGTCAACTACAACGGCGCTCTCAACACCGCCGCGATCAACGCCAACACCACCGCCCAGACCCAGAAGGTCCTCGACGCCCTCACCGCCGATAAGGCCGAGCGTCAGGCCGCCCGCATCAACGAGCTTGAGCGCCAAATCGCCCTCCAAGGCGTTGTCCGCTATCCCTCCGCCATGACCTACGGCGCTGGTCCGAGCCCGTTCTGCGGCTGCGGAGCGTACTCTGGCAACATCTGATAAAGCCTCGTGCTTCGGCTTCATGCCATAAAACCCGCGGGGCTATTGTCGGAAGGCAGTAGCCCTTTGATTTACGAAAGGAAACACTATGCAATCTCTATTCGTCATCTCCCCCACCGTGGCGGACGTTCCTGCTCTCGGCATCATACCGCTCAACCAAACAGCGCGCAGGGTGTCTCAGGAAATCCAGCTTTCCTCCAACTCGATCCAAGCCGTCGGAAATCCATGCCGCGGCTCTTACTTCAAGGTGTCCGGCACCGTCACGTTCACCGCGCCAGCCGCAGGTATCGCTGAGTTAGGTCTATACCAAAACGGCGTTAAGGTCGCCGGAATCGAATCCTCCGCCAGCGTCACCACGGCCACCACGCAGGTCGTCACCCTCCCCATCGGCGGCATCGTCCGCTTGGACAGGAACGAGACCGGCGTGTTCACGCTCGTCAACGAGGGCGTCGCCATCACCGTCTCCAACGTCTCGCTTTCATTCGAACGCATTTTCTGAGGGGCTGAACCATGCACCGCAAAATGCTTGAGGAAGCGACGCACGAGCAGTTGAAGTCCTTCCTCTACGACCAGTTCGACAGGCTCAAAAGCTCCATGCCCGACCTCTACAGGGATATGGAATGCGAGCTTTACGAGCACATCTACGGAAACCACTTCACGCCTTGGAAGTACGATTGGGCCGTGTCGAATCTCAAGAACAACGATGGCACGATTGGGCCGCATTGGACGGTGGAGCAAATCTCCGACTACGCAAAATCGCTCGGTATTGAATTTACTCATTTTAACGAATGGGATTTTGCTTACGCAGCAAATGTAATGTACAGCGACTACTATAACGCCGTGCCTAATAATGTTGAGGTATACATGAAAATGGCAAAAGCTTTCTTGGAGGACAAGGACGCGCCGGAAGGAAAGGCATTCCGCTACTGCAAAGCCATGTGCGACTGAAAGAATGGGCTGTTAAGAAATGAAAAATCTTAATAGCCTATTTTTTTGAAAGCGCATCTAGTATTGAAAACTAGGTGCATATTTCACATTCCCTATTGACTTTATGGAAACCTTCGCTTTTAAAACTACGTTTTATGTTCCTCTAAAGCTGTATAATGGTTTATCATTGGCATATAAAGAGGGCAATTTCACATGGCTACTAAAAAAGATTTTGAGCAGACTAAAGACGTAAAGCTGGTTTACACGCCAAACCAAGGAATGAGTACCGTTAATGCGATTTCCGATGGCGGAAACCAAATCAGCCAATCCGCAGCAAACGGCGGAAGCGACGATGCCACCAGGAACGCATACTTCAATGGGCTTACTGAGGATGGCGTTGCCAATCCGTTCAACCTGAACTCCGCGAGCGCAAAGGAGCTTTTGGATAGCAATATCCAAATGGCCAATGCCCGCCAGCAGTCCGCAAAAATGCTAAATACGCAGATGAGCAATATGGGCTTAGGGAACACTGGATACGCCGGAACTATGGCCACTGGCATCCAAAACGCATACCTTAACGGCTTGTCTAACAATCAGTCCGCATACATAGCCAACCAAATCGCCAACAATGAGCAATCCGCAAACAATGACTTCTCTATGGTCCTAGAGGCTTTGGGAAGCTCGGATCCGTATTCCCTAGACAAGGCTTTGGCTTTGGGCGACATCACCGCTTCCAGCGACAAAAACGGGAACGTCATCTTCGGAGGCGCTGGATACGACAAACTATCCGACAGCCAGAAGAGGCAACTTTCCTATTACTATGACCTCTATGGCGGAAATAGCGGAATGACAATGGACCGCATTAAGCAAACCACTTCCAGCAACAACGCCAATGACAAAAATGAGACCTATGACCTCGGAGCAAAATATGCGTCGCTGTTCGATGAGTTGGCATCTGGAAAACACGACGGCGAACTTGATGGCAACGGCACGCTAATCCGGCTTCACAACGGCGGAGATGGCAATAACGCAACCGACTACATCTTCTATTACAAAGGAAAGTATTATCCCGCCACCGAAAGCCAAATCAACAGTTGGTCCGGAAGTATGCTAACGCTAAATCATTAACGAAGGGGTTCTCAAATGGCAACGCAGCAAGAACTCAACTATCTACGCCAGCAATTAGCCAATAGGAAGGCGAACTCCCAAAACGGCTGGAACATGAGCCAAGGTTCTGGATCGATGGGAGAGTTAAAGCCAGAGCAGATTCAGCAAGCGCAAAGCAACCCATACGTCAAAGAGAACGGATGGACGAGGTTTTGGGATACCGTGAACGCCCCAATGTATAACCTTTGGCGTGGCGTGGCGGACGGCGTTGACACCGTGATGGACTGGGTGGCGAACACCACCGCTGCTTTGGGGTGGCAATCTCGCGAGAGCGCCGACAACTTCATCAATGCCGATTGGCAGTCTTTCGTATACAACATCAGCCCGCAAAATATGCTGTCCAACGTATATAAAGGCATTGGGCAGGGAGAGGCTTATTGGTCGAACTTCTTCAACGTCGAGACGCATAATTACAACAAAGGGTCGCTAGCCAATGCCATCTTGGGCGAGAAAGGCGCTGACACTCTCCATAAAGCGGAAAATACAGCTGGCTCAATCATTGAAACCATCGCCGTTCCAACCAAAATCGGAGCAGTGGCCAAATCAGCCAAAGCCGCAAAGATCGCTGGCCTTGCTTTGGCTGGGGCAAAGGGATATATGGGAGGCACGAACCGCGCAATCGCGGAAGGCGCTGACTATGGAAAGGCATCGGCATACGGCGCTCTTGAAGCAGGCGTAAACGTCGGGACTCAACTTGCTTTTCCTATGCTTTCAAAAGCCACGGGCATTGGGGCGAAAGATTTAACTATCGGAGGCTGGAACCTCACCAACAAACTAGTGCAGGGCTCTGCGTCCAAAACCATAGTTGACGCGATGTTCAAGGAAGGCGCGAAGGCAGGGGTCAGGGAATTGCTGGAGCCTCTCATCCAAATGACGTACAAAGGCGGAGCGAGTTTAGAGCAATACGGATCTTCCGACTATTGGGGAAACGTTGGCAAGTCGGCGGCTACTGGCGCGGTCATCGGCGGAATTATGTCCGGCATCCAGGTCGCCGAAATCCGCAAGGCCGTCGGCAAAGATGGAATGAGCGCAGGGAAGACGCTTGGCAAAGTGCAGTCCGAGATGAACAAAGCAAAAGCCGACTTCGACAAAGGAAAGATTTCACAGGAGCAGCTTAACTCTATGGAGGACAAATGGGAGGCTGACATCCAAGATGCGTTCGCCAAGATAAACAATATGTCTCCTGAGCAGCGCCAGAACTTCATCAAGATGTTCTATAACCCCGAGCAATTCGCAAGAGAGGTCAAGGAAAAGCAGAAATCCGAAGTCAAGCCATCCGAAGACGGTCAGCACTCGCTCATCACCAATAAAGACGGAAGGCAGTATCAAGTCACCGAAACCGACGAAGTGACTACTTTCGATCCGCCGACCCAAGACTTCAATAGGGCTATAGCGACCTTCACAAAAGAGGACGTCCCAGCCGACAATATGGCTTTGCCTATATCCGCGACAAACGAGGTTGCCGAAGCGACAGGCGACAAATTGCCGCTCACCATCTCTAAGGCCGTAATCAACAACACCTTGGACAACGGCATAAGCGAGGGCGAACTCAGCAAAGGCATCGTCGATAAAATAGGGAAAGGCGAATATTCCATCGTCAAGGACGATGACGGCTCTTCTTCTTTCATTGTGCATAATGATGATGGCAAGGCTTACCAAGTCGTGATCTCCAAGCAGGATAGGCAAAACACCATCACCGCGATCCGCGCAAACCCAAGCATCGAAGCCGACGAAGCCACAAAGCATTGGCAAGATAGCCAATGGATGCTTAGGCGCGCAGCCACCAATAAGGAAATCGACATCCGCGATGCCGACAAAGTCGTCAAGGCAGAAGCCGCGCTTTTCAACATAAGCGACGACGGATTCGCAAAGCTAGGCATCGACAAAGGCGAATTGGCCGCAAGATATACGAACGCCGCCGCCTTCAATGACAACGGCAAGGCTTTGGAATACATGAACGAACTAATCGCCAAAGCCATCGATAAAGGCACAATCGTCACGCGCGAAATGAAATTAGACGATAACGGAGCGCCGGTTCTAAGCAAAAGCGGAAAGCCGATATACGCCAAGCGCGAAGCCCCGATTGCAGAGGTTTTCGACCCCAAGGAACTAGCCGAGATCAAAAGCCAAATCTCCGAAATCAACGAAGACCTGATCATCGGCGCAAAGGAAAGCGTGACCTCAAAGAAGTTCAATGCCTTAAAAGAGCGCATCGACAAAGCCAATAAGTACGCTCAGGAAGAGCGCGCGAAGAAGGCATTGGTCAACCCAACCCGCAACGCATTGAAGCGCGCCAAGGGAGACTATGAGCCCGTTGGCGACAAGACGCACTTCGAGAATCCAGAAACCGCTCACGAAGAATATAGGGTCACTCCGCTTAACCACATCAAGTTCTCTGATGGCAACTTCTACATCGACGACGAATTTGAAAGCGCAGTCGATAAGATGGCCGAATACGCAAAGTCAACCGCGCAGTCCTACTCGACAGCCAAAGATGAAGGCGGGTCTTTTGCCGTTGACCAGAAGACGGTTAATGACAACATCATCATCGCCGAGATGTATGAGGACTTCCGCCAAAATTACCTAACCGCCAAATTCATCAGGGACGCTAGCGGAATCGCTGGCATCAAGCATCCGAAAGTGCTTGACTCCAAAGCCACCGCTAGGCTGCAGGAAATCGCCAAAGCCATCGCCAGCCTCCGCAAGAAAGAGGAAAGCCACAGCCTAGAGACGCGATCCGCCGCAACCCAAACCTACCTCGCTCTCCAAGACAAGGACAGAATGAAGGCAGTAAACCGCCTAGTCCAAAATGGCATGGTTGCATATGACAGCAAGTTCCTGGGAGCGGATGTCGCGCTTGAGTCCGCTTTAGGAAGGAATGACCCAATCGTGAAAGAGTTCCACGCCATGTCCAAAGGCAAGGACAAAGCGCTCCTCAATTACCGCGTCAACGTCACGGAGAAGATTGAGAAGAAATCGGAGGAACTGGGATATAAGCCACATCCAAAGAACGAGATGGTGGAAGTGAATGGGAGCAAAATCCCATACCGCGTCGCCAAGAACGTCTATATGGGTATGCTTGCGACCGAGACCGAAATCGACCCCAAGACAAATCTCCCGAAGGTAGCCAAGAACATCAAATCAATCCAGAAGGGCGTTAACTGGACGGACAAGCACGGCGTTGAGCACCGCACCGAGGGTCTTGATGACATCAAGGCTCTTGAGAAGGTTCTCGATGAGCCGACCAAGAAAATGGCTAAGTGGTTCGTTGATTATCTAGACAACGAGCAGAACCGCTCCGAGTTCGAGAAATACCAGGAAAGCCAAGGCGTTCCCGTCAATACCATCCAGGGAAAGCACGTTCCCCTCGCTATGGTCAGCGGTCAGTCCAGGCTTGGAGGCGCAAAGGTCATCGGCTCTAACCGCTTCACCTATGGCATCACGAGGAATTCCGCAGTCAACTTCTATGACGGAGATGCCGATGTTGAGGATATGATCGCGGAAGAGTACCTAATGATACAAGACCGCACCTACGTCACGCCGCACGTAGAAACCATCAACGATATACTGAACGGCTTCGTCGAGACCAACGGCAAGATGGTGCGCTTAAACAAGCTATTCAGCGAAAGCCCGTCCCTATGCAAAGGCATCACCAGGTCTATGGATAGGGTAATCCGCCAATACGAAGGAACATACAACCAAGATGACGTTGGAAGGATGGGCAAGGGAATCAACTACCTAATGGGCAACTTTTACACCTTATCCCTAGCCTCCTTGCAGGTCATGGCCAAACAGCCAATCTCCGTCATGGTAGCCGATGGCGTGAACCCGTTCGTCGTCACTATGGGAAGCCCGGCCGTGTTGGGAAACCTCAATACGCAGAGTTCCAAATATGCGTGGAGAAGGCTCACCAGCCAGTATGAAGCATATCGCGGAAGAGGAAAGGATAGGGACTTCGCCAAGGCAATGACCACCTCCCAGGAGTTCTCCGCCTTTAAGAAGAAATTCACGATACTGAATACGATGAGCGACTTAGGGGCAATCCATTACCTAGTATCCGCCATCGACCTCCAAGCCAAGGCAAGGGGCTATCGCTTCGGCACAGAAGAATACGACAATTACATCGATGACATCGGATGGAGGATGATCAAATCGCAAATCAACTCCGACCCGCTCTTCATGTCAGAAGTCCGCGCCTCCAAGAACCCGATCGAAAGATGGGTGTTCGGCGCTTTTCAGGGCGCGCCGCAGCTTGCTGCCAAGAGGGTATTCCAGCCTATGCAGAGGGTAATGGCGGCAAACGCCTTGCCTTCCCTTGCCGAAATCGAGAATCAGCAATCGAGTGCAAGAGAGAAAGCCAAAGAAGCCGAAAAAAACTACGATGAAGCCAATGCCCGCGTGGAAGAATTAGCCGAAGAGGAAGTCAACCGCGAGGACTACGATACCCCCGAAGAATACAAGGAAGCCAAGGACGACTTAAAGGACAGAAGGGAAAAAGCGAAGCAGAACGCCTCCAAAGCGAGGGAAGAGTTCATTAAGGCAAAAGCCAAGAAGGCCAAGGCTGACGCGGACTACGAGACCAAGAGCAAAGCCAAGACGAATTACAAAGAGTTCGCCTATGGCGCGTTTGGCATCGCGGCGGCAGCGGTAGCCATGACCCTCGTCAACGATGCCTTCAAATATTGGTATGGCAAGAAGGATAGGAGCACATTCCTGACCAAAGGCCATGCCGATGACGTCATGAAGAACTTCACTTACAACAGCCTCGTCAACTGGATACCTGGCGTCAACGCAGTCGGGGACGTCTTGATACAGGGGCACGATGCCAGCGTTCCGATGCTCGGCAACGTCAATGACGCGGCAAAAGACCTAAGGAAGATATTCACCGCATTCCAGGAAGGCAAGTTCGACAATAGCCTAGTCGGAACGTCCATCGACCTCATCAGCAATACCACCGGCATTCCATTCGACAATATCTATAAGCCTATCTATGGAACCATTAAATTGTTCAGCCCCGAGACGGCGCTGGCGATGGGCGATGTGTTCTATGGCTTCTCCTCATCCGCCAACGCCAACTTGACGGCGGCAATCGCCAACGGCGATGAGCAGGCGGCAAAAGGCTACATCAAATCGATCGGAAGGAATGCTTCTGGCGAATTGTCAGGCGATGAGACAAACGAACTATACGGCCTCGCGAAGAGCGGCTATAAAGTCCTGCCACCCTCCGTGCCAACCTCCTACTACGATGATGATGGCAACACCGTCAAAATCTCCTGGAGCGATCAGCAGGCAATCAAGCGCTATTATTCCAGAGCCAACAAGGAAGCGGAGAAGGCCATCAAGTCTTACGCCTACAAGAAGCTTGACGGCGCTTCCAGGGCTTCCGTATTGAAAGCCATATACCAAGCATACCGCTATGCGGCTACAAGCAAGGTTCTAGGCTCTAAATACAAGCCTTACAGCAAGTTATCCCTATTGGCATCCACGCAATCGCATAACGTCTCTATGCTCGCCATATTGGCTAAATCGCTAAAAGCCATCGAAGCCACAAAGACTAAAACCCGCAAGGAATTGGCTTTGGCTATGGTCAAGAGGTCTGGGTTAAGCAATGGCGATAGGCTCATTGTGCTCGCTATGGCTGGATACAAGGTCGATGAGAACTCCCTCAAAAGAGCGCTCAAGGCCAAAGGTCTAAGCAACTCCGACATCAAGAAATTCATGGGCGAAGACAAAGACGAAGATGCGGACAAAAAGTAATATTTTTACCAAAATTTGCCGAGACTTCGAACGGATGTATCGAATGTGCGTTCGCGTAAATCGTAATGAAAACTGTAGGAAAATGCAACCGAGTAGACAAAAATATTGAAAAAAATTATAAAAACATAAACTCGCTTGCATTTTTGTATGCTGAGTTTCCTAAAAGCGATTGTGCAAGGAGGACAGAATCATCTCCCGCAACCACAAAAATAAAAGCTCCGATTATGTCGGAGTTTTCTTTTATTTAAATTTGCGGATAAGTACAAATTGCGGATAGCGGATTATTTGATTAGCGCCCTCATCTCCTCAACGGAGCCGTGGTTTCCATACACGTCGATGTCAACGGATGGCTTGTGCCCAAGCATCTGCGACACCAAAATCTGCTCATGGATAGAGGTAGCCCTCTCGCTTCCCCTTGTGGAGATGATGTGCCTTGCCCCGTGGGGAACCATATACCTAACGCCGCTCTTGCTTACCCTTGTGACCCATAGGTGCTCAAAGGCGTTCTTTGAGTATGGCTGCCTCCTATCGACAGGCGAGAACCAAAGGAAGTCATCGTCGCACAGCCCATTGGCTTCGACCCAGCCCCTAATCATATCGGCGTCCTCTTTCGAGATTGGCACATCCCTATAGGAGTTGGAAGATTTCAGGTTATCCGAATACGTTGCTCTTCCAGTTCCTTCATAAGTCATCTGATGGCCGACGGTGAGAGTTAGCCTGTCGAAGTCAACGTCACCGACTTTAAGGGCGAGGAATTCCGCTTTTCGCAAGCCTACGTGGAGGAAGAATGAGAACATTATCCATTCCTTAGTTCCCTCTCCGAGGCTTGTTAGGAATTGGCTTTCCTCTTCCTCCGTCCACGGGATGCGCTTCTCCGATACCTTCCTCCCCCTAGCAGGCGCTTTCAGTTTCTGCATCCTAACTCGGCAAAGCTGATGCTGCCTGTCCCCGATGTAAAGCAGGTCATAGGCGTATTCGAGCATGGATAGGTAGATGGCGATCGCCCCGTTCTTCCTGGCAACACCGCAGTCGTGCCTCTTGATGTTCTCATAGATCGCGATTGCGTTTGACTGGTCGAATGCTTGGCTAACCGTCTTGCCTTCCACAAACGGCTTGATGAAGGTAACGTAGTACGACTTGTCGCTCGTGAAGGCCGTGGTCGCCTTGACTTTGGTCTCGCGGTATCCCAGCCATTCCCTATAGAATTTCGTCCAGGACTGCTCGCCGGTTAGGTCATGCTCGGCAATCTGCTCCTGCTCGTATTTCGCAAACCAGGTTTTGGCATCGGCTTTCGTCGCGAACCATCTCTTATTCACCGCCTTGTAAGTGCCGTCTCCGAAGTAGATTTTGGTATCGACCCTCCATCTCTTGTTCTCGCAGATGAATTTCTTATCCCCTTGCTTCATGTTGCTATCTCCTTGTTATATCTTTGCGATAAACCAAATTTTCTTTTAGCGCCTTAATCTTATTTTCATCAAGGATATTCTTTGGCTGCCATTCATTCTCCTTTCAGCGTTTCTGGCTCGTTGTCAACCGACAGGACAATGACATCGAACTCATCGTCGTATTGGTCACGGAGATATACGCTGAACGCCTCGATGCAATCTTCGAAATAATAGCGCATCTCCTGCAAGTCATCTTGAATGGCCGCGGTTTTGGTGGCGAGGTTCTTATCGCCTCTGACCTCAACGTCAACGGACCACCCGTTTACACTGACGTCAAGTTCATTGATAACCGGTTTTTCATCGGCATCGTTTTTTAAAACGCCTTCTTCCATTTTGCTCTCCTTTGATATGGAATTTTAGGGCGCGCTTTCTTATAATGAAACTGCTCGGTGGTATTCTTTTCTTGAGTTGCTATCTCGAATCCCCCCCCAGCACCAGCCGCTGTTGCACGCCCTTGCGACAACGGCATTTTTTATTGCTCGATCTTCAGTATCCTGTCCACCTCCCGAGAACACTATAAAGCCGTTGACACCCAAAGGCAACAAAAATTAACAAAACTTGACGAAAATAGTTGACACTTTTCGCCAATGGATAGAAAATAGTTTAGCCAAGAAATATTGGCTGAAAGGAGGAAACACCAGACGTATGGACGTTAAGAAATTAAGGGAATATGCGTGTAAGGCTGGGGCGCGTAGAGACCGCGATATTGCGGAAGCGCTAGGAATATCCCCAGAGAACCTTTCGCGAAAGATTAACGGAAGACTTAACTTTACCAAAGGCGACATCGACACCGCCCGCGCTAAGTTCCGCATCCCGGCAAAGGAAATCGGCATCATCTTTTTTTAAGCCAAAGTCAACATGTTAACAAGGAGATAGCAAATGGTTGAGGAACAAATCGAATACCAACTGCTCTTCAAGCGCTCTGTGTGGTACGTCAAGGACCTGCAAGCCTACTACAAGGCGATAGGAGACCCTCACTCATACAACACATGCCTGAAGACAATAAGGAAGGCTCGCGAGCAATACGATGGGAAAGTGCTCCTATCGCCGAACGCAGCCAAAAGGGACAGCGTTCTCGCGCTGTTGGGGACAACCGCGGGAAGGGAGATTGAGATATGGCACATAAACATCTGATCAAGCAGAAGCCGGAATACTTCAAGAAGCGCTCCGAGTGGCTGGGCTCAAGGGGCATCGGCGGCTCGGACATCGGCGCGATCATGAACCTATCCTCATTCAAGTCCTCCGAGGACGTGTTCGCCGACAAGGTGTATGGCACGCCTGGAGAGGACGACAACAAATCGGATTTGCTTCTAAGGGGAACGCTCGCAGAAGACCACATCCGCCAACTCTTCGCTTTATCCGCGTTCGACGAATACGAAGTCGAAGGCCAGCCAACGCGCAGGTGCTGGCTCTACCGCCATCCGAAATACAGCTTCATCACGTGCTCGCCAGACGGTCTTCTCAAAGACAAGAAGACAGGTGAGGTCGGAGGTCTCGAAATCAAGTTCGTCGACATCTACAGCGGAAAGCAAGCCGAGAAATGGGAAGGCCAACTCCCTCCCCAATACTTCGCGCAATGCGCCTGGTACTTGGCTACGATGAGCGAACTCACATTCGTGAACCTCGTCGCGTTCCAGAAGCATTACGTCAACATCGAAGGCCAATGGAAGTTCGACTATGCGGAGATGAAGATCTACACCGTCAAGCGCGATGAGCCATCGACGAAGGCGTTCATCGACTACGAAATCAAGAAGGCCATCGAGTTCGACAAATCGGTTAGGGAGAAACTCCTGATGCCGGTCACGTTCTCGATTGAGCCAGCCACGAAAGGAGATAGCGGAAATGGCAAATGAAATCACCATCGCCCTTGCCCGCAACGAGCAGGGGCACATCATCCTCAAAGACAAGGAAGCAAACGTCGCGGTCGCCAAGTTCATCGCCCAGGATTATGCGCTGGGAGAAATCGCCACCGAGGAGGATTACCGCAAAGCCGAGGAGAACTTCGATAAGCTGGAAGCGCTTGCGAAGAACCTGTCGAGAAGAAGGCTCGCGGTCACCCACGCCGAGATGAAAATCTACGAAGACGACTGCAAAGAGGTCGAAGCGCCTATCAAGGAAATCCTCAAAGACTACAAAGAGAAAATCAAAGCCTATGAGGACGAGCACTTCGGCAAATTCAACACCATCTATGAGGCAATCGTGAAGCCTGACGAGAAGGAAGAGTTCGAAGCCTTCTGCGAAGAACACGAAATCACTATCAAGGAGAAAAAATAAAATGGCGAATATCGCTACCAAACCGACAATGAGCGCCGTGCTCGCCAGCAAAGGCATCGCGGAATTAGGGAGCTCGATGTCGCTCACGCCCGAGCAGTTGGCAAACGCAAAGGGCGCTGCGATGGCATTGTCATCCAACCCCAACCTAAAGGAGTGCGACCCCTTTTCCCTCGTGAAGTTCTGCTTCGAGACCGCCAGATACAACTTCACCCGCGACGACTGCATGTACCCCGTCCCATACAAAGATAAGAACTCCGGCACCACCAAAGTCCAGGCGCAGTTGGGCTTCAAAGGCATTCGCGAATTAGTCTACCGCACCGGCCTATACAAGATCGTCGATGCGTCCATCGTCTACAAGGGCGATAAGGTCGTCCGCAACCGCGAGACCGGCGACATCAAGGTCGAGTTCAACGAGAACGTGGAAGACCTATCTGATGAAGTCATCGGCTACTATGCCTACGCAATCGATGCCGATGGGAAACTCGCCGCTTCAACCTACATGACCAAGAAGCAGATGGAGGAGCACCGCGCCAAATACTCAAAATCAGCAACTGGTCCGTGGTCTTCCGAATTCAACAAGATGGCGATGAAGACCGTCATCAAGCGCCTATGCGGGAAACTCCCATCCTCGCCGCTCATCTCTATGGCCATCAAGCAAGACCAGGTTGTATACGGCGGGAAGAACGAGAAGGACGAATACCTCGACAACCCAGGAAGCCATCAGACCGAGCGCACCGCAGTAACCGCACCGGCAATCCCGATGCAGGAGACCGAGTTCGCCGAGAAAGAAGAGCCAAAGGACATCGAGCCAAAGGACTTCTTCGACAACAACGGCGTCCAGGAAGACGACGACAACAACCCATTCTAAGGAGATAGCAAATGGAAAAGAATAACACCGAAGAGCCAATCAGCGGCGAGCAGCCAATCGTCCTGACCCCGCTGCATTGGGCGGTCTATGACGCACTCATCGCATTCCACGACTACGACCCAAATAGGGCTACGGTTTCGCAGCGAGACCTATGCGATGCGGTCAACTACACGATGAGGCGGAAGGGGTACGCCGACCGCCTCAACTATAGGCCAACCGTCCAAAACGGCGGGGAGGGGAGGAACCACGATGGCTGCTCAAGGCTATGGCAAATCATCGACGACCTCAACAACTCCCCACGCGTCGACAAAATCATCATCAGCAAGAACTACACCTACCACATCGCAAACCGCAAGGAGGCCGAAGCCTACCATATGTCCCTGATCGACAAATTGGTCAAGTACCGCGATAGGGCGAAGATTGTCTTCGACAAAGTCCAAAGGGACGGGCAAGGCAAAATCGTCAACAACGCAGACAAGCCTATCCGCGAAGGCAACAAGCAGTTCTACGAGACGTTCTTCAAGGAGGGGAATAAAGATGATTGACCATTTCCCAAACAAATTCGAGATGTTCCTGAAAAGGCGGAAGGCTCAATTGGAAAAAGCCATCAAGATGAACCAGGAATGGGCAGCCAAGTACATCGACACCGATCCGCAGAAATACGATGAGGCGATAGAGAAAATCGAAATGAACAAGGAAAAGCTCGATGAGCTCTGCCTTGCGGAAAAGGAATACAAAAATTATGTCAAGAGATAGCAAATTCATTGAGAATCAAGGCTTCACCCTCAATGGGAAAGTCGACCAATTCGCTGGGGACGTCTACACAAAAAGGTATGACGTCGACCCGAAGGACAACCTCTTCTGCACGGGGGTTATCCACGTAGAGGAGCACTCGGTAAAATGGGAGTTCTTCACACCATGCATCATCCAAGGGTACGAAACCCTTCAATCCATCAAGAAGGCATATTATGCGTATCGGCACGATCTATTGGCCGTACGCACATTCCTAAAGGAGGGGAGCGATGGCAAATAGGAGAATGTTCTCTAGGCAAATCGCCAGGAGCGACGCTTTTCTGGATATGCCGCTATCGACCCAAGCCCTCTATTTCCAAATCGGGCTCGACTGCGATGACGATGGGATATGCCAATCGGCCAAGTCGGTTATGAGGCTAGTCGGGGCGAACCAGAACGACCTCGACGTCCTCGTCGCCAAGAAGTTCCTTATCCCATTCCCAAACGGCGTCTACGTCGTGAAGCATTGGAAGATAAACAACTACATACAGTCCGACCGCTATAAGCCTTCTGCCTTCAAGGAGGTAAGGGAACTCCTAAACGTCAAGGAGAACCGCTCTTATACCACCGACAAAGCCCAAGGAAAGCCACTTTGTCTACTGAATGGATACACGGCGGATACAGTGGATACACAGTATAGTATAGGTAAGGATAGTAGAGAGGTAGAGAAGTATAGTACAGAGGTAGACGAGTATAAGTATTTAGATAACTCTTTATGTAGTAGTTATGTTTCAGTAAATGATGATAGAAGCAAATCTAAGTCTAACGAAGTATCTACCAACCTAAATAGCGGAATATCCGAAGAACTCCAAAAGGCCATCGATGAGCAAAGGGCGAAGATGAGCGCAAGGGACGAGGGGAGGTTCAAATGACCTTCAACACATTCAACGCTTGGTGCTACACGAACCTGAATCACCCAAACCCCTGCCACCACTGCCAAGACAAAAGGGCGGTAGACGGATGGGATTGCCGAGACCATTGCCCCAAGAGGAAGGAATGGCTGGACGAGTACCACCGCTGCGACAAGGCCAGGGCCGAAGCATTGGCGGGGATAAGGAGGGACGACTGCAATGGCAAATCCGATTAACAAAGTCATCTTCGCCGGCGTCGTCCAAGAGAGCCCCATCCACTTCAGGCAGAACGGCGGCTTCCTGTCCGAGTTCAAAGTCAGGAACAAGGCCGCGGAGGTCTCGTTCAAGGCTCATGGCGACATGGCGAGGATAAGCTACGTCCTATGCGCCAAGGGAAACGTCGTCTCGGTCGAGGGGCACTTCGATGGCGGCTATGTCGAGGCTGACGACATATTCAAAATCTACAACTCCCCTTCCAGCCCAAGCGAAGCCGCCAAGGCCGTGAAGGAGGCATACGATCCAAAGGAGATACTGAAATGAGGATTTGCCTAAAAGACCTAATCAAACGCGGATGGATAATCACCGAGACCGGGTGCGCCGCGAAATTCAACGATGCGAAGGACATCCAATTCGCGTTCTCGATGAGGGACAACGGCGATGAGACCGTCACCCCGCTGGTCGGATATATCATGAGCAAAGACGGGGGAATGCAGCATCGAGGCCATCCAGTTCTGCCAAGACGCGATCTCCGAGGTCGACTCCCTAGACCTTGACCGAAAGGTGGCGGAAGCCTGAAATTATGAAAAGTGTCACAAGAACATTCACGATCATGGGAGAGGTTCAGCCAAAGGCGAGGCCGAGAAGCGCCTGCATCAAAGGCCACGCCAGGCTCTACACCCCAGCCAAGACGCTATCCTTCGAGGACAGGGTCTGCGGCGCGTACCTAGCCAAATACCCCAACGCCGAGAAATTCATCCTAGGCGTCGAGGTCACCATCATCGCCTACTTCCCCCTCAACTCCTCCGACTACTGGCCCATCAACTCCAAACACCGCGGAGAGCTTAGGCAGTCCGGCATCGACAAACTCTCCAACGCGACCAAGATGACAAAGAAGCCCGACAGCGACAACCTCAAGACCATATGCGATGGCCTGAACCACGCCGGATTGTGGCGAGACGATGCCCAAGTCTGGCGCTACCTGGTAGAGAAGCGCTATTCCGAGACGCCGAGAACGGAGGTCACCATCGTGGGCGAACTTGACGAAAACTGACAACTCGCTATGTACTCCCGCTTTACTCTTTGCTAAAATCAAATCGTTCAAAGGGCGAACGAAATAATCAACCTTGCAACAGGGCTGGCAAGGCGAACCTACCATAAAACTCGTTTTTAGCCATTTTGAGCCACGTAAAGGGAGAGTACGTGAAAATACTCCACCGAGATAGCGAAACGGCTCTAAGAGGCCGTTAGAAAGGAAATATGGACATCAAAGCAACATTGCTCACCATAGCGATACTCGTTTTGTCGGGTTTGGTGACGTACCTGGCGATTTCATGCCGGGGCGATCGCGACAAGAACCGGAGGAACAGGAAATGACCATCATCAAGAAAATCCACACAATCACATCTGCGGACGATGATGTTAGGGAAGTCGAGATAGACGTCACGCCCAAGATGATAGCCCGTGCCATCTTCGGCAGGGAGGAATTCAATTCCAAGACTTCGGAGGAGAAGAAAGCCATCATCGACACCATTTGGGAACTCGGCAACAACTACTTCCTAGACGAAGAGGAAATAAAGAAAGTTCTGGAGGAAGAATAATGCACGACTTCGAGAGAATCGGATTTAAACTCACCGTCATCGAGAGGCTGATACTGGATAAGATGGGCGACCTCGCGTGGAAGGAGAGCCAAATTGAGGATTGCTCCGACTTCGACAAAGCCTCCATCGAGGAGGACATCGCCTGCCTAAAGGAGGACATCGCCGAATTGGAGAAGGCCAACGCCGACCTCCACGCCTATGAAACTCTCTGCGGAATCCTATGCCCCAGCGTCAAGCATTGGATTGGGGACTCCGGCTACCCGATGCTCGTCCTGCACAACGATAACTTCGACGAGAACGGGGACGGCAACGATGAGTGCGACATCGACATCAGCGAAAGCGAATTTGAGACATTGAGAAAGTCCCTCGGAAACGAGGACGAGGAGGAATGAAAATGACAATCTACGAATACGAAAAAGCGACGGTTGAGAGGTTCATCGAGCGCTGGAAAGAAAGCGGCTACGAAATCGAATACAACGTCATCAAGGACGGGAAGCCAGAGGAAATCACGTTCACGAACAAAGAGGAGGGAATCCCCTGCCACTTCCTCTTCCACGATGGGAGGATAATCTGCTATGGGGATTACTCCGACTACGTCTGGGTGCAGGACTGGGGAGGGATTGGCAAACTCCCGCTCAACTCCATCGGCTACTTCCTGTCGAAATCCACCGCTAATCGTGATTTCGACGATGACTTCTACTCGCAATGGAAGGAGGGGTTCAAGGAAGAAGTGCGCGATTGGTGCGTTGGCGAAGCCCTCGAAAGGAGCGGATACGACGACTACGACGATGCGTTCGACAAAACCATCGGCGACCCGCCCTATAACGGCTATGACTTCGCCAGGAAGATGGACGGGTTCTTCGAGGCCATCGGGTGCGACGATGCATTCGAGTATTACGACGAGTGCGACGCCTACCCTGCCCACGCCTTAGCCCAGGTCGCGATGCTGCGGCTCATCACCGAGGACTGGAACGAGAAGAAGGAAGGACTGGAGAAGGAGGAATCGAAATGAAGAACTGCGCCCACTGCCCATATCAATTCAACAACGGCACATACGAATACCCGGAATTAGCGTGCATACCACAGTTAATCAATGAAGACGTTTTCCTCAATGAGGATGGATGCAAAATGCATCACGCAGAATTAAAGCGTCTCCATCGCCTATACGATGCTGTGGAAGATGCCTATTGCTACGGCTTCAACGAGGAGGTGCCAGGCTTGAGCGGATTCTCGGACGAAGACATGGCTAAATTCAACAGAGCGGATGGCGAATACAAAAAATACGTCAAGCACTTGGAGGAAAAATACCGTGGTAACAGCTGAAATACAAAGTCCATGCAAAGATTGCCGTGATCGTAGACCTGCATGCCATGCCGAATGCAACCGATATGCCGCATTCCGAACCGAGCTTGAAGCGTACAACCAAAAGGTCCGCGAAGAGAAGCAAAAGGAAGCGTTCGGCGCTCCGCTTACCAAAAAGAGACCGAGGAGGCGTTGGTGATGGCCGCGCTTTCTCAAAAATCGATAACGGTCAACCTTCGACCTGAACTGGACAAGTATGTAAGAACATCGTCAAAGAGAATGAAGGTATCGATGAACGAGCTAATCAATGAAGCCGTCAACCAATACCGAATCCGCCAAAAGGAGGAAAGAAAATGACCGCAAAAGAAGCGCTTGAGGCAATGTGCGAGCGTTGCCACAAGAACATTCAATCACAGCCGTCAAAGGGGGACTTGCCGCATAGGGAATGCCCATTCAGGCACATCTCGGACGACCACTGCGAAGAGTACGAAACCATTGAGAAAGCCCTGGCCAAGGCTAAGGCATTCGACATCATCAAAGGCAAAGCGACTGAGTTTGAGTTGCTGAAAGACAACGATTTGTATATTCGAGGCCACGCGAACTGCTTTACGAGAATCAGCCTAACAAAAGATGAGGCCAAAACCATAAAGGAGGCTCTCAAATAATGCCGGAATGGGTGAGGCTGCCCCTATTGATAGTCGGCATCATGTTCGGCGGAACCGCCATCATCATAGGGGTCAGCGAGCTTGTGGCTTTCTCAATAAGGCTCGCAAGGAGGAATAGGCTGATGAAAGACGCGGAAAGAAAGCAAAAGGAAAGGAGCGGGGAGGCAAATGCCCCCCGATGAAAGCAATGGGAAAAAGGAAATCAATGTCGGTGGATACCGACGGCACATGGGAGATCATTCATGGCAGCGAATAACTCCCTAACCCTCATCGGGTTCTGCCCCAGGGAGCCTATGCCGGTAGGAAAGCCCCCTGACGCCTTCCTGATATTCAGCCTTGAGGTTGAGCTCCCAAACGGGGACGCCGCGCTCTACGAGATAAAATGCGACCCTGGCTGCCCGGGGATAGACGGCGTCCCCCTCGCCGGGAGAGACCTCGCGGTAAGCGGCTATCTGTCCCTAAGGAAAATAAAGGGCAAGAACGGCAGGGACTACCATTTCTACGAAGCCGTGGCAACTTCGATAACGCCGATGAGGTCTCACCGATGAGGCAGCCCAGGAAGCCAAGGCCGCCGCGCGACCCAGCGATGAAGGAAAGGAGGAAGATGCGCCTATACAAAAACGGCGTTGAGACAAGGGCCGATTTTCGGGCGAAGTCCTCGATGATACGGGAGAGGCGGAGAACCGTCTGGATACTCGATACCGACATCAGGCAGGGCGAGGCCACCCTTGAGACCTATAAGGCCAAGCTGGAGAAATATACCCAGCTATGCGCGCTTGAGGCGAAGGCTTCCTACATCAGGAGAAGGGCCGAGTTCGAAATCAAGGCCAAGCTGCAGGCTGAATACGTCTCCAAGCTCAAAGAGCAGCGCGAAAGGATGAAGAACGGCACGCTCGCCGACTTGAAGGGAATATTCTATTCCGGAGTCGCGACTACGATCTACCTCCTCCTCTTCCCGGACGAGAACCGAATGGGCGAGGCCAAATGGGAGAACTTCAAGGAGAGCCACAAAGCCGCGGTCGACTGGTTCTACTCGGAAAAATAAAAAAACGTGCAGTCGCACGTTTCCCGCGCTATAATCCCCTTGCGATCGGCAGCGGTTCAGCGAACCTCTGGCAAGGAAGCCCCCAGTCTTTTTGTTCCTGGGGGCTTTTCCTTTTCCGCGGCTCACCTGCCCTCGCCGATGTCCTTCAGGATGAGCTTTCGGATGTAGCCGTTCCGGTTAGGGACGCTGTTAAGTTTGCCGATGACGGCGGCGTCGTTTACGACGTGCAATTTCAACCCGAACTGGACGAATGCTTTCTTCTTGTATTTCCTGACGGAAGCCTTCCGCGCGGCCTCCCTCTCCTCATCGGTCTCGTATTTTCTCATTGGCGTTTTTTCCCTCCTTACCTGACGGTGGCGTTGAAGACGACTTCCTCTCGCCACTGGTTGAAGTACTCGATCTCCTCGCCGTCCTCGCCGATGAGCCGCCCGAAGCCGTCGAACTCGGCTTTTACCGGCTTCTCTGGCGTGTAGGAGAGCATGGCGACGCTCTGCGGGCGCTTGGAAGCCTCCGCCTCGTAGGAAGCGGATGTTTTTTCGTTTCGGTAGATCTTGAGAGCCTCGGAGTAGCTCTCGGCCGTAAAGGTTTCGCGCTGGTCATCCCCCTCGCGTCCTCTCTCGACGACGAATAGTCTCTTGATGTTTTTCATTTTTTCTTTCTCCTGGATGATTCGGCTTTTGTTTGGGCAGGTCGCCGGCTGCCATGTTTTGAAGGGATGGGGGTTTGATCGGCTAGAAGTTGATCGGGTGGACCTTGCCGACTTCCCTGAAAATCAGGTAAGTAAGCAGGTCGCAGGCTTCAGAATCGGAGTATTTGGAGCGCTCCTCTTCGGTCTCCTCGAGCATGTCGCCGACGAGCTTAACCGCGTCGCCCCTGGCGATGTAGTCGAACGTGTCGAGGGGGAGTCCGCTGGCCCAGTCCATGAACGCGTCCTGAAGGGTCTTGAATTGATGCCTTAGCTCTTGGTATTTGTACCCGTCCCAGGTCTTCGCGATGATCGCGGCGGCCTCCTCGAATGTCTCCGGGTCTTTGCTCCAGCCGTTCGTTGTCTTCGTCACGTAGGCTCTCACGGCTTCGCGAACCTTTTTACTGTTGGTTTTCAGCATGTTTTTTGAGGTCCTTTCTTTTTGCTATCTTTTTTTCCTCGCAGTAGTTGTACTACCATGATAAAAGGATGTAAAGGGGTACAACCAACTTTTATTTAAACTGGTACGTTTGTATCAAAGGGGAAACTTAGAAGGGGATTCATCTAGTATTGAAAACCAGATAGGAACCCCCCGCGCGCGTTAGGTTACTACCAACCTATAAATAAATACCTATAAGTAACTGCCTACCTATATAAGTAAGTTATAAGTTATAGGTTATAAGTAGTAAGTAAGATTAATTAATAATTAAGATAGTTATTTAAAGTAGTTACCAACCAAACACGCACGCGCGAAAGATAATAAACAACTAAATAAAATAAATAATAAGAGTGAATTTTGTAAACTTTCTTTCCCCTTCCCCGATCTGGCTAATAAAAACCCATCCAGGGAAGCCGGGAACCATCTTTCTATTCTCTTTAAATCTTCTTTTTCAAAATAACACGATGGTTTCTATTTGGGTTTGAATGGCTCGATTTAAACCAATAAAAAAGAGCTTAGCCCATGCTAAGACAGAGAACCCAGGCGAAATAATTAAGGAACGCGCGCACCCCTACCCCCAGGGCCGGGAAAGCGGTGGGGTGGGTCTGAAAGTGGGTAATACCCCTCTCCCAAATCTCCACCATTTTCGATCCTCCCCCCTTCCCTCTGCAAACCGTCTTTGCGCAAAAGTGGTTTAATCTATGAAAAATTTTTTCTATAATCCCAATGAGGTTTTAATCATGGGCAAGCCTGTTTTGGAAGCGGTCATATCCCCGCGCGAGAAGAGAATGGTATCCAAGCAACCCCCCTCATTCAGGGACTTGGCGATAAAGAAGTCGCAGCTTTCGGACACCATAAAGATGATACTGTCGACGCAGGAGCAGGATGTCGATGAGGAGGGCAACCCCAGATACGATGGCAACGGCGATCCGGTATACGTCAGCCGCGGCGAGAGGCTCATAGCCACCAAATTGGCGTGGATGCAGGAGCACCCGGAGTCTTGGCATTTGGATGAGCTGACTCGCGCCGCGGATGGCAGCAAGGTCAGCGTGGACGTCTCCTCCTCGGACGCGGACTTCTTCGCCCCCATCTCCGACCTGTCCAAAGACGGCGCCATAGAGATACCGGTGCTGGGGGAGGCTGATAAGGATGAGTGAGGCAGAGGGGGAGAGGCCATGATCCCGGTGGTAGACGCGCTTTGCGTCCAGCAGAGGGACGCGCAGGGCAGGCTCATGTGGAAGAGGACGCTCGCCGATGAGATGCTCGCGCCATATGCGGATGACCTGGGCTTCTTCGCCGCTGGGAAGTGGTTCCCGCTATACGCATACATAGAGGCGTATGAGCGCATCAAGGACAGGGAGGGCAGGATAGTCCCGTTCGAATTGAACTTCGCCCAGATAACCATCTACAAACAGATGTGCGAGATGAAGAGGGAGGAGGGCAACATCCGCGAGAATCTTGGCAAGTCTCGCCAAGTTGGATGCTCAACCCTCACCTCGGGGATGTTCTGGCCATTGACGGCCTTCCAGCCCGGCAAGGACTGCGGCATCGTCGCCGACACGGAGGAGCACGGGCAGAATCTGCTCGACAAGTACAAGCTGTTCTTCGAGACCACGCCCGACTTCCTGAAGAGGCACCTGAAGGTCTCGGTCGACAACGCCTCAACTTTGTCCTTCGATTACGGCAACGGCATCAAGTCGACGATCGAGGTCAACACAGCTGGCCCCAAATCAGGGCGGTCCAAGCATTATAACTACCTGCATGAGAGCGAGTGCGCGACCTGGGTTGACCCCGCCGCGACGATCGGCGCCCTGGACGCGACCGTCTCCGACACCGACCCCTCATCCATCATCATCCGCGAGACGACGGCGCAGGGCATCAACTACTGGAAGACGCTGTTCGAGCAGGGGCAGGCCAGAAGGGGCACGTTCCGCTCCATCTTCGTCCCTTGGTACGATGAGCCGTCCTACAAGGCAAGATGGAGGGAGCACGAGCTCAACGAGTTCGAGATTAAGCTCCGCGATGAGCACCATTGCTCCAAGGAGCAGATACAGTGGTGGCGCAACAAGTGGGAGAACTTCGGGTGCGAGTTCACCACGATGGGCAGGGAATACCCAACGACCCCAAGCGAGATGTTCCTCGCGACCGGCTTCGGGTACTTCGACGTCCAGCTCGTGGCGAAGAGGAAGGACGAGCTCTCCTCCGTCAGGGGGAGGGAGGTCATGTTCTCCTGCACCCGCTCGTCCTCCGTCGACGGCTACGACATCACCTACTCCAATCTGTCCGCCAACGACGCGAAGAACGCCGGCACGACGATCTACGAAGAGCCGATCGCCGGCCATCCCTACGTCCTCTCCCTCGACCCATGCGCCGGAGGCGAGGACTATTGGGCCGCGGTCGTGGTCGACAACTCCGACTGCCGCCAGGTCGCCGTATACCACAAGCAGGGCTCGAAGGTCTCCTACGATGAGGCCATCGCCCAAATCTACTGCCTTTACCGCTACTACGAGACGATGGGGGGATTCCTAGACCCGATAAACCGCGTCGGCTTCACGTTCGAGAACAACACCCCGCTCGGCATCGGCGAGGACATGAGCCACGCCGGCATCAAGGCCATCTACATCGACCACAGCCAGAACACGATGTCCGACCGCTACCTCGACAAGTGGGGGTGGCGCACCGACGTCAACAACCGCGACAACATGCTCAAGTCGTTCCGCGAGGGCTTCCGCGCCAACTACCGCATCGTCAACGACTTCGAGACCGTGAGCGAGATGGAGACGTTCCAATGGCAGAAAAGCGGAATAACTGCCAGCCAGAAGGCGCAAGCCCTTAGGGGCAAGCACGACGACCTCGTGATGGCCTATGCTGGCTTCTACTACTGCAGGCACGACTTCCCGGCCACGATAGTCAAGGTCGCCGGCAAACGGTCAAAAAAACTTCCGTTCAACCCCCTTGCGAAAAGGGATAGGGAGGACGGCGATGAGTTCCAAACGTTCTATTGAGGAGTGACAGATATGCTCAGAAAAAAGGAATTGCTATCCAAGATCGAGGCGCTTGAGGCTAGCCAAAAGGCTTTGCTTACGCGCATAGACAAACTCCAGATGATGGTTTTCGCATTGGAGGAGATATGCAAAGGGGCTTTGCAAAATAATGTTGAAAATGAGGTTGTCAAGACCCAAAATAAAGATGAGTTAGAATATGGCGGTTTCCAGCGCATAGACTTCAAGGAAGAACATCCGTTCGAGCCATATGGAGACTTCGATGGCTACCGCCGATAGGAGAGGGCGATGACTGAATACAAGAACAAACGATCCACAAGCGCGGCGCTGTTCGAAAGCCTTTGGCTTCCCTATATGCAGCGCACCAACCTCTCCGAGCACATCAACGAATGCGACCGCTTCTACGCAGGCGACCAGTGGCCCGACAACAACGCGGAGAATATGCCGCGCTCCACGACCAACATCATCCAGTTCGGCATCAAGACCATCGCTTCGAAATTGGCTGGAACCCCTCTTTACATCGACTATGCGTCCAGCGACGTCAACTTCGACTGCGCGCATCTGCGCGACCTAGACGAGAGCGTCAGGAAGATGATCGACCACGAGACCTTCACCTACGGCGCCTGCGTCAACGGAGAGAACTACGGCTTGGAAATCGCGTATGTGTCATGGGACGCGGAGCATGAAAGGCTCGGCGGCTTCTTCAAAGGTGGCCTCAAGGAGACCCATATCCACCCGCTGAACTTCGCGTGCAGCAACCCCCACAACCCAGACATCCAAGCCCAGGAATGGGTGATGGTATGGAACAACGAGCCCGTCGCCCACATCAAGGAAATCATCGATGAGGAGTTCTCGGGCGATGAGGCCGAGTTCCTCAAGGAAAAGGTCACCCAAGAGGCCAAGGACGCCTATGGCATAACCAGCAAGGACGCCGATAGGGACAGAGACCTCATCAACCAGAACGTCCTCCGCGTGTACCTGCGCTTCTTCCGCGTCGATGGGGAGGTGTGCTACACGATGGAGACGGAGACCGTATCCCTCTACCGCTTCCCCAAGCCAATGAGCACATCGCTCTCCGATGACTTCGCGAAGTTCCTAAAGGGCGAATACGACAAAGCCGAGGAGGAAGGCACGCCATCCGACAGCAAGGTGCGCGACTACGGCATCGACTTTGAGGACACCATAATCGAATTGAACCGCAAGGCCAATTCCCTCGAAGGCCACCGCAAGTCACGCTCCAAGTTCAGCCTATACCCATTCGCGATATTCGCGCCGATCCCATTGAACTCCTCCATCTTCGGGGCATCGCGCACAAAGCAGATGATACCCGACCAAAAGGCAATCAACTGGGAGAACTCGATGATCATGAAGGCCGCAGAAGCCCATGCCTATGGGCGCATTTGGGTCAAAGAGGACGCCCTCCAAGGACAGAAACTGAGCAATAGGCCGGGGCAGGTCGTCATAGACCACTCCCGCGGCAACGGCTGGGGCTATCAGAACGAGCAGCCATCGCAAATGCCGAACGACGTCGCCAACCACGTCAGCACGATGATCGCAAGCATGATGAAGGTCTACAACTTCAACGACGCCATCACCGGCAACCCCATCGGAAGCGACACCTCAGGATTCTTCCTTCAGCAAGCCATCAAGGAGAGCAACAACCCGCTTGAGCAGGAGCAGAAGCTCGAATGGAAGTTCGAGAAAGACCTCGCGCGCATCCGCATTCAGTTCTACCAGCATTACCTAGACAAGTCCTATTACGTCTACGAATACACCGACGGCGAGATGGAAGAGGAGGAAGAGGCGAGGAAGTCAATGCTCTTCGCAGCCAACCAGCCATCTTACGGGCAGCAGGGCTTCGGCCTCAACGTCTATGACCCGAACGGCTCGCTCATCCCAGCCGACAAACTCAGGGAGAGGTTCAAGAGACCTACCCCAAGGCGCGTCCGCAAGGAGTTCGACCCCGAGACGATCTGGGGAATCGACTTCGAGGTCATCATCGACGTCCAGCAGGGATTGCAGGACAGCAAGATCGCGGCCCAGCAGGTTTGGCAGGATTTGGTCCTCAACCAGGGAATGCAGAACGTGCGCCCCGACATCCTAAGGTTCTACATCATGGGATGCCCGTCATTCACGCAATCGCTCAAGGCCGAATTGTCAAGGCTATTGAAGCAATATGAGCGCTCCTACATTCAGCAACTCACATCCCAAATGCAGCAGATGCAGGCGGAGAACGAGCAGCTGAAGGCGCAGCTTGGAATGCAGCAGCAATACCAAGCCAACATGGAGAAGCAGTTCTCCGAGAGCATGAAGGCCGCCAACAAGGTCAACAAGTACGCCATGTCCGAAAACGATGCCCTAAGGTCGCAGATAGTCAAAGCCCAGGAAGGCGCGACGATGGACAGCGCGCTTACTTCCGTCGGCGAGGCGAAGTCCAACAACTCCCGAGGCATCGGCGGCTCAAGGATCAATTACCAAGGCTGATGTTCCCGCATAGGGAAATCGCATAAACGCCCTGCCAGCGCAAAAAGGCAAATACGCAGGTGACAGCGAAAACATCCAACCCGCCAATTCCACGGCGTGTCGAAAGGGCAAAACAATGGAAGAAGAAGACAAGGTTACGAAATCTACCGATGAAGGCGAAGAGGCCATCACCGAAGAAGAGGTAGCCAGCGATGAAGGCCAATCCGAAGGGGAGGGCGCAGGTGCCAAAGAAGGCGATAGACCCACCCAATCCAAAGAGGAGAACGCCAAATTCGCGGCGCTCCGCAGAGAACGCGAAGCGAAAGAGAGGGAAGCGGCCAAAAAAGAGGCCGAAGCCCGCGAGAAGAGAAGCTATGAGGAAGGCTATAGGAAGGCCAAGTTGGAAGCCAACAAGGTCAACCCCTATACGGAAGACCCCATCGAAGACGAGCATGACCTCGAAATGTATGAGGACATGAAGAAACTCGACGATGAGGGCAAAGACCCGCTGAAAGCCTACCCCAAGTTCTTGGCAGACAAGATCAGGGAAGCCGAAAAGAAAGCCAAGGAAGCAGAAGCCGACGAGAAATCCAAGGCCGAAGCCAACGCCAAAGCCCAGCGCGAACTCAATGAGAGGATAGCGAATGAGCGGAAAGAATGGCTTGATGCCTATCCAGACGCAAAGCCGGAGGAACTCGCCAAAGACGAGGGATTCACCAAATTGCTGAAGGAGAAGGCAGGGCGATGGACTTACAAGGAAGTCTACGAGAAATTCCTTGAGGACAAAGGCAAGTCCGAACAGCCAGCACCCAAGGGTACTCCGTCTATGGTCAGCCACGGAACGAAGCCGAAGAAATCCATCTCCGACATGACAGACGAGGAATACCTCGCCTGGCGAAAGGAGCGCTTCGGGCACTGATCTCCTCCAAACGCCTTAAAAGAAAGGAAAAGCAAATATGCCAACTACCATCAACAATCTCGCCAAGCATGGCGATTTCACCGTCGAGCACGTCGAACAGATCAAAAAGGATTACGACGTCGTCAATAAGCGCGAAGCCTTTTGGGGTCCGTACTGCCAGCCCGACAATTCCGACTACGGCGATACCTTGAAATACCGCGTGCAGATCCTGCAGGATACCACCCTCGCCGCCGACACCCTCGCCGAAGACGTGATCCCAGACCCGAAGAAGATCCGCGTCGTCGAGCTCTCCGCCACCACCTACAACGTCGGCTCTTACGTTCAGTACGGGCGCGAGCAGCTCAAAAACCGCGACAGCTACGTCGATATGGCTTCCAATCAGCTCTCCCACGAGCGCCTAGTCGACTTAGAGGCAGGACGTTGGCAAGCCTACCTCGGCACCACCGTCGCCGCCACCAAGGGCGCTGATGAGAACTGGGAAGCCTTCCTCCTCCGCCAGAAGACCCAGCTCAAGAAGAACAAAGCCAAGCCGATTGACGGCCGCTCCTTCCTCTTCATCGCTCCTGGCGAAATCATGAACCAGATCACCGTTGAGCTCGGCGATAAGCTAAAAGCCTGCTCCGCTGGCGAAGAGGCAATCGTCTCTGGCGCAATCGGCAAGTGCTCCGGCTTCATCTTCGTTGAGAACGATGAGGAAGAAATGTATGGCACGAAAGCCGGCTATGCCCTCTGCATCGGCAAAACCGAACTCGGCACCTGGCCCGTCACCGATAAGCACGGCCCAGTTGAGGTCATCTCCAATGGCATCGACCAGGGAGACAAGAATGACCCACTCAACCAGTTCGGCACCCTCGGCTCCCGCATTGACAACGTTCGCGCACGCCTCACCCACGCAGCCTGCGTCATCAAAGCAACCGTCGAGCTGACCCCGCTCACCTCTGCCTACAACCCGGCTGCAGGCGCAACCAAGGACCAAACCTCCCCGGCCGCCTAATTCTCTAGGTAACCACCTCCAAGGTCTTGACGGCTCTTCCCTAAAGAACCGCCGTTCTTAAAAAGGAGACAATCAAATGTCCGCTAAAAAAGAAATAAAAAAAGACAAACTCATCACCATCAGTATGCCTGGCCTAGACCCGAAGACCGCGAAGAATGTCCGCGTCCTATTCCAGTTGAACGGGGAAAGCCGTTGGCTGCCGGTCAACAAGCCATGCGCCGTTGAGGATTGGGTTTATGACCTGTGGCTAAACAGCTCCTACAACGCCGGCCTTGAAGACCCAGTTGACGAGGAACACATAGTCACAGACAAAAGCAACTAAGGTTCAATCGGGTATCCGTCCCAGTTGAATATACCTCCTGGTGTCCGGTTTCTATTAGGCTCTTCCCGCAATAAGAGCCTTTCTTGAAAGGGAACAATGAGAACGATCTATTGCAAGTCCGAAACAAAGCAGTCCGTCTCCTTCAAGGTGAACGGCAGGAACTACGTCATTCCGACCAATAAGCCAATCTCCGTCCCCGACGATGTCTACCTTTATTGGACGAACACCGAATACAACCCAGACAGACGCTGACCTACAGCGCGGGAAGGAACAAGGAACATGAAACTATCTAAGCTCTTATACGAATGCGCGAAGGCGGCCACCAATTACGGCGACCAATCCTTCACCTACCTATCTCTCATGACGGGCGAAGCGTTGAACGATGAGAACTATGCGAATGCAGTCCCTACCGCGCTCACTAACATCAACGGCTTCCTCCAAAGGCTTTCCCAACTAAGGAAACTGCCAGCGAAGATTGAGGCTTTTGATGTAAGTGACGATGATGCGTCAATCCCCTATGAAAGATTTTCCGAGAAGCCTCGTTCTATCGTGGCCATTTTCCAACGCTTTGGGAAGTCCTACCGCAACTTAGAATGGCGCAAGTCCAACCATGACGTCCGCATCTTAGAGGCGTTTGACCGTTCCAAGAAAGTCTACGTGCAGTACCGCCCCGAAGTCCCGTATTTCACCATGTCCGATATACCGTCATGCGAGGCGGTTTACGATGAGGCAGGCGACTTCAAGGCATATTCCTTCAAGGGCGCTGAGTACGCAAACGAGGACGGATTGCTTGAGGCTATGGGGGAATGCGACTTCGACCTCGAAAAGAGGCTTGGCGTTCCCAATGAGGCATATCCGCTCTGCATCGAATGGTGCAAGGCGAAGATGAATGACCTAGACGCAGGCGCGTCCCAAGCCCTAGAGGTGAAGACCGAGAGCCGCATTCTCGACATCGAGAACGATGAGAACCTTTTCCTCCAAACCGAGATTGAGGCGTGTGGAGTTCTAAGATGAGCAGGACATACACGCATTTCAACGCAGGCGGATACCGAGCGCCGAAGAAATACAACAAGTCCATCAAAGGCTTCGTCGGCGTCGATTACCTCAACAACGCTACCAATGTCAACGATGCCCGCGGAACGCTATCCAACAACTATGTGTGGAGGGGCAACAACGCGCAGAAGAGATGGGCATACGACAAAATCGCGTATGTGCCGTCCGAGAAGTTCCGCCCAATCTCCGAGGACACCAACCTATTGACGGGCGAAGTCATCGACAACCCCAATGACTTCAATGGCATGTGGTCGTTCGTGGCAGATGATGGGGAAAGGCACTACATCGCCCACATCGGACACCTATTGTATGAGGTAACGGGCATCGCTTCCGATAGGCCGAACTTCACGCCGATATTCGAGAACAGGGACGGCAAGACCAATTGCTCCGTCTCGTTCGAGGACTATAAATCGTTCGCCTGGCCTGGGCAACATAGGCTTTGGTTCTTGGGCGGCAACCGCTTCTACATGATCTATTACGCCAATGGCTATCCGAAGTACGAGCAGGTCGCGTATTCCGACTATGCCTTCGTCCCGACGACCACCATCGGCATCACCTATAAGAACGCCAAAGCCGGCGTTAGGCATGGTCTTGATTACCCAAACCTCATGTCGGCATTCCGCCAGAACCTGCTCCTAAGCGGCGTCGGCAAGTCTGAGGACGATGCGAATAAGACAACCTTCTACGAATATACGCTCGACGCCCCGATAGTACCGAGGGAGGGCAAGGAAGCTGACGATATGTATGGAATGACGATAGAGATTTCCGCAACTGGGACAATCAAGGAGTAAAGCAAATGGAAACTGTAAAGCGAGTCACCAAAGTCGTATTGGGCTTCTCTGGAAAAACCACCGCAACATATTGCAACGTATACGACGCTCCCTTTGAGGGCACTGAAATATATAAAGGAGGCGACAATGGCATCGGCGGCTTCAAGCCCAATGTCTATGCCACCGTCACCTATTCCGATAACTCGACTTCAAAAAAATACCTAAAAGACGATGATAAACTTAGATTATTATACGAAGTAAACGAAGGCGACAATACCGTAAAATTAACCGCTGTTTACCCCGATAGTTTCGGGTTTGTATATTCAAGCAATACCATCACCCTAAAATATGCCAAGTGCAATTTTGACGTAGCCGACCACGTCGTTGAGACCGCTCCGCAGACCGAGTTCAGCGGAGGCGAAGACCTAAAAACCGTCAGCGGCGAAAGCCATATCGACAATCAAACGGTCTCTTGGATCGGCGATGACGGCAATACGATTCCTAACTTCGCAAGCGCAATATTTCATGGGTCGACCGTCAGTTATTCCAAGCCAAAAGCGACGATCGAAAACTTCATCGGCGGCATCTCCGTGACCGAGACCATCGAAGATAACTGGGGGAGAAACATTTGGGAGAAATCATATGATTGCTCGCTGAAACCCGATGCTTTAAAATTAGATTCCTCCTCAGATTCCCCTCACCCATATTTCGTAAAATACGTTACCAAGAAGGATAACGCCATCGACCTAGATTCCTTAGTCACCACCGAGTTTTCGCTATTCGCAGGCACTGACGAATACAAGATGGGCAAAGGCGAATACGCCCTATCTTTGGAAGGAGAATTCGCTGGCTATAAGGATAAATTATACGGATTTATAGTCTCCACCGACTTGCTTGGAGGAATTTCCAGAACATTCAAATCATATGGATCTACTCCTTATGGCATCCAAGCGATGAAGGAGGGGCCATCCTCCATCGAGGTCTTTGGAGAGGATACCTCCGTCTATTACGACACCTACGTCTCAAAGTTCCAAATCCCGACTTCCCTATCGTTCAAAATAAAATACAGGAGCGGCGCTTCGGAGACCATTGAGGCGACCGACCCAAGGCTCACCTATTCCGTCATCGACGAAGAAGGCGACAGCGAACCAGCGGACGGCAAGACCATTGGGCAAGGCGATGACCATTTCTTCGTAGCGTTCACGCCAGACATCAACTTGATGGACGGAAGCCTAGGAATTACCTATCCGCTCAAATGGACTTCCGACTTGAGGACGAACGTTAAGCTCGAACTCGATACCTCGCTCCAGCCAAAGACCATTTACGTCGATTACGACGCCTCGTCTTTTCCGATCAAAGACCTATCGGGGAAATTGGTTTCCGATGTCTCCGGCTTCGAGCACGATTGCGATGAGCATAGCTTCAATTACAGCATCGAGCCTGAATTCCAAGGCTATGCCGACGTCGATTACGAAGTCACCGTAACCTATGAGTATCGCGGCGTCTCCTATTCCGCGTCCTATACGCAGATTGTTAGGAAGAACTCCTTCTCCATCTCCGCAAGCGGGCTTGACGACAAGTCGGATTATTACAATACCTGGCGCACCGCATTCCAAGTCCCGACATCCATAAAGTTCATCCTGACCTACGCGAATGGGAAAAGCGAGGAAGTAAGCCCGGCCGATGAAAGGATTTCCTATTACAACGACAGCGCAAGGCAAGTCCGCCTAACCCCCAGTTCCATCGTCGCGAAGACCGATAGGATATACATCGCTTTCGATAATGGCAAAGAGACCGTCTATGGCTCGTACCAAATCTCGGTCAAGCAAGACCCTCTCGAAGGGGTTTACCTAGACCTAGACACCGATAATGCGCCGAAGAGGGTGTTTTTCTCCGAAGACGTAAAGACCATCGACTACTCTAAGGTCAAGGCATACATCAAGTCCACCGTCGAGAAATTGGGATACAACGAGGAAGTCACCGACAAATGCGAGGTGACGATCTCCCCAAGCATCAACACGGAAATCACCGCAAACTACGTCGTCACGTTCTCAACCGAGTTCCTTGGCGACACGTTCTCCAACTCCTATTCCGTCGTTTGCATTCCGCTCGCCATCTCCTCCATCGTCCCCGATAAGGCCGATACCGAGAACTACTATGACACATGGCTCAAGCCATTTGCGCTCCCCAGCATCAACTTCACCATCCACTACAACGATGGAAGCTCGAAGTCCGTCACCGCCGACTATGAGCACTTCTCTTTCTATGCCGACGCAGATAAGACCGAAGTCCTAAATAGTGGCATCATCGTATCAAAATCCGACTACATCTACTTCGATTACGTCGACGATAATGGAAGGAAGGGAAGCGGGCGCTACTCCATCTCCGCCAATAGGGACTACATCGCCGCTTTGTCGGCGCAGAACCCCAATATGGAAATCACCAAGGGAAGAAAGCCCAGCGATTACGCATTTGGCTTCACCGCAACCTACGCATCGGGAGCCAGCGTTCCGAATTGGCATAACTACACCATCCGCAATTCCTCGTCCTACATCAACCCCAACGATGGCAACTCCCCATTCTCCTATAAGGACGGCAAGGTTGCCATTGAGTTCATCGACAACTCTTGCCAAGATGCTTCCGTCTCCGTCTCTTACCCAATGGCAAACCCAAGCACCAAGGCGGTATCCATCTCCGACTATGGCGAACTGAAGACCGCAATCAACAAAGGCAAGGACGGCATCGATCTAAGAAGGACTAAGGTCAAGGTCACCTACTACGACAAGGACGGAGACCTCGATTACGCCAGCGTCTACTCCTATGGAACGGAGGCGACTAAGACTACCTTTAAGCCTTCTTCCAGCAACGAAGACGTGAAACGCTTCGATGGAACGGCTCTCGAAATGCCGAGCATGACCGCGAACAGGCTCTCCGTTGAAGTCACCCTATCGGCGGTGCAGGAATTCACTGGCGAAGCAGTATCGGTCAGCGCCTATGTTTCCGTCATCGCCATTGCGAACATCGCCTACATCTCCTCGGGCAAAGCAATTAACGAGAACGGCTACAATTCCTCCTTTAAAACCACATACAAAATCGGCGAGAAGTTCGCTGACAGCACCGATAAGTCAAACGTCTTCATCGGATACAAGGACGCGAACGGCGACATCGACAAGGTTAAATTCGACCTAGCCGGCGCTTCCTCCTTGCTTAACATCAACCCGATCCCAGGCACGGCCTTAACCAAAGAGGGAAACTACACGGTCAGAGTCGCATCCGTATTCGATAGCAGCGTCTACCTTGAGTACGGCATCCGCGTAATCCCGAACGTCGAATATTCCGCAGAAGGAACCAAGACCGTTGACCTCAAGCCTTACAAACTCCCTTATGACAAGACCTATAAAGTCGGAAGCGAGGAAGTGAAGTTGGCATCTGGCACCTATGCCCTAGTCCCGTCCGAGTACGTCAGGCTCTCCAATGGCGTCATCCAACTCACAGGAACGCTCAACGATGCCTACGGAGGAGGCGGAGGCGTGTCCATCTACGGATACCTCAACAACGTCGGCGACAAGTCCCAGGCTGGAACCGTAGTCCTATTCCGCGACTTCATCCCGCCTGTGAGCGGAGAAAGCAACATCATCGTCAAGTTCCCTTGCTATGACGCTAAGTCCTCGGATATGGTCAACAAGTGCCATTTTGGCATTCGCTTCGGACACAACAACTCCCTCAACCGCCTATTCCTGTCCGGCAATCCAGAGAAGCCGAACTACGACATCCATTCCGAAGAGCCGAACTGGAACAACCGCATCAAGGACGATGAGGACGACATCCGCACTTCCGAGGGCGATTATTCTTACTTCCCAGACGTGTCGCAAGCCAAATACGGCGAGAGCGAGAACGCGGTCATCGGATACGATGTCGTCTCCGACAGCAAGCTGTTGGTATTGAAGGCTAAGTCCGGCAAGGAGCGCACCATCTATTTCCGAACCCCAACCATCGTCGCCTCCATCGACGCAAGCGGAAACGTCAGGGATTCCATCGACGGAAGTACCCTCTCGCAAGAGGAATATGCAACCGCGATGTCGAACTCCCCGATCGCCGGCGTCTCCCCAAAGTCAATCGTCAACTTCAACGGCGACACGATGTTCGTCTCCAACGAGAACAATGTCGTTGGCTTAGACCTTGAGGGCATCGTCGGAGATAGCCAAAGGCAAGCCAACTCCCGCTCCCTCTACATCGACGCGGAATTCAAAGGCAAAGACATATCGAATGCCTTGCTCTTCACGGCTGGGGCATATTGCTTCCTATCCACCGATGAGAAGATGTACGTAGCCCACCGCGACAGCAAATCCAGCGAGAGCAGGCAGTATGAGTGGTGGCCTGTTGACGCAACAAAAGCCTCCGCATTCTTCGAGGATACCGACGGCTCTGTGTTCTATGGCACTGGAGATGGCTCATTCTACAAGATAACCGATGGCAAATACTCCGATTCCGAAAGGCTCTTCCTAAACAAAGACACCTACGACGTCATGAACGTAACCGTCGGCGCCAACGGCTCAATCGTCACAAGCGCCGCGATCACATCCAAGATTGATGAGACCTGGAAATACCGCCACATCTCCCACGACAGGGCAAGCGACAATTTCTACGAGATGCTTTGCCAAATCGGAGAGGGCATGGGCTTGCACGTAGAAGGGCATAACCTAGCGGTCAAAGCCGACGCTTCCTTCGCTTACCTATTGAAGGAACTCAATGGCTCTTCTTCCTATTACCTATCAAGGGCTGGGGAAAGGGACATCATCGACTTAGGAGACGACAAGAAGCTGCTTGATTGCTACGAGAACTACAAGTCACTGCACCTAGTCCAGACCGAAGCCTCCGAAGGCAACTACGCCGAATATGAGGTCTACGACGCCATCGGAAATAGGGTCGAGATGGATAAAGTCTCCAGCGCTGGCCTCGCAAGAAGGCTGTGCGGGGAATACGACATCCTCTCGGTCGCCAATGGAGAATTTCGCCTCAAAGGCATCAATGGCCAAATGTTCGTGGCGAGGATGTACAAAGAAAACCAAGCCGATGTCAAAGGCGAACTGGTTAAGTACACCCCAATCTTCTCCTACTTCAAGACCGGCGCGTTGCTTGCGGAAACGGCAAACTACGACAAGTCGATTTACAAGGTCGATGTCATCAACGGATCCAACTTGCCGAACGATCTGCGCGTCGCCTACATCTCCAACCAGTCAATGAGCAAAGACACTGGAAAGGAAGTGCCATTCCCTAAGGGAACGCTGGAATACGACCTATTCAGTTTCTCGTTCGTGGACACTAACTTCGGCAAGAACACAGTCCCGAAGTCCTACACCATCAAGCGCTTCTTCGGCGCTCAAAGGTACTTCGAATTGGCTTTCATGAGCCAAAACGATAAAAATAGTGTGTTACCAAGCATTGAAATAACTTATAGTTATCTTAGGTTATCCAACGGCTCTAATTAAGGAGAACAAACATGAAAAAGAAAGTTTGGTTTCTAATGGGCATTGGGCTTGTGGGGATTGCTGTCCCATCCGCGTTGGCAAGTTCAACTACCCTCACCGTCAAAGCGGAGGAAGAGGTTTCCACCGAAGCCTTTTCTTCCGTTGAGGAAACGTCCTCTGGCTTTACATCTGAGGAAGCCATTTCCAGCGCCGACGCGGTTAAGGAACTCGAAGACCAAATTGATGATCTAAGCAAGCAGATCAGCACCAAGGTAAGCGACTTCAAGAAGACGCAGACATTCGCCATCCTCGCATCCGTCGTCACCATAGGCTATGCGGCATTCTGCCTCATCGACAAACTATCGCAGAGAGGTCTCATCAAGAAGACTTTCTCCCTAGCCGACCGCACCGACGTCAACGTTGTTAAGGCAAGCCAAATCAGCGGGAGCGCAGACGAGGCTTACAAGAAACTGTCCGATAAGGTCGATTGTCTGAAGGTTGACTACGATGAAGTCAGCGCCAAATTGGTAGCCGCCACCAAGGCTCTTGAGGAAAGCACCGAAGCCAATGAGAAGTTGCTTAACGACTTCTCCAACCTCAAGTCCGCATTCCTAGAGCTTTGCAAGAACGATCCAGACCTAATCAAGTCCGGCGCTTACGAGAAGATTTCCAACATTATCAACGGAGGCGAATAGCATGGCTGGCAAGGAAAAGAAAACCAAGAAGGCCGAATACGCTTCCGTCAAGGAATACAAGAAATGGCGCAACATCCATTACTCGCTGAAGTCTGCGCCGTATGCATCCGTCGCTATCCCATTAGGGGCAGAGGCTGGTGTTAATTGGAGCGAATGGTTCGGCGACAAGACATCGCAGAACCACGTCTCCATCGGCTTCGGATTGGGCATGGCAATCGTAACCACGCTCCTATCCGTGCTGGCAATCGCCAAGAAGGATAGCGACACGATGAAGAAAATCGGCCCTTATTACTCAGTTGGGGTCGCATTCCTAATGTGGGGCTTCGTGTTCTATCTCCTCTCCTCAATCGCCTACGATGCTGCCTTCCTCCTAATCTATGCTGGAGCGGGCATACTCGCGGCGGCCATCGAGAGCAACATCGACGCGGCCTACGTCAAGGAGCGCTACGAAATCGCCAAGAAGGCTATGGACGACAACGGCCTATCCAAGAAGGGCGAATGGAAGCAGTCGCTCGAAGCGCAGGCCAAGAAGGACGGGGCGACGAAAAGGCAGCAGGCTTATGAATAAGGGCAATCCATTCAAAAAGGAGAGGAAAGTCTCCAAAGCAAAGGTAATCGCAATCTCATTGGTTGCGGCTTTTGCCATTATAGGCATAGCGTGCTTTGTGTTCGGATATGGGCTCTCTGAGGGATGGGAAGTCGTATTGGCTTGGTTCAGCAGCAAATGGGCGACTATGGTCTATTTGATAATCCTGATCGTGGCAGTCGTCTCGATATGGCTTTTCCACTATCTGAAAGTTAAGAAGGCGATTGGCAATGAATGAAGAGAATGGAACG
>Ga0256405_10002357_pt1 | contig 43916 bp, 33 predicted proteins | sample RumenRJG_02DNA_FD_189096 | JGI IMG/M metagenome (GOLD analysis project Ga0256405, IMG submission 189096) | Bovine rumen microbial communities from Lethbridge, Alberta, Canada - RJG_02 | ecosystem: Host-associated > Mammals > Digestive system > Stomach > Rumen | place: Canada: Alberta... | reverse complement strand
ATAGCGGTCTTGCAACACACGTTCCCATCCCGAACACGATTGTTAAGAGGACCCGCGACGATGATACTGCACATCTGAGTGTGGGAAAGTAGTTCGACGCCGGATTTTTTTTGTACCTGCAACATCACATTAAGTGATTCTCCCATTGAAGGAGTTTTTTTTCATGTATCGAAAATTCAAACAATATATCTTTGAGGTCATCCAGCCGGCTGAAAACGGCCGGTTCTCCAGCAGGGTCTTCGACCTTTCCATCATGGTTTTCATCCTGCTCAGTGTCAGCAGTGTTTTCACCACTACCTTCGATCTGCCGCCGGAGTGGCATGAGATCCTGCAGAGATTCGAACTGATTTCCATAATCGTTTTTTCCGTGGAATATCTGCTGCGGATCTGGACCGCCGATCTGTTGTATCCCGGGACGGGATTTTTCCGTTCCCGGATGAAATATATATTTTCCGCGATGGCACTGATCGACCTGCTGGCGATCCTGCCGTTTTATCTGCCGATGATTTTGCCGGTCAACCTGATCGGGATCCGGGCAGTCCGGCTGGTCCGTCTGCTGCGGATCTTCAAATTGAACCGTTATTCGGATGCATTGAGTTCTGTCTGGAACGTTTTCAGAAGCAAAGGCAAAGAAATTTGCGCCTCGCTTTTCTTCGTTATGATCCTGCTGGTGGTGGCGTCACTGCTGATTTATTATGCGGAACATGATGCCCAGCCGAAACAGTTCCAGAATGCCTTTTCCGGTTTGTGGTGGGCGGTGGCGACTTTGACAACGGTCGGTTACGGAGACATTTATCCGATCACGCCCATTGGCCGCGTGCTTGGTGCTACGATCGCGATCCTGGGGATCGGCATGGTTGCAGTTCCCACCAGTATTTTGAGTGCGGGATTTGTGGAAGTCCTGGAAAAGGATAACAAAAGCAAAGCGGACGGGACCGATTCAAAATCCGATTCAGATTCCCCGAAAAAATACTGTCCCCATTGCGGGAAGAGACTTGATTGACGGGAAACGGTTTTCTTTTTGATTCCTTGTCTGAGATCTGCCTGAAAAATGAAGGTGGGAAACAGAAAAGGACATCATAAAGTCCTCCTCAGACCATTCCATATTCACATCAAAAACGGGAACAGGCCTTTCTGAATGCGGCAAGGCATTCCACCGCCATTTCGACATTATGCACCCGCAAAATTTCCACGCCGGAAGCCGCCAGTGCACAAAGAATTCCCGCCGTGGCATAATCCCGTTCCGCCGCTTTCTTTCCGGGACAGGTCGAAGACAGGAACGATTTCCGCGAAGGCCCATAGAACAGCGGAGTATGCAGACGGGCCCGCAGATAAGCCGCTTCCCGGACCAGCAGGAAGTCCTGTTCCGGAGTTTTGGCAAATCCCAGACCTGGATCCAGCAGGATGGCATCGGAACGGATCCCCGCCGAGATCGCATTGGACTGAAGCATTTCGAGAGCATCGGCGACTTCCGATACCACATTGTCATACTGCATCAGTTCGGGTTTGCAGCGCATCGTTTCGGGTGTGCCCCGCATGTGCATCAGGACGACCGCGGCATTGAATTCCGCGACGGTCGAGGCCATTTCCGGATCAAAAGTCATGCCGCTGACATCGTTGATGATATCCGCCCCGGATTCCAGTGCGGCGCGTGCCGGTGCGGCTTTCCGGGTGTCGACGCTGATCACGGCATCGGGTTTTCGTTCCAAAATGCCGCGGATCACCGGGATCAGACGTTTGATTTCCACTTCTGCGGGAACTTCCACCGCTCCCGGGCGGGTCGATTCCGCTCCGAGATCAACCCCGGCCGCCCCGGCTTCAAACATCCGGAGAGCCTCGTTTACCGCAAATCCTGGATCAAGAAACTTGCCCCCGTCGCTGAACGAGTCCGGCGTCAGATTGATGATCCCGAAAATGGCCGGAACCGGACCGGACAGGTCCAGTTCCGGGACGAGCTTATTCCTGAGCCGGAGTATCATTGTCGTTGCCATCCGCAGGCGGATTTACTTCGGAGGCAGGGGCCGTTTCAGCCGGTTCGGCGGAAACATCCGGGCTGCCGGGCAACTGGTCGTCTTCCGCTTTGGGAACTTCGGGCTGTTCGACTTCCAGCACCACAGATGCACCTGTGATGCGGTCGTTCTTGCGCAGATCCATGATCTTGACGCCCTTGGAATTGCGTCCGACAAGCCGGATCTCATCCACTTTCATACGGGAAATGAGGCCGCGTTCGGTGGTCAGGATCAGTTCATCGCCGTGTTTGACGCGGAGCGCGGCGATCACTTCTTCTCCGGGCCGGAGATTGACGTTCTTGACGCCTTTGGCGCCGCGGCGGGTCAGGCGATAGCCTTCCACATAACTGCGTTTGCCCATACCGCCGCTGGTGATGACCAGCAGCTGCGGCCGGCCGTCATCTTCAAGGGCGGCATCGTCTTCTCCGCCTTCCGGAGCATTTTCAGCGGCTTCTTCCGTTTCCTCGGCTTCCGGGATCTCGGGCACTTCGGCTTCGGTTTCCGGAGCGTTTTCATCGGCCGGGACGATTTCGCCGGACGGCGGATTTTCCGCAGGGACCACTTCCATGCTGACGATGAAGTCGCCTTCGAGTTTGAAGCGGATCCCGGTGACGCCGCGGGTCACACGGCCCATGGTGCGCACATCCTGTTCCACAAAGCGGCAGGCCATGCCTTTGGCGGTGGAAAGGATGATTTCGCTCCTGCCGTCGGTGATGGCTGCGCCGATCAGGTCGTCGCCTTCGTCGATGACGATAGCGCGCAGACCGCGGTTGGCCAGATGGCGGAAGTCGGAAAGACGGGTTTTCTTGATGACGCCGTTGCGGGTGGCCATGACGATCGCATAATCCGGATTGTCAAACATGGAGCGGTTCAAAGTCAGCATGGCTTTGACCTTTTCGCCCGGTTCGATCTTGATCAGATTGATGATCGCTTTGCCCTTGCCGGTGCGTGCGCCTTCCGGAATGTCGTAAACATTCATCCAATACATGTATCCACGGTCGGTGAAATAGAAGATCAGATCGTGGCTGTCTGCATTGAAGAGATGTTCCACATGGTCCTCTTCCTTGGTCTCCATGCCGATGACGCCGACACCGCCGCGATGCTGCGTGCGATAGGTATCAGCGGGAACGCGTTTGATGTAGCCGGTATTGGAGACGGTGATGACGCAGGAGTGGCGCGGAATGAGATCGGCGTAATTGAGGTCGCCTTCATCGTAAGTGATCTCGGTGCGGCGCTTGTCAGCGTATTTTGCCTTGACTTCGAGCAGTTCGGTCTTGATGACGCCGAGCCGGAGTTCGCGGCTGGCGAGCAGGCTCTTGAGGTAATCGATCAGCTTCATCAGTTCGTCAAATTCATTCTGGAGGTCCTCGATGGCCAGTCCGGTCAACTGATACAAGCGCATGTCGAGAATGGCGTTGGCCTGGATCTTGGTGAAGCCGAAGCGGGCGATCAGAGCGGGCTGCGCTTCTTCGCGGTTGCGGGACGCGCGAATGATCTTGACCACTTCGTCGATGTTGCGGACCGCGATCAGCAACCCTTCGAGGATATGTGCGCGGGCTTCGGCTTTGCCCAGTTCGAACCGGGTCCGGCGGGTCACGACTTCCAGCCGATGGTCGATGAAAGCCTGAAGGATCTGGCACAGGTTCAGGGTGCGCGGACGGTTGTGGTCGACTACGAGCATCTGGCAGCCGAGCACGGATTCCATCTGGGTATGAGCGTAAAGCTGATTCAGGACCACGGTGCCCATGGCGCCGCGCTTGATCTCGATGACGATCCGGATGCCGGTCCGCAAACTGGTTTCGTCACGCAGATCGGAAATGCCGGTGATCTTTTTCTCTTTGACCAGTTCGCCGATCTTTTTGACCAGCATTTCCTTGTTGACCGCATACGGGATTTCGTGGACGATGATGAATTCCTTGCCGTTTTTCTCGACGACTTCGGCCTTGGCGCGGATCTTGACCACGCCGTGACCGGTTTCGTAAAGGCTCCGGATCGGATCCAGACCGCAGATCAGAGCTCCGGTCGGGAAGTCCGGCCCGGGCAGGAACTGCATCAGTTCCCGGACGGAGGCGGCAGGATTTTCCAGCAGATGCACCGTGGCGTCGATCACTTCGCCGAGGTTGTGCGGAGGAATGTTGGTGGCCATGCCGACGCCGATACCCATGCTGCCGTTCACCAGCAGATTCGGGAACTTGGCCGGCAAGACTTCCGGTTCATTCGTGTCTTCGTCGAAGGTCGGGATCATATCGACCGTGTTTTTGTCGATGTCGGCCAGCAGTTCTTCGGTAAAGCGTTCCATGCGGCATTCTGTGTAACGGTAAGCGGCCGGGGGGTCGCCGTCGATACTTCCGAAGTTGCCCTGTCCGTCCACCAGCGGCATGCGCATGGAGAAATCCTGCGCCATGCGCACCAGAGTATCGTAGACAGAGGCATCACCGTGCGGATGATATTTACCGATCACTTCGCCTACCACACGTGCACTCTTCATGTGCGGACGGGATTTGACCAGTCCCAGCTGACGCATGGCAAAAAGGATACGGCGGTTGCAGGGTTTGAGACCGTCGCGCACATCAGGGATGGCACGTCCGACGTTGACACTGAGCGAATACTGCAGATACGCAGTATGCATGATATCTTCAATATTGACGGGAATATCACGTTTTTCGATGGTTTCGTTGGTAACATCACTCATGGGCAATCATCCTTCTGTTGAAATTTCAAATTACGGGAGATAATATACAGCCGGATCGTACAAAATCAAGCCGTGCGCGCGTGCGCGTGGAAAAAAAACGGAAAAATTTTTGAAAAAATCAGGAAAGAAAATTCTCTTCGATCCAGATCAGGAACAAACTCCAGGACTTCTGTCTGCCGGTGACAAGTGGCCCGCAGCCTTGTCTTACAGCTGTTGATCCATTTTCTGCATCAGCTGGTTACGCCGATAGTAATTGTGGTAAGCCTGGAAATCAATTTTCTGAACATAAAACCAGTTCAGAGTTTTCATCTGTGCAAAAAGATAGATCACTTCACCGCGTTCCGGTTCGTAATCGAACAGGATGCCGAATTTCTGCTTTATGATGCGGCGCCGGATTTTCGGGACGGAAAAATACTCCATGCTGATCTCGGAATTCTTTTTCACTTCGGAGGCCAGATCGAGTTGTTTTCCGATATTTCCCTTTCTGGAACTGACAATGATCCGGCCTCTGGAATCGATCAGCGTAGATTCGAGGACATGATAACCGGTGTTTCCGCTTGCGTGAAGGAGAGACGCCATCTTATTGAAGGTTATATCCAATCCCGCCACACCATAGAACTTGCCTTTTTCGTCCTGGATGCGCACGGAACACGGCAAGCATAAGCCAAGCTGATAATCCGAGCCGACATAGGGGATCCCCCAGACCGGACGGTTGGATGGCTGCCCGCGCCGGAACCATGGACGTTTCCGGGGATCACTGATATTCTCATAAATATTCCTGCAGGGATATCCGAGCAGCATCCCGTTCTGGAGCCCGATATAAATGCTTTTGACCGTGGGCCCTTCCTGGAGTGCTCTCTTCAGCCGTTCCCGTTTGCTGTCGCTGAAGAAAATCAGTTCCGCACCGCTGCTGAGGATGGTGTCCTGCATATGGATGACCAGGGGAGAAAGCTGTTGGATCTTGATCTGGATATCTTCCTTCGATTGCCCCGGTCCGGCTTTACACATCCCTTCCGAGAAAGAAACGCTGGTGGCGTATCCGCGGGAAAAAACGGCATCATCCGGCATTAAAAGTTTATTGTCCTTGTCATACAGTCTGAAGAGCCCTTTTTCATCCTGGACCGTCCAGCTGGAAAGAGCTCTTGCCGCCAGGCTGGCCAGCAAAGTCAGATTTTTTTCCTGGGTAAGGATCTCACGGTCCAGGCGGGAGGTCGCGGCGAAACATTTGGTGTAGGCCCGGTTGATCATGTCGCTGCGTTCGCTGATCAGCCGGGTGTGTTCCAGATTCTGATAGATGGAAAAAGTCACTGCACCGAGGGCGATCGCCAGCGCGAAGAAAATGATCACGAGCATGGCGGTCTGATGCCGGGTCATCCAGCGGACCATTTTCATGAACCGGTTGTCTGGATTGGCGGAAACTTCGTTTCCCTGCATGTAGCAGCGCAGATCTTCTCCCAGTTCACGGATGCTCTGATACCGGTCTTCCCTGTTATAGGCGGTGGCTTTCCGGATGATGGCGGTCAGGTCGCGGTCAATCGCATAGCCGAATTGGTGCACGGGCGGATTCAGCTGCCCGTTTTTGATTTTGTTCATGACTTCCGTGCTGTCTTCCCCGGTGACCGCATACTGCAAAGTAACAACTTCCTGCAAAATAAGTCCCATGGCAAAAATGTCGGCACGCTCGTCAAAACGGTCCCCCACCACGGCTTCCGGGGAAAGGTAGCGCGGTGTTCCCGCAATGGTGTCCGGGCGGACCCATTCGGAATCGTCATCGTGTTTGGGGATCGGCTTGGCCAAACCCCAATCCATCAGATAGACTTCCATGTATTCCCCGATCATGATGTTTTCCGGTTTCAGGTCGCAATGCATGATGTTTCGGTGATGTGCATAGATCAGAGCATCGCAGACGTGCAGAAGGATCTCCAGCCGCTTGTAAAGCGAGGTCCGTTCATCAAAGGTGTCTATGCCTTGCATCCGATAATTCAAGTTGATATTCTTCAGATGCTCCCGGAGCGTCTTGCCGTTGACCAGTTTCATTGCCAGCTGCAGATTGCCTTCCTTGTTCTGTCCGAGTGCGTAAATCGGAATGATGGAAGGATGATCGAGCTGGGCGGTGACTTTTGCCTCGCTGATGAAATCATTGACTCCGTTATTGGGGACTTTTTCTGTTGTCCGGAGCGTTTTCAGTGCCACGATCCTGCCGAGGATATTTTCTTTTGCGGCGGAAATGACTCCTTGTCCGCCTTCATTGACCACATCCAGATCCTCATACCGGTTTTCCAGCTGCGGCATGACTTCCGCCGATCCGGCAGGGGAACTGTCGATCGGCATATTGGTGAACCGGGTAAGGTTCCGGCCGAAATAGTCGTTGATGATTTCTTTTTTCTGGGTGGAGTTCGGATTTTTCTTCCGGAGAGCCTCCAGGGAGAATTTGGCGGAAAAGTTGGACCGCAGCACTTTAGATTTTTTCGACCGGTTCAGCGGGACTTTCCGGCTGGTCTGCATGACAATAGTCCGGTTGGTCTCTGTGGATCCCGGTTTCAAAGTGCTTTTCTTTTCCGTGGGATCGGTTTGAAGAGAACCTTCCGGTTTTTCCGTTGCGGAACCGATGCTGTTCCCGTTCTCGCTCATAACTGATTTCCGCCTTTTCGTCCGCTTGATCCGTTCTGCCGTTTTCCCGGTTTATTTTGGAGAAACCGTATATTCCCATCCTTTGTCCTTGTTCCAGGAACGGCGAAGATTGAACGGCAGAGTCCTGCGGGGACCGTTGGCGGCCAGTTTGGCCAGGATCCCTTCCACTTCATATTCTTCCGCAAACCCCAGGCGGGAGGCGATTTCCGCAGCCGTTCCCGTGAAGGAAGCAAGTTCGGCCAGTTTCCTTTCCAGATCCAGCTGCAGCTGAATGATGCCTTTGCTGGCCAGCTTGTAAGCCTGAACTCCCGGCTGGTGAAATGCGTTGATATGGATCAGTTCCGCATAAGCAGCCACGGCCCGTTCGTATAAAGCGATCAGCATGCCCAGATTGAACGGGGAGACTTTCGTCAGTTTCATTTCGATCACCTGGCGTTTTTTGGCCCGCAGTGCGTTGGCCAGTCCGGTCATGAATCCGTGCAGATAATCCCCCATGGCGATCCCGTCGGTGATCGGAGCTTCCATCGCATCTTCCAGTACTTCGATGAAGGTAACAAAGAAATCATCCCGGCCGTCATTCAGCTGCTGGATGAATGCGTGGGCATCGGTCCCGCCTTTGTTTCCGAACACATTCAAACCCTGATACACTGCATTGCCGTCCAGGTCTTTTTCCTTGCCCAGACTTTCCATCACCAGCTGCTGCAGATAGCGGGAAAGCAGGATCAGACGGTCGGAATACGGCACGATCACCATGTTCCGGTTGCCTTTTCCCTGTCCGGCCAGATACCACATGGCGGAAAGCATGTAGGCGGGGTTGTGCGAAAGATAGGGATTGCGCGTCAAATTGTCCATGTGGCAGGCACCGCGCAGCAGGGATTCAAAATCGATTCCGGCCAGGGCCGCCGGCAGATGTCCCACTATGCTGGTTTCACTGGTCCGTCCGCCAATCGATTCGGCCATTTCAAACACTCTCAGCCAATTGGCCTTGCGTGCCATGTTGTCCAGTTTGCTTTCCCGCATCGTCACGGCCGCCGCGTGTTTGGAAAAGTCCAGTCCTTTTGCCGCATATTGCGCCTGGCAGACGACCAGATTGTTTTGCGTTTCCTGCGTGCCGCCGGATTTGGAGACACTGACCACGAGAGTGGTTTCCAGATCGCAGACCGCCAGTGCATCCGCCAGTCCTGCCGTGTCGGTGTTGTCCAGGAAATAAATCTTCAGGTTTCCGCCCCGTTTTTCCCGGGAATATTCATTCCAGTAGGGACCGTTGATCGCCATTTGAAGCAGCTGCGGACCGAGGGCGGAACCGCCGATCCCGTTGATGATGGCGGATTCAAATTTCTTCCCGGTGGAACCGGTGATCTCTCCGGTCCGGATCTTCTCGGCAAAATCTTCCACTTCCGCATAAACCGCGGTCCCGGTGTAAACGGAACGGTCGGTGAAATGGGTGACTTTCCGGTGTTCATCCGGATTTTTGATCTCGCCGAGTTCGATTTTCTGCATTTCCACATGGACTGCGGGGAAACGGGCCGACAGTTTTTCTATATCCGGATCCGCAAAGTCCATTCCGGCAAAATTCACCTGAAATCCGCTCTCTCCATCGATAAACGTGTATTTGTGACAGCGGTCCAGCCAGATCCTGTTATCCATAATATGTTCTCCTTTGTTTTTTGTTGATGGAATAATTTATCACGTTTTTTTAAAATAACCAGAGAAGATCAAGAAAAAAAATTGAAAAAACGATCCGGATCCGGCTTTTCGGCAGCCCGTTCCGGAACCGTTTTACTGCAGGACCCGGTTCAGGTCGCGATACCCGCGTTTGATGGCCTTTTCCAAATTGGAATCTTTATCCGAAACCGGTTCCTTCAACAGCTTTTCCAGCTGATCCAGCAGCGGTGCATTCAGCAGCACAAAATCTTTCAGCGCATCCTTGAAATGAGCCTGCGGCTGATTCAGGTTGCCGTTGAATTTCAGTGGGAGTTTGATGCCGCGGATGATCAGAACGGTCCGAAGGTCCAACTCTTCGGTGGCAAGATCCAGATAACCCTGAATGGACTCCATTTCAATGTCTTTGCCGACCAGCGTGAAATCCGAAATCTTCAGCCGGGCCTCTTCCACTGAAAAATCCATTTTCGCCTGGCTGAAATTCAAATTCTGCTGCCCGGAAATGACGGATCTCACGGTGTCCAGACAATGGTCTACGTGCCGTTCGACACTCCATTTCATTTCCAGAACTTCCAGCAGCGGAGGCATGGCTTCGATCGGGATCATCACCAGCCGGATGATCCGGCTCTGCCGGTTGAGCTCGATCGGGATGGAGAGGTCCTTCAGTTCGGCGATCAGCCTGAGCTTCAGGTCCTTGCGGATCCCGTCAGGGCTGAAATCGCTGCCGGTAAGATGGAATTCCGCCTGCGGGACTTTGGTCCTGACCAGAGATCCCGGCGACAGGATGGAAAGGTAGGGTTCCAGGTCGAGCCCGGTGAAGATGCCGCTGCATTGGAAAGTGCTGCCAAACATTCCCCGGAGCTGCAGTTTCCCGATGTTTTTCCGGTTTTTGAACAGCCGGATCTCCGAACGCGTGACCCTCAGTGTGTCCGGCTTTGGAAAATTGCCTTCCATGATCGCCGAGGCGCTGATCCCCGCTTTGGCCGGAATGACGATCTCATCGGTTATGGAAAGATCGAAAACCCCGGTGTCAAGCCTGCCGGAATATTTTTGCAGCCGGAAATCCTGATCCAGCTGATAGTCCGCCTGCATCCGGAAGGGCAGTTTCCGGATCCGCATGGGGCTTTGCCGTCCGGGGAAGGTGATCACGGAAGCTTCGGCAGAAATATGACATTGTACGCCGGTCCGGAACTGATCCCCGTGCAGGACCGGTGAGGACCATATTTGCATGATCTTATGTTTCGGATCCCTTATCTCCAGTTCCGCGTTTTTCATTTGAAATCCTGTCATGGAAAAGTCCCAGCGTAACGGTTCTGCTTTTGTAGACAAATCCGGTCTCCGTTCCGGAGCGGCAGATGGCGTTTGCGGACGGGCCGGGCTGCTGATGCTGATGATGCGGATCCCATCGATTTGAGTGTCATGCAGTTCGATCCGGTTCCGTTTCAAGCTCTGGAGCCGGAGTTTGGAACGGACGGTCCGGATCTTCAAAGAGAGTTCCGGATCGGCATAGTGAAAATTGGATGCCTTCAGCCGGAACGGACGCAGGGATTCCAGGCGGATGTCATCCGCCCGGAGCGTGATCCCCGCCGATGAAGCCACGACCGGCAGCCAAATTTCCCGGATCGCATATGGGGTCAGCAGAAAAGCAGTTCCCCCGGACAGGATCAGCAGGAACAGTAAAATTCCGGCTGTCCAATACCGGAGGCGGTGCTTTTTCCCGGTTTTCCCTTCGGGTGATTCACTCATATATAAAGATTTCCGCCGGAAATACGGCTGCTGGTGATAATGACCTGTCCCTTGAACATCAGATTGATATTTCTCCGGGGATTATGGCTTTTCAACATCTTTTCCAGAGTTGTGCACAGGATCTGAAGATTGCGGGACAGGTTCTGGTCCGGCATGACCACACGGTAAATATCTTTTCCTTCTTTATAATAGACCGCACAGATCAGCTGGCCCGGATGGGAAACATTGATCGCACCGATCCGGAGATCCGGATAATTGGTCCGGGTCAGATTGATCAGATTCACTGCCGGTTCAAATTTCTGGATGGCGCTGCCCGGAGGATAATTCGCCGCGTTCGGAAGTCCGAAAATGATCGGAAGACTGGCGGATATGTTCATGCAGCGGTTTTTGCTCATGAGGATGGCTTTGGAGTCGACCACCTGCGCGGACCTGCGGCTGTTGACCAGTGCCACGGGCGTTCGTTCGACAATATCCACATACAGTGTATCCGGCAGTTCACGGATCACCTGGACGGATTCAATGGAGGGTTCCCGCATCCGTAACCGTTCCCGCAGTTCCTTCGGATTCAGTAAAAACAGATTGGTGGCGCCTTCCCGGATACGGAATATTTCGCAGATCAGATCCTTCTGCCCTTTCCAGAAGCCCCGGTCATGACTTTTTACCAGAACATGCCGGAGGGTGAATCGCGGATTGGCGGTCACCATTTCCGTGGACAGCAGCCAAATCAGGATCGCGCTGCCGGAGAGAAGCAGCAGAATGGCAATCACCGCACTCCCGATCCGGACAGAACGTTTTTTGAAAAATTCATAATCCGTTATCTTTTTCATCTATTATCGCCTTTCACTCAGCCGATCCGATAATATACACGCTGTCAGACAGATTTCCACATCTTTTTCAAAATAAGATATAAATAAAAATAAAAAATCCGGCAGTTCGTTTCCGTGATACGGCCGTAGTTCAAGCGGGAAAATCTTGTTTTTTTCAAAAGGCGATATATATTATCCCCCTGCTGAAAAATCAGGAACGGAATATGAAAATACATTTTACTTCTGGCGCTTTCCATGAAGCTGATTGGCGGAACAAACTGCACCGCTGCCGGGACTGTGCCGCAAAGTTCGGCTGGGATTTCGGTGTCCAGCTCCATAATACTGCTCCGCGTGAGGTCATCCGGAACCTGGTCGGGGAAAAAGTTCCCCTCAGTGTCCATGCCCCGCTCAATCAGGACCGGATCTGGAACCTTGCCCGATCCCATTTTCAGGATACACTGGAGGCAATGGACCGGAATTTTGCGGATTTTGAGCAGATGGATATCCGGGAAGTCGTTTTTCATTCCGGACTGATGTGCGATGTTTCTCCCGAGGCGTTCGGCCATGGAAAGTCTTATGATGAATGCATGAAGCCGATCTACCGCCCGGAACTGGCCCGTTACCCAGGATATCCTTTCAATCGAGACTTTACTTCGGAACCGGAATATCTCCAGCGCATGGAGACCCAGAAAACGAACCTGAAACTGGTCCGTGACCGTTATCCCGGTTTCCTGATCTGCGTGGAAAATGATTTCCCCGCCTATACCAGTATGAACATGTTTTTCCGCGATATGGTCCGGCTGGGATCTCCGCTTTGTCTCGATACCGGCCATCTGTGGATCACCATGCATCAGGCCGGAATGGATTTTCAGCAGGAAATTGCTTTCGCTGCTGCTTCAGGAATGCTCCGGATGTGCCATCTCCATTCTTCCCGCTATACCTCGACTATTCCCGCGGAGCAATGGTCGGACGGACACCGGAAGCTGACATTGGTCAATCCGGAAATGGATCTGCCACGGGTGTTCCGCACGCTGGCCGGTTCCGGTCTGGATTTCTTCGTCCTGGAAATCCCGGACGCCGATGTGGACGATCTGCAGCTCCTGAAACAATGGATGGAGGCCGATTGAACGCCGCGCTGAAAAAGTATTTCGGTTTCGATTCGTTCCTGGACCATCAGGAAGAGATCGTCCGGTATGTCATGGAAGGCCGCGATCTTTGCGTCGTCATGCCGACCGGAGCGGGAAAATCGCTTTGCTATCAGCTGCCGCTGCTGGTTTCCGAGGGATATGGGATCATCGTTTCGCCGCTGATCTCCCTGATGAAGGATCAGGTGGATTCCCTGCGGGAGAAAAACATCCCTGCGGCCTGTCTGAATTCTTCGGTGCCTTACTCCGAACAGCAGCAGATCCTGACCGACACGGCCGCAGGACGGATCAAACTGCTCTATGCCGCGCCGGAAAGGTTCCAGACCGGAATGTTCGGCAATTTCATCCGTGCATATCCGCCTCGCGCCCTGATCGTGGACGAGGCGCATTGCATCAGCCAGTGGGGCCATGATTTCCGTCCGTCGTACCTGCGTCTGGGGGAATATATCGAAACACTGGGGATCCGTCAGGTCTGTGCCTTTACCGCCACTGCCACCGAGAAGGTGCGCGAGGATATCGTGACGCAGCTGCGCCGTCCGGATATGGATCTGATCGTGGCCGGGTTCAAACGGCCCAACCTGGCCTTTTCTGTGCTCGAAGCTTCCGGAAACGAGGACAAACTGCGTCGGATCGGCAAAATGCTCAAACAGGAGAAAGTTCCGACGATCATTTATGCCTCCACCCGGAAAAACGTCGAACTGCTCCGCGATCAGTTCGGATGCATCGCCTATCATGCCGGAATGCCCGATGACCAGCGCACCGAGGCGCAGAACCGGTTCATGAACGAAAAGACTCCCGTGCTGGCCGCCACCAACGCTTTCGGCATGGGGATCGACCGTCACGATGTCCGCCGCGTGATCCACTTCAATATGCCCGGTTCGATCGAAGCGTATTATCAGGAAGCCGGCCGCGCGGGCAGGGACGGGGAAAATGCCGAATGTATTCTTTTGTATTCCTATTCGGACAAATTCGTGCAGGAATTCCTGATCGAAATGAACAATCCGCCGGAGGAGACGGTGGTGAGCGTCTGGAAAGCGCTCCGGCACGAGACGAAAGTCCGGCAAACTCTTCAGCTGGACCTTACGCTGGAACAACTTGCCGCACTGGTTCCCGGCATGAAATCGTCCCAGCAGGCCGGCGCCGCCATGAGCGTGCTTGAACAGTATGGATATGTGGACCGGGTTTACAGCGCACGCGATACCCTGACTTTCAAGGTGATCCCGCCGCTGAAGGAAGTGCTCGGCGAGCATGCGGAACAGAAAACCCTGCGTTCCATTTTCGTCTGCCGTTTCATCCGTCATGCCGGGGCTGCCGCGGGCCAGATGAAAAGCTGGGACCTGCGGGATCTTTCCGCCGCGACCGGTTTGTCCCTGGACCAGATCAAACGGGTGCTGACCAATCTGGATGGCACGGTTTTTGAATGCGCCGAGCGTTACCGCGGCCGTTCCACCCTGCTGCTGCGTCCGGATGAAAAGACCCTGGATGATATTGATTTCGATGCGCTGGACCACAAGCGGGAACTGGAAATGCAGCGGCTGGAAGACGTGCTTTCCTACGCCCGGACGCGCGATTGCCGGCAGGCTTTCCTGATCTCCTATTTCGGCGAAGAAGCCGGCTCCTGGAAATGCGGAAATTGCGACCGCTGCGGCAGGGATGCCGCTCAGGCACGGCTCCTTTCCGATGTCGAGCGCCGCGCCGTGTGGACCATGCTCGACTGTGTGAAGTATTATCACGGCCGTATTGGCCGCGGCCGGATCAGCCAGATCCTCAGCGGCGCACGCAATGCCGACCTGGTCAGCCGCGGCTGGGTGCAGGATCCCCATTTCGGCATGCTCCGGCAGCTCAGACAGAATGTGATCCAGAATGTCCTCCGGGAACTGGAGCGTCTCGGCCTGATCGAACGATGCGGCGATCCCGAATATCCGTGTCTGGGCATTTCCCCGAAAGGAGAGTCTTTCCTGCATTCCCCCGGCGAGCTGAAATGTTCCCTGCCTCCTTTCGTGCCTGAAATGGTCCGGGCGGGTTCCCCGCCGGCAGGAAGAAAAAAACTCCGGAAAGCGGCCGGCCCGAAGACCGAGGACGATCTGCTGTTTGGACGTCTTCGTCAGCTTCGCATGCAGCTCGCACAGAAACGCGGCTGTCCGCCGTATATGATATTCGGCGACACGGTCCTGCGCGAACTGGCAAAACAGCGTCCGCTCTGCCTGGAGGACGCCGCCGGGATCAAAGGGATCGGTCCGCAGAAACTCCATTCGGTGCTGCCCCTGTTCATCCGCGAGATCCAGCAATGGTGCAACGGCCATTGAGCGACGCGTTCAATTTGTGGGCGGATTTATTTGGCGGCAGTCCGAAGGACTCAGGCGCAGGAATCAGACTGGCGGAGAGATGCATTCAACTGTCTGATTTCCAGTATCCCGTCATACACTGCCCGGAACAGCGATACAGTCAGCAGCAGCGCGGTCAGATAGGGGTTTGCCGTGTGGAACAAGATCACAAATGCCGCCAGAAAAACCAGAACACGCAGCAATTCCCGTTTCCGTTCCGGCTCAGCCGCCCGGTACCAGTCCCACAGGAAGGAAGCCCAGACTGCGATCGAAAAAATGATCACCAGAATTTGGATCGCGGTTGCCGCGGACGGACTCATGCCGAGCAGATTCCAGTTCCAAGGCAGCCGATCGGCCAAACGGGGCGAACCCGCTGGTGCGGTCAGGAAAATTCCGCTCAAAAGGATCGCCGCGATCCGCATGGACGAAAAATCCGGACGGATGAAAAATCCGGTCAGAAGTAAAGCGGCGATGAATCCGGAGTAAACCGGCAGAAGAAACCGCGTCGCATTGGTGAAGATGACCGGATAGCCGTAAAAAAACAGCACCAGCGGCACGGTCCACAGGGTCAGCATTACCCGGACCATCCGGTTTCGAACGAAGAAAAGCGAGAGCCCGCCGACCACCAGATACGCATGATTGGTGATCCCCAGAAAGGGAATTCCAAACGGCAGCATGGAAAACAGAAATCCTTTGGACGCATTTTCATACCGGTGCAGTGAATAGGGCGTAGTCCAGAAACTGCCCAGTTGAATACGGTTGATCACCAGTTGACAACTGATGACCAGTAGAAACGGAACAGATCCCGCAATCAGGAAACAGAGCCAGTCACGGACGGACTTCAGATCATCCTTCAGCCGGAGATACAGTGCGAACGCCAGCAGCGGAGCAAACAGGATATTGTTCAGCCGGACCAGACAGGCCAGTCCGAACAGAGCACCGAACAGTGTCACACAGAACCAGTTTTTTTTCATATAAAGCGTGAAGGCCAGGCAGCTGAAGATCAATGCGCAACTCAAAGTGTCGCTGACCGCGTTGTACCCCAAAAGGACATAGAGTTCATACATCGGAAAGGTAAAGCCCAGGGTCGGTATCTCCGGCAGTGATTTCATGATGTAGGTATCCAGCGCGGTATCCGGTCCGGAATGATAATAGCGGTGATGATAGAACACGATCATGACAAACCAGAGCAGCAGGGTCCACAGTGCAGTTTTATCCGAGGCAAGTTTGCGAAGGATCAGATAAGCCATGCAGAGCAGCAGCGGCATGGCCACCAGGGAATTGAACAGGACCAGCGGAACATGCACGGACGGAAAATCCGCACCTCCGCTCAGCCAGACAAAGGGAATATAGAACAACGACAGTCCAATGGTATAATTCCACTTGCCGGAAAAATCCAGTTGTGACAGCTGTTTCGCAATATTGTAATAACTGACGTCGTCAACCGGATTCAGCATGACGTTTGCACTTTTGCCCACTATGTAAAGCACCAGACCATACTGGATCAGGAGAATCGAAAGGATCGGCAGCCAGGGACGGGATCGGAGATCCGGTGTCCGGAAATAGATCAGCAGAAGAACCATCGCCGCCGCAAACCCAAGAATGCCTGCCAGCATGACCGGAAGATCCGGCTGAAAACTAAAAGACGCTACTCTGGTCGAAGGATCGATCTTCACCTCAATATCTTTCAGGGTCCAGTAGTCGCCGTCCGGCAGTACCACCTGAACGGTCCGGGCATATTTCTGCATGACACCCACCCGGAACACCGTTTGGGAGGTCCGTTTCACTTTTACCAGCATATCCTGCTGGGACAGCCTGTCCGGTTTTCCGGTATAAATCTCATTCCGGAACAGCGGTGTGCCGGCAGCAAGGAAATAATCGTCCTGTTCCGCAGCAGTCAGTGCCGCAGCCGTTATCAAAAAGAAAAGAATTGCCAATCTTCGCATTATATCGCCTCCTTGCTGCCTGAAAAACAAAAATTACAGAAATCCCTCAAATATTTTTTATCGAAACGATGATCGAGTCTGGATCGAAAGACCGCGATTTTTATTGATATACTATATTGATCCGGCTTTTTTTTTCAAGTCTCGTCCATTGAAAAAATCTTTAAGTTTATCAACCGATATGGGGAACAGGGCGATGTTTTTTCCCGATAAGGATTTTTTCATAGAAAATTCTGTATTTTTCATAGAAAAACTGGTTGAAATTTTCATAAAAGGAGATATGCTAAGGGAAGGTAACCTTATCAACCAGGAGGTAGTAGAATGTATCCGAAAGTAGGAATTCGTCCCACCATCGACGGACGCCGCAAAGGCATCCGTGAGTCGCTCGAAGTTCAGACCATGGGCATGGCGAAAGCTGCAGCCGCGCTGATCTCCAAGAATCTGCGTTACACCGACGGAACCCCGGTCCAGTGCGTGATCGCCGATACGACCATCGGCGGCGTGGCGGAAGCCGCGGCCTGCGCCGATAAATTCCACTTGGAAAATGTCGCTGTCACCCTGACCGTCACTCCCTGCTGGTGCTACGGTTCGGAAACCATGGACATGGATCCGCATACCATCAAAGCGGTCTGGGGGTTCAACGGCACGGAACGTCCCGGAGCAGTCTATCTGGCCGCAGTGCTGGCCGCACATTCCCAGAAGGGCCTGCCCGCGTTCGGTATCTATGGGCATGACGTGCAGAATGCCGACGAAAAGAAAATCACCGACGATGTGGCGGAAAAGATCCTCCGGTTTGCCCGCGCCGGTATCGCTGCCGCCCAGATGCGCGGAAAATCCTACCTTTCCATCGGTTCGGTCGCCATGGGGATCGCCGGCTCCATCCTCGAGCCCGATTTTTATGAAAAGCACCTAGGAATGCGCTGCGAATCGGTCGATATGACCGAGATCATCCGCCGCGTCAATGAAAACATTTACGATCCCGGCGAATACAAAAAGGCCATTGCCTGGGCCAATAAGAACTGCAAGATCGGCAAAGACGTTTACAACGGCAAGAAGGGCCTTTCCAAACAGCGCACGAAAGAGACGTTCGAATATTCCGTGAAGATGGCGATGATCGCCCGCGACCTGATGGTCGGCAACGAATATCTCCGCAAGCACGGATTCATTGAAGAAGGCATGGGCCACAATGCGATCCTGGCCGGATTCCAGGGACAGCGTCAGTGGACCGACCACATGCCGAACGGCGACTTCATGGAATCCATCCTGAATTCCTCGTTCGACTGGAACGGGATCCGCGCCCCGTACGTGCTGGCCACCGAAAACGACGGATTGAACGGCGTCGCCATGCTGTTCGGCCGTCTGCTGACCAATTCCGCGTCCGGATTCTCCGATGTCCGCACCTACTGGAGCCCTGATGCCGTGAAGAAAGCCACGGGCGTCAAGATCGACGTCCCGGGATTCATGCATCTGATCAACTCCGGCGCGACCACGCTGGACGCCACCGGCTGCCAGAAGAAGAACGGCAAGCCCGCCATGAAGCCGTTCTGGGAGATCACCAAGGCGGAAGCGCAGGCCTGTCTGGATGCGACCGAATGGGTGCCGGCGAACCTCGGATATTTCCGCGGCGGCGGTTACTCCTCCCACTTCTATTCCAAGGGTGGCATGCCCATCACGCTGGCCCGCGTCAACCGCGTTTTCGGACTCGGCCCCGTGCTGCAGATCGCTGAAGGCTACACCTGCCAGCTGCCGGCCAAGGCGCATGCCATCATCGACAGCCGGACCGATCCGGGCTGGCCGACCACCTATTTCGTGCCGAACCTGACCGGTAAAGGCGCGTTCAAGGATGTCTATTCCGTCATGGCCAACTGGGGTGCCAACCACGGTGCCTTCAACTACGGCCATATCGGTGCGGATCTGATCACGCTGGCCTCCATGCTCCGGATCCCGGTCTGCATGCACAACGTGCCGGAAGAAAAGATCTTCCGTCCGTCCGCCTGGGCCGCATTCGGAATGGATCTGGAAGGCGCCGATTACCGTGCCTGCGCGAACTTCGGTCCCCTCTACAAATAAGTGGGATCAAAGCACGCTGATTTACTGAAATCGGTATCAAGTCCGGCAATGCTGCTCCACGCGGCCTTGCCGGACTTTTTCATCGGGTGATGAATATGAAAGATAAGGATTTACTGGTCCGGCGTTTCCGGAAAGCGGATGCCGAGGCTGTTCGGCAAATTATCCATCGCGGACTCCGCGAGGTTAATTCCCGTGATTATTCCCCGGAAAGGATCGACGAATACTGCCGGTATTTCACCCCGGAAAAAATTCTGGATCAGGCGGAAGCCGCGCACATGTATGTCGCGCAATCCGGTGACGGAACGATCCTGGGTACCGGAACGATCGCCCCTTACTGGGGCAGCGAGACCGAAAGCATTCTGCTGACCGTTTATGTCCGGCCGGATTTTCTGAAACAGGGGATTGGCTCTGCATTGATCGATGCTTTGGAAGCGGACGAATATTTTCTCCGGGCTGTTCGGATCGAAGTGCCCGCGTCCATGACCGCAGTAAAATTCTATGAGAAAATGGGGTATGCGGGTAAAGACGGTAAAACCGCTCCGGATGAAGAGGGATTGATCCGGATGGAGAAGATCCGCGTGCTGAAAAACCTCGACATTTGTCCCGCCTGTTCGATCCGGAATCTGATCGAAGGCGGTTCGGACCCCGCAACGTTTTGAATTTCGATGGCGGAAGATTTATTTCAATGCGCGGGCAAGGGGACAGGTTTCCGGATCGACCTCTTCCCCGCTGCGGTATCGGCTCAACAGAATGCGGGAGCGTTCCGCCAGACGGCGGCGCACTTCACGCCGTTCCCCTTTGATCCGGGCAATGGACATCTGATCGTATGCCGTGGTCTGATGCCGCATCCAGGCAATGACCGCCGCTTCCGCGCGGACCGGGAGCGGGATCCGTTCCGTCCGGGCGACCGTGCCGCTGCCGACCGGAACAGCCTGATCGGTCACGGCATCGGCCATGGTCCAGGCCAGTTCCCGGTAACGCGGGGCGAAATTCAGAAAATCCACTACCGCCTGCCGGAACCGGACCACATATTCATCCTGTTTTTTGATCCTGGCTTGCCGCGCAGCTTCCAGTTTCTGCTGATAGGACGCGCTGCTGCGTTCGCTTTCCAACCTCGATCTGATGCCGACAATGCGTTTGGAATCGGTCCAGATTCCCTGTGCTTCGATCCGGTTTTTCCGCCGATGCACCTGCACCCAGTATTCGCCCGTCGCTTTCAGCCGCCGGGTCAATCCGGGATCGCCGGACGGAACAAAGCACCAGCCCGGCGGCGGCAGCACCGGTTTTCCGTTACACAACAGCGTTTCTTTGCCGGGAATTTTCCAAACTTGAATTTCTTTTTTATCCATTTCTGTGAGTCTCATTCTTTTTCTCTCAATATAGCATGAAAAAAGCTTTTTTCCGCAGAATATGAACGAAATACCATAAAAAAACAAATTTTTTTTGAAAAATGATTTGACATTTGGAAAAATCTTCGTATAATTCGCTACAAAGAGAATCCAAGCAACCCTTTAACCGGGAGACAGATTTATGGTATTGATTTGCCCTTACTGTGACATCGAGATCAGCGAAAAACTGGTGGAGGCGGAAGACGGCTGCTGCCCGGAATGCGGAACATTGATCACCGCATCCTCAGTGGCATCCGACGATGAAGACGGAGATGAATACGAGGACGACGAATTTGCCAACGAATTTGCCGATGATGATTTTCTGGATGAAGAGTATGAAGAGGATATCGACCTGAGCGATCTGGAAGAACAGCTGGATGAGGATCTTCCTTTGGAAAAAGAACCGAAATCGAAACCCGTGAAGGCCGAGAAACCGGCGGCGAAACCGGAATCGAAACCTGTGAAGGCCGAGAAACCGGCAGCGAAACCGAAATCGAAACCTGTGAAGGCCGAGAAACCGGCAGCGAAACCGGAATCGAAACCTGTGAAGGCCGAGAAACCTGCAGCGAAACCGAAATCGAAACCTGCGAAAGTCGTGAAACCGGCAGCGAAACCGAAATCGAAACCTGTGAAGGCCGAAAAACCGGCAGCCAAGTCGGCAAAATCCAAGGATCCCCGGAAAAAACGCTGATTTTCTGACAGGTGAAAAATGAGCCGCTGCATCACTCTTCGGGTAGACAGCGGCCCATTTTTTTTGGTGATCTGTCCGAAGAGGAAAAAAGCGGATAAAAAACCGGGATTCCGGTTTGCAAAAATCCTGAATCCGCTGTATATTATTGAAGAGTTTCAAACCTGAACTTTATTGAAAGGAAGAGAAAATGGTCAGTTACAAGGAACTGGGTCTCGTCAACACGCGCGAGATGTTTGCAAAGGCAATGAAAGGGAAATATGCAGTTCCCGCCTTCAATTTCAACAACATGGAACAGTTGCAGGCAATCATCCAGGCTTGCACCGAGAATGAATCCCCGGTGATCCTTCAGGTTTCCAAAGGCGCCCGCAATTATGCCAATCAGACTCTCCTGCGTTACATGGCCCAGGGCGCGGTGGAATATTCCCGCGAGATCAGCAACGGCAAGGGCCCGGTCCCCATTTGCCTGCATCTTGACCACGGCGACAGTTTCGAACTCTGCAAGTCCTGCATCGACTTTGGTTTTTCTTCGGTCATGATCGACGGATCCGCCCTTCCGTTCGAAGAAAATATCGCCCTGACCAAGAAAGTCGTGGAATATGCCCATGCGCATGATGTGACGGTCGAAGGCGAACTCGGTGTTCTGGCCGGCATCGAAGACGAAGTCTCCTCCGCGGTTTCCCATTACACCAAGCCCGAAGAAGTGATCGAATTCGTCCAGAAGACCGGTGTCGATTCTCTGGCGATCTCCATCGGAACTTCCCACGGCGCCTACAAATTCACGCCGGAACAGTGCACGGTCGATCCGAAAACCGGACATCTGGTCCCGCCCCCGCTGGCGTTCCATGTCCTCAAGGCCGTGGAAGAAAGACTGCCCGGATTCCCGATCGTTCTGCATGGAGCCTCTTCCGTTCCGCAGGAAGAAGTTGACATCATCAACAAGTTCGGCGGCGCCCTCAAGGCCGCGGTCGGCATTCCGGAAGAACAGCTCCGCGAAGCCGCCAAGTCCGCCGTCTGCAAGATCAACATCGACTCCGACTCCCGTCTGGCCATGACCGCCGGGATCCGGAAAGTCATGGCGGAAAAACCGGCCGAATTCGATCCCCGGAAATATCTCGGCCCGGCTCGTGACAGAATGAAAGCGATGTATACGCACAAGATCATCAACGTGCTCGGTTCTGCCGGTCACGCGTATGACAAATAAGCGTTCCATCTGATAAACAGATCGAAGGACACGCCCTGCTGCACTGCGGAGCGTGTCTTTTTTTTTGGGATGATTCAGGGACAGGGCCTTATTTCCTGCGGGCTGTTTCGCTGTCTGCAGAGAGTCTCTTTTCCTGTTTCCCTGGAGGATGATCCCGGCTTGAGCCCCTCCTTTTTCATGGTTGGAGTTCAATAAAAATATATCGTTTTATAACCTGTTAAATATGAAATAGATGTAAATAAAAATTCATGGAAGAAAAGAGAAAAAAAGGCGTTTTTTCTAAAAGAAGCCTTGACAATCCAGGTACAGTAATATATATTAAACAGTTAAAGATTATAAAAACAGTCAACGGAAGTTGTATCTTTTTTTGAAGGAAGGAGAAAAAAATGAGTTGCAACAAGTTGTCGGAGGGTGCGTCGGCCAAGTTTGCCGAACTCGACAAGTTCATTGACGGCCTGAAAATCGACCGTGCAGATGAACGCCGCCGCGGGTATCTGATCCAGGTGCTCCACCGGGCGCAGGATATTTTCGGATATCTGCCGCGCGAAGTTCAAATCCACGTTGCTCAGAAACTTTACCTTTCCGAGGCCCAGGTCTCCGGAGTGGTGAGTTTTTATAACTATTTCACGACCAAGCCGAAGGGCAAATACAATATCAATGTCTGTCTCGGAACTGCCTGCTATGTGAAGGGTGCGGAAAAAGTGCTGGCCGAGATCGAACGGATCCTGGGGGTCAAAGCCGACACGAATCCGACGGCTGACGGGTTGTTCTCGATCTCCGCTCTGCGCTGCGTGGGAGCGTGCGGACTGGCCCCGGTCATGGTGGTCAATGGGAAAGTTTACGGCAAAGTGACTCCGGCCAAAGCGGCGGAAGTCATTAAAGAAATCAAGGCCAAGGAGGCGGCTGCAAAATGAATAAGATTACTTCCCGGGAAGCCTTGGAAGCGGCATTCAACGCCGCCAAAGGCGAACTGATGCTCCGTGTCACGGATGAACATGATCTCAACTCCGTGAAAAAAGATATCCTCTGCTGCGGCGGAACAGGCTGTCATGCTTCGAATTCGCAGGAAATGATGGAGAATCTGCGCAAATACATCAAGGAAAACGGACTGGAAAAGGATGTCCGCGTGGTGCAGACCGGTTGCTTCGGTTTCTGTGCACAGGGCCCGATCGTCAAGATCATGCCTGACAACGTGTTTTACGTTCAGGTCCAGCCTGAAGACGCCAAAGAGATCGTGGAAAGCCACATCGTCGGCAAGAAACTGGTGGAACGTCTGCTCTATGTCGAACCCGCCCTGAAGGAACGGATCCATGATTATGCCAAGATGGCGTTCTACGCGAAACAGCAGCGGATCTCCCTGCGCAACTGCGGCCTGATCGACCCCGAACGCATCGAAGAATACATTGCCAACGACGGTTACAAGGCACTGGCGAAATGCCTGTTTGACATGACGCCGGAAAAAGTGGTGCTGGAAGTTCTGAATTCCGGCATCTGCGGCCGCGGCGGCGCCGGTTTCCCGACCGGGCTGAAATGGAAGATCGCCGCAGGCGTCAAGACCGATGAAAAATACATCGTCTGCAACGCCGACGAAGGCGACCCCGGCGCGTTCATGGACCGTTCCATCATGGAAGGCGATCCGAACAGCATCATCGAAGCCATGGCGATCGGCGCGTATGCGATCGGCGCCCAGCGCGGACTGGTTTACATCCGGGCGGAATATCCGCTGGCGGTGAGCCGTCTGCAGATCGCGATCGACCAGGCCCGCGCTTGCGGCCTGCTCGGCAAAAACATCATGGGCACGAATTTCTCGTTTGACATCGACATCAAGCTCGGCGCGGGCGCATTTGTCTGCGGCGAAGAGACCGCCCTGATCCATTCGATGGAAGGCCAGCGCGGCGAGCCGACCACGAAACCGCCGTTCCCGGCAAATATCGGCGGCGGCTACTGGGGCTGCTCCACCAACGTGAACAACGTGGAAACCTATGCGTCAATCCCGATGATCATCCGCAACGGCGCCTCCTGGTACAACAAGATCGGGAACTGGAAGCCGGAATGGGATGAAAACGGCAACTTCAAACGCACGATCAGCGGCAGCGCCGGCACGAAAGTGTTCGCCCTGGCCGGACAGATCAACAACGTCGGACTGGTGGAAGTCCCGATGGGAACCACCCTGCGTGAGATCATCTATGACATCGGCGGCGGAGTTTCCGGCGGACGTGAATTCAAAGCGGTGCAGACCGGCGGACCTTCCGGCGGATGCATCACCAAGGAAAACCTCGACACCCCGATCGACTACGGGAATCTGGCGAAGATCGGTTCGATCATGGGTTCCGGCGGTATGATCGTGCTGTCCGACAAGGACTGCATGCCTGCGATGGCGAAGTTCTATCTGGACTTCACCCGCGACGAATCCTGCGGCAAATGCACGCCGTGCCGTATCGGCACCCGGCGGATGCTGGAAATGATGGAAAAGATTTGCGACGGCAACGGCACGGAAGCGATGCTGGGCGAACTGGAATCGCTGGCGAAGACGATCCAGGACACCGCGCTGTGCGGGCTGGGTCAGACCGCTCCGAATCCGATCCTGAGCACGCTGCGGTATTTCAAGGATGAATATCTGGCACATGTCCGCGACAAGAAATGTCCGGCCGGCACCTGTCCGAAACTCTATACGCTGACGATCACCGATGCCTGTATCGGATGCACCAAGTGCAAACGGAATTGTCCGGTGGGCGCGATCACCGGCGAATTGAAGCAGAAACATGTGATCGACACTGCGAAGTGCATCAAGTGCGGCGCCTGCATTGAGGGCTGCCCGAAAAAAGCGATTGTCAAAGGATGAGTGAAACGATGAGCAACGTAAATCTTACAATCAACGGCAAAGCGGTGTCCGTTCCGGCCGGGTCCACGATCCTGGATGCTGCCAAAAAACTGAACATCAATATCCCGACCCTGTGCTATTGCGACAAACTCGGCTGCGGTGTGGCGAACCATCCGGCAAGCTGCCGTATTTGCGTGGTGGAAGTGGAAAAAAGACGCAATCTGGCTCCGGCCTGCGCCACTCCCGTCATGGAAGGCATGGTGGTCCATACCAATTCCCTGCGGGCGATGAATGCCCGCCGGACCGTGCTGGAACTGATCCTGAGCGACCATCCCCAGAAATGTTTGACCTGTGCCAAGAACCAGGACTGCGAACTCCAGAAGCTGACTGCCGAATTCGGCATCCGCGACATCCAGTATGAAGGAACCCGGAACAATTTCAAAGTGGATACCTCCAGCGCGGCGATCATGCGCGACCTTTCCAAGTGCATCATGTGCCGCCGCTGCGAAACGGTCTGCAATAAAGTCCAGACCGTCGGCGCCCTGACCGGTTACGGCCGCGGCTTCAAGGCCAAAGTCGGTACCGCGAGCCTGATCCCCCTGGCCGACACCAACTGCACTTTCTGCGGACAGTGCGTGAATGTCTGTCCGGTCGGCGCCATCACCGGCATCAGTTACGTGAAGAAAGTCTGGCAGGCGATCAACGACCCGAGCAAGACCGTGATCGTGGATACCGCTCCGGCGGTGCGTGTCGCGGTCGGCCAGGAATTCGGTTTCGCGCCCGGCACTCCGGTGACCGGCAAACTGGTGGCGGGACTGCGCGCGCTCGGTTTCGACAAGGTGTTCGACACCAACTTCGCCGCCGACCTGACGATCATGGAAGAAGGCAATGAACTGGTCGGACGGATCAAAACCGGCAAGAACCTGCCGATCCTGACCAGCTGCTGCCCCGGATGGATCAACTTCATCGAGCACAACTTCCCGGATCTGCTGAACATCCCGTCCAGCTGCAAATCCCCGCAGCAGATGTTCGGTGCGATCGCCAAGAGCTATTATGCGCAGAAGATCGGTGTGAAGCCGGAAGACCTGATCGTGGTTTCGGTCATGCCCTGCCAGGCCAAGAAATATGAAGCCGCGCGTCCGGAATTCGCTCCGAACGGTGTCCGCGACATCGATTACGTGATCACCACCCGCGAACTCTGCAAGATGTTCAAGGAAGCCGGCGTCAATCTGGCCAACCTGAACGATGAAGAATACGACAGCCCGCTGGGTCTTTCCACCGGTGCGGCCGATATCTTCGGAGTCACCGGCGGCGTGCTGGAAGCCGCGCTGCGGTCCGCTTATTTCCTGATCAACGGCAAGAACCTCGAAGGCGATGCGATCAATTTCCGCGCGGTCCGCGGTCTGGACGGAATCAAGGAAGCCACGATCGAGGTCGCTCCCGGTAAGACGATAAAAGTCGCTGCCTGCTCTGGACTGGGTAATGCCCGCACGGTGCTGGAAATGGTCCGCAAGGATCCGAACCGCTTCCAGGCGATCGAGATCATGGCGTGCCCCGGCGGATGCATCAACGGCGGCGGCCAGCCGTATCTTCATGGCGATGCCGCACTGCTCGAAAGACGGATGAAAGGGCTCTATACGGAAGACGAACGCAAAACTCTGCGTATGTCCCATGAGAACCCGGATATCATCGCGCTTTACAAGGAATTCCTTGGCGAGCCCGGCAGCGAAAAGGCACATCACCTGCTGCATACCGTCTATCATCAGAAATGACATCGACCCATCGCCGGCACTCCGGAGTTCCGGAATGCCGATGATGTGAGATTGCTGGAATTGCGGGATTTTTTCAGTTTCCCCCCTCGACTGATTTCTCGCAATTCCTTTTTTTGTCCGTTCGATCGGGCCGCAGGAACTGAAAAAACGCCGAATTTTCAAAAAACGATTTGAATTTCCATAAAACGGCGTTATAGTAACTTTTTCTTTTAAAAGAACTGGGTATCAACAAGAGTCTTATTGACGGAGGATTGGAAATGGCGACTTTGAAAGAAATCAGTGCCCTGTATGAAAAGTATGTGATGGAGACCTATGCGCGGGCGGACCTGCTGTTTGTCCGGGGCAAAGGCACACGACTTTGGGATGCAGACGGCCGCGAATTTCTGGATTTTGCCGCCGGGATCGCGGTCTGCAGTCTGGGGCATTGCCATCCGGCAGTGACGAAAGCGATCCAGGAACAGGCGGCGACGCTGGTCCATACTTCCAACCTTTTCCTGAACGAATGGCAGCCGCGGCTGGCGGAGAAACTGATCCGTCACGGTTTCGACGGCGGTGTCTGCTTCTTCTGCAACAGCGGAGCGGAGGCGAATGAAGGCCTGATCAAACTGGCCAGAAAAGCCGGGAATGAAAAGGGCCGCAATGAGATCATCGTGATGAACGATTCCTTCCATGGCCGGACATTGGCAACGCTGGCGGCCACCGGACGGTCCAAATACCGGAAAGGTTTCCAGCCGGATATGCCCGGGTTCAAGTTTGTGGACTTCAACGATGTGGACGCCATCCGCGGTGCGATCAATGAAAAGACGGCGGCCGTGATGCTGGAACCGGTGCAGGGGGAGGGCGGCCTGATCCCGTCCAAGCCCGGTTATCTGCAGGCGGTCCGGGAACTGTGCGATGAACATGGGATCATGCTGCTGTTCGATGAAGTGCAGTGCGGCATGGGACGGACCGGCGATTTCTTCGCGTGGCAGCATTTCGGAGTGAAACCGGATGCGTTTTCCATGGCCAAGGCGATCGCCAACGGTTTCCCGATGGGCGCGCTGCTGGCCAGTGAAAAGTATGCAAAAATCCTGACTCCCGGCACGCATGCCAGCACGTTCGGCGGCACTCCGCTTGCCTGTGCCGCGGCTTGTGCGGTCATCGACACTTACGACCGGGACAATATCCTTGAGAACGTCCGGGCACGCTCCGCTTATCTGCTCGAGAAACTCAATGGCATGGTCGGCAAATATCCGTGTGTGAAGGGCGTGCGCGGGGTCGGTCTGATGGTCGGGCTGCTGCTGGATCGTCCCGCCGGGTCCGTCCTGGCCATCCTCCGGGAAAAGGGTATGATCGCTTTGTCCGCGGGAGAAACCGTGCTGCGTCTGGTTCCGCCCCTTACCGTAACCCAGGAAGACTGCGAAAAAGCCATCCGGCTGATCGATGAGGCTCTGGCGCAGATCTCCTCCAACTGATTTGGAAAGGATAATTTGAAAATGAAAAAAGATTTATTGTCCTGCCGGGATATCGACCGGACGGATATGGAAAATATCTTCGATCTGGCTGCAAAACTGAAAGCCGGCCGCGGCAAGCCCAATCAGCCGCGTCCGCTGGAAGGGAAGTCCGTGGCGACGATTTTTGCAAAATCCTCCACCCGGACGAGGGTCTCGTTTGACGTCGGGATCTATGAACTGGGCGGCCATACGCTGTATCTGGACCAGAGCAAGACCCAGATGGGACGGGGCGAAACGGTTCCGGATACCGCCCATGTGCTTGAACGTTATCTGGCGGGGATCGTGATCCGGACCTTTGCGCAGAAGGACGTGGAGGAACTGGCTGCGAATGCGAAGATCCCCGTCATCAACGCGCTGACTGATGATTTCCATCCCTGCCAGGCGCTGACCGATGTTTTCACGATGAAGGAACATGCGGGGAAAACGGACGGGCTGAAACTGGCCTATCTGGGCGACGGCGCCAGCAATATGGCCAACTCCCTGACGTTGGCCTGCAAACTGGCCGGAGTGCATCTCGCCATTGCCGCGCCGGATGAATTCAAGCCCCGGGAAGACCTGCTGAACCTTCAGCATGGTCCCGGTTCCGCGGTCTGGACCAAGTCCGTCAAGGAAGCCATGCAGGATGCCGATTTCGTCTATACCGATGTCTGGGTCAGCATGGGCTTCGAAGAGGAAGCCAAACGGCGGATGGCGATCCTGGAGCCTTACCGGCTGGATATGAAAGCATTGCGCATGGGAAAACCCGGCGTGAAAGTGCTGCATTGTCTGCCCGCGCACCGCGGCGACGAGATCACCGATGACGTGATGGATTCGTCCGCTTCGATCGTTTTCGATCAGGCGGAAAACCGGCTTCATGTGCAGAAAGCGATCATGGCGCTGCTGATGGCGTGACATGCGTATCCTGTTCAATCTTCTCCCGGCGCTGGTAAACATCATCGCCGGGCTGTTTTTGTTCATCAGCGCCAAACGGATGGCCGACAGCGGCGCCAATTCCTTCCTGATCGCGGCGACCATGGCCACGTGGGCGTTTTTTTATGCCGTCACGTCGCAGACTCTGGGGCGTTTCCTGACCAAACGGAATGCGGTCCGGATCCTGCTGGCCGGACAACTGATCATGCTGGTCTCCCTGACCGGATTGCTGTTTTCCGGGACGGTCTGGCAGTATTTCTGGCTGACCGGGACGGGGATCGGCTGCAGTTCCTTCTTCACTTCGTTCCAGGTCGTGGTGAAATTGTTCGGCAAAGAGGAATACGCGCTGGAATCCGTGGCCAGGACCACGGCGGTCTATACGCTGAGCTGGAGTTTCGGCATCGCGTCCGGACCGATGCTGACCGCTTTCGTCTGGGGGTTGTTCTCGCCGGAAACCGGCTGGAGATACTGCTATATGATTACGATCGGCATGGTTCTGCTGATCATCGGCTGTCTGCTGCTGATGAACCGGTTTGTCCGGGAACGGCTGCAGGAACCCGGTGAAGAAGAGGACCGCGTCCAACCGCAGGAAATTTCCCCCGAACAGAAGAAACTGCCGGATCTCATCATCGCCACCTGGATCATCGGACTGTTTTCCGGCTGCGTGGTGGCCATGATGCGGACCTATCTGCCTGACTACTGCACGAAAGTATTGCAGATGGATACCTTCCGGCAGGGGACTGTGCTGGCGGTAATCAGTTATGCGCAGGCTTTTACGGGTCTGGCCTGCTGGAAGGCGCGCCGCTGGCAGTATCAGCCATGGGTATTGGGTCTGGCGGCAGTCGGCGGGATCGGCGCGATGTGCATCTTTGCCTGTGCGTCGAGTTGGACCGCATATTTGACCGCGGCTCTGCTGCTGGGGTGCTTTTACGGGATCTTCTATTTCACCTACACGTTCCATGCCCTGATCGATCCGGAAAAAACCGCGCGTAATTGCGCCGGCAATGAAACGATCGTCGGTTTGACTTCGACCTTTGCTCCGCTCCTGGGCGGATTCCTGGCCATGAAGACCGGCGAAACACGTTTCCCGTTCTGGCTTTGCGGCGGTTTTATCCTGGTTTCCATGCTGTTTTTCGGCATTTATTCCCTGCGGGCATGGCACAAGCGGGACGAAGCACATTGATCCGGACAACCGGACTTTACAGATCCAAACCGTTCAACGCATCCCAGGTATGGTTTTCGGAGGATGTTCCCTTTTCCCGTTTCTTTTTGCAACGGCAGGGTTCGGTATTGAGGTCGGCTCCGCATCCCGGACAAAGTCCGCGGCAGTTTTCGGAGCATTTGAACCGTTCGGGGACTTGCAGCAGGATCTCTTCCCGGATGTCATCCGTGATGTCCACGATCTCATCAGGCACTTTTTCCCGGAAAATACAGATTTTGTCGGATCCCAGCGGCAGCGTTATATCTTTCAGGCACAACGCACATTGCGTCCTGATCCGGACTTTGGCCGATCCGGTCACCAGCAGGTCCCTGCCGGCCAGCGAAGCATGGAGATCATACTGGACTTCGTCCAATACTTCACAGGGAAAACCGCCGGCCGAGTCGAGTTCCAGGAATGCCGCGTCTTCCGTCCCGTTTACTTCCAGTCCGTCCGGCCCGATGTCTGCGGTATTGATCCGGATCATTTTTTCACCACTTTTTTGGGGTCCACATTGTATTTCCGGTAAACCGCTTCTGCCACGGGCGGCGGAACGAAGGCGGATATATCGCCGCCGCATCTGGCGATCTCCTTGATCAGACGCGAACTGACGTAGGAATATTCGGGACTGGGCATCATGAATAAGGTTTCGCATTGTGCGCTCAGTTCCCGGTTCATCAGCGCCATCTGGAATTCATATTCGAAATCGGATACCGCCCGGATGCCTCGAATGACTGCGCAGGCATGGAACCGCGGGACCGCATCCACCAGCAGACCGTTGAACATGACGATCTCCTTGTTGGCGATATCAGAGCTGGTCTCGTTCAGCAAAGTCTGGCGTTCCTCAAAGGTGAACAGCGGATTTTTTTCCGAATTGGAAGCGACCGCGATCACGATCCGGTCGAAGAGCCGGGCAGCCCGTCGGGCCACATCCAGATGTCCATTGGTGACCGGATCAAAACTTCCGGGATAAATGACGGTTCTCATCAAACTCTCCTGAGACGGCTTTCAAGGCCGAATTCATATTTTGGGGTTCAAGGATCAAGCGGACGGAGCGGACTCCGTTTTCTGCCGTTCCATTACCTCATGAAGAAACTTCATCAGCAGGAAATCACAGCCTTCCAGCGCACCGAGATGCGTGTGATCCGGAAGCGAATAACAGCGGACAAACGGGTGGCCGATCGCCCGCAGACTGGCGGCCATGAACGCATTTTCCTCCGGACGCGCGGGCATGTCATATCTGCTGTCGCCGGTCACCATCAGGATCGGCGGCAGATCGGGAGCGAGAAAGTTCAGCGGCGCATATTCATCCACCAGCGGATTGCAGGGACCGTTGTCGCGCCCGAGATCGACTTTCACCCGGAAATGCGTGGTCATCTGCCCGCTGATCAACGTCAGCCCGGCAATATCATGGTAACTGAGCCCATATTTTTTCAGCCAGGCCGGGTTCATCACGGCGATCGCCGCCAGATAAGCGCCGGCCGACATCCCGCCGACGAAGATCCGATGCGGATCGACGGAATATTCCGCCGCATGGGCAAAACACCAGGCGATGCACTGCGCGGTATCCTCGATCTGGGCTGGAGCCAAGGCTGCCGGGGACAGGCGGTAACGCGGTTCGGCAACGGCAAATTCACCGTCAAAAACCTTGTCCGGCACTTCCCGTCCTCCGGCGGTCATGCCGCCGCCGTGAAAAAAGATCAGCAGCGGGACGTTCCGCTTTCCTTTCGGAAGGGAAAGATAAAAGCTCTGATCCGGATCCCCGCTTTCCGCATACGCAATCTGCCGGACCGGATCATATTTTTCTCCGTTTACCGGAGTAAAGGCATCCCAGCTGCTCTTCATCTGATGTCCACTTATTTTTTGCGTTTGTTCTTTTTCAGCGACTGCCGGATCAGTTTGGCGACTTTCTGACCGGACAGGAGCATGCCTCCGAAAATCGGGCCCATGCGATAGCCGCCGGCCGTATTGTTGGCACTCATGCCGCAGGCGAATAATCCCGGGAAATATTCGCGGGTGTTTACGACTGTGGAAGCTTCGCCGCTGTCCACCCACATCGGTTTTTCACCCAGGATCCCGCCCGTTTCGGTGGAAAGCTTGATATGCGCTTTTTCCGTGGCCAGATGGATGATCTCGCTCGGATGTCCGGTCCCGTCCAACACCGCGCTGGAAATGACCGTCAGCGGATCAACGTGCATGCCGAGCCGTTCGACCGGGGTCCAGTTGATGACCAGTCCGTTGACTTTGCCTTCCTTGAAAACGATGTCTTCCACGCTCATGGCATTGAAGATCCTGGCTCCGGCGGAAACCGCACCGTAGATCAGGCCGCTGGCCATTTCCACGGAATCGAGCGTATGATAACCGGGCGCACCCTTGATCGGTTCATGATGGATGCCGAAGGAATCCAGAATGGAAAGGGCACTGTCCTGCACCACGACTTCATTGAAAAGCATGCCGCCGCCCCAGGTGCCGCCGCCCGGCGCGAGTTTGCGTTCGAAGATGGCAACTTTCAGACCTGCTTTCGCCAGGTCACGGGCCGCCACCAGCGCGGAGGGACCGCCGCCTACAATAGCCACATCCAGAATAAGTGATTTTTCCAGTTTTGCGCTGAAACTGCGCACGATTGCGGACGAGATCGCATTTTCGATCAACATTTTCTGCCTTCTTTCCTTATTTGCAGAAGTCAATGGGCGGAACCCTTTTTCAGGCGCGTTCATTGAACTTCCCTGCGCCGGCATTATCCGGATCAGGTTATACGGGTTTGATCTCAGCAATGAAAGCCCCTGCTTTCATGCACCCCGATTCAAGGAAAGTAATATAGCATATTTCCCTGAAAATACAACCGGGAAAACAAATTTCACTTCTCCTGATGGCATATGGAAAGCGGAAGGATGAAAGATTTGAAAAGTTTTTCAGAAAAAATGCAATTTTGGGCTTGAAAAAGAAAAAAGCCGATGTAAATTAAGCGACATTGAAACGCTCCGGCATAGCTCAGCGGTAGAGTAGGTGGCTGTTAACCACTTGGTCGCTGGTTCGAATCCAGCTGCCGGAGCCATTTTGTTTTAAAGAAAATCCATCAAAATATTCAGATCTAATATTCCGCCCGGCTGGCGAAATGGCACACGCATTTGACTTAAAATCAAAGTTCTGCGGGTTCGAGTCCCGCGCCGGGTACCATATTCAGCCTCAAAATCGGCTGTTTTTGCCCCATTTTGCCCCACTTGACCGGAGTGGGCGGGAGGAACAGGGATCGTCCGCCGTCAGGCATTCACGAAAGAGGAGGAAATGCGTCTGCGGGAAGAATTGCGGTCGCCTGTACATAAATTGAAGAATAAAGACGAAATCCGTATTGTTTATACCATCGGGATTTTACTCAGTCTCACCGGGCTCAATTTCCATTTAAGATCAATTCGATCACCGGGACTTCAACATCCGGTTTTACCACCGGGATCAGGAGAGTAGCCCCACCGGCCGGTGTTGTTATGCTCATATTGCCGTGAGGCATGCTTTTGTCCTCATTGGTAATTTTGACTTCGGAACCGTCATGCAAAAATTGGGCATAAGCAATCTTTCCGCCGAGATTTTTTAGATTGATGTGCTTGAACGGCCAGTTCATAGTGAAGCCGCCGAACGGGCCGAACGCGCAAGGAAAGTTGCAGAATATATCGCTGCCGAAAAGGCCCGGCAGGCCGGACAGGCTCCTGTTGAACAGCCGCAACCTGAAATTACGCCAGCGACGTCGAAATCGGTCAAGAACTTCCGGAAATAACCGGATCGAATGATGCCGCCGCGTTTTCCACGCCACGGTATTCATGGCTCATACGGTGAAAACCATAAGCGCAACTATCGACAGGGGCGTTTTTATTTTTCGACCGGTTTTTCTTTGTCATCTTCCGGATGAAGCACCCGTCCGTCATCGCTGAAGTCATCATGCTTGCTGGCCAGAGATTTGAACAGCCGGTGCAGGTCCACGGTTCCGCCGATGGAGAACCAGATGGTGGAAATGACCGCCACGATGCAGGGAATGAACAAAGCGGTGAGATGGAACTTGATCGCCCACCAGTGGGCCGGCCACGGATAAATGGCATTCCAGATGATGATGCCCAGGAAGCAGAGGCAGAAACCGTAACCGAAACTCCACAGGAACACCGACCAGGCCAGGACCCTGTCGCCTCTGGTATAATTCTGATCGATGCCGATGATTTTGGAGAAGGCCGAACGGAAGGTCCACGGGATCCGGGGCTTGGTTTCACCGTCCGCATAGATCCCGCGGTGCAGCATGCGTTCCAGGTTGAACGGCTGGCGGCAGGTGATCAGCGAAACGGTCACATACAGGAAAATGGCAACCAGCATGGCGATGAAGTAGATCTCCTGGGAATTGACGGGAAACCGGTCCGGGGTCACTTTCCAGACGATATACGGGTTGAACGGCTTGGAAACACTTTCGAAGAACCAGCTGAAACTGCTGACCAGATCATATTTTTCCAGAGTCGGATAAATGTATTTGGCCCAGGTCTGCTGGCAGATAATGCCGCTGACCGCGAGGATGGCCCCCGACCCCAGCGCGGCAAATGCGCCCGCCGTGGTTCCCCGTTTCCAGTAAAGGCCCAGCACGATGGTCGGACCGGCGCCGCCCAGCCAGATCGCTCCGGTGATCGCGAAGAACATCAGGATATAGTCCATTTGCGCGAAGAAGAAACTGAAGAGGAAGGCGAAACCCGCCACTCCGGCAATGATGCAGCGGAGCAGGTTCAGCTGCTGCTTCGGAGTGAACGGCGTTTTCCGGAACGGCAAAATGATGTCCTGCACGATGATGCTGCCCCAGGAATGCATGTAAGTGGTGTCGGTGGATACCATCAGGAAGATCATCAAAGCACAGAGCACTCCCGTGATCCCCATAGGCAGCATTTCCCGGACCGCCACCGGGACCAGCATCTGGTGATAAATCGTTCTAAGCGTGCTGGCTTTGCCTTTGTCCACCGTGGCGACCGCAGTCTGTGCGGCATCCCGGTACTGGGAGGGTTCCAATGGTTTGTCCAGATCGAATTTCCCGCTTTTACGCAGGATCTGCTTCATCTTCGGCGTTACCTCGCCTTTTTTCACCAGAGCCATGACATCCGGGCGGATCGTGTCGAAACGCTTTTCGGCGGTGATCTCTTCCACGGTTTTCTGCGTCAGCTGCTGATGGACCCGGTTGGCGTCCTTCCGGAAATCCAGATGGTTCATGAAGGTGAATGCGGCTACCGCCAGCAAGGTATACATGGTATAGGAAAATCCGCTTCTCCAGGTTCCGAGCAGAGCTCCCATTTTCTGTTCATGCGCGTTCCTTGCCGCCGCATTGTATCCTTGGGATCCGCTCCAGGCCATCCGGTTGAACACACTGGAAAACACCCCGACAAACACAAAGAACAGGTTGAATTCGCTCAGTTTGCTGACATCGTAGGGATTCAGCATGCTCATTCCCTTCGGACGGTTCATCAGCGCGGGAATGATCTCTCCGTCCCAGGAGAAACGGTAGATGATATAGCCCACAATGATCGCATAGAGAGGATAGGAGATCAGTCCCTGTACACAGTCGGTCACCATAATGGTGATTTGACCGCCCATGGTCACGATCCAGACCGCAATGGAAAGGAAGATGAGCATCAGCAGCCCGAAAGTGGAAAATTTCCAGCCGCCGACGTAAAAATAGACCGGCAGATCAAGGAAATACATCATGCAGCGGGCGCCTACTGCAGGAAAGATCGCATAATTGATCACTCCGGAAAGCGACTGAAGCACCGCGGCAAAGATCCGGAATGTCCGGCTGTACCGCATTTCAAAAAACTGCCCCATGGTCATGGCACGTGTTTCCCGGAACCGGTAGGTGCAGTAACCGGTCAGACCCATGATCAATCCCAGCGGCGCCGCGATCGTGCTCCAGAAATTGATGGCAAATCCCACCATATAATATTTTTCCCAGATCGCCACCAGCGAGATCAGACCCATGCCGGCTTCTCCGCCGGCCACGCAGATCACATAACGGCCGGCTACCCGGCCTGCAGCGAGAAAGTCCGCCACACTTTTTACATATTGTTGCGATTTCAATCCGATCGTCAACACGATCAGCAGCGGAACGATCACAATGCACCAGTCCAGCCAAGTCATGAATTCCTCTCTTTTTTAACACAGACTCACTACTGCCCGGAAAAATTACCGGCATTAATTGTTAAATTCGAATCCTGCGCTATATTAAAGACACCTAAAATCTTTAATTTGAGCGTAAGAGATGCGATAATATGTTATTGTAGCATCTTTCAGCAACTTTTCAAGTTCATTTACCGATATTGCATTGAAAATCCGAAAAAATTTGTCCGCATGGCAACAGTTCCTGACTTGTCTCTATGCACAAATTGCAGGAAAAGATTCTCCGGTGAGATCGCATAGGGAAGATGATTCGCAAGCCGCCCGATAAGAATTTTGGTGAGATCTTCCGGCAGAGGTTCCGGTTTCAGATTTGGGAGCAGTTCGTTCCAGAAAACATTCACCATGATTTAAAGGTGCTACATTATAACTGGACTGGGTTGGACTGGACTATAACAAAGGAACTTTTTACCGAAAAAGAGAAGTATGACACCAAACGAGCAGAAAACATTTGCCGATCAGCTGGCGGAATCCCTGCGCAGCGCTATCAGAAGTGGACAGTTCCCGCCGGGAAGCTGGATTTGACAAAATTTCCGGATTTATCGGCTATTGGGAAAAAGAGTGCCCGGTACAGTCGGCACAGGAAAAAGTCTACTGCTCGGTATACCGATGGGACAAGGAATCGCCGTGGCTGCGCGCGATCGCCGTCGGCAATTTCAACCGGACCGCAAAATCAATCAAATTGCGGATCGACTGGAAGAAACTCGGGGTTCCAAAACCGGAAACGATCCGGGAATTGTGGACGGGCAAGACCATACCGGTTTCCGAACTGGAAAATTATGAAATCGGCGGCAATCATTTCGCATTGTTCGGAATCAAACCGTAATTCCTGCTGAAGGACAGTAAATGAGAATGTCCACAGTTATTTTTCGATTTTCCGCAATTCCAGAGGATCAAGCTGGTGGAGTTTGCCGTTTACCCGCAGAAAAGCCGGCAATTCCTGATCACTGTTCATCGCATAAAGGTCGTTCCCGAACAGGGCATACCGCACAGTTTCGGAACAGTTCACCTGCAGATCATCCGGCATTTCGCCTTTCATTGCGGTTTGAAGGACCAGTACCATGAATTTGCAAATGTCGTCATTGCCGGGGAAAACTCCGGCATTGAGCAGAAAAACACTGCCTTTACCGTTCTGATGTTCGGTCAGTAACGGCGGCATTTTTTCATTCGCGGAATCAAATTTCTTGGCACCGCAGGCAATGGTGTTGAACGAGCCGGAAAGTTTTCCGGCGGGGAATCCGTGACCGATGAACTTCGGATCACAGACGGTTCCCCAGTAGGGGAATACATATTTTTCCGTCCGGGCCCTGCCTGTGAATTTTATTCCGGTAACGGGAACATCCTCAAAGCCGCAGAATTCGACGCCAAGCAGTTCCTGCCATCGGCCATCGCGGAACGGACGGTAAGGTCCATTGCGCCGTACGGAACTGTCGAGGTGCGGCAGAGCAAGGATCAGATGTCCCCCCTGACGGACATACTGCACCAGGGTGTTGTAAATTCCGTCCGTCATGGTGTTCCAGCCGAGGAAACACAGCAGACTGTAACGGGACAATTCTTCAATCGCGGTGTCGGCGGGAACAATATCATAAGTGCCGTATGGAACCTGGCCGGAACATTCTTCCGTTCCGGTGTTGAGGTTGTCGAACCACGGCATTTTACGGTAGAGACCATCCAGCAGATCCCATGATTTTTCAGCATCTCCGGCGATGAATTCCGGATTGTCATGCTGTCCCCATACCGTTCCGCCGCTCCATACTCCGGGGCATCCGTCAAGATTGCCCAGCATGAACGCAACTTTGCATTTGGGTCCGCCTTCCGGCAGTTCGTGCGTATTGCAGAACTCGCGGTGGGTGCGCAGAATACTGCGGAAACGTTCTGCTTCCGGAGCGGTTTTGCTTATGCTGTTGCCGTATCCGGAAAAACCGAGCTGTCCGGATTCGGAAAGAATACTTTTTGCTCCGGTGAGAAAACTGTAGTGCAGAGCATTGATCCAGCGTTTGAAGTATACTTCATCCCACAATCCCCCGCCGTACCAGCCGAATGCGATCAGAAGGCCGAAATTATCTTTTTTTCTGCTTCTGGCGGCTCCGCGCAAGGCGGCACACAGCCGTTCGGGATCACCGGGCATCATTTCCAGCGAGGGGATTTCCGCACCGGCATCTATGACGTGGTGGATGAGCATACTGCCGCCGGTATTGCGTATAACCCCGGGCGCGAAGCCGCGTTCCCGTTCGAAATATACTTTCAGCCGTTCGCAGTAAAACTTTCTTGCTTCTTCAAGGTCCCGGGCCCGGGGCAGACGCGGATATTCGGCATCCGCCGGAGGTGTGTCTTCTGGAGGAAACATGTATTCCTTCGGCCAGTAGATCATTCCATCCAGTTCGCCGGCAGCATCTCTGCCTTTGCAGTATTTTCCCCCGGCGGCGATCAAAGAACCGATTTCCTCCCGGCTCAGTCTGGTTCGGAACAATTCATCATCCGGACGCAGGAGCGCACGGCGCAAGACCGGGGAACTGAAACAGAACTCGATTTCATTTTCCGTCAGATATCTGATACATTCAAGCCCCGCTTCCAGCGTCGGCGGCAGCGGGATCGAAGTGAAGTCCAGGATCCCCGCCTCCCTGGAAAATACCAGTGATTCCGGATTCGGGTTGAAAATGGAGTGTCCGACTTTGACTTTCATTATCTGACATCCTGGAGAACGATAACGGCAGTTTCATTCCAGTCTGCAAGTTTCACACTGGTTTTCCAGTTTTTGCCCACTTTTTCCACAGTGAATTTTGCCGGTATTTCATTGCCGCGTTTATCGCAGTGGATCAATTTCACCGGGCGGTCAGCAGTGATGAAATCACGGGATACGGCCGTGAGGATGCGTTCTTTTCCGATGATGAATCCGTCACCGAGTTCCTCAATGGTGATGGGACACATATGGTTCATGATGCCGTATCCACCTTCCGTCCTGGGATTGATGTAATATCCGTAAGGGACGTAAAGGATACCGTTGCGCAGGGCTGTGATGATGCCGCGCTGATAGATCCTGGCCCGGTCATTCTTATCGGTAGTATGGCGCATCGGGCGCAGACCGAGGATCAGCGGAGAGGAGCTCAGGTGACCGAATCCCTGATACCGGTGGACAGCGGGTTTTCCGGTCCCGATGGCATCGGTACTGACCGGATCCAGTTCCATTTCCTGAAATCTCAGGGTCGGCAGTGCCGCGGTCAGGCGGGATATCGGCTGTCCGTTGGTTTTTACGATCTTTTTCCTGGAGAGGATAAGTTCAATGAGTTTTCTGCGCGCTTCACAGCAGGTGATGGCGCTGTCGGAAAATTTCTGCTGGATATTGCCGTTCTTGTCCAGCAGAACTGAAACGCCGTCCCAGCGGTCGAAGGAGCAGCGGTCGCCGCGGTTGATGCCGCTGCTGGCCTGATTGAACTGATCGAAGTAGATGCCATCCATGCCGAGCTCATCCAGCATCCAGATGATATCTTTTTCAAGTTCCTTATAGCGAGTGTTGCCGACATCGGTACGCACCAGAAGGTTGATGTAAGGATCGCTGGCGTAGTAGGTATCCACATAGGCACAGCCTTTGGCATCGAAGAGCATGGAGTCTTTATAAGGCGTATGCTGCGTCAGCAGGCGGGTCTGTTCCGCGGTGAGAACCGCGCCGTAAACGCCGCTGAGGTATTTTCCGCATGAAGGCAGTTTTTCTCCTCCCGGGATCTTGCGTTTGTCGATCGGCACCAGATTGGTCTCGAACATGGGAAGCACTTTGACATTGGGATCCTTTGCGCGAAGTTCATTGCGTTTCTGGGTGATGATCCGGGCATGTTCTTCCTTCGGCATCCCGGCACCGGTGTGGTAATTATACCAGAGACCGGTATTGACGATGACTTCCTGTTTATTCTGGATCGCCAGCCCTCCCAGGTCGGTCTGGATGCCGCGGATCGTGAAATTCAATCCCAGATGACGGCGAAGCTTGTTGATGAAGGCAAAATAATCCGGTTTATCCACCGGAACCACCAGACGCGTGAAGGTATAACTTTTGCCTGCGCCGAGTCCGAAAGTGGCATCGACCGCACTGAGCCGGTTCGAAGCGGTCCTTTCCGCCTGCATCTGAATACGGAATACGTCATCAAGACACATGACCCCCAGAGCGGATTCTTCCCCCTTGATGAACAGTGTCGGATTCGAGGCGATCGCGGTATCTGAAAAAGCGCCCGGAACTCCGGCAATGCGGAATTCGTTGATATTCAGATTTTTTTTGCGCAGATAATGAAATTCGCTTCTGATCCCGGTATCGGCATTTGAAGTGTTTTCGATCGTGTCGTTGATGGTGAAGATCCCGTTATCGCTTTTTATCGTGCGGGTGAACCGGTAATTTGCAGATTTTGCCGAAACGGTGATGGTATTCCCCTTTTGGCTCACCACCGGTTTCCAGCCGGAGATCCCCTGACTTTTATCCGTCGCTATCCGGTTGAATTTGATTCCGCTGCTGTGCGGATAGGAAAGGGCGGTTTCTGTGAAATATATATCTTTGCCGGAACGGGTGCGGAAAATGTTTCCACCCGAGGCCGTCACCTGACAGAGCATGTTTCCGGCAGAGAGTTCCGCCGCTTTTTTGGAGGGAGCGAAGGGGATGACCAGAACTTTTCCCGCCCGGATCTTGTCGACATCACCTTCCGGCATCTGGATGATATGCAGATTTTCGATCACCATATTCCAGGGCGGATAGACATTTTTTCTATAGAAACTGTTGGTGAAATGCAGCAGATTTTCACCGGCGCTTTCCAACCTGTCATCTACTCCGATGACCTCCATTCTGCAGAGGTCGGAAATATCGAGGAGATAGCGGTTGAGTTCGGCTTTGGGCGCTGTTATCCGGGGATCTATCACTTCCGCCCTCGGTGTAAAGCGGACCAGCAAAGTCTGATTGTCATTGTTCCACCAGTTTCTTCTTGCATCTTCTCCTTTGAGGGTGGAAAGCTGTGCCGGACCACGGCGCAGCAGCCGGTGATTCCCATCCGAGCAGTAGCTGCCGACCGGTTGTCCGTTGAGGGAGAGTTTGGCATAATAATTCCAACCGCCGGGAGAATTCGTTTTCAGATAAATATCGAAGACCAGAATGGTTTTGTATCCTTTCCGGAATCTTATCGCGGGGAACTTGATGTCACAATGGGTGTATTCGAAGTTCGCGGTTTTTATGACCGTGCGCTGGGCTCCTTTCCAGGCTACGGAGACATTCTTGCCGGATTCCGTTTTGAAATCATTTTCAGGACGAACTTTTTCCACCTCTTTTTCCGGCAGATATTCCAGTTTGAGGTTTTCGATGTGCATATCGATGGGATTTTTGGATTTTGAGGCATCGAACCGGTTGATGAATTCCAGTTCTCCCGGGGCGTGCTGCGCAATGTCAGTGATATCCAGCGTGTAACGGTTGAGCTCCTGCCTGGAGGAGGTGATCCTTGGATCCAGTTTGTCCGCAGAGGGAGTAAAACGTGTCAGTAGAACTTTTTCTTCCTTCCACCAGTCCCGGACGGCATCTTTGGCTTTCAGAGTCGAAAGTTGATTTTTCCCCCGTCTGAGCAGACGGAGATTGCCGTCGGCATCGAATTTTCCGATCTGAAGAGGTTTTTTCCCCGTTCCGGAGTGAAAACGCAGTTCCAGATATCCGCCCCAGCCGGCGGGGGCGGGGCTCTTCAGATATGCATCAAAACTCAGGATAAGTTTTTTGCCGACAGGAACTTTGAATGCCGGCAGCGGATAGCGGTAAGAACTGTTTTTACTGGCCAGACTTTTGATCTCAATGTTTTCCTTATGCTCTGTGATAAGCTGTGCGGAAAGTGTGAATGCTGCAAAGCAGATGCAGAGGATAGTCCATTGTTTCTTCATAGTTGCTCTCCTGAATTCAGAGTCGATACCAATCGCAAATGACTTCGTTTTGTATTTGTCAAGTTCAATATTTTTTCTTTTACTTGTAAAGAACACTCCGTTTTATGACATCGTTGGCATTGGTCATATCAAGACCGTCCTGATATGCGACATCAAGTATGCTTCCGGTATTCGGACGCTTCTGAGTTCCCGCGTGTCCATCGGCAAACAGGGTGTTCAAAGACATATTCGGATGCGGGAAACGCATCATTGAACGGCTGGAACCGGCAATGATCCGGTCAGGATAATCGATGCAGTGGATGCTGCCGGGATCAGCGACTCCGCCCGGGTCTTTCTGGGAGTTCTTGTCTCCGAAATCCATGAGCAGCAGAGTCTTCGATGCCTGGGTGACTTTGCGCAACGGTTTGACAGTTTTCAGAGTTGCCTCAGACTCTCCGTCGCCCATGGAAAATGTCCCGTTTATCACATAGGTCGCAGTAAACACACTTGCAGTTGTTGCCGGACATATCACCGGAGTATTGATCGATCTGCCGAGCTTGTATCTGCCCGGAGGCACAAATCCAAGATAATCCTTGCCCAGCACATCAAACCACATCCTCTGGTTATCCGGGTATAATTTATTGTTGCTGGAATACGGCAGATAGGTATATTCATCGGTATAAAGCAGGATCCCTGTCCCCAACTGTTTGAGGTTGCTGAGACAATTTGTCTTGCGCGCAGTTGCCCGCACCTGGTTCAAGGCCGGCAGCAGCATCCCTGCCAGGATCGCGATGATCGCAATAACGACAAATAATGCTTGCTTTTGATGTGTTTTGATGCTATATTACAGGGAAACGAAAGGAAATGAACATGAAAGCATTGATTTACGCTCGACAGAGCAGCGGAAAAGATGACCTGTCGGAATCGGTGGAAGCCCAGATTGCCAACTGCAGAAAGCTGGCAGAAAAAGAAAAACTCGAAGTCGTTGGGGTATTCCGAGACCTTAACACCAGCGGGGAGACTTATCCCGTTGGCGCCGAATCCATCGCCCAGCTGGATAAGGCTTACCAGCAATGGGTCATGACGCAGAGCACCAAAAAATCCTTCCGGACCGGTCTGGGAGAAGCCATCTCCCTGTTCCCGGAAATCGACGTCCTGCTGGTCAATGAAGTGACCCGGCTTTACCGGCCGATTCATGGAAGTTTTCTGGAAAGTCATATCAATCAGCTGCTTAAAGACAATCATGTTCAAGTGTTGCAGGTCCAGGGAGGAAGCATAGACCTGACCAAATTCGACCAGCAGCTCATCACCATGATCAAAAATCAGATTCTTTACGAAGATTTACAGAAGAAACGCACCAACAG
>Ga0256405_10002355_pt1 | contig 43945 bp, 26 predicted proteins | sample RumenRJG_02DNA_FD_189096 | JGI IMG/M metagenome (GOLD analysis project Ga0256405, IMG submission 189096) | Bovine rumen microbial communities from Lethbridge, Alberta, Canada - RJG_02 | ecosystem: Host-associated > Mammals > Digestive system > Stomach > Rumen | place: Canada: Alberta... | reverse complement strand
GGGCACACGGAACGCCCGGAGACCCCGGGAGCCCCGGAGAACCCGGAAAGCCCGGAGAGCCCGGAAACCCCGGAGAACCCGGAAAACCCGGAGAACCCGGAGAGCCCGGAGAGCCCGGAAAACCCGGAAAACCCGGAAAACCCGGAGCCCCCCGAAAGCACTACGGCGACTTCTCCATGTGGGACACCTACCGCGCCCTGCACCCACTCTACAACATCATCGTGCCCACCACGGCGGGCGAGATGATGCAGTCGCTCGTCACCATGTATGAGGAGGGCGGCTGGCTACCCATCTTCCCCTGCTGGAACAGCTACACGGCAGCCATGATTGGCGACCACTGCGCATCGGTGCTGGCCGACGCCTACGTGAAAGGCATCACAGGCTTTGATGCTGATAAAGCTTATGAGGCTATGCGGAAAAATGCGATGGAATCGCCAAAAAACTTCGAGGATTATAAGAACGGCATGGGACGCCGCGCCCTGGCCTCGTATCTGAAGTACGGCTATATCCCCCTGGAAGACTCGGTGATGGAAGCCTTCCATACCCATGAGCAGACTTCGCGCACGCTGGAATATGCCTACGACGACTTCTGCGTGGCCCAAATGGCGAAAGCCTTAGGCAAGACCGACGACTACCGCCTGCTGACAGCCCGCTCTGGCAATTGGCGCAACGTGATTAATCCCACGACGGGCTATGCCGACGGACGACATGCCGACGGACGATGGGAGATGAACCGCGACCTGGTGCACCGCAAGCCTTACATCACTGAGGGCGCCACATGCCACTACACGTGGTATGTGCCTCACGACGTCGACGGTCTCACCGCGCTGATGGGCGGCCGCGAGGCTTTCGTGGCAAAGCTCGACTCGATGTTCACCTGCGGCCGCTACTGGCACGGCAATGAGCCCTGCCATCAGGTGGCGTGGCTCTTCTCAATGGCCGGCGAGCCGGAGAAGACACGCCACTGGGTAAGCCATATCCTACAGACGGAATACAACGACACGCCGGGCGGCCTCTCGGGCAACGACGATGCAGGCCAGATGTCGGCCTGGCAGGTGTTTGCCATGATGGGTTTCTACCCCGTCTGCCCTGCCACCACCAGCTATGTGCTGGGCGCCCCGGCCTTCCGCCGCATCGTGCTCAACCAGCCCGGCGGCCGCACCTTCGTCATAGAGAAAACAGAAGCGGGCGAGGCTGACCGTCCGTTGCTGAACGGTCAGCCCCTGCCCGCCATGCAGATAGACCACCGCGACATCATCGCCGGCGGACGCCTGCAGTTCTGAGCCGTCTCAGAAGCATATGCCGAAACTGAGCTGGCGCATCTTGGGGCCGCGGCCGTCCCTGAAGACGGTCATCGGGGCATAGCGCACATAGAGGGGCGGCAGATAAGGCACGTCGACGATGGCCAGGGCATCGACGGTGAAGGGGCGCAGACCGCGGGCGGCCGCATGAACGTCGTAGTCTTCATTGTTTATCTCATAGCTGCGATGAGTCTGACCGAAATTCCAGTTGACCAGTGCACCGAGCGACACGCTCCAGCGGCCGCGGTTGTCGAATTTGTGGGTGTAGACGATGGGCAGCTGCAGGGAGTAGATGCTCAGATCGGCCGAGCAGTCTTCCATGCCATCGGCGAAGGGCACGAGGTGCATCTCTTCACCCTCTTTCGACCAATATTTGTTTTTAGGCGCCCTGTAAGTACGATAGTTCAGTCCCAGACCTGCCCGCCACGTATTTTTCTTGCCGAAGGGATTCCAGTCGGCTGTGAAGGCAAAACCTAATTCAGTGCCAACACCCCGCATCACCTCGCTGTCATCGATGTCAGGCAGCGTGGCCAGTCCGAGGTTGGCGTGGAAAGAGACGCCCCAATGGCTCATTTTACCGTCACGACGGGGAATCTGCACCTTGTTGAAATCCCTGATGTTCATCATCTGGCGCCGCACGGCCGTGGTGTCGGGGATGGCGATGCGTTGCGTGTAGTACATCTCCGGATTGTCTTTGGCACCGCTGACGGTGATGCGCTGCACGGTGTCGCGCGTCTCGATTCTCACTCGGTCGACCTGCTCAAAGACGAGCGTGTCGCCCTTTTCACCGGCCTGTGCCGGCAAGCCATAGCAGCCCGTCAACAGGGCAGCCACGACAAAAGCTTTCATTTTTCTCATTTCTTCTGTTGGTTTTCTATGATGTTTTTTGTTCTCGTCCAGTGTTCCATCATGTCGTCCCAGTCGCGCTGGTCTTCTATACGCTTCCGCTGGGCATCGCTCAGCGGCGGCACCCCCAGTTTGAGGCGCAGGCGGTCGATGTCGGCATCGGTGTAGCCGCTGCGCCGACGTCGCTCGGCGACCGTCAGCTGTCGGTCGGCCCGATATTCATCGCGCGTCATATATACCACGCTGTCTACGTAAATCTCCGTATGCTCGTGGAATTCTTCGCGCAGCCGTGCTCCGCTCACAGTGTCGCCATGGCGTTCTACGCTGGCACTCACTGTAGTGGCGATGACGACGTCGCCGTCGAACACCACGCTGCGCAGGTTGCCTTGTGGCACGTAGTCGACGTTGACGTCGTCCATATCGTAGACGGCATCAGCAACGACGTGCGACAGATGGCCTTTGACAATAAGCAGGTTGATGCTCTTGGCCGTGTCGGGTGACAAGGCGTTGTAGTGGAGGCGCAGTTGGCGGGCTGCGGTGTCGCGCACGGCGGTGCCTGCCAATCCGCGACGGGTGTAGACGCGCGTGGTGTCGCCCTGCGTCTCAATGGTATATCGCTTCGGTTCGCGGCGTGCTTTCTCAAGGAAGGTATAGGGTTTCAGTTCATAGAAGTCCATGAAATGCCCTTCTTGGTCGGGATGTACCAGATTGCGCCCACACACAATGTCGGCGCCGTCATCCTCGTCGCGGCTGTAGCGTATGTCGAGCGAGCATATGCCCTCATAGACACGATAGAGCTGGTCCTTGCGGTCGTCGAAATACGCCACGCCGTCGTCGGTGTAGCGATAGTAGGCATAGAGGCGCACACAGTGGTTCCTCGCTTTCCTGTAGTCAAGCCCCTGCAGCTCCACCTGCCGCCAGATGTTGCCGTCGCCATCATCGTCTTGGGCCGTGGCCGTGGTCGTCATAGACATCATGGCCAACAGTGCTACAATGCTCCCGATAAGCCTGCCGTGGCACTTTGAAAGGATGCACATCATATACAGAAAGACACTTCGTGGTGTTTGGGGGAATAATTATTCATGCAAAGATAGGTAAAATCAATAGATTCACCATGAATTTTGGCCGTTATTTATAATATTTTGGCCAAAAAAGAAATAATTTTGGCCAAAATTAAGTACCTTTGCATGCGTTATGGTACTGAACTATATTTGGATTGCGTTTTTCATCATTGCCTTTCTGGTGGCAGTGGTGAGACTGGTGTTCTGCGGCGACATGGAAGTGTTTCCCGCAATGATGGACTCTACGTTTGCCTCGTCGAAGACAGCCTTCGAGATTTCGCTCGGACTGACGGGCGTGCTGTCGCTCTGGCTCGGCGTGATGAAGATAGGCGAGCGGGGCGGTGTGGTCAGCGTGCTGGCGCGCTGGCTGTCGCCGCTGTTTGTCAGGCTGTTTCCCGACATACCGAAGGGTCATCCTGTCAGTGGCAGCATCTTCATGAACATCGCGGCCAACATGCTCGGCCTCGACAACGCCGCCACACCGCTCGGCCTGAAGGCCATGGAGCAGCTGCAGGATCTGAACACGCGGAAAGACGCAGCCAGCAACCCGATGATTATGTTCCTGGTGCTCAACACGAGCGGACTGACCATCATTCCCGTATCTATTCTGGTCTACCGCGCACAGATGGGTGCTGCACAACCCACTGACATCTTCATCCCGATATTGCTGGCCACGTTCTTCTCTACGCTGGCGGGCATCATCGTCACGTCGCTCTATCAGCGCATCAACCTGCTCAACCGCACGCTGCTGCTCTTTCTGGGAGGCATGTGCGCCCTGGTGGCAGCCGTCATCTGGGGTTTCTCGCAGCTCGATTCTGAGACCATGAACACGGTGTCGACAAGCGTGGCTAACATTCTGCTGATGACAATAATCGTAGGTTTCATCGTGGCTGGAGTGATGAAGAAGGTCAACGTCTACGACGCTTTCATCGAGGGAGCCAAAGACGGCTTTCAGACGGCCGTGCGTATCATCCCCTATCTGGTGGCCATCTTGGTGGGCATCGGCGTGTTTCGTGCCTCGGGGGCCATGGACATGCTCATCGACGGTATCAAATGGGGGGTAGAGACAGCCGGTCTCAACACCGACTTCGTGGGAGCTCTGCCCACAGCACTGATGAAGCCGCTGAGCGGCAGCGGCGCCCGCGGCATGATGGTTGATGCAATGCAGACCTACGGTGCCGACTCGTTCGTAGGCCGGCTCAGCTGCATCTTCCAAGGTAGCACCGACACCACCTTCTATATATTAGCGGTCTATTTCGGTTCCGTAGGCATCCGCCACACGCGCCACGCCGTAGCCTGCGGCCTGTTGGCCGACCTGGCCGGCATCATCGCAGCAATAGCAATAGCGTATATGTTCTTTGCCTGATGGTGTCATTCGAAATATAGAAATATCGTGATGGCGTTATAACGAAATAACGGCATAACGCCCTCCTCTCCAAAAAAAAGAAAAAAGCAATGCCCAACCTGAAATCCCTGGCCAAAGACACAGCCATCTACGGGCTCTCGAGCATCGTGGCCCGCTTCATCAACTATCTGCTGGTGCCCATCCAGACAGCCCGCTTCGCTGCCTCGGGCGGCGAATATGGCGTCATCACCAACGTCTACGCCTACGTCTCCATCCTCATCATCCTGCTCACCTTCGGCATGGAGACCACCTTCTTCCGCTTCATGAACCGCGAGGGCGAGCAGCCGGAGCGCATCTACTCTACCACACTGCGCATGCTGGCCACCACGTCGCTCGTGTCTATCCTGCTGGTGCTTGCCCTGCTGCAGCCCATCGCCGGCGCCATCGGCTATGCCGACCATCCGGAGTATGTGGCCGTGATGTACGTCACCGTGACCATCGACGCCTTCATGGCCATCCCCTTCGCCTATCTGCGCTATCAGCACAAGCCAGTGAAGTTTGCTGCGCTGAAGATTATCAACATCCTGCTGAACATCACGCTCAACGTGCTCTACCTCATCGTGCTGCCCAAGCTAAGGCTTAATCCCTTCGGCATCTACGACGCAGATTTCACGCTCGACGTGGCCTTCGTCTTCTATATCAACCTCGTCTGCACGCTCTGCTCGCTACTGCTGCTCTGGCGGGAGCTGCGCGGCTTCCGCTTCGGCTTCGACGGCGCTGCCTGCCGCCGCATGCTCAGCTACACGTGGCCGCTGCTCGTCATGGGCGTGGCCGGCCAGCTGAACCAGGCCGCTTCGCAGATTCTGTTCCCCTATTTCTACAACGGCAGCGTAGAGGAGGCCCGCGCCCAGCTCGGCATCTACGGCGCCTGCATCAAGATTGCCATGATCATGGTGATGATTACCCAGGCCTTCCGCTTTGCCTATGAGCCTTTTGTCTTCGGCAAGTCGAAAGATAAGGACAACCGCGAGACCTATGCCCAGGCCATGAAATACTACATCATCTTCACGCTGCTGGCCTTCCTCTGCGTGATGGGCTATCTCGACGTGCTGAAGTTCATCATCGGACGCAGCTATTGGGAGGGCCTGCGCGTGGTGCCCATCGTTATGGCCGCCGAGATTATGTTCGGCGTGTTCTTCAACCTCTCATTCTGGTACAAGCTCACCGACCGCACCATCTGGGGTGCCTACTTCTCGGGCATCGGTGCCGTGGTGCTCATCGCCATCGACGTGCTGCTGATTCCACGTTTCAGCTACATGGCCTGCGCCTGGGCCGGCTTTGCCGCCTACGCCACGTCGATGCTGCTGTCTTACTTTATTGGCCAGCACTACTACAAGATTGACTATCCGCTGAAGGACATCGGCCTCTACGTCGCGCTGACGGCCATCCTCTTTGTCCTGATGCTCGGGGGCGCCCGCTATCTGCCCTTGTGGGCTCAGCTGGCCGTCAACACCATCTACATCATTGTCTTCCTGGCCTATATCGCCAAGCACGACTTGCCGCTGTCGCAGTTGCCCGTGGTGGGAAAACATTTCAAGAGATAGACAAGAAACACCACGCATCAACAACACATCATAACCGAAAAAGAATAATATCATGATTTCACCAATTCATCTTATAGGTGTCGTGCTCACGGTCGGACTGCTACTTCTGGTCAGTTGGCTGTCAGGACGACATGTCAACGACGCCCGTAGCTTTCTTACGGGCGGCAACTCTGGTTCGTGGATGGTGGGCGGCGCCCTGCTGGGCACGCTCGCCGGCGGGCAGTCGACCATCGGCACGGCACAGCTGGCATTCTGCTATGGGCTGTCGGCCTGGTGGTTCACGCTCGGGGCGGGCATCGGCGCGGCCGTGCTGGGCCTGTGCTATGCCAAGAGCCTGCGCCACAGCGGCTGCACCACACTGCTCGAGGTGATAGGTCGTGAGTATGGGCGTCGTGCCGAGACGCTGGGCTCGCTGCTCTGCCTCTTAGGCATCTTCATCAGCATCGTGGCCCAGGTGCTGTCGTCGGCAGCTATGATCAGCAGTTTTTTCCGTCTGAGCATGACGGTGGCAGCCGTCGCCGGTGCGCTGCTCATCATGCTGTTTGTGCTCTTCGGCGGCATACGCAGCGCAGGCGTCAGCGGACTGGTGAAGCTGGCGCTGCTCTACAGTTGTTCGGTGGCTGCCGGACTGGTGGTGTGGCACATAGCCGGCGGACTGGCAGGCCTGCGACAGAGCCTCGACGACGTCTACCAGTCGGCTGAGCTGAGCCGGCTCAGCGGGCTCACCGACGCCGAGAGCATCCATCGCCGCTACGGCTCGCTGCTGGCCCGCGGCGCCATGAAAGACCTGGGCGGCTGCCTGTCGCTGGTGCTCGGCGTGGTATCCACACAGACCTACGCACAGTGCATCTGGTCGGCGCGGTCCAACACTCACGCCCGTCGCGGGGCGCTGCTCTGCGCCTTGTGCATACCCGTCATCGGCGCAGCCTGCACACTGGTGGGCATCTACATGCGCGGCCACTACGTGACAACCGATGAGCTGCAGGCCATGCAGCAGGCCGGCGAGCAGCTGCCTGCCACGCTGGGTGTCATCGAAGGGTCGGCACAGGCCTTCCCCGCTTTCATCCTGCATCACCTGCCCGCCTGGCTGGGCGGCATCATGCTGGGCACACTGCTCATCAACATCATTGGCTGCGGCAGCGGGCTGTCGCTCGGCGCGGCCACCATCCTGGTGCGCGACGTCTACAGCAACCTGCCTGCCCGCATCAGTCCCAGCAACCGCATCGGCGGACAACTGGCTCAGACACGCCTCACCATCGTGGGCTTACTGCTGGTGGCTGTAGGAGCGGCCCTGCTGATGATAGACGGCACGTTCATCAACGATTTGGGATTCCTCTCGCTGGGTCTGCGTGCCGTGGCCATCCTCTTCCCGCTCAGCTTCGCCCTGTGGCTGCCGGGTCGTTTCAGTCAACGCGCCGTGCTGCTCTCCATGCTGCTGGGCACCGTCGCCATGCTTCTCGCTAAGCTATGGACCCTGCCAGGCGACGCCGTCTATTACGGTCTCGGTGTGGCTCTGATACCCATGTTCCTCCCCGCAAGGCATGCGCACGCCTCCTGAACAGCATCGGCCTGCGCTGCCACTCCTGCCCGAATCACACTTCAGAACAACATAATATCCCCGTGGAAACAAAAGCCCGCAGGCCTTGACTGTCAAGACCCGCGGGCTTTTGTTGGATTTTGTTGATTCAGAGAAACCGCATCAGCGTATATACTTCTTATTACGAGAGAGAGTCAAGCCTTTCGAGCCTGCCACCTTGCGCTGTCCGCCGAGGTTGTAAACCCTGTTGTCAGCCTTTACTTGTACATTATCAATACTCTTCACGCCTGTGGTGGTAGAAGCAGTGATGTTGGTGAAGTTGCTCCACACGGCAGCCTCCTTGTAGGCATCGACACTGCCCTCAGGGACGTTGAGTTGGCAGGTTTCATAGCACTCGCCGTCGAAAGGATTCGAGCGCGACTCGATGGTGGGCGGCACGATGGCGTCGATAGTGAGTTGCTCCAGAGGACATCCCATGAACGAGCCACGCCCCAGCGAGGTGATGGTGCTGGGCAGATGGACGGTGGCCAACTGGTCGCAACCCATGAAAACCATGCCTGAGGGGCCCCACATGCTGCCGTCGCCGACACCGAGCTCAGTGATACCTTCGGGGATAGTAATCTCAGTGATGGGCGTCGACTGGAAGGCACCGGCGCCGATGGTCTCAAGCCCGTCATTAAGCGTGACGGTCTGCAGGCCCGAGCACCACTCGAAGGCCGAGGGGCCAATGGACTTCAGCGTAGAGGGAGCAGCAAACGACGTCAGGGCCTCGCACGACGAGAAGGCACGCTCGCCAATGGTCTCCAGGCCCTCGGGCAAGGTGACGTCGAGCAGCGCATAGCAGTTCTGGAAGGCGCACTCGTCGATAAGCGTCACGGTGGAGGGGATGTTCACCGTCGTCAGGTTGTCGCAGCGGTCGAAGAGATAGTCTGCCAGAGTGGTCAGACCCTCAGGCAGCACCACCTCGGTCAGGTTGGCGCAGGTACCGAAGGCCGACGAACCGATAGACGTCACCGTCGAGGGCACCGTGATTTTCTCAGCTCCTACCGAGTTGAAGGCGCGCTCTCCGATGGTCACGAGGCCCTCGTTAAGCGTCAGGTCGGCAAGCTGTTTGCAGCCCGAGAATGCACCGTCGCCCAACGTACGTACACTGGCAGGCAGCACGAGAGTCGTGATGTCGGTATAGCCAAAGGCATCGTTGCCGATGTTCTCGAGGCTTTGGGGCAGCGTGATAGAGGTGAGGCCGCAGCCATAGAAGGCATCAGCCTCCACGGTGGTCAGGCCGGCAGGCAGCTCAACGCCGTCGAGCACCGAGCAGCGACTGAACATAGCCTCGGGCACCACTGTCATCGTCGGCGGCAACATCACTTTAGCCAACTTCGAACAACTCTCGAATACAGCCTTGCCATACTCGCCCACGCTCTCTGTGCCCTCGATGCTGGCGAGCTCCTTGCACTCGTAGAAGGCACGATAATCCATGCGACTGAGCTCCTGAGGCAGCACGACGTCGGTCAGCTTCAGGCTGCTGAACATCATCTCGCCCACCACGTCGGCCTCGGCCTCATATTCCTGAGTGGTGCGCATGTTGGTGTAGTAGACGCCGCCGCTGACAATCTTGGCGCCCTTCATGTCGAGTTTCTGCAGCTGTCCCTCGGTAGTCTCGCCCTCTTCGTCCTTTCCAGCCATGTCACGGATAAAGGCGATGTCTGCGCCGTTCAGTTCTCCTGTCACTGTCAGGTCGGTGATGGCGTATTTCTCACTGGCGCCGATGAGCGACGACAGCTGTCCGGCGGTCGCCACGTTGACGCTCTTCTGCTGTGCAAGGCCTGCCATACTGGTCAGTGCCATTGCCACGATGAGTAAAGACTTTTTCATCTTCGTTTAATTTTTAATGAACGGTTTTTAGTTTATTGCAAAGTTATTGCTTGATGAATTTTTTTCCATCAATCACATATATTCCCTTTTTCAGCTCGCCATCCATGCTACGTCCCTGAAGGTCGAAGACCGAATGGCGGATGGCTGATGGTGTACGACCGATGGTTTCGATGCCGTTGACGGTAGAGCCGTCGGCGCTGACATACTGCGAGAAGATGCACTCGGCAGTGCTGTTGGCGCGTTTCTCGGTCCAGCTGGCGATGTAGTGGTTGCCGCCGATGAGTGGCGACACGCCAAAATTGTTCTTCACACCAGCCGAGGTGGTGAAGTTTTGCGGTTCGGCCACTATGTTGCCCTCGGTGTCAATCAGCGTGATATAGCTGCCCACGGGCGAGCCATAGGCCGTGCCCGTCTGCTTCTGGTGGAAGATGGCCAGACGTCCGTCGGCCGACGGACGCACAAAGGGATGGCCCGTCTGCTGGCCGGTGGCTGTCTCCTCGATGCAGATGCCGTCGTCGCCCCACTGGCGTTGTCCGCCGAGGGTGAATTTCTGGGCATAAAGACCGTAACCGTTCTGCCCGTAAGCAGCCATGTTGGCAAAAGCAGTGTAGATCATCTGGTCGGCAGGATTATAATAGACGGCAGGCATAGTGCTCTGATAGTCGGGGCCGGCCACCTTCGTACCCAGGTTGGCCGTGGGGAAACCATACTGTCCGTCTTTGGTGAGATAGACCAGACGACCTTCCCATCCGCCGTCCATCACGCAGAAGAAGACGCCGCCGTCAGGACCAGGCTCCACGCTGACGGAGGGATAAATCTTGATGCCGTCGGAGTAGCCACCCGAATAGACGGGCACCGACTCCTCCCAGACGTCGTGCCCCTCAGCATCGAAGACGCGGGCGTTATACTGCACGTCGGCGTCGGCATAGAGCACCATCACCTCGTTCTGCGTGTTGTTCACCACAAAGGGGCGATTGGTGGCCATGTCGGGCTCAACAACGAGAGGCTCGTCCCACAGCGTCTTGCCGTCCTTGTCGAGGCGCTCCAGGTGGGTCACCAGATGGGTACCGTCGGCGCTGGTGGCCGAATAGACGAAAGCCGTGCCGCCATCGTCGGTAGCACACATGCTGAGTCCCATGCAGTGGGCGTCGCCGCGGCCCTCGTTGAGAATGACGGGTTCGCTCCACAGCATCTCGCCCTTAGGCGAATACTTATAGATGGCGAAAGAGAAGTCGTATTTGTCGGCAGCCGACTGGCGCAGGTCGTAGGCTGAGAGGATGAGGTTGCCGTCGTTGTCGAGAATCACATAGTCGTTGAACTTTGTCCAAGTGATGTTGCGCTCATTGCACACCACCACACCCGAGGCACCCAGCTGGCGCTGGCCCTGCGCGTCGTATATCTGCAGGCGCGATTGCATGCAGTCCACCCCGTCCTTCTGGTTCGGCACGAGGTAGTGATAGAAGGTCACGCCGTCCTGATTAGTCAGATAGCAGGGGTCGTAGAACCCCAGGTTGCTGGGCGAGATACGATTGTTCACTGCGGGGTCATCCGACCACTGCGCCTGGGCGGTGAAAGCCGCCGGAAGCAGCAAAGCGAAAGTGAGTAGAAAGTGCTTCATCATGATTGCTATTTATTTAGTTACTTTATGAGTTTTCTTGCGGTTCCATCGCTGTTGCGCTCTATGAGCAGCCCACTGCTGCGATGGGCCTGGCGACCGTCGGGGGCGAACAGACGCGGCGCTGCGGGGGCCCCAAAGAGCAGGTTGCCGATGGCGCTGGCTTGTGGTGTGGTGAAGAATGTGCGCATGCCGAAGCCATTGATATACTGCTTGTCGATGAGCATGCCGGCATCATCGCGCAGCTCTACATAGCCCGTCGTTCCGGCATAGGCGCCGTCGCCCCACGCGTCGGTCACCTCTAAGCAGTAGTTCTGCCCGGGTTCCAGACTGACAGTCTGGTCAATCAGACTGGCCCCATCGGCCTCAGGTAGGTCGGCCTGCCACACCGCGTTGCCCATGGCATCGCGGATGCTGACGGTGTTCTGCCAGCTACGGTCGTCGGTCTGCACCACGACACGCACGGTAGCCGTGGCGGCATAAGGCTTCACGAACTGCCCGCTGAGCGTCTGCCGCTCCACGGGTTTGCCGTTAGCCTCGACGAGTGTGAGGCTATACTTGGTGGTGCCGCGCACGCTGTATTCATAAGTGAAGGGGATGGTGGCCAAGGCCAGGCCAAAGCGGTCGATGTGGCAGGCTACGTCCACACTCTCCGTCTTCTTGCCGACAGTGACCTCGAAAGTGCAGTTTTCCACGGTTTCATCGCAAAGATTCTGCAGCTGAGCCTCAAAGAACTGGAAGCCGTAGTGGTTGTAGAGAGGGATGCGGGGCTCCTTCAGCGCCACGCCGAAGGGCAGCTGGCAGTTTACGTACTCAGGCTTGCCGCCCGTCACCTGCTGTATGTCTGAGCGGCCATTTCCCACGAAGGCCACCAGCTGGATGTCCTCGGGCTTCACGTCGACGTCGCCGATGACGGCGGGCAGTTCGTAGGTGTAGTCGCGGCTGAAGTAGTCGCCCTTGGCGAGCTCGCCCAGAGCGTCGCCCCAAAGGTCGCTGATGTATTTGCGCAGCATGTGCATGTGGCAGTAGTCGCCGCTCTCAGGGCCGTTCTGATAGCCCCACACGTTGTCTTGCAAGAGCAGCACGCTGAGCCGCAGAGGGTCGGCAGGCGTGGCGGTGCAATAGCCTTCAATGTGGATGGTGAGCAGGCGCGTGTCGCCGTCCACCTGGCTCTTCATCAGCAGATTGACGGGGGCATCCTCCTGCAGCACTGACCAGGCGGCCAGCTGCCAGAGACCTCGCCCCATGAGCATGGTCTCGCCGCCGAAGTTGCGGCGGTTGACGTCGCCGCAGGGATAGCCCTGCGACTCGCAGTTCACATAGGCCCCGATGTTGTCGCCGTCCTTTGTGGTATAGGCACCTGCGAGGCTGCCGGTATGCACGTTGACGGCAAAGACGCGGCCGGGCCACACCTCGGTCATGCGCTGACTGATGGCATGCCCGTCGGTGCAGTAGTAGCACCCCGTGCCGGTGAAAGCTTCCATCAGCACGTTTTTCTTCTCCTGGGCAGTGCTCACTTCATACGCCTGGACCACGCCCGCCGCAAGACAGGCGAGACCAGTCAGGATAACAGACATTTTATTCATAGGCTTTGATTCTTTTGTTTAGATTGCAAATATACGAAACTTTATCCACAAACCTGCAACAAACTCCTTGTAGATGTTTTACATTTTATAAAAAATAAAACAAAAAGAGCAATTTTCGGCGGTTTTATCGCTATCTTTTTGTAATTTTGCATTTCCAAACGCAGAATGCTTATGCAGGATTATTTACGCAGACTTTGCATTGTTGTGCTGCTGATTCTCACCGCGACGGCAACATGGGGCGGCACGAAAGCCCGTCAGCTCACCGACCAGGCCAGTGCCCTCTACAAGGCCGACCGTCTGTCGGACGCGCTCGACATGTATATCAGTGCACTGAAGACAGCCGTGGAAGAAGACGACAAGCAGTCGCAGATGATATGCTACTGCGACATTGGCATCATCTACGACGCCTTTGGCGACTACCTCACGTCGACCGACTCTTTCCTAAGGGCTTACGAGGTGGCCGCCGGGATGGGCGACGCCAGCGCCCAAGCCAACCTGCTGCCAAACATCGTGGTGGGCTTCTGCCGGCTGGGCGACATGGAGAATGCCCACCGCTACTATGAAATGGAGAAACGCAACGTGAGCCGCGAGAAGTATGACTACTGGCAATACTACGTCTACTACAACGAGGCACGCATCTGCACAGCAGAAAAGAACTACGAGCAGGCCATCGCCGCCCACCGTCGGGCCGAGGACTACGCCCGCCGCCGAGGCATGGACGACCACTACCTGCTCTACCAGCAGAGCGAGATAGGCAATATCTACGTCAAGACGGGCCACTACGACGAGGCCATCGCCCTGGGACACCGCTGCGAAGACGAAGCCCGACGGCTGGGCAGCGGCGAACTGCTGGTGAACGCCTACAAGATGCTGACCGACGCCTATGCCATGACGGGCTGCCAGAGCCAAGCCGACCGCTACCGCGAGCTCTACGTGGCACTGAACGACTCGGTATACAACCAGCGCAAGTTCAACGACGCACGCTTCCACCATGCCCAGCTGGAAGACCGCCTGAAGACGGCCCACATCGAAGAGCTCGACCACCGGCTGTCGCGGGGTGCCTGGCTCACCATCAGCGTGTCGGTGCTGCTGGCCGTGCTGGGAGTCTTCAGCATCGTCATCGCCCGCAAAAACCGCCACCTGCGCCAGGCGCAGATGCTGCTCATCGAGAAAAACAGACAGCTGGCCGAGCAGAGCCAGCGACAGCGCGAAATGCTCGGCAGCTACCTGAACGGCACCGACGCTCAGACAGAAGACATGGAACAACCGGCCGACGCCACACGTCAGGCGACCATGACGCCCGACGCAGCGGCACTGCTGCTGAAGCGCATCCTGAGCGTAATGAGCGACCCGAACATCATATCGAACCCCGACTTCAACCAGCAGACGCTGGCCACGATGGTCAAGTCGAACACGTCGTATGTCTCGTGGGTCATCAACGAGACCTACGGCAAAAACTTCAAGACGCTGCTCAACGAGTATCGCATCAACGAGGCCTGCCGCCGACTGACCGACACCGACCACTTCGGCCACTTCACCATTCAGGCCATCTACGAGAGCGTAGGCTACAACAACGCCAACAGCTTCATCAGGGCCTTCAAGCGTGTCTGCGGCATGACGCCCTCGGTCTATCAGCAGCTGGCCCGCCAGAACGAGTGAACAGAGCGGCGCGGCAAGGCCCCGAAAACCACACGCTGAGGGAGGAACACGGCCGCGGCCAGTCAGAATTTTGGCCATTATTCAGTTCATTCCGGCCAAAATTGCCCAAATTCCGGCCAAAATTATAGCCGACCGCCAATCCTTAAAATTACTAAAAACACTTAACAGCCGTCAGTTTTAGGAGCCGTCCCACGAAAATAGTGGGATTTTTTTCGTACTTTTGCACCCTCAAACTTATGCAATATACCTATAATATATAAAAAACAATCACAAAATGAAGAAAACTTTTGTTACCTTAGCTGCCCTGACAATGGCACTCACTGCCACTGCCGACGAGGGCATGTGGACACTCTACAACCTGCCCCAGGCTGTCTACGAGCAGATGAAGGGCTACGGCTACGAGCTGCCCTACGACAAACTCTATCAGGCCGACGACGCCATCATGAAGAGCGTGGTGAACTTCTCGGGCTACTGCTCGGGCGTGGTCGTCAGCCCCGACGGACTCGTGTTCACCAACCACCACTGCGGCTTCGAGGCCATCCGCTCGCACTCCACCGTGGAGCACGACTACATGCTCAACGGCTTCTACGCCAAGTCGTATGAGGAGGAGCTGCCCAACAAGAACATGTTCGTATCGTTCATGGTGGAGCAGCGCGACGTCACCGACGAGCTGCGCGCCATGGGCATCGAGGAGATGACGCCCGAGCGCCGCCACGTGTTCCTCGACTCGATAGAGAACGCCATGTCGGCCGACGTGAAGGCTAAAGACAAGACGCTGCGCCTGGAGCTGAAGTCGTTCTACGAGCGCAACCGCTACTATGCCACCACCTACCGCGACTTCACCGACCTGCGCCTGGTGTTCACCATCCCCAAGTCGATGGGTAAGTTCGGCGGCGAGACCGACAACTGGATGTGGCCCCGCCAGACCTGCGACTTCAGCGTCTTCCGCATCTATGCCGACCCCGACACCAACGGACCGGCTGAATACTCGGAGCGCAACGTGCCCTATCATCCCGAGCACTGGGCCCAGCTGGCCCTCGACGGCTACAAGGAGGGCGACTTCTCCATGACCATGGGCTACCCCGGCAGCACCAACCGCTACCTCTCGAGCTACGGCATCGAAGAGCGCTACGTGCAGAACGACGTGCGCCAGCAGGTGCGCGGCGTGAAGCAGGAGGTGATGAAGCGCCACATGGACGCATCAGAGGCCGTGCGCATCAAGTACGACTCGAAGTATGCCCAGTCGAGCAACTACTGGAAGAACTCCATCGGCATGAACAAGTGCATCGACAGCATCGGACTCATCAAGGACAAGGCCGCCTTCGAGGCGCAGCTGCAGAAATGGCAGAAGCAGACGGGCTACCTCAGCGGCAAGCTCGACTTCCAGAAGATGGAACAGCTCTATCGCCAGCGCATCGACGTCATGCGGGCCTATATGCTCTGGACTGAGACCTTCCGCCGCACCGACGAGCTCTCTACGCGCGCCCTGCGTGCCCACAACGGCGCCACACCCGTGGGTCACGGTAAGCGACAGCACATCAGCTTCAAGGACAACGGCGACACCTGGGACGCCGCCACCGACTGCGAGACGCTGGGCACGCTGCTGCGCAACTACCGCGCCAAGCTGCAGGACCAGAAGTACCTGCCCGCCTTCTTCACCGAGGTCATCGACAAGAAGTTCGGCGGCGACTGCCAGGCCTATGCCGACTACCTCTACAGCAAGTCGCTGCTGATGAAGAAAGACGCACGCCTCTACCCGCTGAAGAAATCGTTTATGAAAGACCCGGGCGTGAGGTTCGGCTACGACCTCACCGAGGTGATGATGCAGCTGCGCCAGGAGATGGAGAAGATGAGCGACGACATTGACCAGCAGGAGCACTACCTCTGCGACGCCAAGCTGCGCATGGAGCAGGACCAGCCCCACTACAGCGACGCTAACTTCACGCTGCGCATGAGCTACGGACAGGTGAAGGAATACAACCTGGGCGGACGCCCCTCAGGATGGCAGACCAAGGCTCCCAGCATCGTGGAGAAGATGCGCCAGGCTGACCGCACACCCGACTACAAGGTGGAGCCTGAGATGATTCCCCTGATGCAGAGCGCAGGCGACATGCCCCTCTGCTTCCTCACCACCAACGACATCACTGGCGGCAACTCCGGCTCGCCCATGTTCGACGGCCGCAACCGCCTCATCGGCCTGGCCTTCGACGGCAACTGGGACTCGCTCTCCAGCGACATCTTCTTCGACTCGAAGCTGGCCCGCTGCATCGGTGTCGATATACGCTACGTACTCTTCATGATGGACAAGTGGGGCCACGCCGACCGCCTGCTCAAGGAGATGGGCGCAAAGTAAGGCAAAAGTAACCGTTCTGCCGCCAAGGCACAAGACAGAGAGAGAGAAGAGGGCCTGCCCACCAGTAGTGTGTGGTGCAGGCCCTCTTCTCTCTCTCTCAATTTCTTCCAAAACCGCAAAAGAAAGAGTGAATAGTCATGGCCGCCGTCAAAGAAGGGCCAACGATGACTATTCACCCTGAAGCTCTATTCACTCGTCAGTTTTTCCTGACCTTGACGGCCTTGTCATTGCCAGCAAGGCGCACCACGTAGACACCACGCTGCAACTGCTGCCAGACGCCGCGGCCCTGAGCCAACAGTTTGCCGTCGACGGTGTAGACAGTCAGGTCGGCGGTGGCCAGGTCGACGGTGGTCATGACATGGTCTATGCCAAGAGTGACGAGCTGGCTGAGCGCCGACTCACCGGCGGTGTAGACGGCAGTCACCTGGCAGGCACGCTCATCGTCCGTGAAGGCGAGCGAGCAAGTTGTGGCCTCAGCCCCGACCGTGGCCTTCAGCTCGCCATCCACATAGACATTGTAGCCTGTGAGCACCAGCGGCAGCGGTTCGTAGGTGACGTCGTCGACGATGAGAGCCATCTTGTCGGTAGAGACGTTCTTGATGGCAAAGTGTCTGGCACCGGCCGGCAGCTCTACCTCGAAGTGCGTCCAGGCATTGGGCACGCCGTCGACGGTCTTCAACGTCTGATAGGCACTGCATTCCGTAGCGTCGCCAGTGGTGTAGGCCACCTCCATCGTCTCCAGATAAGATTCAGCCACGGAGCGGGCGTAGAAGCTGACCGTCTGCCGGGCGCCGCTCAACTCGGGCGATATGAGCCAGTCAGCAGTGCGGCCGAGCGTCGTCTGGCGCGGAATGGCGTCGAAGCTGGCAGCCACCTGCTCACCAGAGCGGGCATTCATGGCACTGTAGCGTGTGCCTGATGTCTCGCTGTTGTTGAAGACCATAAAGGCCGTCTGCATTGTCTGGTGCGGATACTTGCAGTTGGCCATGTCGTAGGTGCGGCCGTTGTCCTGGTCGACCACCTGCCACTGGCCGAAGCCTTCGGTGAGCCACGAGGAGTAGTCCTCGAAGTCCTCAGTCACCTGCCGGCCGTCGGTGTCGGGCCTCAGCCAGGCGAGCGCCACCTCATTCTGGCCCACGGTGCCCGTCAGGGAGCGCACGCCTGGTAGCGCCGACTCCAGGATGGTGGTCCTGATTGCAGCGGTGGTATTGTCGGCAGTGTTGCTGTCGGAGGCAAAGTCGACGATGGCCTGGAAACCTACCGCCTTGCCGGCAGTGACAGTCGGAGAATAGGCAAAGCTGTAGACGGTGCTGTCGAGCGGACTGACGCTGACGCCCTGCTGCTCGCCGCAGAGCTGTCCGTCGGCCAGCAGCCTCACGCTATAGTCATCGGTGGCCTTCGAACCGAGGTTCCTGACAGTGACCTTCACGTCCTTGGGCATGCCCATACGGATGGTCTGCGGCGCGTAGAGCGAGGCAGCCAGGTCTTCGCCGCCGGCATCCTCGATGTTGATAGCGTCCATAGTCCACTGGTAGGCACCGCCGATGATGGTCACCTTGACGATGACGCGCACCCACTCCTGGTCCTTATAGGGTGTGAGGTCAATGACGGCTTTGCGCCAGTCGTTGGAACCGGTGAGCTGGCGGTAGTCGATGGTCAGCACGTCGTGAATGGCAAAGTCAGCCGTCTGCACCTGACAGGTGGCCACGACGCCATGCCCCACGTAGGGTTTATAGGCAAACGACCAGCGCGGGCTGTCGGTGCCCTTCATGGAGAGTTTGCCGGAGCCTACCTCGGCAGAAACCGAGGGCAGGTAGCTGCTGCCCGAGAAGTAGAGCGCGCCGTTGTCGCCGTCGTAAGACACCTGGCGGGTCAGGCTGAAGCCATAGTCGCTCTGGCCGGCCGAGAGCACCCACAGGTAGCTGGCACCGCCATTGGCAAACGACTCGTGGATGGGCAGCTCATAGGGGTCGCCGGTGACGACGACGTTGGAGATACCTATGCCGCTGGCATCGGCGCCCAACTCGGAGTAAGGCAGCACATAGTACTGGTTGGAGGCCTGCGGGCCGGCGAGTGTGACATTCTTGTCGGTGAACTCGGTGGCCTCGAGATAGTCATTCTCACCGGCACCGGGCAGTTCGTTGCCGTTCTTGTCGGCCACGACGTAGGTGATGTCGTCGGGATCCACATAGCCGCCGTTAACTCCCACCTCGCCCGGAGCATCCCAGGTGATGCGTATGCCTTCAGCAGTGAGCGTGGCCCTGATGTTCTGCGGCGACTTCGGGTAGTCTATGCCCACCCAACCGCTGACACGGCTGAGCTGTCCTGCGTTGTCGGCAGCCATGGGCACCACACGATAGGTGTTCACTCCGTTGACGCACTTGGTGTCCTGACAGGTAAGTTCCTCGCCGGGCGTGGGATTGTTGAAGGTGGCGAGCAGCTCGTCGGTAGCGCCCTCGCGGTAGACCAAAATCTGCGTCAGCGTAGAGACGGGGTTGCCAGCCAGATCCATAGTCGGGGCATTGAACTTGACGTCGGCCCTCAGTGCGCCCTTGGCGGCAGCCTCTACACGCAAGTTGGTGACGGCACTGGGCGAGGTGAGCAGCGAGCTCTCGTCGACCACGATGTTGTCTATTTCCAGCCGCGACGCGTTGCGCAGCGGTGTCGTGCAGTGGAAGCCGATGTAGTAGGAGCCGTCTTTGGTGGGGCGCAGCTGCACGCTGTACTTCACGGGGATGCCCTCCTGCGTCTGCTGCATCATGTGTCGCTCAATGACTATCTCGTAGTCCTGCCCCAGCGGGTTGTCGCCGAAGCCCACCTCAAAGTACTCCTCGCGGCCGCGGTCCCACAACCAGAACGAAGAGGCCTCAAACTCCAGCTGGTAGAGGCGGTCAGCCTGCAGCTTCAGCGGCGGGGTGATGAGCCAGTCGTCGGCGTCGTTGTCGCAGTAGAGGTCGTTGTTCTGGCACTGCGCCATCTGGTTTCCCCACTTCCACTCGCACCAGTCGTTGTCGACGTTGATGGTAGAGAACTGGCTGAACGACGCGCGGTTGGTGAAGTCCTCCCTCCAGGGTATGGGCATGGCGTCACCCACGTTGAAGGTCTGTGTGGTGGCCAGTGCACTTCCCTTGCCGGCGAAAAAGGCCTGCACGGTGTAGTAGTAGCTGTGAATGCCGGGCTCATCGGGCAGCTCGTCGTAGTAGCTGGTGCCCTCGTAGCCTGACTCGAGCACTTCGGCGCCGGGATAGCGTGTGATAGTGTAGGTCAGCTCGTCGGGGTTGATGTAGCCATTGTTGGCACCGCGCTGTGGTTTGGTCCACTTCAGGCGGGCGGTGAAGTTGTCGTTGTCGACGCTGATAGTGAGATCCTGCGGAGCCACAGGGGTGTCGTTGCCCACGTAGGCTGACGTCTTGACCTGTTCGCCACGGCCCGCAGCATTGCTCAGGGTGACGGCGAAGAGGTGGGTGCCCTCGGCCAGGGTCATCGTGCGGCTCACCCTGGTGCCGGGGGCGGCGGTGCCTGTCAGGGCTGTCGACGCCTCACCGTCGACGATGACCTCATAGCTGACGTCGCCCGTCAGCGCCGCGCCGCCATAGGTAGTGACGGGAATGGTGAAGGCCACCTGACCCGTCAGGCTGCCTCCGGTGAACTCAACGCTGAGGCCCTCGGCCGTCGAGGGTGCATTGTCGTCGGCCATGCCGAAGGGAATCCACAGGGCGGTAATCTCCTCGTTGTTAGCAAAGTCGCCAATCTTAGCGGCCTGGCCCGTCAGGGTGTTCACCTCGTAGAGTGCCGACTTGGTCCCGTCGTCGACCACGGCAGCCCAATAGAGTTTGTCGGTGCGCAGGTCGAAGGTCATGCCCTGCCGGTATTCACTTGGTGTGACGCCCGTATTGCCCACCAGGGTGCTCTGCCCCGTGGTCTTGTCGAAGCGGTAGAGGGCGCCATTGACGCCGATACCGTAGAGCTCGCCCTTGCTGTTGGCCGCAATGGTGAGCATGTCGATAGGGGTACGGCGAATACCGGTTTTCAGGGGTGTCTCGTCAGTGAAGACTATGGTGCCGAGCTCATAGCCGCCGTCAGCGGTGAAGAAGAAGCCATAGACCTGTTTCGTCACGGGGTCGTAGGTCAGGTCGCAGGCCATCTTGGTCATCTGCTCTTCTGTGCTGCCCTGCAGCGTGTAGTTGAGCTCCCGTGTCCACGTGTCGGTGTTCCAGCGGTAGACGGTGTTAAACACGTTGTCGCCCTGACCTTGCAGTGAGTGCATGTAGTACAGGTGGCGGTCGTACCACACACCGCCCGAGTTGGACATCAGCCAGCGGTCAACATGCTCGGCTGTGGTGAGGATGACCGACCCTGTGGGCATGAACGAATAGACGCCGTACTGCGGATTGCTGGTAGACCACCCACTGGAGTTGATGACAATACCGTAGATGGTGGGTTGCGCAAGGGCAGAAACGGCAAATGCACTGGTCGCCAGCAGCGACAGCAGCATTCTGAGAAATCTCTTTTTCTTGCTCATAAAGTTTTTGTTGATTACTATAATAAATTAAAATACGGTGAATAGATTTGCGTTTGGGGTGCAAATATAAATAAAAACTATCAAAAAAGAAAAAAAATGAAGTATTTTTTTTAAATATTTGCAGAATTAAAAGAAAATGTTTATTTTTGCAGCCTAAACAAATCTTGCTAAGCCCCCCAAAATAATGAAAAGAATTCTACTTGCTATCTTATTTGCCGTCAACACGACCCTCACATGGGCAGCCGACGGCATCGTGCTGGGTTACTGCAACGGACAGGTGACCCGAAACGGCAACATCAGCATCGACGGCCAGGCGAGCGTCGAGGCTGCCATCGTGCTCACTGCCGACATGCTGGCACCCTACGACGGGGCACAGCTGTCGACCGTCAGGGTGGGACTGGCCGCCCGCACAAACATCGACAACCTGCGTGTGTGGGTCAGACGGACACTCACGGGCGACAACCTGGCCCAGGGCTACGTCGACGGCGAGGACCTGAAGCGAGGGTGGAACGAGGTGGCACTTGACGAGCCCTGCACCATCGGCGGCAGCGAGCCGCTCTTCGTGGGCTTCACCTACGAGCAGCGGGCGACGTCGAACGCCCTCTCGGTGGTTGACGGCACACAGCCGGGAGCCTTCTGGCTGCGCAGCGGCAGCGACGCCGAGTGGCAGGACTGCAGCGACAAGGGTCTGCTCAGCCTGGAGGCCGTCGTCACCGGCGGCGAGATGGTGGCCTACGACCTGCAGCTGCTCTCGGCCGAGGCACGCTACAACGCACAGGGACAGATTGACGTCACGGCGCAGGTGCACAACAACGCTTCGAAGACCGTGGCGGGCTTCACGCTCACCAGTCGCATCAGCGACACTGGCGAGACCTTCGCCCAGCACTACGGCGAACTGAAGAACGGCGCCAACCAAGTGGTGAGCTTCACGCTGTCGCCCCAGACGCCCGAGGTGGGCAAGCAGCACACGCTGACACTCAGCATCAGCGAGCTTGACGATGCCACCGACGAACGCCCTGAGAACAACACGATGAAGGCCGTCTTCAGCTATCCGCGGCGGGTGCTCATAGAGGAATTCACCGGCGAAGAATGTAACAACTGCCCACGTGCCGCCATGTACTTGCACGAGGTACTGGCCACGGGCGACTATGCCGAGCGCACGGCCATGATGGCCCACCACTCGGGTTACCATCCCGACTGGCTCACCTTCGACCCTTCAGACACCGAGTATGAGTGGCTATTCAACCACGATATAGCCGTCTACGCGCCCGCACTGATGCTCGACCGCGTCGCACAGGAAGCCGAATATGGCGGGCAGACCTATATGACGCCCTGTTTCGACCCCTCGTCGAAGGACTTCATTGAGAACGCTGTGGCCTACATGCTGACGCAGCCCTCCAAGGCCTACATCGATTTGGCGGCCACGGTGGCCGACGGGCAGCTCAGCGTGAACGTCAGCGGCGGACGCAGCCAGGTGTTCGGCTCTACACCCACTCGCCTGACCGTATGCGTGGTGGAGGACCACATCGAGCAGCGCCAGCAGGCGAGCATGAACACCTATCCCGAGTTTGAGCACATGGGAGCCCTGCGCGCCATTAACACCACGTGGGGCGACCTCGTGGAGTGGGACGCAAACGACCATTTCGCGGCGTCGTACACCTTCGCCCTCGACCCGGAGTGGAAGCAGAAGGACCTGCGCGTCATCGCCTTCGTGAGCGACTACGATGCAACCGACCCCACAAAGTGCGCCGTGGAGAATACTGCCCAGATAGCCCTCGGCAACCTCAGCGCAGGAATCGGCACCGTTGTGAATGCGCCGACGGACAGCCGCGACACCCTTTACGACCTGCAGGGCCGCCCTGCAGTGCGGTCGGCACAGAGAAAAGGCATCTATGTCAATGGCGCTGCACACAAAAAGATAATTCTCTAACTATCCATCTTACTTAAGCATTCATTATTTACTAAAAAACATGACCTTTATGAAGAAAATTACCCTTTTGGCTGCCACCGCCCTGATAAGCCTGGCAGCAAATGCACAGACCGTCGTGGGCCTGGAGCGTCCACTGAACGAGGACGGCACCTTCGCTGCCTACACATCGACCGACGACTACCTGAAGTCGGCCGACGGCCTGACCGTGAAATTCTACGAGAGCGAGGCCATCGCCGAAACACGCACCACTGCCAATCAGTATGGTCTCATCTACCATGGCAACTCCATGAAGAGCGACTTCGCCTGGAACCTGCAGTGCAACTCTACCGGCTATATGGGCGCACTCGACCATGGTGCCGATGCCAAGTTCCCCGAGGGCTACACCTTCGGCTTCGACGTCACCGTGCCTGACGGCAAGCTGTTCGCCGTGAGCGGCGTGACGCTCGACCTACTCTTCAATGCCAACCCCACATGGCGCATCCGCATTGCCGACGCTGACGGCAAGGAGCTCTACAACTCGGGCTGCATGGACAAGTATGGCGCCCTGCGCGGCTACCTCAGTTGCGGCGGCTATGCCCACGTCACTGACAGCAAGCTGTCTATGGAGTACGCTGCCGACCCCAACATGGGGCTCAATGCCGACAATGCCACCGCGAAGGCAGAGGAGGCCCTCGAAGCCGGCTTTCAGCTGCTGCCCAAGGAGCTGACCCTTGCTGCCGGCACCTACACCGTCATGCTCGACTTCGACTTTGCCAACAGCACTAAGAAGCAGCTGAGCTTTGCCAGCTTCACCATTGAGGGACAGATAGAGAGTGGCGAAGGCCCCATCGCCATCCCCACAACGTGGAACTTCTCTGAATGGGAGAAGGGCTCCTTCACCGAGACCTTCACTAAGAACGGACTCACCGTGGCTTGTGCGACGGGAATGAATGTCGACATCGACGGCAACAACAAGACAGTAGACGGCGTGAAGTACACCCAGCGCCTGAAGCTCGGCGACACGGGTGACGAGAGCAGCCGCCACCTCAGCTTCGTCACGCCAGGCAAGTGCACCATCGAGTTGGTTCTCTGTTCGGCCAACAGCGACGAGGAGCGCACACTCAACATTGCCGTCGACGCATTTTCAAACGTCGTCAGCACCATGACGGCTCCTGCCAATGCTCCCGTGAAGTCAGCATGGAGCTACGACGGCGACCAGACCACTGTCTACCTCTACAGTGCCAAGTCGGGTATCAACATCTACGCTATCTACATCAAGGAGTACGACGAGACTGTAGGCATCAGTTCCGTCGGGCAGGTCAAGCGTGTTGACACTGCGGTCTACAACCTTGCCGGACAGCGTGTCGCCGCTCCGATGAGCAAGCAGATTTATATTCAGGACGGCAAAAAATTCGTGGTCAGATAAGGTTGGGAAGAGCCTGCCGTCTGCATGGACGGTGAGCCTTCGCCTTTGAAGAAAGCTGGGGCACAAACCAAGCATCATACTCATGGTGATTTGGTTTGTGCCCCTCATTTTTTGTGAGCAGACCGGTACGGAGCAAGACCAGCCCCACTACAGCGACGCTACCCCCACGCTGCGCATGAGCTACGGACAGGCGAAGGGAAGTATTACAAAAAAAGTACAGTGTTTTGTGCTCGTTTCTTCAGGAAAACATGTAACTTTGCAGCGCGAAACGACAATCATCATCATGAGAATAGGACAAATTGACCTGGGCGAAAGACCCGTATTCCTGGCACCGATGGAAGACGTCACCGACATCGGCTTCCGACTGCTGTGCAAGCGCTTCGGCGCATCGATGGTCTACACGGAGTTCGTGTCGGCCGAGGCGCTGGTGCGCGACGTGAAGACGACGGTAAGGAAGTTGCAGATAAGCGACGTGGAACGCCCCGTGGGCATACAGATATACGGGCGCGACCTGGACGCCATGGTCGAGGCGGCCCGCATCGTGGAGCAGGCCGGCCCCGACGTGATTGACCTCAACTTCGGCTGTCCGGTGAAGAAGGTGGCTGGCAAGGGCGCAGGGGCAGGTATGCTGCAGAATATCCCGAAGATGCTGGAGATAACACGTGAGGTGGTGAAGGCGGTGAGGCTGCCGGTGACGGTGAAGACGCGCCTGGGCTGGAACAGCGAGCAGCTGGTCATCACTACGCTGGCCGAGCAGTTGCAGGACTGCGGCATCAAGGCGCTGACCATCCACGGCCGCACCCGTTCGCAGATGTACACCGGCGAGGCCGACTGGACACTGATCGGCGAGGTGAAGCGCAACCCGCGCATCACCATCCCCATCATCGGCAACGGCGACATCACGTCGGCCGAGGATGCGCAGCGGGCGTTCGACGAATATGGGGTGGACGGCATCATGGTGGGGCGTGCCACGTTCGGACGCCCCTGGATATTCAAGGAGATACGCGACTATCTGGACCACGGCATCAGCGACCCGGCACTCGACTTCAACGCGAAGCTCAACACGCTGGAGGAGCTGCTGCGCATCAACGTGGAGCGCATTGACGAGCAGCGAGGCATCATCCACACGCGCCGTCATTTGGCGGCCACGCCCATCTACAAAGGCATTCCCAACTTCCGCCAGACGCGCATCGCCATGCTCCGCGCCGAACACATGGATGAACTGCTCAGCATTCTGGAGGAAACGAGGAGAATGCTGAATAAGGATTGATGAGTGTTGAATGATGAATGGTTCATCTTTCAAAGCTGCCCAGCCTCTACCATGAGCACCACACGCTCGGTGAGACGGTCGACGCCGTCAGCATCGTAGCCTTTCTTCAGCGAGGCACCGAACATCCAGGCAAAGGCCTGCCACATGCCCGACCGCACAGGGCCGATGAAAGCCTGCATGGCCTCGTAGGCCGTGGAGTTGCACTCGCGGTCGACGAGTTTGATGAGCAGCTTGCCCTGCGAGAACGTGAGTTTCTTCATCTTCGGCTTGTATTCGGCCACGATGGCCGCCTCCACACGCTTCATGTGGTCATTCTTCTCCTTCTTCGTGGGCAACGTCTCCAAGTATTCAGCCGTCTCAATGAGCATCTGGCGCACCTCCTTAGCCAGAGGGAGCGTCTTCTTCACGTTCTTCACCAGGCGCAAATAGGCCTGCTGCTGACGTTTGTTCTTGAATGTGGGCTCGGGATAGACGTAGACGTTTGACATCTCCATATACTGTATGGAGTCGCCGTCGACGAGCGTCTTGCCCACCTTCACCATTGGCACGAAGGTGGGGTCGCCCAACTCCTGGGCCGACACCTGCAGGGTGCCGGCCAGCGACAGTGCTGCTATGAGAAAGGCTGCTTGCTTCATGACCGCAAAATTACGCATTATTTCTGAATATGCCGCCGCCCAAGGGCAATAATTAGCATTATTTGTATGTTCTGTCACTCGCAGTGGGCAACACGTTGCGGGGCATGTAGACGAACATCGTCTTGCAGCGGAAATAATCTTCGTGCATAAACATCAGACCACGATAACGGTTGGTGCGCCCCCATGAGTTTTTCATGATGAAGTAGCGCTCGCCCCGCTCATCGTGGGCCAAGCCCACAATAGCCATGCAGTGGTCGTCGGTGGTAGAGCCATTGACAAGCGACAGGCGTGCCACGCCCTGCTTCCAGTTGAAGCCATGCTCCGATATGTCGCCCTCCCAGCATACGCCACGGTGCTGAGCCACGGCGCGCCTTGTGAGCGCCAGCAGCGAGTCGGCTGGCACGTTGAGCACCCTGTTGTGCTCCCAGTTGTCGGGCACGTCGGGCACCATGTCCTGCCAGTAGGGATGTTTGTCTGAGCATCCCAGCCCGATATATTCGCCCGGGGCACAGACGCTGCGCGCAAACTCATGCACGGTGTATTGCATGCCTAACATGAAGGCAAGCCGCGGCAGGGGCACCAGCGTGTCGCGCATCGACTCGTAGGGCACCAAGCCATAGCGCCCGATGGCATTGATGAGCGTGGCGGCAATGCCGCGCTTCGAGGCAGGTGCGTCGGCATTCTGCTCCAGGGCCTTCTCCACATAGGCCACGCTCAGGTGCACCGAGTCGCCGCGCATGATGTGCTCTGTCTCGATGGCCGAGAGCATGGCGTAGGCCCAGCAGGTCTGCGCGTTGCCCTGGTTCTTCACCGGCGTGTAGCTGTTGAGCACGTCAACCACAAAGTGCGGGTTGCCCGACGGCTTGCCGCAGGCGGCCATAACGAGGACAAAAATGAGGAAATACCATTTCATGGCTGCAAAGTTAAAAAATAATTATGAATCATGAATCATGAATTATGAATTTTTTCGTAACTTTGCACCCATGAAACTCACAGACTTTGAAATCATGGCCCCTGTGGGCTCGCGCGACTCTCTCGCGGCGGCTATACAGGCGGGGGCCGACTCCGTCTACTTTGGCATAGAGAAACTGAACATGCGGGCCGGTTCGGCCTCAGCCTTCACCATCGACGACCTGCGTGAGATAGCCCAGACGTGCAGCGAACATGGGATGAAGTCATACCTGACTGTCAACACCATCATCTACGGCGAAGACATTCCGCTGATGCACGAGATTATCGACGCGGCGGCCGAGGCCGGCATCTCGGCCGTGATAGCCTGCGACGTGGCCGTGATGCAGTACTGCCGCCAGCGCGGCGTAGAGGTGCATCTCTCCACGCAACTCAACATATCCAACGTGGAGGCGCTGCGCTTCTATGCGCAGTTTGCCGATGTGGTGGTGCTGGCCCGCGAGCTCCGCATAGAGCAGGTGGAAGAGATATACCGCCACATCGTAGACGAGCACATCTGCGGCCCCAGCGGCGAGCCCGTGCGCATCGAGATGTTCTGCCACGGCGCCCTCTGCATGGCCATCTCGGGCAAGTGCTACATGAGCCTCCATGCCGCCAACCGCAGCGCCAACCGGGGTGAGTGTATACAGATATGCCGACGCTCCTACCTGCTGACCGACGCCGAGACGGGCAACGAGATTGAGGTGGACAACAAATACCTGATGAGCCCCAAGGACCTGAAGACGGTGCGCTTCATCGACCGCCTGATGCGGGCCGGTGTCAGGGTGCTGAAAATTGAGGGCCGCGCCCGCGGACCGGAGTATGTATATACCGTGGTCAGCTGCTACAAAGAGGCCATCCAGGCCGTCATCGACGGCACCTTCACCGAGGAGCGCAAAGACGCCTGGGACGAGCGCCTGGCACGCGTGTTCAACCGCGGCTTCTGGGACGGCTACTACCAGGGCCAGCTCATGGGCGAATGGAACAAGCACTACGGCTCGTGTGCCACCGAGCGCAAGGTCTACATAGGCCGCGGCGTGAAGTATTTCTCGCGCCTCGGCGTGGCCGAGTTCAGCGTAGAGGCCACCACCTTCAAGCTGGGCGACAAACTGCTGGTCACCGGTCCCACCACGGGTGCCATGTATTTGGAGGCCACCGAGATACACGACAACGACGGCCATCCCGTCAGCGAGGCGCCGCAGGGACAGCGCGTGGCCATACCCGTCAGCGGGAAGGTGCGCCCCAGCGACAAGCTCTTCAAGCTGGTGCCGCAAGGCGAGGAATAAGCTGCCGAGCCCGGCAGCAACCATGGTGACTGCTGTCACTATAGCATATACATATAACAAAGGAGAAAAAACATGACTATCAACGAACGACAAGACGACATCATCGCCGAGTTTCAGGACTTCGACGACTGGATGGACAAGTATCAGCTGCTCATCGACCTGGGCAGCGAGCAAGCACCACTCGACGCGAAATACAAGACCGAGCAGAACCTCATCGACGGCTGCCAGAGCCGCGTGTGGCTGCAGGCCGACCTGACGCCCGAGGGGCGCATCCACTTCCAGGCCGAGAGCGACGCACTCATCGTGAAGGGCATCGTCACGCTGCTCATCCGCGTGCTCAACGACCAGACGCCGCAAGACATTCTCGACGCCGACCTCTACTTCATCGACCGCATCGGCCTGCGCGAGCATCTCTCCCCCACCCGCTCCAACGGCCTGCTGGCCATGGTGAAGCAGATGCGCATGTATGCCCTGGCCTTCAGCACAAAGCAAGGCTGAAAAAACAGAAAAGTACGGCAAAGTGTTGCCTGTTTCAGAAAAAACATGTACTTTTGTATTTTGGAAACATAAAACTATTTTGATGCGACATTTTGCTATCTTATTTATATTGGCCATCTTGCTGGCTGGATGCTCGCAGAAGCCGCCCCGCTATGTCATCGGCGTGAGCCAGTGCTCGCAAGACATCTGGCGCGACAAGCTGAACCGTGAGTTGCAGGTGGGCACCTACTTCCACGATGGGCTTGAACTGCGCTTCGCCTCGGCCGACGACAGCGACGAGCGCCAGATAGAACAGATTGACCAGTTTGTCAACGACGGCATCGACCTGCTCATCGTCGCCCCCAACCAGGTGGTCACGGTGACACCGGCCATCGACCGCGCTTTCGACCGCGGCATCCCTGTCATCGTGTTCGATCGCAAGACCAACACCGAGAAGTTCACTGCCTACGTCGGCGCCGACAACCACGAGATGGGGCGCATGATGGGCGAATTCATCGCTGCCCAGCTGCAAGGCAGCGGACGCGTGCTCGAGGTGATGGGCCTCAAGGGCTCGTCGCCGGCCATTGAGCGCCACGAGGGCTTCACCGAAGTCCTGAGCCGCTATCCCGGCATCGAGCTCGTCAGCTCGCTGCAAGGCGACTGGACCGAGGAGAGCGCCTTCGAGGCCGTCAGCCGCTACGATGGCAACCTGACCCACATCGACTACGTCTTCGGCCAGAACGACCGCATGGCCATGGGTGCCCGCCGCGCACTGATAGCAAAAGGCTTAGCCGAGTCTGCCCTGCCCCAGTTCTGCGGCATCGACGGACTGCCCGGCAAAGGCGGCGGCATCGAGCTCGTGCGCGACTCGCTGCTGATGGCTTCGTGCATCTATCCCACTCACGGCGACGAGGTGCTGCAGCTGGCCGTCGACATCCTTGAGGGACGCCAGTTCAAACGCGACAGCAAACTGGCCACGGCTCTCATCACCTCCGCCAATGCCAACGTCATTGAGATGCAGAACGCCGAAACTGAGCGCCAGTCGAACTATCTGGACCAGCTGCACGAACAGTCTGACGGCTATCTGGAGCAGCTCAACGCCCAGCGCACCATCACGCTGCTCGCCTTCGGTGTCATCCTGCTGCTGCTCATGGTCATCCTGCTGTTCTACCTCTTCCAGCAGGGCAAAATCAGCCTGCGCCGCCAGCGCGAGGTGAGCAACTTATGGAATCTGGAGGAAGACCGCTCGGCCGAAGCCTCGCCGGCAACAGCAGTCCAGAATGACGAAGCAGGCGAGGCTACCACCACCACCGACAGCTACACCGACGACATCCCTACGTCGCTCTTCATCACCCGCTTCAAGGAAGTTGTAGAGAAGCGGCTGAGCGAGAGCGAGCTCAGCGTAGAAGACCTGGCGGCCGACATGAGCCTCAGTCGCGTGCAGCTCTACCGCAAGGTGAAGTCAATCACTGGCTCGTCGCCCGTTGAGCTGCTGCGCGCAGCCCGACTGAACCGCGGCTACCAGCTGCTGCTTACCACCGACAAGTCGGTCAGCGAGGTGGCCTACACCGTCGGATTCACCGCCCCAAGCTACTTCACAAAGTGCTTCAAGGATGAATTCGGCAAAAATCCCACCGACATGAAACGCTAATAAAAATCGTTCGTCTTCGAGTAAAAATGTTGCATAGAAACAAATTTTAACTGGGATGAACGATTTTTTTAAAGCCTACGCTCCTATTACCATTACCTTTGCGGCAAATTCTTATTATTTTCATTACTAACCGCAAAGATTTATGAAACAAGCAAAAAGAATCTTTCTGAGCCTTATGCTCATGTTTGCAGCGACTATGATGTATGCGCAAACGGAGATTACAGGCACCGTGCTCGATGAATTCGGCGAAGGAGTCATCGGTGCCACGGTAAAGGAGAAGGGCACCTCGAACGGCGCGGTGACCGACTTCGAAGGAAATTTCCGTCTGAAGGTCGCAGCCGGCAAGACACTCGTCGTCAGCTACATCGGCTACCAGACCCAGGAGGTCAGCGCTGCCCAGGGCATGAAGGTGACGCTGGTGCCCGACGCCCAGACCCTCAACGAGGTGGTCGTCACGGGCTACCAGGTGCAGCGTAAGGCCGACCTGACGGGCGCCATCAGCGTCGTCAGCGTCGAGGAGCTGCAGAAGCAGAACGAGAACAACCCGATGAAGGCCCTGCAGGGCCGCGTGCCGGGCATGAACATCTCGGCCGACGGTGCACCCTCGGGCGCTGCCACCATCCGCATCCGCGGTAACGGCACGCTCAACGACAACGACCCGCTCTACATCATCGACGGTGTGCCCACGAAGGCCGGCATGCACGAGCTGAACGCCGGCGACATCGAGTCGATCCAGGTGCTGAAGGACGCTGCCTCGGCCTCTATCTACGGTTCGCGTGCTGCCAACGGCGTGATCATCATCACCACGAAGAAGGGCAAGGACGGCAAGGTGCGCGTCGACTTCGACGGCAGCATCGCCGCCTCGATGTATGCCCACCGCATGAAGGTGCTCAACGCCGAGCAGTGGGGCCAGGCCTTCTGGCAGGCTCGCGTCAACGACCACCTGGATCCCAACAACAACAACCTGGGCTACCACTTCGACTGGAGCTACGACCAGCAGGGCCAGCCGCGGCTCAACGGCGTGACGATGAGCAAATACCTCGACGCGCAGAACACCGTCGAGGCCGCCAACACCGACTGGTTCGACGAGTCGACCCGCACGGGCCTGGTGCAGAACTACAACGTCAGCGTCAGCAACGGCAACGAGCGCGGCTCGTCGTTCTTCTCGCTCGGCTACTATAAGAACCTGGGCGTCATCAAGACCAGCGACTTCGAGCGCTTCTCGGCCCGTATGAACACCGAGTACAAGCTCATCGGCGACGTGCTCACCATCGGCGAGAACTTCACGCTCAACCGCACCAGCGAGGTGGGCGCTCCCGGCGGATTCCTCGAGAACGCCCTGCAGTTCAACCCCAACTATCCTATTTATAACACGGCAGGCGAGTATGCCAACCTGACCGGCGGATATGCCGACCGCGAGAACCCCCGCTCCACCCTGTCGCGCAACGCCGACAACCGCTACACCTACTGGCGCTCGTTCGGCGATGTCCACGTGAACCTGGCCCTCTTCAAGGGCTTCAACCTGCGCACCACCTTCGGTATCGACTACGCGCAGAAGCAGCAGCGCATCTTCACCTATCCCCTGCTCAACGGCAACGTGGCCCGCGACGAGAATGGCGTCGAGGCCAAGCAGGAGCACTGGATGAAGTGGATGTGGAACGCCGTCGCATCTTATAACTTTGAGGTGGGCAAGCATCGTGCCGACGCACTGGCCGGCGTTGAGCTCAACCGTCAGGACGACGTGTGGTTCTCGGGCCTGCGTCAGGACTTTGCCGTGCTGAACACCGACTATATGTGGCCCAGCGCCGGTACCGAGGGCACCGACAAGGCCTACGGCTCGGGCTCGGGCTTCTCGCTCGTCTCGTTCTTCGGCAAGGTGAACTACACCTACGCCGACCGCTACCTGGCCTCGCTGACCGTACGTCGCGACGGCTCGAGCCGCTTCGGTAAGAACAACAAGTACGGTACGTTCCCCTCCGTCTCGCTCGGCTGGCGCATCAGCGAGGAAGCCTTCATGGCTAACACCAAGACATGGCTCGACAACCTGAAGCTGCGCGCATCGTGGGGACAGACCGGTAACCAGGAGATTGACAACAACGCCCGCTACACCCTCTACACCACCACCGGCAGCCTCAACTTCGGAGGCGACTCCTACAACACCGGCTACGACATTCAGGGCAGCAACGGCGGACGCATCCTCGACAGCGGATTCAAGCGCAACCAGATCGGCAACGACAACATCAAGTGGGAGACGACCACACAGACCAACCTCGGTATCGACTTCGGATTCCTCGGCAACAGCATCTACGGCAGCTTCGACTGGTATAACAAGAAGACCACCGACATTCTGGTCAACATGCCCGGCGTCGGCGTCATGGGCGAAGGCAGCAACATGTGGATCAATGCCGGCGAGATGCTCAACCGCGGTACGGAGCTCACCATCGGCTATCGCGGCAAGTCGGGCGACCTGCAGTTCGACCTGGCCGGCAACATCGGCACCAACCGCAACAAGATTACCAAGCTGCCCGAGACCATCGCCTCGCGTGGCACCTTCGGCGGCAACGGCGTGAAGAGCGTCGTCGACCATCCCATGGGCGCACAGGTGGGCTACATCTTCGACGGCATCTTCCAGAACCAGGAGGAGGTCGACAACCACGCCGTCCAGGAAGGCGCCGGCGTAGGCCGCATGCGATTCCTCGACCTCAACAAAGACGGATTCATCACCGAGGCTGACCAGGACTGGATCTACGACCCGACACCCGCCTTCACCTACGGTCTGAACGTCTATCTGCAGTATCGTAACTTCGACTTCACCATGTTCTGGCAGGGCGTGCAGGGCGTCGACGTCATCACCATCGACTACAAGCGCCAGACCGACCTCTGGGCCGGCGTCAACGTGCCCAACCTGAACAAGGGCAGCCGCGTGCTCGATGCATGGACACCCACCAACAGCGGCTCCACCATCCCCGCACTGACCACGATGGACACCAACAACGAGACGCGCGTGTCGTCCTACTACGTCGAGAACGGCTCGTTCCTCAAGCTGCGCACCATCCAGCTGGGCTACAACCTGCCCGACGCGCTCGTCAAGAAACTCTACATGCAGCGGCTGCGCCTCTACGTCTCGGCCCAGAACCTCTTCACCATCAAGAGCGGCGACTACACGGGCGTCGACCCCGAGGTGCCCACGTTCGGCTATCCTATCCCGCTCAACCTTACCTTCGGTCTTAATGTGTCATTCTAATTGATAATTGATAATTGATAATTGAAAATTATGATTACAAAGATATATAAGTTTTTCGTAGCGGGTCTGGTATGTTGCAGTATCACAGCAACCCTCACCTCATGCTCCGACTTCCTCGACGAGCAGGTGCCGCAGGGCACACTCTCTGACGAGCAGGTGAACACACCGGCCTACGTAGACAATCAGGTGACGTCGGCCTATGCCGTCTTTGTGACTGCCGAGGACATCAATGCCTCGTTCTCGCTCTGGAACTACGACGTGCGCTCGGACGACGCCTATAAGGGCGGATCAACCACCAACGACGGCGACGTCTTCCACCAGCTCGAGGTGTCGCAGGGCATCCTCTCGACCAGCTGGAACCTCAACGACATCTGGGTGCGCCTCTACAACGCACTGTCGCGCGTCAACGCCGCCATCCATGCCGTCGAGAACTGCGACGACAGCTTCCAGCTGAAGCAGCAGCGCATGGGCGAGCTGCGCTTCCTGCGGGCCTACGCCCACTTCCAGCTGAAGCGTCTGTTCAAGAAGATCCCGTTCGTGCTGAGCAGCGACCTGAGCTACGACGACTACGGCAACATCTCGAACACCGAGTTCACCAACGACGAGGGCTGGGCCAAGATTGCCGAGGACCTGGAGTTTGCCTTCAACGTGCTGCCCGAGACGCAGGCCGACAAGGGCCGCCCCACACGCGCCGCCTGCGCTGCCTTCCTGGCCAAGGTCTATCTCTATAAGGCCTATCGCCAGGATAACGAGAACACCAACGAGGTGACCTCCATCAACGAGGCCGACCTGCAGAAGGTCGTCGACTATACCGACCCGAAGCTCTACGCCGGCTACGGCCTGGAGAGCGACATCCACAACAACTTCCGTCCCGAGGAGCAGTTCGAGAACGGATGCGAGAGCCTCTGGGCCATCCAGTACTCGCGCAACGACGGAACGAAGTATGGCAATCTGAACCTGGGCTACGGACTCATCTGCCCGAACATCGTCAACGTCACCGACGGCGGCTGCGACTTCTACAAACCCTCGCAGAACCTCGTCAACGCCTTCCGCACCGGCGACGACGGCCTGCCCCTGCTCGACACCTACAACAACAAGGACTACGACCAGGCCACGGACAACGCCGACCCGCGACTCTTCCTCACCGTCGGCATGCCCGGACTGCCCTACATGTTCAACACGAAGTACATGATGGACCGCTCGTCGAGCTGGAGCCGTTCCGGCGGACTCTACGGATACAACGTCACACTGAAGCAGAATGTCGACCCCGACCTCGTGGGCAGCTATCTCATCAAGAGCTCCTTCTGGGCTACGTCGATGAACCGCATCGTCCTGCGCTATGCCGACGTGCTGCTCATGCGCGCCGAGGCACTGGCTCAGCAGAACAAGACGGCCGAGGCCATCGCCCTGGTCAACCAGATCCGCAGCCGCGCCGCCACGTCGACTCAGATGATCTCGAACTATCCCTCGCGCTACGGTGTCAAGCTCTATTGCAAGAACTACACGGGTTCCTACTCGAAGGAGCAGACGATGAAGATCGTCAAGATGGAGCGCCGCCTGGAGCTGGCCATGGAGTCGGAGCGATTCCTCGACCTCGTGCGCTGGGGCGATGCCGCCCAGGTGCTCAACGACTACTACGCTACGGAGAAGTCGAAGTGCAACATCTACGAGGAGGCCCGCTTCACGGCCAACAAGAACGAGTATCTGCCTCTGCCCTATCAGCAGGTGGCTGCAGCCAACGGCAAGTATAAGCAGAACTGCGGCAACTGGTAAAAGAAGGGGAAAAGGAAAAGTGAAAAAATGTGCTACCGCTTTCCTGTTTTCAACAATAAATAATCAATTAAACATTTCTCAACAATGAAGACTATCTGTAATTATATAATGTGTGCGCTCGTCGCACTGCTCGCCTTCACGGCCTGCGACAAGAACGACGAGACGGCACTACGGCTCAGCGGCGACTGCATGATTGAGGAAATCGCGCTCGACGGCTATGCCGGCAACATCGACCTGGCATCGCGCAGCATCGTGGTGCGGCTGCCCGAGGGCACGGCCTGCTCCGGGATGAAGGTGACCAGCCTCCGCGTGTCGGAAGGCGCCACGGCCGACATCGCCGTGGGCCAGGTGCTCAACATGGACGCTGCCCAGACCATCCGCGTCACGAACAACGACCTCTACCTGAACTGGAACATCAGCGTGCTCCACGACGAGGCCCGCATCCTCCACTTCGTGGCTAACGAGATCTACACCGGCATCATCGACGAAGAGGCCAAGACCATCACCGTCTACGTTCCCGGATCGGTCGACGTGACCAGCATCGTGCCCACCATCGAGGTGTCGGCCAATGCCACCATCAGCCCGCTCAGCGGCCAGGCCGTCGACTTCTCGCAGCCCGTCACGTACACCGTGACGAACAACACGGCCCGCTCGGAGTATGTCGTCAGCGTCATTGCCATCGGCAAGCCCAAGGCCCTCTTCGTCGGCGCTGCCAGCGACATGTCGGGTCTCGACCCCGAGGCCGGAGCCGCCTGCCAGTGGATGCTGGCCAACGTCGCCGAGTCGATGTATGCCTCGTTTGCCGACATCCAGTCGGAGATGATCGACCTCTCGGAGTGCAAGATCATCTGGTGGCACTACCATAAGGACGGCGGCGTCGACGGCCATGACGCCTTCGTGGCCAACGCTCCCGAGGCCCTGGCTGCCAAGAACCAGCTGCGCACGTTCTACGAGAACGGCGGCTCGATGTTCCTTACCCGCTATGCCACCAACCTGCCGTCGTTCATCGGCGTGACCGGCGACGACGAGTGGACCACGCCTAACAACTGCTGGGGCCAGAACGAGGACGGTGCCGAGCTCTGCGGCGGCCCGTGGGAGTTCAGCATGTTCGCCGGACAGAGCGGCCATCCGCTCTGGCAGGGCATCATTCAGGGCGACGACCCCAACCGCGTCTACTGCACGGATGCCGGCTACCACATCACCAACTCGACGGCACAGTATCACATCGGCACCGACTGGGGTGGCTATGACGACCACGCCGCATGGGAGACCCGCACGGGCGGCAAGATCCTCGGCGTAGGCGGCGACGGCGCCGTGGTGGCATGGGAGTATCCTGCCCGCGACGGCCGCGGCGGCATCATCTGCATCGGCTCCGGCTGCTACGACTGGTATTCCTACACCTATGAGAGTGGCTACGTGGAGAACTTCCACAAGAACATTGCCATCATCACGAAGAACGCAATCAATTACTTAACCCGATAACGCCTTATGAAACAGATAATTAAAATCTTTTCCGCCGTCTTAGTATGTTGCGTTGCCAACGCAACCCTCACCGCCTGCAGCGACGACGACTTCGTCGGCGACCCCCAGAAGGACTGGGCAGGCACCACCGAGACGTTCACCCAGGTCAACGACGACACTGAGGACGCCTTCTCCACCTACTACAAGCACGCCCTGGGACGCATCGGCGACCCCATGCCCTTCTACGACAAGAAGGCCGGCGACTTCAAGGTGCTCTACCTGCAGGACTACAACAACAACGGCGACTTCTTCCACCCCATCTGGGCTGTGAGCACCAAGGACGGCTGCAACTACGAGTCGCTCGGTGAGCTCATCCCCGTCGGGCAGAACATCGACGAGCAGGACGCCGCACTCGGCACGGGCTGCGCCGTCTACAGCGAGAAGGACGACCTCTACTACATCTACTACACCGGCGAGAACGCCCGCTGCACCAGCCGCCAGGTGGTCATGCGTGCCACGTCGCGCGACTTCAAGACCTGGACCAAGGACCGCGCATGGCGCCTCAACGGCCCCGACTACGGATTCTCCGGCCAGGACTTCCGCGACCCGCAGGTGTTCCAGGACGGCAACACCTACTACATGGTCATCACCAGCAAGAACCGCTTCGCCTACTTCAAGTCGCAGAACCTGAAGGACTGGACCTGCGAGGGTGGCTTCAACATGGTGTGGGACCGCATGTGCGAATGTCCCGACGTGTTCAAGATGGGCGACTGGTGGTATCTCGTCTACAGCGAGGCCTACCGTGCCCCCTGGAGCCGCAAGGTGAAGTACATGATGGCCACGTCCTTCGAGGGCCTGCGCCGCTGCTTCGACGACCCGGGCGCCAACTGGCCCCGCGACGACAAGGAGGGCGTGCTCGACAGCCGCGCCTTCTATGCCGGCAAGACGGCCTCCGACGGCAAGGAGCGCTACATCTGGGGATGGTGTCCCTTCCGCACGGGCTCTACCTTCCACGACAAGAACATGGCCGTGGGAGCTGAGGGTGAGCCCAACTGGTCGGGCGCACTCGTCTGCCACCGCCTGGTGCAGCACGAGGACGGCACGCTCACCGTGGGCGAGGTGCCCGCCATGGCTGCCAAGTACGCCAAGCAGCAGGAGGTGAAGGTGATGGCCAGCCAGGGCTATGCCGACGGCCGCCTCTCGGGTGAGGGTGCCTACGTGCTCTACAACCGCCTGGGCACTCACAACCACATCTCGTTCACGGTGCGCACCGAGGGCGAGGGCGACCGCTTCGGCGTCTCCTTCTGCCGCGGCACCGACGCCACGCGCTACTACACGCTGATGGTCAATCCCGAGTGGGCCAACGGCCGCCGCAAGATCAACTTCGAGCAGGAGGGCAGCGAGGGCCGAGGCTTCGTCGAGGGCATCGACGGCTACATCTTCCCCCGTCCCGCTAACAACGTCTACAACGTCAGCATCTACACCGACAACTCCGTCGTGACGATGTACATCAACGGCGTCTATGGCTACACGCAGCGCATCTACGGCATCTACAAGAACTGCTGGTCGGTCAACAGCTACGGCGGCACGGTCACAGTGAGCGACGTGAAGGTGTCGAGCTATTGAACCCTGCTTCAGTATGAACAATTTCTTAAGAAAACTCATGATTGTGATGGCAGCCATACTGCCATCACAATCTTTTTCTCAGCCCGCCGACACGCCCGCCGACACGGCGCAGCTCTATCATGAGCACTATCGCAACCAGTATCATTTCAGCCCCCGCCGCGGATGGATCAGCGACCCCTGCGGATTCCTCTACCGCGAGGGACTGTTCCACTGCTACTGGTGGGGCTGCGCCGAGTCGGCCGACCTGGTGCACTTCACCGAGATCAGCCGCCACGTCCATCGCGACGTGCCCCGCGGGCTGGGATGCTGGACGGGCTGCGTCGTGGCCGACCCGCAGAACACGGCTGGCTTCGGCACGGATGCCTACATCGCCTGCCTGACGCTGAACGACGCCGAGCGCAAGAACCAGTCGCAGGCGCTCACCGTCAGCCACGACCACGGCCGCTCCTTCAGCTACTACGACGGCAACCCCGTGCTCGACATCGGCTATCAGGACTTCCGCGACCCCACCGTCATCTGGCACGAGGAGAGCAGCCGGTGGATCATGGTGGTCAGCAAGACGCTGGAGAGCAAGGTGGCCTTCTACGCCTCGAAGGACCTGAAGCAGTGGACATGGCTCAGCGACTTCGGCCCGGCCGGCCGCACCTACCGCTGCTTCGAGTGTCCCGACCTGATGCAGCTCACCGTCGAGAACGGCCCCATGAAGGGGCAGCGCAAGTGGGTGCTGGTGGTGTCGGTCGACTGGGACAACGAGCAGTATTTCGTCGGCGACTTCGACGGCCGCACCTTCCAGGCCGAGGGTCTGCAGCCCGAGACGGGTGCCTACGTGGACTGCGGGCCCGACTATTACGCCTCGCGCACCTTCAAGGACTTCGACGGCACGCTCGGCGGACGCGTCTACTCGATGGGGTGGATGTCAAACTGGCGCTACTGCCGCGACCTGCCCACGACCTACGGCAAGGGCTTCTGGTCGGTGCCACGCGAGCTGTCGCTCCGCCAGACGCCCCAAGGGGAATGGCGACTGGCCCAGCGCCCCAAGGCCGAGCTGACGCAGCTGCGCGGCGAGCGCCGCCACTATGGCGGCCGGCTGCGGGTGGGGCGCACGACGCTGAAGGACCTTGCCGCACTGGGCAACGTCTTTGAGGCGGAGCTGAGCCTCAGCACCGCCGTGAGCAACACGCTGGGACTGAACCTCTGCGTGGGCGGCGGCCGCAAGCTGGCCGTGACCTACGACACGGAGAGCCACTCGCTCGTGGTCGACCGCACGCAGGTGGCCGACTTCGAGATGGTGAAGTTCCGCCATACGTGTCACGACCGCGTGGCCCCCATCGACGGTCGGCTGAAACTGCACATCTTTGTCGACAAGTGCAGCGTGGAGATTTTCTCGGAGGACGGCACCAGCGTCTTCTCGCTCGCCACCTTCGCGGCCGACGACCAGACAGGCGTAGAGCTGACGGCCCTCAACCGCGGCTCCGACTACACGCTCGACGTGTGGCCCCTGCAGAGCATCTGGCCGGAATAAACGTAAAATAAATTCGCAATATTTTAATCTAATCCCGCAACTGCCTGAAAATCAGACAACTTGCAGAACACATTCAGAGAAACGGTGCTTCTCGGGTCGAAAAGCACCGCTTCTCCGCCGTACGGGCCATGCCTTGTAAACAAAATTCACAAACAATCCGCCGCCCGCAGCAATTTCGGCGTCCGTCTGCGCGAATGAAACAATCGGAAGGGGAAAAATCGTTCATTGCACAACAAAAATGATGCAATGAACGTTTTTTATTAGTATTTGTATCATTTTTTTATGTATTGACAGAGAGGAAAAAGTAATTTTGCAGCAGATTCATTGATTAAATAACTAAAAACCTAACATTAAAGGAATGAAGAAATTATTGACACTGATTGCCATGATGGCAATGTGTATGGGCGTCGGCGCACAGGAAATCCTGGGCGACAGCCACGCCATGCTCCGCCTGCAGCAGGGACAGCGCTTGTTGCTGCTGCCCGTACAGGAGAAGGAGGAGATTGCTAACATCTGTGTGCTGGACGACCGCAACGAGATGGTGAAGCGCCTGAACGTGCGGCTGGCGGTCGACAAGGTTGACTACTACGTGCCGCTGGAACTGAAGAAGGGCATGCGACTGCTCGACATCACCTTCCACGGCGACCGCCGACAGACGGGTGCCGTGAAGGACTTTGCCTGCTGGCGGGAGATGAAGTACAGCGACTCGTTTGACACCGCAAACCGCGAGCACTTCCGCCCGCAGTATCACCACACCCCCCTCTACGGCTGGATGAACGACCCCAACGGCATGTTCTATAAAGACGGCGTGTGGCACCTCTACTATCAGTGGAACCCCTACGGCTCGCACTGGGAGAACATGACGTGGGGCCACTCCACCTCGCGCGACCTCATCCACTGGGAGGCTCAGCCTACGGCCATCGAGGCCGACGCCCTGGGCACCATCTTCTCGGGCTCGTGCGTGGTCGACGGCGACCGCGTGGTGGCTTTCTACACCTCGGCCGGACAGCATCAGACGCAGTCTACGGCCGTCTCGCACGACAACGGCCTGACGTTTGAGAAGTATGCCGGCAACCCCATCATCACGAGCGACCAGCCCGACTTCCGCGACCCGAAGGCTTTCTGGAACGAGGAGGCCCGCCTGTGGAACCTCATCCTGGCCGTCGGTCAGGAGATGCACATCTACTCGTCGAAAGACCTGAAGCAGTGGAAGTTTGAGTCCACCTTCGGCAAGGAGTACGGCGGTCACGGCGGTGTGTGGGAGTGCCCCGACCTGTTTAAGATTGACGACAAGTGGGTACTTCTCTGCAACATCAACCCCGGCGGCCCGTTCGGCGGAAGCGCCACGCAGTATTTCATAGGCCAGTTTGATGGTCATAAGTTCACCTGCGAGTCGATGCCCAAGGTGACCAAATGGCTCGACCACGGCAAAGACCACTATGCCACCGTGTCGTTCTACAACGCCCCCGACGACCGCCGGGTGGTGCTGGCCTGGATGTCTAACTGGCAGTATGCCAACCAGGTGCCCACGAAGCAGTTCCGCTCGGCCAACTCCATTCCCCGCGACCTGGGCCTCTTCCACGACGGCGAGGAGACCTACGTCAGCGTGGTGCCCTCGAAGGAGATGCTGGCCGCACGCGGCGCCAAGCTGAAGAAACCCACCGACTGCTGCGAAATCGTGGTCGACGTGAAGCAGAACTGCACCATTGAACTGTCGAACGCCCTCGGCGAGCGCGTTGTCATGACCTACGACGCCCAGAAGCAGACCTTCGCCATGGACCGCACCAAGAGCGGCGACGTCTCGTTCAGCGAGGCCTTCCCCTGCGTCACCACAGCCCCCACACACGGCGCGCTGAAGCAGCTGCGCCTGTTCGTAGACCGCTGCTCGCTGGAGGCCTTCGATGCCGACGGCCGCATGGCCATGACCAATCTGGTGTTCCCCACCGAGCCATATAATATAATTAAGGTGAAAGGCGGCAAGGCTGTCGTTTATGGCATTAAGAATTAAGAGTTGTCGCCTGCGGCGATTATGAAATTGATATTTAAGAAAAAAAATACAGCTATGTCAAAATCAAGCAAACTCACCCTCATCCCGCTGATGCTCTGCTTCTTCTGCATGGGCTTTGTGGACCTCGTAGGCATTGCCTCGAACTATGTGAAGGAAGACCTCGCGCTGAGCGACTCCGTCGCCAACATCTTCCCCTCGCTGGTCTTCTTCTGGTTCCTCATCTTCAGTGTGCCCACAGGCATGCTGATGAACAAGATTGGGCGCAAGAAGACCGTGGTGCTCTCGCTCGTGGTCACCGTCTTCTCGCTGCTGCTGCCGCTGTTCGGCGAGAACTTCGGCATCATGCTGGTAGCCTTCTCGCTGCTCGGCATCGGCAACGCACTGATGCAGACGTCGCTCAACCCGCTCGTCAGCGGCGTCATCGGTGGCAAGAACCTGGCTTCTACGCTGACGTTCGGCCAGTTCATCAAGGCCATCGCGTCGTTCTCAGCACCCTATCTGGCCATGTGGGGCGCCACGAAGGCCATTCCCGAATTCGGACTCGATTGGCGCGTGCTCTTTGCCATCTTCCTCGTCGTGGGTGTCCTGGCCACGCTGCTGCTTTGGGGCACACAGATTGAGGAAGAGCCCATCGAGGGCAAGCCTTCCACGTTTGTAGAGTGCTTCAAGCTGCTGGGCACGCCCGTCGTGCTGCTGTCGTTTCTCGGCATCATGTGCCACGTAGGCATCGACGTAGGCACCAACACCACCGCCCCGAAGATTCTGATGGAGCGCCTGGGCCTGAGTCTCAACGACGCAGCCTCTGCCACCTCGTTCTACTTCATCTTCCGCACCATCGGCTGCCTGACGGGTTCCTACTTCCTCCGAGTGATGAACAGCCGCACCTTCTTCACCATCTCAGTCGTGATGATGGCCCTGTCCATGCTGTTGCTCTTCATTGGGCGCGCCTCGTGGGAGCTCTATCTGGCCATCGCCCTTGTAGGCTACGGCAACTCCAACATCTTCTCCATCGTCTTTGCGCAGGCCCTGACAGCCATGCCTCAGAAGCAGAACGAAGTAAGCGGTCTGATGATTATGGGTCTTTTCGGCGGCACCGTATTCCCCCTTCTCATGGGCTTCATGAGCGATGCCTTCGGCCAGGCTGGCGCCGTATTAGTGATGGCAGTAGGTGTAATCTATCTGTTTACGTACATAAAAGAATTAAAAAACAAATCCTAATTATCTTTTATGGAGCTTCACCACAGAGGCACAGAGACACAGAGTTTTATCATGCACAAGAACGGACCAACGCGACTCTGGGTAATGTGGGAAAAATATGAAGATTCACCACAGAGGCACAGAGACACAGAGTTTTATCATGCACAAGAACAGACCAACGCGACCCTGAGTAATGTGGGAAAAAAGA
>Ga0256405_10002354_pt1 | contig 43977 bp, 36 predicted proteins | sample RumenRJG_02DNA_FD_189096 | JGI IMG/M metagenome (GOLD analysis project Ga0256405, IMG submission 189096) | Bovine rumen microbial communities from Lethbridge, Alberta, Canada - RJG_02 | ecosystem: Host-associated > Mammals > Digestive system > Stomach > Rumen | place: Canada: Alberta... | reverse complement strand
TCCTTGATAGCCAAATGATAGCAAAAGTTCGGCAAGCCCATAGGATAAGGATAATAGGTATCAGGAAAAATCAAATGGTATCAAATCCCCCAAACAAAAGCGTTTAGAATTAAGTTTCATTTTGCGAATGGGAATAAGCCGCCTCGCAAAAAGGCTGAATCATTAAGAATCAAGAGCTATCTGGTCTCAGGTGAGATCAGATAGCTCTTTTTTGTTCGATATTTCTTTTGAACGGCCACACCACCCGGTGAAGCAGAACTTTACGCTTTCTCCAGCGCCTGTGTTGCCAGCTTCAGATCCTCCACCAGCTCCAGCGCCGTTTCCAGCACGTCTGCGCCGGGCTTCAGCTTCAGTGTCAGCATAGGCGTCTCCCCGGCAGAGAGGGTCAGCCGGAATTTGTACTTTGCCAATCCGCATACCTGCACCAGCGCCTCCGGCCGGAACACCGCCAAGGTGAAGCGCAGCGCGTCCTTCTTCTGAGTGATGTCGGACACCCCCGCTTTGGCGGCGGCAGCCCGTAGCAGCGCCACATCCAGCAGTGCCAGCACCGACTTCGGCGGCTCGCCGTACCGGTCGATCATCTCGTCCATCAGGTCGGAGGCGTCATCGTTGGTGCGGATAGCCGCAATGCGGCGGTAGAGATCCATCCGCTGCTCCGGAGAGGCCACATACCGCTCTGGGATATTGGCATTCAGGGTCAGGTCGGCGGCACATTCCGTCTCGATCTTCTTTTCCTCGCCCCGCTCCTCCAGAACCGCCTCCTCCAGCAGTTTCAGATACAGGTCATAGCCCACGCTCATCAGGTAGCCGGACTGCTCCGGCCCCAGCAGATTGCCCGCCCCTCGGATCTCCAGATCACGCATGGCGATCTTGAAGCCGGAGCCGAATTCCACATACTCCCGGATGGCCGCCAGCCGTTTTGCGGCGGTCTCCTGCAAGATCTTCCCCTGCCGGTAGGTGAGGTAGGCGTAAGCCCGGCGGGTGCTGCGTCCGATCCGTCCCCGGATCTGGTGGAGCTGGGCAAGGCCCAGCCGGTCGGCGTCCTCCATGATGAGGGTATTGACGTTGGGAATGTCGATGCCCGTCTCAATAATGGTGGTGCACACCAGCACATCCGCCTCGCCATCCACCATGGCCTGCATGACGGCGGACAACTCCTGTTCGCCCATCTTGCCGTGGCCCACCACCACCCGGACCTCCGGCCCCAGCAGCTTCTGGATGCGGGAAGCGGTGAGGTCGATGGTCTCCACCCGGTTGTGGAGGTAGTAGATCTGACCGCCCCGGGCCAATTCCTTCCGCATGGCGTCCTCCAGGATCCCCCAGTCATGCTCCAGCACATAAGTCTGCACCGGCTGACGGTCGGCTGGCGGCTCCTCAATGGTAGACATATCCCGCAGACCGGAGAGGGCCATGTTCAGCGTCCGGGGGATGGGGGTAGCAGACAGGGTCAGCACGTCCACCTGACGGCTCATCTCCTTGAGCCGCTCCTTGTGGGTCACGCCGAAGCGCTGCTCCTCATCGATGACCAGCAGCCCCAGATCCTTGAACTCCATATTTTTCTGCAAGAGCTTGTGGGTGCCGATCAGCAGGTCCAGACCGCCGGTGCGGGCAGCCTCCAAAATGCGTTTCTGCTCCTTGGCGGTGGTAAACCGGGAGAGTACCTCGATCTTCACCGGGAAATCCTTGAACCGTCCGCAGGCGGTGGCGTAGTGCTGCTGGGCCAGCACCGTGGTGGGCACCAAAATTGCCGCCTGCTTGCCGTCCAGGACGCATTTCATAATGGCCCGGAGCGCCACCTCCGTCTTGCCGTAGCCCACATCGCCGCAAAGGAGGCGATCCATGGGCCGGGACTGCTCCATATCCTTCTTGATGTCCGCGATGGCCTGTAACTGGTCGCCGGTCTCCGCGTAGGGGAACGCCTCTTCAAACTCCGTCTGCCACGGGGAATCCGGCGAGAAGGCAAAGCCGGGGCGGCGCTGCCGCTCGGCGTACAGCTTGGTCAACCCCGCTGCCAGATCCTTGGCGGCTTTCCGGGCCTTGGTTTTCTGCTTGGCCCACTCCGTTCCGCCCAGCTTATTGAGCCGGGTCCGCTCCTGATCCTCACCGCCGCCGATGTATTTGCTCACCAGGTCCAACTGGGTCACAGGCACATACAGGCAGTCGCCCCCGGCGTAATCGATCTTGATATAATCCTTCTCCACGCCGTCCACAGGCATCCGTTGGATGCCCGCGAAGCGGCCGATGCCGTGGTGGGTGTGGACCACCAGGTCGCCGGGGGACAGGTCGGTGAAGGATTGCAGCTTCTGGCGGTTGGAGTCCTTTTTCAGCTTCAGCTTTTTCTGGGTGGGGGCCGTCAGCTGGCCCTCCGTCAGCACCGCCAGCTTCAAGGACGGCCACTCGCAGCCTGCGGACAGGGCCCCCACGGTGATCCGCAGCTCGCCGGGCTTCGGCATAGCGGTCCCCTTCAGATCCAGCACAGCAGGGATTCCCCGCTCCTCCAGGAGCCGCAGCAGGTTCTTCGCCCGGACCTCACCGCCGCAGAGCACCAGCACAGCACTGCCGGTGTTCCGGTAGTGCTCCAAGTCCGTGACGGCGGTCTCCAGACTGCCGCCGTAGGAGCTGAGCTGCCGGGCGTTGATGGCCAGCAGGCCGTGGGGCTTTAGCGGGTGCCGGGAGGTGGGCAGCGCGTCCAGCATCACCACCGGAAAATCCGCCAACCGCGCGAACAGCGCCTCTCCGGAAAGGCAGACCTCCGCCGCATCTCCTGCCATCAGGCCGGCCTCCATGAGAGCCTCCGTGTCCTGATGGAGCTGAAGCAGCACGGTTTTCACCCGCTGCTCGATGCGCCCTCCTTCGCAGAGGAACACCACGGCATCCGGCGGCAGATAGTCCGCGCCTCCGGCGGCGTCCGGGTAGATCAAGCCCAGATAGCGGTCCAGTCCATTGACCTCCGCACCGTTCCGGAAGCGTTCCGCGTCTCCCCGGAGGGTCTGGGCGATCTTCTCTCCGTTTTCTTTCTTAGCGTACTTGACGGCCAGCTTTTCGATCTGCTCCGCCAGATGGGTAAGCCCGTCGGGGGTCAGTCCCGGTAAGACCTCCGCCGCCGGCAGCAGCAGTGCGGCGGATACATTTTCCGTCCGCCGCTGGGTACCGGGGTCGAACAGTCCCAGAGAGTCGATCTCATCGTCGAAAAACTCGCACCGCACCGGCTGCTCCATCAGGGGGGAGAACACATCCAGAATACCGCCCCGCAGAGCGAACTGGCCCACGCCCTCCACCTGATCGCAGCGGCTATACCCCGCCTGTAACAAGCGGTCCGTCAGTTCCTTCAGATCCGCCCGGCCGCCTGTCTCCAGCGTCACGGACAGCTCCGCCAGCCGATGGGGCGGCATGGTCCGGGCCAAGAGGGCGTCCACCGTTGCGACCACTATCGGCGCATTGCCCGCCGCCATCTGGTGCAGCGCTGCCAAGCGGCTCCGCTCCCATTCACGGGAAGAAACAGCGTTGGGCCGGAACTGCCATTCTCTCGCCAGCAGCGTCACCGGCGTCTCGCCGGTCAGGCTTTGCAGGTCCCCCGCCAGTTGGCGGGCCTCCCGCTCGTCGGCACAGAGAAACACCATGGGCCGTCTGGCTCCGGCGGCCACCGCCGCGCCGACGCAGGCCCGCTGTACCGGCTGGGTGCCGGTGAGGACAGCGGGGCATCCGCCGTTTTCCACCCGGCTGATGAGTTCCGCAACCTCCGGCAGAGTTTGTAAGGCTTTCAGAAATGCGTCCATCCGACACCTCCTGACAAAAGTCATGCTTTACACGCAAATGGGCGCACTCCGGCCTTGGTGGCCGGGGTGTGCCGCTGTTTTCCTATGCTATTATATGCCCGTCAGGCCGGTCAGTTATAATCGTTCATGGCCTTCTGGCAGCCGTTTTCGATGATGTCCTCCGCGGCCTTAATGGCAGTTTCAAAGCTTTCCACCAGGATCTTCCGCTCCGCCTGAGAGGGAACGCCGATGACCCAGTCGATCATCTCGGCACCGCCCCCTGCCGGGGCACCGGTGCCGATTTTGATGCGGGGGAAATCCTGGGTGCCCAGGTGGGCGATGATGTTCTTGATGCCGTTGTGACCACCGGCGGAGCCGGTGGGCCGCACCCGCAGCTTGCCCACGGGGAGGGACACGTCATCGTAGATCACCAACACATGGTCAGCGGGAATTTTGTAGAACTGCGCAGCCTCATGGACAGCCTCACCGGAGAGGTTCATATAGGTTTGGGGCTTCATCACCAGGCACTTCTGGCCCCCGAAGCGGATGATGTTATAGGCAGATTTGAACTTCACTTTGTTCAGTTTCACGTTCAGCTGTTCCGCAAGCAGATCCACCGTGAGAAAGCCCATATTGTGGCGGGTGTGCTCATATTTCTGGCCGGGATTGCCCAGGCCCACGATGAGCCAGTCCGCCGCTCCGCCAGATTTTTCAAAGATCATAGGAAATTCCTCCTTGTTTGCTTGTATCATATACCAAAGGAAACGGGGAAGCAAGTCTGCTTCCCCGTTTTTTATATTACACTCAATGCGCTGATTTTGGGCCGGATCGTTACCGGAACAGCTTGGAGATGGAGACCTCCTGATAGGTACGCTCAATAGCCTCAGAGAACATGGAAGCCACGGACAGATACTTGATCCGTGCCCGGACCGCTTCGGGATGGGCGGGGATGGTATCCAGCAGAGCCAGCTCCTCAATGTTGCTGGACTCCAGACGGTCAATGGCAGGACCGGAGAGGACACCGTGGCTGGCGCAGGCGTAGACCTTGTTGGCGCCGCCCACTTCCACGATGGCCTTGGCAGCGTTGCACAGGGAACCTGCGGTATCCACCATGTCATCAAAGAGGATGCAGTCCTTGCCCTTCACGTCACCGATGACGTTCATGACCTCGCACTGGTTGGCCTTCTGGCGGCGCTTGTCCACGATAGCCAGCTGCATGTGCAGCTTCTGAGCGAAGGCGCGGGCGCGGGCCACGGAGCCAACGTCGGGAGAGACCACCATCATATCCTCGCACTTGTCACCGAACTTCTTGGCGTAATAATCCACAAAGATGGGGTTGCCCAGCAGGTTATCCACGGGGATGTCGAAGAAGCCCTGGATCTGGGAGGCGTGGAGGTCCATGGTCAGCACACGGTCAGCACCGGCAGCGGTGATCATGTTGGCCACCAGCTTGGCAGAGATGGGATCGCGGGCCTTGGCCTTGCGGTCCTGACGGGCATAGCCGAAATAGGGGATGACGGCGGTGATACGGCCGGCAGAAGCGCGGCGCAGCGCGTCGATCATCACCAGCAGCTCCATCAGGTTGTCATTGACAGGCTTGCAGGTGGACTGGACTACGAACACGTCGCTGCCGCGGACGGTCTCGTACAGGGAGACGGAGACCTCGCCGTCAGCGAAGCTCTTGACCTCAGATTCACCCAGCTTGGTGCCCATCATCTGGCAGATCTCAGCCGCCAGAGGCTGGTTTGCGTTACCGCAGAAAACTTTGATGTCCTTCCCGTGAGAAATCATAGGAATTTTCCTCTCTTTTCTGTATATTTTATATATTCAAAATTTCAAAATTACGATTCTTGTTCCATCTTCGCCAAAACCGGTTCCAGTTCAGCGATGGTCTCCGGTCCGAAGATCGGCAGCCAGCCGGACACCAGCGAAGCGCCGGATACAGCGTTGGTCATCTTGTTCTTCCAGACCTCCCGCAGTTCCCGTCCGGGTGCGGAATAGGCAAAGCCGGGGCCGGCCTGAGCCATAGGCAGAGCCGCGCGGCAGAGAACCAGGGTGTCCTCGTCATTATCCAGGAAATTCAAAAGCTCGGCATGCTGCTCAGAGATCACAACATCCGTTCCCTCCGGGAAGCAGGCAGCCGCCTCCTCAGCAAAGCGGGGCGAGCAGACAACAAAAAACCGCTGAACGCCATCCGCCAAACATTGCACAACGGCCCGCTCCATGATTGGGCGGTGCAATATGGCTTCCAGCATCAGCGGTTTGTGACCTGCAGGAATAGAGTGATCCTCTTCCAGAATAAACACAGCACGACACATGTGATCCATGGTAAGTCCCTCCTGTCCGTCAGGCCGCATGGCGACCGGAATCTTATCACTGTCATTATACCAAACTTTTTAGGGAAATCCACCCCTTCCCGGAAAAAGTTCAAGGTAATTTCCTCCAAATCTTTCGTCCTTTTCTGTTTGAATTTATCAAAGACACCGGAAATCCAGCAAATTAACTAAAAAACCTCAATTTTTTGAGAATACATACCCACTCCCCCCGCGCAAACCATTCAATCGCCCAAAGAATCGCAAAATTCATCACAAAATAGTTGAATTTCTGTCAGTAAAGGATTACAATGGTATCCATTCAAGCCAAAAGGAGGGAACATCTGTGCTGAATATCGTATTGGTGGAGCCTGAGATCCCTCAGAATTGCGGCAATATTGCCCGTACCTGCGCCGCCACCGGCAGCCGTCTGCATCTGATCCGGCCGCTGGGCTTTGACATCTCCGAGCGGGCTGTCAGGCGGGCCGGCTTGGACTACTGGCATCTGGTGGAAGTCTTTGACTACGAGAACCTGGATGACTTTTTTGAAAAACGTCCGGAGGCCGCGCAGGACTGCTGGCTGACCACCACAAAAGCCCCCCAGTCCTATCAGGAAGCCCGGTTCTCCCCGAATAGCTGGATCTTCTTCGGCAAAGAGACCGCCGGACTTCCCATGGATCTCCGAGAGCGTTTCCGGGACCGCTGCATCCGTCTGCCCATGATCGATGAGGCCCGGAGTCTGAACCTCAGCAACACCGTGGCCGTATGCGTATACGAGGCGCTGCGGCAAAATAATTTCCCCGGCCTGCTGGGTGTGGGGGAAATGGCGAAAACCCCTTAATCACTGCAAATCAATGATCGTATAGGAGTTTGCTTATGAATTACCAGAAAAAGACCGTCCGCGACATCGACGTGAAGGGCAAGAAGGTCCTTCTCCGCTGCGATTTCAATGTCCCTCAGGACAAAAAGACCGGTGCCATCACCAGTGACAAGCGCATCGTGGCCGCTCTGCCCACCATTCGGTATCTGCTGGATCAGGGCGCGGCGGTGATCGCCTGCTCTCACCTGGGAAAGCCCCAGCCGGATTTTGACAAATGGGTCAAAAAGCAGACAGAAAAGGGCAAAGACCCCGCTACGCTCACTGAGGACGTCTGGAGCAAGGAGCAGAGGAAGCTGACTCTGGCTCCCGTAGCCGCCCGTCTGGCAGAGCTGCTGGGACAGGAGGTCATCTTCGCCAGCGACGTTGTGGGCGAGGATGCTCAGGCTAAGGCCGCGGCCCTGCAGCCCGGTCAGATCCTGCTGCTGGAAAACACCCGCTTTGAAAAGGGCGAGACCAAGAACGATCCCGCCTTCGCACAAAAGCTGGCTTCCATGGCCGAGGTCTACGTGTCCGACGCTTTCGGCGCCGTCCACCGGGCTCACGCCTCCACCGCCGGCGTGGCGGCTTATCTTCCCGCCGTCTCCGGCTTCCTGATTGAGAAGGAGCTGGAAGTCATCGGCGGCGCGCTGGCTAACCCCAAGCGGCCTCTGGTGGCCATCCTTGGCGGCAGCAAGGTCTCCTCCAAGATCGGCGTCATCAACAATCTGCTGGAGATCGCCGACACCATCATCATCGGCGGCGGCATGGCCTACACCTTCTCTGCCGCTCAGGGCGGTCAGGTGGGCGACAGCCTGCTGGAAGCCGACTGGGAAGCCTATTCTCTGGAAATGCTGGAAAAGGCCAAGGCCAAGGGCGTAAAGCTGCTGCTGCCGGTGGACACCGTGATCGCAGACGCCTTCTCTCCCGACGCCAACAGCAAGGTAGTCAAGTCCGGTGAGATCCCCGCCGGCTGGCAGGGTCTGGACATTGGCCCCGAAACCGTGAAGCTGTACTGCGACGCTGTGGCCGATGCCGGTACCGTTATCTGGAACGGTCCTATGGGCGTGTTTGAGTTCCCCGCCTTTGCTGTGGGCACCAAGGCTGTGGCCGAGGCTCTCAGCAAGACCTCCGCCATCACCATCATCGGCGGCGGCGACTCTGCTGCGGCTGTGGAGCAGCTGGGCTATGCTGACAAGATGACCCACATCTCCACCGGTGGCGGTGCTTCCCTGGAATTCATGGAGGGCAAGGAGCTTCCCGGCGTGGCCTGCCTGCTGGATAAGTAATTGCAGCGCAGCGGGCTCTGCCCGCTATCGCTGTCCGGCAAAATCAGGATCTCCACATAGTTCGATCCCACAAAGCGGCAGAGCATTCTGCCGCTTTCCATACGATTTTTTCGCAAAAACAGTCGAATTTTTCAAAAATACTTGACAAATCTCTGTGTTTTCGCTATAAAATAATAAGTTTTGTTGTTGAGCCTTTTTCGGACCGCCATGACGGCCCTCCGAAACGGTCCGATCATCGTTATCAAAGATACAAAAGGAGAAAAAAGAGTTATGAACCGCAGATACCGTAAGACTGTCATCGCCGGCAACTGGAAGATGAACATGACCGCCACCGAGACCAAGAAATTCGCTGAGGACCTGAAGAAGATCATGCCCCGCGCCAAGTGGTGCGACACCCTGATCTGTGTCCCCGCCTGCAATATTTCCACCGCTATGAAGGCTTTTAAGGATCTGCGGATTTCCGTGGGTGCCGAGAACGTCTACTTTGAGGAGAAGGGCGCTTACACCGGCGAGGTTTCCGCCGATATGCTGAAGGACCTGGGCGTGAAGTACGTCATCGTGGGCCACAGCGAGCGCCGTCAGTATTTCTGCGAGACTGACCAGACTGTCAACAAGAAGGTCCACGCTGTGCTGAACGCCGGCATGAACCCCATCATCTGCGTGGGCGAGAGCCTGGAGCAGCGCGAAACCGGCATCACCAACGAGTGGATCGCTCTGCAGGTCAAGAGCGCTCTGAACGGTGTCCCTGCTGAGAAACTGCGCCGCTGCATCATCGCCTATGAGCCCATCTGGGCCATCGGCACCGGCAAGACCGCCACTGCCGAGCAGGCCGGCGAGGTCTGCTCCAACATCCGTGCTGCCATCCGTGGCCTGTACGGTGCCCGCGTGGCCCGCAGCGTCACCATTCAGTACGGCGGCAGCATGAACCCCAAGAACGCTGCTGAGCTGCTGGCCCAGCCCGATATCGACGGTGGCCTCATCGGCGGTGCTGCTCTGAAGCCCGAGCAGTTCGTGGACATCATCAACGCGGCCAATCAGGAATAATGCGGAAAAGCGGGGGGACACAGTCCCCCCCTTTATGCGAAATGAGGTTTCTATGAACAAAACACCGACCACACTCATCATTATGGACGGATTCGGTCTCCGGACCGAGACGGAGGGCAACGCCGTTGCCGCCGCCAACACTCCTCGTCTGGATCAGTTCTTCCAGGAGTATGCCCATACAGAGCTGTCCGCCTCTGGTCTGGATGTAGGTCTGCCTGCAGGCCAGATGGGCAACAGTGAGGTGGGCCACACCAACATCGGCGCAGGCCGGGTGGTGTTTCAGGACCTGCCCCGGATCAGCAAATCCATTGATGACGGGGACTTCTTCCAGAATCCCGCCTATGTTCACGCCATGGACGCCTGCAAGGAAAAGCGCTCTGCCCTTCACCTCATGGGTCTGCTCAGCGACGGCGGCGTCCACTCCCACATCGACCACCTCTTCGCCCTGATGCAGATGGCAAAGGACCGTGGCCTTGAGCGGGTCTACATCCACGCATTTCTGGATGGACGGGATGTTTCCCCCACCTCCGGCGTGGACTATGTGACCCGGACGGTGGAGAAGTGCCGGGAACTGGGCGTGGGTAAGATTGCCACCCTCATGGGCCGTTACTACGCCATGGACCGCGACAAGCGCTGGGACCGTGTGGAAGCTGCCTATGATGCCATGGTCTACGGTGAGAGCGCCCACGTCAATCCCCTGCCCGTGGCAGCGGTGAAGGATGCCTACGCCGCCGGCGTCACCGACGAGTTCATCGAGCCGGTGATCTGCGACGCGGACGGCACCATCTCTGATAATGACAGTGTGATCTTCTTCAACTACCGCCCTGACCGGGCCCGGGAGATCACCCGGACCCTTGTGGACCCGAAGTTCGACGGCTTCACCCGCCAGTATTTCCCCGTGACCTTCGTCTGCACCACGGAGTATGACGCTACCATGCCCAATGTGGAGGTGGCCTACCCCCGTCAGGCCGTCCGCAACGGTCTGGGTGAGTATCTCAGCAATCTGGGACTGACCCAGCTCCGCATCGCGGAAACGGAGAAGTATGCCCATGTGACCTTCTTCTTCAACGGCGGCGTGGAGACCCAGTTCCCCGGCGAGGACCGGGTGCTGGTGCCCTCTCCCAAGGTGGCAACCTACGATCTCCAGCCGGAGATGAGCGCCTACGAGGTGTGCGACAAGTGCGTGGAGCGAATCGAATCCGGTGCGTATGATGTCATCATCCTGAACTTCGCCAACTGCGACATGGTGGGTCACACCGGTGTCTTTGACGCGGCGGTGAAGGCCGTGGAGACCGTGGATGAGTGCGTGGGCAAGGTGGTGGACGCCACCATGAAAATGGGCGGCATCGCCATGATCACCGCCGACCACGGCAACGCCGAGACCATGATCCAGGAGGACGGCTCCCCCATGACTGCCCACACCACCGATCTGGTGCCCTTCATTCTCTGCGGCGCCGGTTCGGAGCTGCGTCAGGGCCGTCTGGCGGACATCGCTCCCACCATTCTGGATGTGATGGGCCTTGCCGTACCGGAGGAGATGGACGGCCAGACCCTGATTGTGAAATGATCCGGTAAAACATTCCTGCCATAGGACGGCTGGCTTCCCTCGCAAGGGCTGAACGTAAGCCGTACCTAAATGCAGCCACAACCGCGTACGATCCGGAGAAGCCCCATTCCATGGGGCTTCTCTTTTTTACTTTGCCCTCGTGTGAAAATGCCAAATTCCGAGGCTGTCTCCACAATGCAAACGTTATCGTTACTTTTGTCTTTTATTTGTAAAATTATTTTTCAATGATCGCTATATACGCATAAACAGTCGAAAAGTTCCACATAAAGATTTTGTAAATATTGCAAACGTTTGCATTGATTTTATAAAAGCCAAGGTGTATACTGATGCAATCAAATGCAGGAGAGAAGGATTCATTCACATGTCTACACTCTTATCTGTTTCCATCGCGGCTCTGGCGGGACTTCTGATGACGCGTGTATTCAACCTGTGGCGATTGCCGGACGTAACTGCGTATCTGGTGGCCGGTGTACTGATCGGTCCCTATGTTCTGGGGAGTATGCATATTACCGGTCTGGGCCTGGTCTCGGCTGAAGCGGTAAGCAGTCTGCAGCTGGTCTCTGAGGTGGCGCTGGGCTTCATCGCCTTTTCCATCGGAAATGAATTCCGTCTGGAAGACCTGAAGTCCACGGGCAACCAGGCTGCCGTCATCGGCGTTGTTCAGGCCTTGACCGCCACCCTGCTGGTGGATACCGCACTGCTGACGGTCCACATGCTGCTGCCGGAAAAGCTGTCCGCAGCTCAGGCGATCACCTTGGGCGCCATTGCGACGGCTACTGCGCCGGCCGCCACGCTGATGGTGGTGCGCCAGTATAAAGCAAAGGGTCCGGTGACCAATCTTCTTCTGCCCATCGTCGCACTGGATGACGCAGTGGGCCTGATCGTGTTTGCGGTCAGCTTCGGCATTTCCAAAGCGCTGGTCAGCGGCGAGTTGGATCTGATCTCCATTCTGCTCAACCCCCTGCTGGAGATCGTCGCATCTCTGGCATTGGGTGCCGCCGCAGGCTGGCTGCTGACCAAGCTGGAGGTCCTCTTTCATTCCAATACAAACCGCCTGAACATGACCATTTCCCTCGTTTTTCTGACTGTGGCCCTGTCCATGTCGCACATCACCCTTGGGCCGGTAACTATCAGCTTTTCCTCTCTTCTGGTCTGCATGATGCTGGGAACGGTGTTCTGCAATCTCTGCCCCCAGTCTGCCGATTTGATGAAAGCCGCAGACAAATGGACCTCTCCCCTTTTTGCGCTGTTCTTCGTCATCAGCGGCGCGGAGTTGGAGTTGGGCGTCTTTACGGATTGGGCCATCGTGTGCATTGGTCTGGTCTACATCCTGTTCCGCTCTGCCGGCAAATATATCGGTGCCTTTGCCAGCTCCAAATATATGAAATGCGGACCGGAGATCTGTAAATATCTGGGGATCACCCTGCTGCCTCAGGCAGGTGTAGCGCTGGGAATGTGCACAACCGCTATGCAGCTTGGAGAGCAGGGCGGATTGATCCGCAACATCACCCTCTTCTCTGTGCTGATCTATGAAATGGTCGGTCCTCTTCTGACACGGCAGGCCCTGATGGCCGCCGGGGACATCCAGCCTCTGTCCGCCGAGGTCTGCCAGCGCCGTCCGGCTCGGGGACGCTCTGCCAAGCGGAGCCGGGCGTAAAGTATCTGTCCAAAAAACAACACCATCCATTCGGATGGTGTTGTTTTCCTATCTGTTGTCTGCGCTTACCGGCGGGTTTTCCCGCGCTGAATGGACCGCAGCAGTCCTTTGCACTGCCACAAGCTCAGCAGAGCGAATACCGCCGCCGGAACGCCTAACAGTCGCAGTCCCCAAGCATCCTGCACCAGACTGCCCGCAAAGGAGCCTGCGGCGATGCCAAAGTTATAGGACACCGGCTGCACCGACGCGCAGAGGCTGGCTGCCGCCGGGTATTCCGCCTCTGCCAATCCCAGAGAATGGACCTGCACCGGCGTATTCAGCAGATACATCAGCAGGCCCATGGCAAACAGCCCTGTCAATCCCAGCCACCGGTTCACCAGCAGCAGAGGCAGCACGGCAAACAGCAGGACCTGCGCGGCGAAAAATAGCGGCAAAGGCTTTAGACCGCCTTTTTCCGCAAGGCGTCCGGAAAACAAATTGCTGGCGGCACTGCAAAGCCCCATCACCAGCAGGACCGGACTGACCGCCGTCTCCGGCAGGCCCAGCGTACCGGTCAGCGTCGGTGTCAGATAGGTGTAGACCGTGTAGGTAGCGGAAGCGCTGAACAGCACCATCAAAACGCAGTGCCAGCAGCGACTGTCCCGCAGCACCGCGAACTGGTTCAGCAGGCCGCCTTCTGCCGGAGGGACATCGATCTCCCGCGGCAGCAGCCGGGCCAGCACAGGCAGCAGCACCAGTCCCATTGCCAGGATCACGTCAAAGGTGGCCCGCCAGCCAAGAGCGTGGCACACCGCTGTACCGATGGGCACCCCCGCCACCGCCGCCACGGAAAAGCCCGCGTACACGGCGGAAATGGCCCGGGCCGTCTGTTCCGGGGAAGAAACTTCCTTCGCATACAGCATAGCCACTGCGGTGAGGGTCCCGGACACCAGCGCCGCCACTACACGGGATGCATACAGCACCGTCACGCCGGGAGCCAGCATACTCAGGACATTCACACCCAGAAACAGAAGCATCAGCCCCATTAGCAGGCGGAAGCGGTCCATTCGGCCGGTCAGGGCCGTGAGCAACGGCGTTCCTACCGCATAGCAGGCGGCAAATACGCTGACCAACCGCCCCACGGCGGCCAGAGATACGTTCAGCCCCGCCGCAATATCCGGCAGGATACCTACGATCACAAATTCACAGGTGCCCAGCGTAAAACCCAAAGCGGCCAGCGCCAGCACAGCCGCCGGTAAACGATGCTTTTTCATCATGCGCTCCTTACTATGTGTTTATATGTGTGCGTACACAGTTTTGCCCGGAAACAGCGGAGGACCGCAGTCCCCCGTTTCTTTCCATATTTACCGTCAAATACTCTCCGAATTGAGAATGGGGCAAGCGGTCACATAGGTGTCCCGGTCAGGCCGCTGTCCCATCAATGCCTCAAAGAGCACAGACAGCGCCTGATAAGGCTGATACGCCAGATCCTGCCCGATAGTAAAATCCACCTCGCCGCTTTTCAGCAGCTCCTGGATCTCCGGGCCGCAGTCGTGGGAAAGGATGTGGACCTTTTCTGCCAGGCCCCGGCTCCGGAGAACTTCCGCGCAGGCCGGGACGCTGGGGTTCGCCATATACACCATCCGCAAATTTGGATGCGCCGCCAATGCACTTTCCACCGTTTTCGCCGTTTTCCGATAATCCCGGTGGGTGGCGGCGATCACACCGTTTTCCTCCGGGATCCCCCGCTCCGCCAGCCGCTCCAGAAACCCGTCCACACGGGCCTTATGCGCCGTATATTTCGGATCGGCATAGATGACCAGAAACGCATCACCACGGCTCAGAAAGCAGGATGCGATCTCTCCGGCCACCCGTCCGGCCCGATGTCCGTCCTCGCCCACATAGCAGATCCGCCGTCCGCCGGGCACGTCGGAGTTAAAGGTCGCCACCGGGATTCCCCGCTCTGACAACCGTTCCAGCGCCCGCCGGATCTCCTCGGTGCCGGAAGCACACAGCGCGACGGCCTGTGCGCCGTTTTCCACCGTCTCATTCAGCAAACGCAGACATTCCGCCTCGTCCCCCGACGGGTAGTTCCGGATGTCCAGTGATACATTGTAATCTCTGTATTTCTCCAGAAAGCGGGCTGCACCGGCATCCATTTCATCCCGCACAAAGCCCTCTTCCCATTCCGGCTGCACCAGCGCCAGCTTTCGGGGCGTACCGCTGGTGGCCAGGGCGCTGGCCATCCGGTTGGGATGATAGTCCAGTTCCTCCATCACGCGCAGGACCCGCTCCCGGACTTCCGCCTTTACATAAGGCCGGTCATGGAGCACCCGGTCTACTGTGCCGATGGATACACCGGCCCGCTCCGCAATCATTTTAATGGTGGTCCGCATGGTTGGTTCCTCCGTCCTATGTCAACGCGCATACAGTAGCAGATTTTCAGGAATTGTCAATAGGTGCCGAAAAATTCTTTCTCCCGGCAACAATTTTCTTTATATTGTCCGTGTTGCAGCGCATTTCCGTCTCATTCAAAATTTTATGTATACAAATACTCTTTTCTGTGCTATACTATATCAAATCTGGCACCTGGGAGCAAGGCTTCCCTGCCGTTTTCTTACATTTTATTTCACCTGTATTTTTCCGCGGCCCGGGAGCCTGCGGTTGAATAAATAGAGCTTTTTCATACGAGATCGGACAGACGTGACCGAACCTCCGCCGGCGAAACGGGGCCGTGCGGACAACGGACGTCTTTATTTGCCGCGCCTCTTTAGGCGCCTGCGTCCACTTTGCGTCATCCGTATTCTCTGAAAAGCTCCTACATATTTCCGCCCTTTTGAGGGCGTTCAGCAAAGGAGTTTCTATATCTATGTCAGAAAAACTGAAAATCATTCCCCTTGGCGGTCTCAACGAGATCGGCAAGAACATGACCGCCTATGAATACGGCGGCGAGATCATCGTGGTGGACTGTGGTATGGCCTTCCCCGGTGATGACATGTACGGCATCGACTGCGTGATCCCCGATGTGTCTTATCTCATCAAGAACAAATCCCGGATTCGGGGCCTGTTCATCACCCACGGCCACGAGGACCACATCGGCGCCATCCCCTACGTTCTCAAGCAGATCAACATGCCCATCTACTGCACCCGCTTCACTGCCGGTCTCATCAAGCTGAAGCTGGAGGAGCACCAGCTGGTGAAGTCCACCAAGCTCATCACTGTGGAGGCAGGCAAGAGCGTCCGGGCGGGCAAGTTCACCGTGGAGTTCATCCATGTGAACCACTCTATCGCCGACTCCGTGGCTTTCGCCATCCACACCAAGATGGGCACCATCGTCCATACCGGTGACTTCAAGATCGACTCCACCTCCATCGACGGGGAGGTCATCGACCTGGCCCGCCTGGGCGAGTTGGGCAAGGAGGGCGTTCTGTGCCTGTGCGCCGACTCTACCAACGTAGAGCGCCCCGGCTTCACCCCCTCCGAAAAGGTGGTGGGCGCCACCTTCATGCGCCAGTTCCAGAATTGCGACGAGCGTATCATCGTCACCACCTTCGCCTCCAACGTCCACCGTGTCCAGCAGGTGCTGGATGCCGCCGCCCAGTGCGGCCGGAAGGTGGCCGTTACCGGCCGCAGCATGGAGAACATGATGAAGGTCTCCACGGAGCTGGGCTATATGAAGGTCCCCAAAAACACACTGGTGGACATCAACAAGCTCAAGGGCCTGCCCAAGAACAAGCAGGTCATCGTCACCACCGGCTCTCAGGGCGAGGAAATGAGCGCCCTGTACCGCATGGCCTTCTCCACCCACAAGCAGGTGGAGATCGGCGCCGGTGACAAGGTGATCCTCTCCGCCTCCGCCGTTCCCGGCAACGAGGTCACGGTGGGCCGTGTCATCAACGAGCTGTTCCGCAAGGGTGCTACCGTAGTCTATGACCGGGCGGATATGCTTCACGTCTCCGGCCACGCCTGTCAGGAGGAGCTGAAGATTATCCACGCCCTGACGAAGCCCCGTTTCTTCGTCCCGCTCCACGGTGAGCAGCGGATGCTGCAGATCCACTGCCAGCTGGCTCAGCAGATGGGCATGGACCGCAATCACATCGCCATCGCCGATAACGGCGGCGTCATTGAAATCACCGGCAAGTCCATGAAGCTGTCCGCCAACTCCGTCCCCGCCGGCGAGGTGTATGTGGACGGCTCCGGCGTGGGCGACGTGGGCGCCGTGGTCATGCGGGACCGCAAGCGTCTGGCAGAGGACGGCATGGTGGTGGTGGTCCTTCCCATCGCCACCCAGGACGGCGCGCTGCTGTCCCCGCCTGAGATCATCACCCGCGGCTTCATTTATGTGAAGGAGTCCGGTGATCTGATGAAGGAGCTGCAAAACGTTGCCATGAACGCCGCTGACAGCGTCACCGGCAGCCGCAAGCGCGGCCGGGATGACGGTGAGCTCCGCGGCGCGGTCAAATCCGCCGTCAGCAGCTACCTGTTCAAAAACACCAAGCGCAGCCCCATGGTCATTCCTGTGGTGACCCGGCTGTAACATCACGGGAAAACCCACACACATTCCCGGTTTGCCCTGTCTTGCTTTTGTAAAAACAGCCAAAATTGGCGCGGTATGATTGACAGAGCCGACAAACCGTGTATAATGCCCCCATCAAGGCAAAGGCGTCTTAGAGTGCATGCTCTAAGACGCTTTCTCTCTTCCCCCGATCTTTTCTGCATATAACTGCCGGACAGCGGAAGCGAACCCGCTCCTGTCTCCCGGCAAAGCGCAAGGCAATGGAGTCTTACCGTTCGGAAGGCCCCATTGCCTTCTTATATGCAGAACCGTTCGCTGGAAGAAAACACCAAAAATGGGAGGAAACAACTATGGAATTCAGTTCTGTCAACACCATTTGGGTGCTGCTGGGCGCAGCGCTGGTCTTTTTCATGCAGGCGGGCTTCTCCATGTGCGAGGCCGGCTTCACCCGGGCCAAAAACACCGGCAATATCCTGATGAAAAACCTGATGGACTTCTGCATCGGCACCCCTTGCTTCTGGCTTGTCGGCTTCGGCATCATGTTCGGCGCGGGCACCGGCCTCTTCGGCTGGTTTGACCCCATGATCATGAAGGATTACAGCAGCATCCTTCCCTCCGGCGTCCCCCTGTGGGCCTACGCCATTTTCCAGACCGTCTTCTGCGCCACCTCCGCCACCATCGTCTCCGGCGCTATGGCGGAGCGCACCAAGTTCAGCGCCTACTGCATCTACTCCGCCGCTATCTCCCTTTTGATCTACCCCATTTCCGGCCACTGGATCTGGGGCGGCGGCTGGCTCAGCGAGTTGGGCTTCCATGACTTCGCCGGATCTACCTGTGTCCACATGGTAGGCGGCGCATGCGCCCTGATCGGTGCCAAGATGCTGGGCCCCCGCATCGGCAAGTATGGTAAGGACGGCAAGCCCCGTGCTATCTTAGGCCACAACCTGACCTTTGCCGCTCTGGGCGTGTTCATTCTCTGGTTCTGCTGGTTCGGCTTCAACGGTGCCTCCACCGTAGGCATGGACACCGACGAGTTGATCGTCAGCGCCGGCCTGGTGTTCTTCAACACCAACCTCTGCACCGCCGTGGCCTGCTGCACCACCTTGATCTTCACCTGGCTGCGCTACGGCAAGCCGGATGTCTCCATGACCTACAACGCCGCTCTGGCAGGCCTGGTGGGCATCACCGCCGGGTGTGACGCTGTATCCCCTCTGGGTGCCGCCGTTATGGGCATCGTCTTCGGTCTGGTCATCGTGCTGGCCGTGGAGTTTTTCGACAAGGTTGCCAAGATTGATGACCCTGTGGGCGCCATCTCGGTCCATGGCGTCTGCGGTGCCCTGGGCACTATCCTCACCGGCCTCTTCGCCACCGGCGTGTCCACGGAAAAGGGGGTCTTTTACGGCGGTGGCTTCCACTTCTTTGGCGTCCAGTGCCTGGGCGTTGCTTCCGTAATCCTCTATGTGGCTGTGGTCATCACCATCGTCTTCGCCATCCTGAAGCACACCATCGGCCTGCGGGTCACACCGGAGGAAGAGATCACCGGTTTGGATGTCTCCGAGCACGGCCTGCTCACTGCCTATGCCGGCTTCGCCATGCTGCCTGATACCGCCGCCGTGGAGACCGACGCTCCCGCAGCCATCATCGGCGATGTGCCCGCCGCCGAAGCCATTCCCGTCAAGCGTGTCCCCTCCTTCGACACTGCCGACGGCACCGCCCCCAAGTTCACCAAGGTGGAGATCATCTGCAAGGAATCCAAGTTTGAGGCTCTGAAAACGGCTATGCTGGAGCTGGGCATCACCGGCATGACCATGAGCCACGTTCTTGGCTGCGGCATCCAGAAGGGCAAGCCGGAGTATTACCGTGGCGTGGAGGTGGAGCCCACCCTGCTGCCCAAGATCCAGCTGGACATTGTGGTCAGCAAGGTGCCTGTCCGCAGCGTCATTGAAACCGCTAAGAAGGTGCTCTACACCGGCCATATCGGCGACGGCAAGATCTTCGTCTATGATGTGGAAAACGTGGTGAAGGTCCGCACCGGCGAGGAGGGCTATGACGCCCTGCAGGATGTAGAATAAATCCATATTTGCAAAAGCCCTCCCGGAAGCCTCAGCTTCCGGGAGGGTTTTCGTTATTTTTTCTTTTACAGATGATGCTCCCGCAGCAGCTTTTTCGCCTGTTCCCACAGCTCATCGCTGACGGTCTGGACCACTACCGCCTTTTCCACCAGATCCGGCAGGGCCGCCTTCAACTCCGCCTCCACGATGGTCTCATTGGTCAGGTCTGCTGAGGGGCATCCCGCGCACTGGCCCAGCAGCTTTACATACACCGTCTTCCCCTCCACATGGTCGATGGAAATATCGCCGCCGTGAGCCCGCAGGGAGGGCCGCACCTTCTCCTCCATCGCCGCTTCGATCCGCTCTAAATCGCTCATATCCGTTCCTCCTGTGTCCTTCTTTCTGCCCAGTATAGCACGGCGTGTCCCCTCCGTCCACGGAAATTTTTGAAAATCCCCTTGACTTTTCGCCGCAACTGTATATACTGTGTATGTACAGTACGAACGGAGGACTTCCATGGAACTCATTATCCGCAATACCAGCAGCCAGCCGATCTATGACCAGATCGCCTCGCAGATCAAAGCGCAGATCATCTCCGGGGCGCTGGCGCCGGGGGACGCTCTGCCCTCCATCCGGGGGCTGGCAAAGGATCTGAAAATATCTGTGATCACCACAAAACGGGCCTATGACGAGCTGGAGACCCAGGGCTTTCTCAACACGGTCGCCGGCAAGGGCTGCTTTGTGGCGGAGAAGAACCTGACCCTGATCCGGGAGCAGCAGCGTCACCAGCTGGAAAGCCATCTGGCCGCCGCCGCGGAGCTGGGCAGAAGCTGCGGCGTTACCGAGGAGGAGCTGACCGTCCTGCTGCGCCGCGCATGGGAGGAATCGCAATGACAAACGCCATCGAACTGAAGCATATTGAAAAATTCTTCGGAGAATTTACCCTCCGGGACGTATCCCTGTCCATCCCCACCGGCACCATCTGCGGTCTGGTGGGAGAAAACGGCGCGGGTAAATCCACCCTCATCCGCATTCTCATGGGCGCGCTGCGGCCGGACAGCGGCGCTGCCGTCACATTGGGGGCAGATGTATCCGCGCCGGATTTTCTGCGTGTCAAAGAGGACATCGGCGTGGTGCTGGACGAGGGGTGCTTCCCCGAAAGTCTCACCGCCCCGCAGGTGGGAAAAATCATGGCCGCCACCTACCGCCGCTGGGAGCCGGAGACCTTTTCCGCTTACTGCAAACGCTTTGCCCTGCCGGAAAAGACTGCCTTCAAGGACTACTCCCGCGGCATGAAGATGAAGCTCACCATCGCCGCGGCGCTGAGCCATCAGGCAAAGCTGCTGGTGCTGGACGAAGCCACCGCCGGGCTGGATCCCATCGTCCGGGATGAGATCTTGGATCTGTTCTCCGAGTTCACACGGGATGAGACCCACTCCGTCCTGATCTCCTCCCATATTCTCAGCGATCTGGAGAAGATCTGCGACTATGTCGCATTTCTCCATCAGGGACAGCTGCTGTTCTGTGAGGAAAAGGACGCCCTGCTGGAGCGCTACGGCATCCTCAACGACACGGCGGAGCAGGCGGAAGCCCTGCGGCCGGAGGCCATTGCCGCAAAGACGTCCACGCCCTACGGCGGCGTCCGGGCGCTGGTACGCCGGGATCTGGCCCCGGCGGGCTTCCAGCTGGAAAAGCCCACCATTGAGGACATCATCCTCTTTCTGGCGAAAGGAGAAACACAATGAAAGCACTGCTGCTGAAAGACTGGTATGTTCTGCGGAAGCAGGCCTGGGCCTATCTCATCATCGTTCTGGTCTGGGGCGCTATCCCCAGCGAAGTACTGAATCTTCTGGCTGTGGTCTATGGGGCCATGATCCCCTATACCGCCATGGCCTATGACCAGCGGAGCCGCTGGGATCAGTTCGCCCGGATGCTCCCCTATTCGGACCGGACTGTGGTGCTTAGCCGGTATGCGCTTGGCTGGGTCTCCCTTTTGATTGGTACCGCCGCTGTAACGCTCTGTCAGGGGATTGTTTCCTGCCTGCCTGTTCGGACAGAAGCCGCAGCCGGCCTCTCCCCCGCTCTGATCTACACGGCGCTGTGTGTGGGAACGATCCTGCTGAGCATCAACGTCCCCCTCACGCTGCGCTTCGGCTCCGAAAAGGCCCGGATGGTCTCCGTCCTCATCACATTCCTTGTCTTTGCTTCCGTGGGTTTTCTCAAGGGGCTGGACGCCGGAAGTCCTGCCGGGGCGGCAGCTTTCCCGGCGCTGCTGCTTCCGGCGGTGCTGACCATCATCGCCACCGCCGTCTCCATCCCGCTGTCCCTGAAATTCTATCGGGCAAACCGCTGAAAAAACGCCGTCCGGCAATGGCGTAGTCCCATAAGGCTGTTTTTTGCAGAATTACCCGCCGAAAAGGAATTTATTTCCCTTCGGCGGGTAATTCTTATGCTCACCAAACTGAAATTTATCACATTAGACTGCCAATATAATACGCACCTTGAAACTTAATCCCCGGAAAAATAATCTCTTACGTTAAAGCTTTCATCCGTCCGTTGTTCCTCAAGGGTCATTCCGGGAACATGCTCTGTGACATATGTATCTCCTGTAGTCCGATCAACATAATACCGCTTCTGCGCCCCCGTATATGACCTGAACAAAACCACTATTTCATTTTCATCACTTGAAGAAATTTCCCAATAAACCGGGTATTCTCCGGCATTTACGATACCCTCCAAACCTGGATTTATTATGAAACAGTAATTCTTGATTGCGGAGAGCACCTGCTCGTCTGACAGTTTTTCCACTGTTCCGACCTCAGTTTCAGGTGAATCGCCAGGTTCGCTTGTGCTGACGAAAGCATCGTTCAAAACGGGCTCGATGGTCTCTGCCACGTCACTTTTTCTGCCGCAGCCACAGAGCATCGTCATCAGCACAAACAGCAAAAGTACAAATGTTGTTGCATGAATAACTTTTTTATTCATTTTCATCCTCCTCAATAAATTCCTATTTTGTCCGCATCTATAACGAGCATCGGATTTTACCGTACAAAATCCAAAGTTCAAAAAACTACCTTATCAACCCGTAGGGAATGCCGGACGGCGTTTTCTTATCCATTATATTCGCTGGCATCCCCTGCGTGGCACAGGCGCCATTTCAGGCCGGAGTAGCGCTTTTGCTGCCGGTCATTGGCGGCCATGGAGCGGACAGCCGCATCGTCTCCCACCATCACCAGCAGTTTCCGCGCCCGCGTCAGGGCGGTGTACAGCACCCCCCGCACCATCAGGCTGGGGGCGGAGGGCATGGTCGCCAACACCACGCAGCGGTACTCGCTGCCCTGGGCCTTGTGGACGGTCTGGGCATAGGCCAGATCGATCTCGCTGAGCATTTCCGTGCTGTAAGGGGCCGTCCGGCCGTCAAAATCCAGCGCCAGCCATTCGCCGCTCTGGTCGATCTCCACAATGCGCCCCACATCGCCGTTGAACATCCCGGTTCCCACGGTTCCATCCGCCTTCTGCCACACCACGTCGTAGTCGTTTCGGGTCTGCATGATGCGGTCCCCCACCCGGAACACCCGCTCGCCCCAGAGGATCTCCCGCTTGCCGGGGGCTTTGGGGTTCAGGGCTTCCTGCAAAAGCCGGTTGAGGTTGACGGTGCCGCAGGGGCCTTTCCGCGTGGGCGTCAGCACCTGGATCTGGTCCGCCGGGATGTGCATATTGTCCGGCAGGCGGGTGCGGCACAGCTCCAGCACCGTGGACACCGCCCGCTGGGCGTCCCGGCGGCAGAGGAAGAAGAAATCTCCCTGATTCCCCTTCAGGTCCGGGCTTTCGCCCAGATTGACCCGGTGGGCGTTGCGGATGATGGCGGACTGCTCCGCCTGCCGGAACACCTCCCGGAGAAACACAGTCTCGATCTTCTTGCTGCGGATCAGGTCGGAAAACACATTTCCCGCCCCCACAGAGGGCAACTGGTCCGCATCGCCCACCAGCACCAGCCGGGTGCCGGGACGCAGCGCCCGCAGCAGTGCGGAGAACAGGGACACGTCCACCATGCTCATCTCGTCCACAATGACGGCCTCGGCCTCCAGCGGCTCCTTCTCCGTTTTCTGGAAGGTCACCTGATGAGCCGCCTCATTCCACGTCATACCCAGCAGCCGGTGAACCGTCTGGGCCTCCATGCCCGTCAGTTCGCTCATGCGCTTCGCCGCACGGCCCGTGGGGGCCGCCAGCACGATGTTCAGCCCCATTTTCTGAAACAGGGCCACGATGCCCCGGACGGTGGTGGTCTTGCCGGTGCCGGGACCGCCGGTCAGCAGGATGACGCCAACCTTCGCCGCCAGCTCTACCGCCTGCCGCTGCAAGGGGGCGTAGGTAATGCCCTGTTCCTTCTCGATCTCCGCCACGGTCCGATCCGCGAACCGGCCCTCGTCGGCGTCCATTTCCAGCAGCGCCAGCAGGCGGGCGCAGGCGGAGGTCTCCGCCTCCCACAGCCGCCGCAGGTACACCGCCTCTACATTGGCGATCCGCTGGATCACCACGGCGTGATGCTCCGCCAAGGCGTCCAGGGCCGCTTCCACCTGCTCGATCCCGCAGCTCAACAGCTGGCAGGTGGCGGCAAGCAGCTTGTCCTTCGGCAAAAACACATGGCCGTTATTCTCGTTATAGGTCAGTTCAAAAGTGAGGGCCGCCTCAAGGCGCTCCGTGCAGTCCTCTGCAAATCCCATGGACAGCGCCATGGTGTCCGTCACGGAAAAATCCACGCCGCATACATCGTCTGACAGCAGATAGGGATTTTTCTCCACCACCCGGATGGCCCCGTCCCCATACTGCTGCCGCAGCCGGATGGCCAGCACCGGCGGCAGCTGATACCGGGATAGAAATTCCATCAGCCGCCGCAAGCCCATGTGCTGACGGAACAGCTCTCCGATCTCCATGGCCTTTTTCGCGGTAATGCCCCGGATCTCCTGAAGCCGCTCCGGCTCCGCCTCTAAAATATCCAGGGTCTCCAGGCCGAACCGGTCCACGATCCGCCGGGCGGTGGTGGGTCCCACGCCCTTGCAGACGCCGGAGGACAGGTAGGCGAAGATATCCTCTTCCTCCTCCGGCAACGTCCGCTCCAGCTCCTGCGCCTTCAGCTGCTCGCCGTGCTGGGGATGGGTCTCCCAGGTGCCGGTGACGGTCAGATGTTCCCCCGGTGCCACGCAGGGGATGCATCCCACCACAGTAACGACCTCCCCCTCCTCGGTGAGGAGACGGAGGACCGTATATCCGTTTTCGGCGTTCTGAAAAATAACGCTATGTACCGTACCCTCCCGGCAGATCAGTTCTTCCATGACTTCCTCTCTTTAACGTGCCGATGCGGCCCTTCTTACGAACGGCCCTTGACTGGCATTTTTATCTCTCGTTCCCGGCATCCAGCCGGAAATCCGCCCCGTCCACCACAGCGGCGTTGTCCTCCCGCTCCGCCAGATAGTCGGCAAGGCCCCTGGCCTCCGCCGTCAGGCCGCAGTCGGCAATGACGATCCGCGCACCCGGCAGACTGCTCCGCACCCGGCGCAGCTCCCGGACATCGTGCTCCAAGGCTAACGCCTCGCCCCGCACAGGCAGTACCAGTAAAAGCCCCGGGATCGTGGGCCGCCCTGCGTGGAGCACCGCTCCTGCCAGCAGCCACACCACCGTGGTCATCCCCACGGCGGAGAAAAAGGCGATCACGCCGTCCCGAAATACGTTCATCCCATCACCTCAGGACAGTATATGGCCAGATCTCCGCCTGTGTGACACACTCAATCTATATCGCGGGCCGTATCCAGCTTCGCCGCCACAGTATCCAGCTTGATCTCCGCGACTTCCTGCCGCCCCTTCACTGTTTCCAATTCTGTTTTGACCTCTTGGAGGGTCTTGGACACCGCTTTCAGCGTTTCCTCCATTCGATCCAGCTTGTCCTTCAGACAGACGGCTCCCGCCAAAACGGCTCCCACCGCCAGCAGCCCCAGCAAAAATGGTGCGACATCTCCCCCGCCGCCGCTGAACATCCCTGCCAACAGTATCGCCGGCACACAGGCAAGCAAAGCGAACCCAACCGTATATAACGCAAATTTTCCCATATCAGTCCTCCCGGGTGATCCCCAGTTCCGCCAATATAGCTTCCTCTCTTGCCCGCATCTGCTTTTTCTGCGGGCCTTCGTCCAGATGGTCATAGCCCAGCAGGTGCAGCACGGAGTGCACCACCAGATACGCCAGCTCCCGGCGGTTGGAATGGCCGTACTCCTTGGCCTGCGCCGCCACGTGCTCCATGGAGATCACCATGTCCCCCAAGGGCACCAGTCCGGTGCCGGGGTCGGCGTCCTCCCCGCCGGGCAGCTCGCCGGGCTGCAGGTCAAACTCCGGGAAACTGAGCACATCCGTGGCCCGGTCTACCTCCCGCATATCCAGATTGATCTGATGGATGGCCTCGTCATTGGTCAGCAGCACGTCCACCTCACAGGGAAAATCCACCCCCTCTGCCGCCAGAGCGGTGCGGATGACCTTGCGGATAAAGGCCCGCTGGCCCTCATTCACCCCCGGCACGTCGGCGGTGATGGGAATATAGTGCCGTTTTGCCATTATTTCTTCCCCTTTCCGCCGTTTTTGGCAGTTTCGTATTCTTCATAGGCCTTCACGATCCGCTGGACCATCACATGACGCACCACGTCGGCGTTGGTCAGCTCGCAGATACCGATGCCCTCCACCTTTTTCAGCACCCGCATGGCCTCCCGCAGGCCGGAGGGCTTGCCGTCCGGCAGATCGATCTGGGTCACATCGCCGGTAATGACGATCTTGGAGCCGAAGCCCAGCCGGGTCAGGAACATTTTCATCTGCTCCCGGCTGGTGTTCTGGGCCTCGTCCAGAATGATGAAGCTGTCATCCAGCGTCCGGCCGCGCATATAGGCCAGGGGCGCCACCTCAATGTTGCCCCGCTCCAGATACTTCTGGTAGGTCTCCGCCCCCAGCATATCAAACAGGGCGTCATACAGCGGCCGCAGGTACGGGTCCACCTTGCTTTGCAGATCGCCGGGCAGGAAGCCCAGCCGCTCGCCGGCCTCCACCGCAGGACGGGTGAGGATGATGCGGTTCACCTGCTTTTCCCGGAATGCCTGCACTGCCGCCGCCACCGCCAGATACGTTTTGCCGGTACCGGCGGGGCCTACGCCGATGGTAACGGTATTTTTCAGCACCGACGCGATATATTCCTTCTGGCCCAGCGTTTTCGGCTTCACCGGGCGACCTTTGGCGGAGATGCACAGCACATCCCCCGCCAACTCGCTGATCTGCTCCTCTTTGCCGGTGCGGACCATGTCGATGATATAGCGGACGTTCTGCTCCCCCAGTGCCTCCCCCCGGGAGGACAGGGTCAGCATGGCCTGCACCGCTTTGGCGGCGTGCATCACGTCCTCCGCCTCGCCGCTGATCCGCAGCTCGCCGTCCCGGTTGGTCACCGTCACATTAAATTCCTTTTCCAGCAGGCGGATGTTCTCGTCAAAGGAGCCGAAAATATTTACGGCCTGCTCCATCCGCTCAATGCTGATCCTCTGTTCCATGCCATCACTCCTAAAGTTATCCGGACGCGCCGTCCGGTTCATTTGCTGTATAAATAGGGGCCTGCGTCCCGAGTTCCTCCCGGCACTCCGCCGTCAGTGTCACCGTCAGGACATCCCCCCGGAGCCGGGAGGCCACCTGACTGGCCGTTACCTCGCCGTAGGGGTCCACAAGGCTGTGGAGATACGCTTCCAGCGCCGCCCCCGTCTCCTTCTGCCGCCGGGCCTGCGTGACCGTCACCGGCTCCGTTTCGTAAAACCGGACAATCTCCGTCTCCCAAGTGATCGGAAGCGGGATCCCGCACACCCGAACCGGCGTTCTCTCGGTTATTTTATCACACTGGTCGCTGTCAATGCTACTGTTTGCAAAGAATTTTATCCGGCGGCTGCCGAAAATCACGGACCGGAGCCGCTTTTCCCGTCCGGTATACCGTTTTTCCGTTCCGGTGAGGGGCACGTTGGCCGTCAGGGTGTACCACGTCCGACCCTCCACGGACCCAAGTCCCGCTGTAAACCGGGTACCGAAGGTCCCTGTGTCCTCCACGCCGGAGATCAAGAGCTGCCCCTCCGTCACCGACATTCCCTTCATCACCTGAGGGACGCCCCCCAGTGCCTGCACCCGCAGCACCAGCCCGTCCCGCCGGGCCACTAAATTGCACGGTGTTTTCCGGTCCAGCGGCTTCGGGGCCGTCCGCCGTTCCCGTACCTCCACGTTGGCCCGGCAGCCGGATACGTTCACCGCCACCCAGCTCAGCTCCGGAATCTCCAGCAGCACATGGTTGCGGATGTCCTCCCCATTCAGGGCGAAGCCGAAACACCCCCGATGAACGCCGTTGTTCTCCAAGGATCGCAGGATCACCTCCCGCGGTACCGTCTCGTTTCCAGCGATCTGAATATCCCACACGAAGAAGGACCCGAGCAGCACCGCCGTTCCGCACGCCGCGATGCCTACCGCCAAGGCCTGACGGTGCCGCAGCTTTGCCAGCGTGTAGGGCGCGCCCTCCCGCCGCACGATTTCGATCGTGCAGTCCAGCTTTTCCGCCGCGCGGCTGAGGACGCGGTGATCCCCCCGGCTCATGCGGCAGGTAAACGTCTCCGCCCCCTCCCATTCCAGATCCCAGAAGGCCAGCTTCCGGGCGGAGCACAGATTCAGCACCCGCTCCGGGTAGGGACACGTCACCCGGAGCCACACCTGTCCCCGGACCCTGTTGATAAGCTCCTTCAGCATGACACCCACTCCACGCCGTTGATTTTCCCGCCGATCCGCAGTTCTTCTCCCGTCATGGCCACCAGCGTCAGCCGTTCTCCTCGAATTCGCAGAACGCCGAAGCCTGTGTTGGCGTCGATTTGCGTATCGCTGTAAGCCAGCAGGCCCGTGTGGCGTTCCAGATATAGCTGCCGGTTCCCGATCAGCTCCAATCGGGGAAGGCCCGCCACCACATCCACCGGCAGGTCAAACAGCTCCGCCACGCCGCCCAGAATACCGCCCTGCTCCCGGTCCCGTTTTTTCTCCATGCTCTCACCTCACCGAACTCTATGCGGAAATTCCCCCTGGCTTGCCTGTCCCGCCGTATGAACCGCCCCCGCCCCGCATAGGGTATAGCGGGTGATGCGTATGAAACGGCGGATACGGACGGATGTGTGCCTGATCCTGTGCGGGATCTTGGTCTGGTTTCTGGCGGACGCCAGACAGCTGCGGCTCGAGGCAGCCAAGGCCCTGACCCTCTGCGCCGGAACGGTGATCCCCGCCCTGTTCCCCTTCATGGTCATCACCGGTCTGCTGGTGCGGCTGGGCTTCGGACAATGGCTGGCGCCCGATATGGCTGGCCTGATGGCGTCCCTGTTCCGCTTGCCCGGCTGCGCCGGGTCCGCGCTGCTGCTGGGGCTGGTGGGAGGCTATCCCATCGGCGCCCGCACAGCGGCGGAGCTGTACACCTCCGGGGACCTGACCCGGCAGGAGGCGGAGCGGCTTCTGACCTTCTGCAACAACTCCAACCCCGTGTTCCTCATCAGCGTGCTGGGCGCGGGGGTGTTCGGCAGCGTCCGGGCGGGCCTGTGGCTCTGGCTGATCCACGTCTGCGCCGCCCTCCTTACCGGACTGCTGTTCCGGGGACTGGGCCGGGGACGGAAAACCGTTCCCCCCGCCATTTCCTTTCAGGCCCCCTCTCTACCAGCGGCCTTTGTGTCATCCGTCCGGGACAGCGCCGGGACCATGCTCTCCGTCTGCGCCTTCGTCACGTTCTTCTATGTGCTGATCTCGCCCCTGACGGCCCTCCCCGGCCCATGGGCGGCCCTGGCGGTGGGCTGCGGGGAGCTGTTCTCCCTGACGCCCCTCCTGCCCTGTGACCGCACCGGTTTCCTGCTGGCCGCCGGGTGCGCCGGATGGGGCGGGCTGTCCGTTTTCTGCCAGACCGCCGCCCTTCTGGACGGCACGGACCTCCCCCTCTCCCCCTGTCTGCTGGGCAAGCTGACCCACGGCCTGCTGTCCGCGCTGCTGGCCGCCCTCGTCTCCCTTTGGCTGTTCTGATATTTTTTAACAGGTTTCGCGCGCAAAACGCGGCAAAACGGGGCGTCGGTTTCGAAAACCGGCGCCCCGCCTTGCTTTGGAGAGGTCATGTATGAAAAGATCTATCAACACGCCGCTTGCCTGCGGCGGGATCGTTGGTCTGCCGGTTTGGGACTCCTCCCGGGCGGGCAGTGGGCCGTAGGGGTGTATTTGAAAGAATGGCTTTTTCTCTCGGATCAGCGGCGGGGCCGGGAAACGGCTCTCTCGCCTGCTGATGTACGCAGTATACACCCCAAATCTGAAGGGAAGATGAAAAACTTGTAAACCATTTGTGAACGGTGCGGCGGTTTTTTCACTTCCGTTGCACGAAACCGTGCAGCAAACGCCCCTCATACAGGGTGGGCACACGGCGGCGCCCCCAAAGTTACATCCGTGTGACAGGAGGATGTTATCTATGAACAAAACAGCCAATTTTCAGTTGACCCAGTGGGAAAAGACGGACCGCATTCTGGTGGAGGAATTCAACAGTGACAACGAGAAGATCGACGCGGCGCTGAAAAGCAATGCCGAGGCCGTGGCGGCGGAGACGGCCGCGCGGGACGAAGAAAAAAAGGCCCTGCAAGCCTTGATCGGCCAGCGGGGCAACTGCTTTGTAGAATTTGGTTCCTACACGGGAACCGGTAACCGACTCAGAACGATGACTTTTTCTCACAAGCCGATTTTGGTCATCGTCCGCAACTGCACCAATTATTCCTCGCCGCTCCATCTGGTGATGATCCAGGGGGCAGCCAATGCCAACGGTTATGAAAACAGCTCCGCCGCTTCCGTTTCCTTAGCCTGGTCCGGAAACAGCGTCAGTATCACCAATTCCAACAATGCAACATATTCTTTTGACAGAAGCGGTGAGCAATATTTTTACGCAGCGCTTTTGATGGCGGAATAAAGCAACCCCCCGGACTTTCGTCCGGGGGGGTTGTTTGCTTTTAACAAGCAGCTTTCGGAATTACCGATTAGGCGATGGTGAACTCGCCGGAGACAGTGACATCACCGTCAACGGAGATAGCCCAGCTATAAACGCCAGTCTTCAGGGCCTGAGTCTTCAGAGAACCGGCACCGGCGTTAGCGAGAGGCTCCTCGCCGATGACCTGGACATAGAAGAAGTGACCGCCTGCGGTAGCAATGGAAGCATACTCGAGGTAAACATCGTTACCCTCGCTGTCCTTGATCACCAGAGTTGCAATCTGGTCATCAGCCTTAGTAGCGAACTTGAAGAAGATGTTCTCCTTCAGTTCACCGTGGACATCAGCCGCCAGAGTAGCATCATTCAGGCTGTCGAGAACATAAGCGCCATTGGCGATGGTCTTCAGCAGAGCGCCGGTGTCAGCAATGGTGGACTTGGTACCCTTGATGACAGCAGCCTCTTCGCCAGTGCTGCCGGTGTTGTCGTCCTGCTCGTAAACGATCAGGGTCTGGACCATGTAGTCCTCAACATAGGCATAGACCTTAGCCTTCTCGTCCTTGGCGATAGCCTTGTAGGAGCTCTCAGAAGCTTCATCGTCAGAGTTGACATAGAAGATCTTAGCATCATCAGCAACAGTGATCACATAGTCCTCGCCAGAACCAGGATTAGTGCCCAGAGTCACAGTGTAATCCTTAGAGGTCTTGTCGATACCGGTCAGGCCAGTAATGACGCCCTTCTCAGCACCATCAGTATAGGTATCACCATAAGCAGTGAGCTTCGTGATGAAGCCATCCTTATCCACGGTATAGCTCTTGTAGATCTTGCCGGAGAGGTTCTTGCCCAGGGACTCGTCAACCTTCACGGTCTTGATCTCGCCGTTAACGATAGCGGGATACTCGAAGTAGTCGCCGTCATTGTCGTGGATCAGGTTGGAAGCATCGTCAACGAAGAAGATCTGCTTATTGACGCTGCCGTCAACATTTACATCAGCCTCGGGAACGATGAACATGATGGTGACCATCTTGCCATCCTTGCAGTAATAGTAAACGTCAACCTCATTCTCCTTCTTGGGAGAAGTAGCAGTAGTGTCAACATCCGCAGCAGCAGTGATATCGGGAGCATTCTTGATGCCGGTGTAGGCGTCCCAATCATCATCGGACCGGATAATATCGTTGCTGGCCTCGCGGACCACGAACTGAGAGGCGCTGTTAGCAGTCACGGTGGCAGAACCAACCTTGATGCCAGCCTTGTCATTCTTCATCTCGAAGAGATTACCGGTAGAACCATCAGCAGTCACAGCAGTGGTAATGTTGTAAGCACCAGCAGACTGCTTAGAGGACACAGCACGCAGGGTGTAAGTGCCATCGCTGTTCACCTTGTAGGTGACGATAACAGGATAGTTGACGGAGCAGCCCTGAGTACCAATGATGCCGGTCACATCAGCACCGGTAGAATCAACGACATCCAGGTTATCGGCCTTGGTGTAGTTCTTCTTGGTATTAACCAGCTTAGAAGTGCCATCGGCAAAGACCAGAACAGCCTTGTTATCGTCGAAACGGCCGCTGCCCTGAGCCTCAACCAGCAGAGCATAGTCGCCGATCTCATCAACGCGCTCAACATAGATCAGGTAGCCATAGGCATCCAGATAGATGTCATAGATCTCGTTGACAGAAACGTCGCCCAGGTTCTCGCCGGCAACCTTCTCAGAAGCCTTATAACGAGTACCGTCGATGGTCAGAGCCTTCTTGTCATACTTGTTGGTGCTGTCGTTCTCAGCGCGGGTCACAGTGCCGTTAACGTGCTGAGCAGCAGCAACGGACTCGATCTCGTTCTCCTTCAGGGAGTAAGTATACAGGACATAATCGTCGTCCTCATACTTGTCGTCGGTCTCGAACTGGTTCTTGAAACCAGAAGTCACGGGAGAAGCATCGCCGTCGGGATCAACCACGACATAAGCGTCCTTCTTATCGGTGGCCTTCACGGTCTTGGTGACGGTGCCGACATAGGTGTTGATCTGAGTGATAACAGCGGTATCGTTGTCGTCATCATAGAAGACCTCGGTCAGAACGCCGTTGCCAGACTTGCCGACCTTATCGTCGCTGCTCTTCTTGATGTCCAGAGCGGGAGCCTTGGCGGCATCCTCAACGCCATCCACATAGATGGTGACGTTCTTCTTGGCCAGAGTGGAGCCCAGACCCAGATCCTTGTAGATGTCGCCAGCCTCGACCTTAGCGGTGTAGGTAGCGTCAGCGGTGTGGGTGTAGGTGCCGACGTCGGTGGACTTGACCTTCCACTGAGTGGCGGGACGCTCGAACTCGTCGGTGGTATCAATGCCCTTCAGATCGCCGAAATACTCCTCAGCGAACTGGACCTTGCCATCCTTGTCGATGTTGCCATCGTTGCCGGAACCCTTGACGCAGGTCTTCTCCTTAGCGTCGGAGGTGTCCTTGATGGTGATGTTGCCGACGGTGACGGTGGAGTTCTTCTCGTACTCAACCATGGTAGCCTTCAGGGTGTTGAAGGCATACAGGCAAGCCTCTTCACGGGTGACAGCCTTCACGCCGTTGAAGGAGCCCACCAGATCGTCATTCAGGCCGACGTTCAGAGCGCGCTTGGCAACCTGGATGGACCAGTTGGGGCCAGTGTAGCCTTCCTGCTCAGCCTTGTAACCCAGAGCGCCCAGCAGCATCTTCATGAAAGCATAGCCGGTCAGGGTGTTGGCGGGCTTGAAGGTACCGTCAGCATAACCGGAGATGATGCCGGTCTTCTGGCAGTAAGCAATGTAGCCAGCGAAGGTGTGGTTCACGGGAACGTCGCTGTAGGGAGCGGCGTCAGCAACCAGAGCGGATGCGGTGGTGGGGCCAAGGATCAGGTTGCAGATGATCTTGGCAGCAGCGCCACGGGTCAGGGTGGCGGAGGGATTGAAGGAACCGTCGGTATAACCGTCGATAACCTTCACGGCGGACATCACGTCAACAGCTTCCTTATAGGCGATCTTGCTGTTGTCGCTGAAGTCCTTAGCACCGGCAGAGACGGTGACCAGAGACATGGTCATCACCAGAGCCAGTACCAGAGAAAGGAACTTCTTCATGGGGTTTCCTCCTTTTAGATTCTCCCGTTCGGGAGTTGGTTTTTGCAAAACCGGCTTCCCCTTTACCGCCCCGATTTACATATCGTGGCTAGCCTACCCAATATCTGAACCGGGGGCATGTTCCGGGTATCCTGCTTTGCAAGGCCACTTTATCAGCCCCATTTCCGAATGTAAATAGTTCCGGCCTGGATGTAATACAAGTGCAAAAAAGCAGCGTTTTTATGCAGAACTGTGCCATTCACGCAACGTTTGAACGTAACAAACCAGCCAAGGCGGACCTTGACCGGTTTCGGTGTTTTCGGGGCAAAGCGGAGGTCATTTCTCCTGCTCCGGCAGGGTGTAATGCCGCCCGGTGAGAACCAGCTCGCCCCGGTCCGTCAGCCGCCGGAGGAGCAGCGTCCCCTGCTCCGGTTCAAGGCCCAGCAGGCGGATGAAATCCTGACGGCGGCCGGTGCCGTGCTCCTGCAGATAGGCCCGGATGATGTCCAGATGGTCATCGGGGTCCGCCACCGCCCCGGCGGGGTAGTACCGGATGCCCACCCGCACCAGCCTGCCCGCCTCCCGCAGCTCCAGAAGGTACTGCCGGGCAGTGCTTTTGGACACGCCCAGCCGCTCCATGACCGCTTCGCGGGTCAGCCAACCCTGCTCCTCGGCCTGAGCCATCAAAAGTTGGGCCCGATCCCCCTGACGGACCCAGGTGTGGAGGTTCCGCAGGTTCACATGCTCCAAGCCGCCCCGGATCAGCGCCGTGCGGGTGACGGTGGTCAGCCGGGAGAGGTCCATGGGCCGCCCGGTGGTGGGTGCGGTAAAGACCCGCGGCTCCGTGGGGTCCTTGCGGCGGTCCCAAGCGTCCAGCAGCAGCCGCCGCAGGCGGCTGCCCATGGAGACCGTCCGGTCCGGAAGGCGGATGAGGTTCTGGTCGAAATCCACCTGCCCCCAGGTGAGGGAGGCGATCTCTCCCGGCTGCATCTGGAGCTTCCAGCCCATCCAGAGGGCCAGTCCGGCGGGAGACGAGCCCTCCTGCTGGATCACGCGCCAGAGAAGATACTCCGCCTCGTCCCGCTGGGCCAGAGGATTTTCCGGCGCGGCAGGTTTGGTGAGATAGGGCGAGAAGGCATCCCGCAGGGTGGACACCGCCATGCCGCTGACCCGGGCCACATAGGGCCAGTCATGGGTCTGAAGCTGGCGGATCACAAAATCGTGGCGCAGGTCCATGAGGTTGACCTTCTGGCCCTCGCTGTCCAGCGCCAGCCGGGACAGCCGGGAAATGGACTCCGGCGGCATAGGCTTCTTGCTGCGCTCGGAGATCACCACATGGGGGTCCCGGAGGGCACAGCGAACGTGCCGCTCCCGGAGGCAGGTTTCCGTGGAGGGTTCCAGCGGGACCGTACGGTCCGGGAGCTGAATGGCCTTGCCCTCAAAGTCCACCTGATCCCAGCGGAGTTCTGTGATCTCGCTCCGGCTCAAGCCCTCCAGCCAGGCCAGACGGAGAATGGCCCCCTCCGGGCTGTGGGGGTGCCGCTCCAAAATGCGCAGCATGGCGGCCTCGTCCGGCCGATTGAACGTGTGTCCCATGGAAATGCCTCCCATCTGTCGCCGCAGAAACAGCGCCGCGGCGGAACGATCGTCTGCTGCGGGGATGGAAGGACAAAATGATGATTTTGTAATAGGATGCCGGAAAAGTACGGTTTCCGGTGGGATACCGGGCGCAGCTCCCGCCGTTTTACCGGGCCAAGCACACAAAAAGGCATGTTGAACAGACGGGGCCTGTTCTGGCCGGAGGTCCCGTCTGTTCAGCACGCCGCAAAGCGAAGAACGTCTTGCTTTTTCTTAATTTTTCAAGTAAACTTTCAGTTGTCGGCGGGGACCGGCGGCTTTTTTGCCGCCGATATGTGACAAAATCATCATTTTGTCTAACAGAGCAGCCCCAGCCGTTCCAGCTGCCGCAGATGCTCCGTGCCGGTGGTCAGCAGGTAGATCCGAGTGGTCTCGATGGAGCTGTGGCCCAGAATATCCGCCAGCTTCACTACGTCCTGACAGGCCCGGTAAAAGGTCCGGGCGAACAGGTGCCGCAGATTGTGGGGAAAGACCTTTCCCGCCGCCACACCGGCGGCGCGGCACAGCCGCTTCATCTCCGCCCAGATCTGTGTGCGGGACAGCCGTTTTCCGCCTCCGGTGAGAAAGATCTCGCCGGAGGTGATTTTTTGTTTCCGGGCGTATTGCAGCAGCCGACGGCACAGTCGGTCAGGAAGAAAAATAGTACGGACCTTGCCCTTTAAGGCAACATCCGTCCGCCCCCGGCAGGCGGCCTCCACCGTGATGAAGGGCACCTCCCCCACCCGGATGCCTGTGGCGCAGATGGTCTCCATCACCAACGCCAGCCGTTCCCGACCCAGCGTTCGGGCGGTGCGGACCAATGCCCGGTATTCTCCCCGGTCCAGTTCCCGTTCAGCCTCCCGGAAGCTGCGGCGCTGAAGCCGCAGGACCTTTACCCGGCACTCCGGCCGCCCAGCAAAATCAAAGAACCGGTTAAGTCCCGCCAGCATGGCGTTGACGGTGGCGGGGGCGTATTGGGCCGTTAGCCGAGCCTTCCATGTCAGGACCAGACCCCGATCCACCGCGCCGCCGCTCCATCGTGCGAAGGCCCGGATGCTCCGCACATAACTCTCCGCCGTGCCGTGGCTGTATTCCCGGCGGAGGAGCTCTCTTCGGAAACCATCCACCGTCCGCTCCGTGACAAGCTCCATTCCCTTTTTCTGTTTCATGTTTCTTCCCCCTCCCAGCATATCCGCCGGTGATCTCCGACATCTTTCCTTATTTTCACACAGGAACCGCCGGGTGTGAACCTCTATTTCACCGTATATCGCCATTAGGATCTCTATTAGGAAAAGGCCGCCCGATCAGGGCGGCCTTCTTGTCTGCGGCGGCTGTGGGGAGTATGCTGTTGCATAGATCAGAGAGAAAACGCGGTTCTCAGAGACCGCCGTCAATAGAATGGGAGGATACAGATGGAGACACAGGAGCGCTTGCGCCGGATCGACCCCGCCCGGCTGACAGCTTTTCAGGCAGAGCTTTTGCGGAAGGAATACAGTGTCGGAACAGCGGAGAACTATCTTCGGGCAGTCCGGGCCTTTGCCCGATGGAGCGGTGGCGCGGTGGATCGGGGTCTGGTCCTGACATGGAAGGCGCAGCTCACGGCCCAATATGCCCCCGCCACCGTCAACGCCATGCTGGCAGGTATCAACCGTTTTTTCGCCTTTATGGGCTGGCCGGAATGTAAGGTGAAGGCGCTGCGGCTCCAGCGCCGCAGCTTCCGGGAGGCGGAACGGGAACTGGACCGGGAAGAATACCGCACGCTGGTCCGCACCGCCAGAACGCTGGGACGGGAACGGCTGGCACTGGTGATGGAGACTATCTGCGCTACGGGCATCCGGGTGGGCGAAGTTCCGTATATCACGGTGGAGGCCCTCCGCCGTGGAAAGGCGGTGGTGGCCCTGAAGGGTAAGGTCCGCACGATCCTGCTGCCGGAGAAGCTGTGCAAAAAGCTCTTAAAATACGTAAAACGGCAAAAAATCACCTCCGGTGAGGTATTCCTCACCGGAGGCGGAAAACGTCTTTCCCGGGTGCAGATCTGGGCGGAGATGAAGCGGCTGTGCTGCGCTGCCGGCGTGGCAGCGGATAAGGTCTTCCCCCACAATCTGCGGCACCTGTTCGCCCGGACCTTTTACCGGGCCTGTCAGGACGTGGTGAAGCTGGCGGATATTCTGGGCCACAGCTCCATTGAGACCACCCGGATTTATCTGCTGACCACCGGCGCAGAGCATCTGCGGCGGCTGGAACGTCTGGGGCTGCTCTGTTAGACAAAATAACCCTTTTGTATATATTCGCCCTCTGACGAGGGCCGCAGGCCGCCCACGGAACCAAACGAATCGGGGTGGAAGCGAAAAAAGCCGCACTGAATGAGATCGGTTTTGAAACTTTCAGGACCGATCTCATTCAGTGCGTTCAAAGGGGGATTTCCCTTGCTTTTTCCGCTGCTTTTCAGTAAAATTAGGTTGTCGATGTGGGGCGGCGCTTTTCTTTTGGCGCTGCAAAGATAACAAAAGGGTTATTTTGTATACGCCCCACCGGCCTTGATTTTTCCCGCCGGGACCCCCGGCGGAGAAGGGGAGGTCCCGGAATGGGGTATACATTCAAACGGCCGGACCCGGCGGCTATGGAGCGGGTACTGGCTCGGTTCCCGTACAGCCCGGAAGGGGCCATTCTCCGTCTGGCGTGGCTGGAGGGCCTGAGCCGGGAGGAGATCGCCGCCCTCACCTGGGATCAGGTGCAGTTTGAGGACAATGCCCTGACCCTTCCGGATCGGATCGTCCCGCTGGCCCCCTCCGCGGAGGACTGCCTCCGGGAGCGCTATCGCCTGTACGCCCAGCGGGACCCCCATGTCATCATTTCCGACCGATATCAGCGGCCCATGCCGCCGGAGTCCGTCTCCCGGCTGGCCCGGACCGCGCTGGACACCGAGGGCCAGAAGGTCAGTCTCAAGGATCTCCGTCAGGACTTCGTCATCCGCCAGCTTCAGACTCATGACTGGACCTACGCCGCCCGGGTCAGCGGCATGGCGGTCTCCACCCTCCGGGGTTCCTTCTCCCAATACTTTCAGGAGCGCCAAAGCGCCGCGCCGGAGCTGCCGCCGGACAGCGAATATCTCCTCTGGCGGATCGTTCAGCAGGAGGGCAGTTCCGTGGTGGGACTGGCCCTCTGGATGGGCTGGAAACTTCAGATGCAGCCCGGAGAAATCCTGAATCTCACATGGTCGCAGGTAGACTTGGACCGGGGTCTCCTGCGCCTTCCGGACCGGGAAATCCCCATGGGCAGCCGTCTCAGCCGCCTGCTGGAAGATGTCTGCGGCCACCGCAAGGACCCCGCTCAAGACCGTGTCCTCCTGACCCCCGGCACCGGAAAGCCCATGGACCTGGCCCGCCTCTCCACCGTGATCCGCACCGCCCTGATCCGGGGCGGACTGGAACAGCTCAGCTTAGGGGATCTGAGCCGCCTCAGCCGCCGGGGCAGCCAGCGTCAGACCGTGCTGGCCCGCCTCTCCGCGGATGGCTCCCTGACCCGGGAGGAGGTCATGGAGCTGCTGGGCGTGTCCAAAAGCGCCGCGCTGAAGCTGCTCAACCAGCTCCGTCAGGACGGAGCCGTGGTCCGTATAGGCGGGTGCTACTACCCGGCGGGGGCCGTGGTCCTGCCGGAGGACCAGTCCGCCGCGGTGACGGCCTACCTCGCCGCCCACGGCACCGCCGTGCGGAAGGAGCTGGCGGAGCTTCTGAACCTGCCCCCCGCCCAGTGTACGGCGCTGCTGCGGCGCATGGCAGACCGGGGCGAGCTCCTCCTCACCGGCAAGCGGTACGCCCTGCCGCCCAAGGAAAAGCCCCTTGAAACGAACTGAATATTGCCACGGTTGCAAACAACAAAAAGTGCGGAAATCACGTTATTTCCGCACTTTTTTACATCTGCATTACGAACTGAGCAAATCTATTTACATCCTGGCCGGGGGCTGTTACATTAGGCTTGCGAAACAGAACCGCGGGCAAACTGCCTCCAAGCTCCGTGCTTGGTGTAGGCTCGTAACCCCCGACGTAAGTCGGGCCGTTCCCCATTCTCCATTCGCAAACCAGCGAAGCGTTTGCGGATGGAAAGCGAGGAAAAATCTCGTCCGATGCGCACCGAACCGCTTGCGGTTCGGCGGCATCTCAGGGATTTTGACGAGCAGGCTAGCCCCGACACGAAACCCGGAACCGGGGGCGGGGAGCTCCAAGGCGATGTTTCGACATTTTATCAAGGAGGAAACCCCATGAAGAAGTTCCTTTCTCTGGTACTGGCTCTGGTGATGACCATGTCTCTGGTCACCGTCTCTGCCGGTGCCAAGGACTTCACCGACAGCACCAAGATTCAGTACACTGAAGCTGTCGACGTGATGTCCGCCGTGAAGGTCATCGATGGTTACACCGATGGTTCCTTCAATCCCTCCGCCACCCTGACCCGTGGCGCTGCTGCCAAGATCATCTGCAATCTGATCCTTGGCCCCACCACTGCTGGTGCTCTGGTGGCTGACGCTGCTCCTTACAAGGACGTTCCTACCAACCACACCTTCGCTGGCTACATTGCTTACTGCCAGAAGGAAGGCATCATCTCCGGTTATGCTGACGGCACCTTCAAGCCCGCCAACTCCCTGACCGGCTATGCCTTCATGAAGATGCTGCTGGGCGCTCTGGGCTATGACGCTGAGACCGAGGGCTACACCGGTGCCAACTGGTCCATCAACGTTGCCAAGCGTGCCATCAACATCGGCCTGGACGATGATCTGGTGAGCAGCTTCAACGGCGTGAAGGCTGTGACACGTGAAGAGGCCTGCCTGTATGCCTTCAACACCCTGAAGGCTACCATGGTGGAGTATGACAACAACAACTCCGTCACCGTCAACGGCATCACCTTCACCAACAAGTCCGCTGCCAAGGAAACTGTCAACACCGGCAAGACCGATGGCAACATCGACAAGGACGGCAAGATGCAGTTCGCCGAGAAGTATTTCGAGGATCTGAAGGGCGCAGACACTACCGATGAGTTCGAGCGTCCCGCTACCGAGTGGAAGGTCAAGACCAAGAGCGTTGGTACTTATGCTGACACTCCCGATGCTTCCTACACCAAGGGCACCAAGATCAGCGTGATCTATGCTGACCTGGGCCTGTCTGACGGCATCTCCAAGAAGGACGTCACCGAGTATGTTGACGGTCGCAATGCGGGTGCCTTTGCTCAGGACATTGTCAAGGGCAACACCAAGAAGGTCGGCGGCAACGGCATCCAGCTGGACGTCTACTACGATGATGACGCTGAGACCATCACCTTCGTTGAGGTCAACACCTATGTGGCAAAGATCGCCTCTGTTTACAAGGCTACCTCCACCAAGGACGCTTATGTGACCCTGAACACCTCTGACGACGGCTTCACCACTCCCGGCGTGACTGTCGGCTCCTTCGAGACCGAGGACTTCTCCAAGGATCAGATCGTTGGTTACACCTACTCCTTCAAGACCGGTGAGAACTGCATCGAGTCCATGGTTGCTCTGGAGAAGGTTTCCGGCGCTATGAGCGCTTACACCACCGAGGGTTCCGTCACTGTGGGCGGCACCAAGTATGACGCCAATAAGGCTTCTGAGGCTGAGATCCTGAACATGTCCCAGACCGTTGACAAGGGCACCGACGTCACCGTCTATCTGGACGCCAACGGCTATGCTCTGTATGTGGACGCTGATACCAACGATGAGTACGCTGTCCTTCTGGCCTACGCTGATACCTATGGCCTGAACAACGCTCGCGTGAAGCTGCTGTTCACCGACGGCACCACCAAGAAGGTTGACCTGAAGAAGGACATTGACTACAAGTCTACTGCTACTGCCAACGCTTTCAACCAGTACGACATCGTGTCCTACACCGTCAACAGCGATGGTGAGTACACTCTCAAGCTGGTTGCCGATAGCCAGACTGCTAACGCTGGCGGCAGCTTCGTTCTGAAGAACGGCGCTACCTCCTTCAGCCTGATTTCCGGCAATACTGCCAACATTGGCGGCAACACCCACTATGCTGATGGCGAGACCATCTTCCTGGTGGCTGACACTTCCGATCCTGACGATGTGTCCTACAGCGTGTACACCGGCATCTCCAACATGCCCACTGTGACTCACAACGGCGGTGCCGCTGGTGTCGCTACTGTCTTCGCTGAGGACGGCAATGGCAAGGCCGCTACGGTTGTCTTCGTTGAGAAGAACAGCAAGATGAGCATGACCAGCAACAACAAGGACATTGTCTTTGTCAAGGGCAACACCGACAAGACCAGCTACACCAAGGATCTGGGTACTTTCTATGAGTACACCGCTTATGTCAACGGCGAGAAGACCACCATCAAGGTGGACACCGCTCACCGCATGACCAGCAAGACCCTGGTTTATGGCCCCACCTACAATGATAAGGGCATCCTGACCAACTATGAGGCCATGGCTTATGCTGCCGTTTCTGACAACAACTTCAATTCCGTCTACTTCACCACCGTCACCAAGGCTCCTGTCAACGGTGTGATCACCCTGGGCGGCACTCCCTATGCTTATGCTAAGGACTGCAAGACCTATCTGATGGATGTTGACGGCAACCTGAGCCAGATCGACGTGACTTCCATCGGCGACGATGCCAATGACAACGTCTGGTTCAAGCTGAATAGCGACGGCATCATCACCGATCTGTATGTTGAGACCGTTGATGTCCCCGAGGCTGTCACTCCCGCTACTCCCGCATCTGTAGTGACCACCATTGAAGCAACTGGTGCTACCAAGGAGATCACCGGCATCAATGTTGTTTGCTCTTCTGCTGTGACCAAGGATACCAAGGTTTCTGTTGACCTCCAGGTTCTGAATAACGCCGGTACTTGGACTACTCTGAAGACCCTGAACTTCAATATCGCTACTGGTATGAAGTGGGATACCACTGTTCAGAGTGTTACCGGTCTGGCTGCCGGCCAGTATAAGCTGGTTTGCGGCACTGTTGAGACTCTGGTGACTGTGGCTTAATTAGCTAAATAAAAAGCTGATTAAACTTCACAAAGCCTAAAAAGACCCGCTCCCAAAAGGAGCGGGTCTTTTATCATAGTTTCAGGCCATAAATATGCACCTTTGACCCGGCCAGAATGGGCTTTTCCGGGTAATAGTCCAGGCAGAAATCCAGGGTGTCCAGGTGGGTGACGCCGGCGGCCAGATCCGGCGTCTGGCCGATGACGTATTCGTTGGACGAGTTCAGGCTGGGGGCGGGGCTGAAAAAGTAAACCGCCGGCAGCCGCTGGATTACTGTGATTTCCCGGATGCCATACCGGCCGTTGCCGTTGTAGCCGGAGTTCACATCCATCAGTTCCCCCTGGGAGCCGGCGGTGGCAGAGCCGTGGGGGCTGTTGGAATAGCCGGTGGTCAGCCCATTGACCCGCAGGCGGATGGGCTGGTCGTTCTCCGTTTCCAGATAGGGGTAAATGAGCAGCTTGGCGTATTGGGTGAGATCGATGCCGCTGACATCGATCTGCCATGTGGCTGTGTTGGCGTCCAGTGTTGCCGTCATGAGCTTTACGAGGGAGCTTGCCGCCTCCCGGGCGGCCGTCTCCGCCGCCACGGCGTCGGCGTTGCCTTTCAGCGCCGTGTCGATCTTGTCCCAGTTGTCATTGAATTCCGTGTGCAGGATGCGGTCCTCGCCGTCCCAGCGCTTCAGACCGTAATTGCTTGTGTTTTCCATACAATTCCTCCTTGTTATGCAGCCGTAACGAATTGCGTCCGCCATATTCGCCTCCGTTGCCCGCGGAAAAAAGCTGCACGAAGCCGTGCAACAACCGCTTTTTCTCCTAAAACCTCCCAGAATATGACAAAAAAAGTCCCGAAGGAAAACCTTCGGGACTTTTTCAGTCGATTGATTCGATTCAGCTGCTTTTAGTCGGTGACGTAGGGCAGCAGAGCGATCTGACGGGCACGCTTGATGGCCTCAGTCAGCTCACGCTGATGCATGGCGCAGGTGCCGGTGGTCCGACGGGGCAGGATCTTGGAACGCTCAGAAATGAAACGACGCAGCTTGGCGGCGTCCTTATAATCAATGCACTCGCACTTCTCGGCGCAGAACTGGCAGACCTTACGGCGCTTGTTGCCGCGTGCGGGACGGGCGGGACGAGCTTCACGATCGAAAGCCATGATTGCTTCCTCCTTATAGTAATATCAGAACGGCAGTTCGCCGTCATCCTCGCCGATCTCGGCGAAGTCAGAGCCGCTGGCGCTGAAATTGCTGGGAGCGGCGCTGTGGGAAGCGGGGGCGGGAGCATAACCGGGGTTGTAGCCGGAATTGTCGCCGCCGTCGCGCTTGGAATCCCCGAAATACACATTATCGGCCACGACCTCGGCACTGCGGCGCTTGCCGCCGTCCTTGTCGGTCCAGTCCCGGATCTGCAGGCGGCCCTCCACCACGGCCATGCGGCCCTTGGTGAAGAATTTGCTCACAAATTCGGCTGTATTACGCCAGGCCACGATGTCGATGAAGTCCGTTTCCTTTTCGCCGGACTGGGACTTGAAGTCCCGGTCAACAGCCAGAGAGAAGGACGTCACCGCCGTACCGCTGCCGGTGCGCCGGAGCTCGGGGTCACGGGTCAGGCGACCCATGAGAATGATTCGATTCAGCATGTGCTGCTCCTTTACTCGCCCTTGCAGACGATCAGGGAACGCATGACGCCTTCGGCGATCCGCAGCTTACGATCCAACTCGCGGGGGAATGCCGGGCCGCTGACGAAGGTCATGAGCACATAGTAGCCCTCGGTCTTGTAGTTGATGGGATAAGCCAGCTTGCGGTTGCCCCACTCCTCAACCACGACGTCAGAGCCGTTCTGCTCGGCCAGGGACTTGAAGTTCGCAACCTGAGCGGCGATAGCCTCCTCACCCTGTGCAGGGTCGAGCACATAGACGACCTCGTAATTGGCAGTAATCTTTGCCATATTTGCACCTCCTTTTGGACAAATGGCCCTCATTCTCAGATGAGAGCAAGGATTTACTTACATATTGCAAGCCTTATCATTATATCCGAAATACAGCAAATGTCAAGGAAAATATTGAATTTTTTCGAAAAAACTTCACTTGCAAAACTAAATGCAACCCAGATATTGCGGTTACTTTTGCAAATCATCTTCTTGCATTTACTCTTACAAGCCTACGACATTATCACCTTGTTATCCAATCAGACTAAGAAGATACCTC
>Ga0256405_10002353_pt1 | contig 43998 bp, 39 predicted proteins | sample RumenRJG_02DNA_FD_189096 | JGI IMG/M metagenome (GOLD analysis project Ga0256405, IMG submission 189096) | Bovine rumen microbial communities from Lethbridge, Alberta, Canada - RJG_02 | ecosystem: Host-associated > Mammals > Digestive system > Stomach > Rumen | place: Canada: Alberta... | reverse complement strand
CGGACGCCGCGTTCACCGTCGGCAGCTGGATCGAGATGCTCGACAAGTACAGCGCGGGCTAATTGCATCTGATAGCTGAATCTGTTGTTTAGACAGTAAACGGCGCCTCCGGGTGCGGCCCCGCATCCGGAGGCGCTTGTTCTATCCCCAACAGGAAGGAGAAAATCGATGAGTCAACCTTCTACTCTCGCGGCAAGTCCGGCGACGATCTGGTGGAACAAGGTCAAGACCTTCTTCTCCAAGCCGTACAACGTGATATTGCTGGTGCTGGGCATCGTGCTGACGGTCACCACCGTCGCGCCCATCGTCGCCATCATCGAGGACACGTTCAAGATCCACGCCGGCACCATCGACGCGCATCTGACGGGCCAGGCCTCCGGCTGGACGACCGTCAACTACACCGACCTCTTTACCAGCAAGCTCGCCAAGACGAACCTGTGGACGCCGCTGATCAACACGGTGTACCTCGCCGTGGGCACCTGTGTCGTCTCCATTCTCTACGGCGGCATTTTCGCGTTCCTCATCACTCGCACCAACATGGCGCTGCGCAAATACTTAAGCTCCATCTTCATTTTCCCGTACATCATGCCGCAGTGGACGCTGGCGGTGGTGTGGCAGAACCTGTTCTGGAGCACCAAGATCACCGGCACGTCCGACGGACTGCTGGCGTCGCTGTTTCAGGTGTATATGCCGAAGTGGTTCTGCCAGGGCCTGTTCCCCAGCCTGATGGTCCTCGGCCTCCACTACGCGCCGTTCGCCTACATCCTCATCGGCGGCATCTTCCGGAACATGGACGCGAACCTCGAGGAGGCGGCGACCATTCTGGATACGCCCAAATCCCGCATCATGTTCCGCATCACGCTCCCGATGGTCAAGCCTGCTATTTTGTCCACCATCCTGTTGGTGTTCGGCAGCGCCATGGGCTCTTATCCCGTGCCGCACTACATGGGCTTCACCACGCTCTCGACCAAGTACGTCTCGATGAACTCGAAGTACACGGGCGAGGCGAGCATTCTTGCCATCATCATGATGGTGTTCGGCGTGGGCATCATGCTGCTCAACCAGATCTCCCTGACCAGCCGCAAGAGCTATACGACGGTCACGGGCAAGTCCGGCCAGATCTCCAAGATCAACCTCGGTGCGGGCAAGTACATCATCGCCATCGTGCTGATCGTGCTGACGTTCTTCACAAGCATCTTCCCGATCATCTCCTTCGCGTTCGAAACCTTCCTGCCGAACCCCGGCGACTACTCGTTCCTCTACACCGGCGACGTCAACAACCTGACGACCAAGTGGTGGCTCACCAACGAGCAGGTGACCGAGAACGGCATGTACGGCCAGATGGGTATCCTCTACAACAAGGAGATCCGGAACGCGTTCAAGGGCACGCTGTGGATCTCCGTGGCCTGCGCGCTGGTCGCCGGTACCATCGGTACGCTGGTCGGCTACGCGGTGGCGAAGCAGCGGCGCAGCAAATGGGCTAACTACGTCAACTCGGTGGCATTCTTGCCTTACCTGATGCCCTCCGTTGCGGTGGGCGCTGCGCTGTTCGTCCTCTTCTCCGGTGAGTCCGTAAAGCTCTACAACACCTACACGGGCCTTATCATCGCCGGTACGATCAAGTATATCCCGTTCTCGAGCCGCTCGTCGCTGAATTCCATGTTACAGCTCTCGGGCGAGATCGAAGAGGCCGCCATCATTCAGGATATCCCGTGGATCAAACGCATGACGCGCATCATCATCCCGATTCAGAAGTCGTCGATTATCAGCGGCTATCTGCTGCCGTTCATGACGTGCCTGCGTGAGTTGAGCCTGTTCATGCTCCTCTGCGGACAGAGCATGATCCTCTCGACCATGCTGGATTACTTCGACGAAATGGGCCTGTACGCGTTCTCCAGCGGCATCAACCTGCTGCTGGTGGTCACGATCCTGATCTTCAACGCGCTGGTCAACAAGATCACGGGCGCAAGCCTCGACAAGGGAATTGGAGGTTAAACCATGCCGGAAATCAAACTTGAACACATCACCAAGCGGTGGAAGAATTTCTACGCGGTCGACGACCTTGACCTGCTCATTGAGGACAACGCGTTCGTCACGCTGCTGGGCCCCTCCGGCTGCGGCAAGACGACGACGCTGCGCATGATCGCGGGCCTCGAGACCCCGACCAGCGGCCGCATCACCATCGGCGACCGCGTCGTGTACGACAGCGCGCTGGGCATCAACATCCCGGCCAACAAGCGCAAGGTCGGCTTCCTGTTCCAGAACTACGCGCTGTGGCCCAACATGACGGTCTACGAGAACATCGCCTTTGGCTTGTCCAACATCAAGGAGCCCATGGCGAAGATCGACTTCGACGCCAGAAACGCCGCGCGGCTTGCGGAGATCCTGCAGAATCCCGCGGACGTGAAGCGCGTCGTGGAGGAGTGCCGCGACAAGAAGGGCAAGCTCGACGAGAAGAAGGCCATCATCAAGCTCATCGACGAGTACACCATCTCCCAGTACACGGCGAAGAAGCTGTTCGGCTATCACATCGAGGAGGGCAAGGACGTTTCGTCCGAGGCGGCGTCGCTCGCCAAGCAGGCGGAGGACGCGAAGAAGTCCAAGGGTCTCAACGAGAACTTTGAGTACGTCCAGAACGGCAAGGTCGTCGAGGAGACGCGCAAGCTCACCAAGGAGGAGATCGACCTCTCCGTCCGCCGCGTGAGCCGCATCGTCAAGATCAGCATGTTCATGGACCGCTATCCTGCGGAGCTCTCCGGCGGTCAGCAGCAGCGTGTCGCCATCGCGCGTACCCTCGCGCCGGAGCCCAGTGTGCTGTTCATGGACGAGCCGCTTTCCAACCTTGACGCGAAGCTGCGCCTTGAGATGCGCTATGAGCTGCAGCGCCTGCATGTCGAGACCGGCTCCACCTTCGTCTACGTCACCCACGACCAGATGGAGGCCATGACGCTCGCCACGCAGATCTGCCTCATCAACAACGGCGTTCTGCAGCAGTACGAGCCGCCGCTGAAGGTCTACGGCCGCCCAAACAACCTGTTCGTCGCAGACTTCGTCGGCAACCCGTCCATCAACTTCATCGAGGCGAAAGGCACGCAGAAGGCCGCGAACGGCGACGTGGAGCTGACCATCTTCGACGGCATGAAGGCCAGCTTCAAGGCGGCGGAGAACCTCGACCTCGCGCAGTGGTTCCAGGACCGCGACGCGAAGGTCGCCGCAGACGCGGAGGCGCTCAAGGAGGCGGCAAAGCAGAAGGGCTACGTCGAAAAGGGCAACAAGGACGAGACGTTCCGTTACCACATCGACAAGGTCGACGACGAGGACGACGCGCTGCAGGAGCAGCCCGTGCTGACCAACGAGGATCTGGTGCTCGGCGTCCGCCCCGAGTTCATCGAGATCACGCCGGACGGCGCCATCGAGGGCGAGATCTACGGCGCGATGCCCACCGGCATGGAGTCCACCATCAAGGTGCGCATCGGCGACTTCCTGCTCACCGGCGTGGTGTTCGGCAGCACGCTCTTTAAGATCGGCGAAAAGGTCCGCTTCAACATCGGCGGCGACAAGATCATGCTATTTGACCGCAAGGGCGGCAAGTGCATCGCGCTGGGTTCCCTTCAATGTTGAGAAAGAGCGTTGCTCTTTCTCAACATTGAGCAGGTTTCGCTGCGGGCGCGAAGCCCTGTGGGGCATCTTTCCATAAAAATTCCCGTTCCGATTGGCCAATGTCAGGAAGATAACAAGACAGGATAGAACTGAGCGAACCAAGAGCGCCGTCCAGAAAGGGCGGCGCTCAAAATATAGGTAAGAAGGGCGCAAAAATGGTTGTTGTCGGCGAGAAGGATCGCACTTCGGATATCTGAACGGTCAACCATGTCGCAAAGCGCCCTTTGCTCGTTGACTTTCCGGCTCTTTTGCACGAGTGCGTCAACATTATTCCCTGTTTGTCAAGCCTTTTTTACGAAAAAAATGCCCTCCCGCCACATTTTTTGTGACGGGAGGGTGCTGCTATCTTATCTTCCTGACATTGTCCGATTGGAACGGGAATTTTTTCATGTAAGATCTGGCGCCCAAGTCAAAAGATCGGAAAACTCGTGAATCGAATGGTCTGTTTTCTCATAGCGCGCGGCGGGACCGATGCCGATGGCGATGAAGCCGCCCGCCTTCGCCGCGTCGATGCCCGCCTCGGCGTCCTCCACCACCGCGCAGTCCGCAGGCGGTACGCCCAGGAACTCCGCCGCTTTGAGAAACACCTCCGGGTCGGGCTTGGCGCGGGTGATGTTCGTGCCGTCGGAGATGGCGTCAAAGACGTCCAGCAGTCCGGTGCGCTCCAAGACCAGCTTGGTGTTCTTGCTCGACGAGCCCACCGCAAGTCGGCAGCCCCGCGCGCACAGCTCCTCCAGCGTCTCGCGCACGCCCTCCGGCACGTCGGCGGGCGTCATGGCGGCGAGATAGCGGCGGCAGATATCGTTTTTCTCCGCGCACAGCGCCGCCTTGTCTGCGGCGGACAAGGGCGCGCCGTGGTAGCGCTCCAGCACGATCTCCAGCGACGCCTCGCGGCTGAGCCCGCGCAGACGGTCGTTGATCCGCTCGTCAAAATAGATGTCCCGCGCGTCCGCGATCTCCTTCCACGCGAGATAGTGGAAGCGATCGGTGTGAACAAGCACGCCGTCCATATCAAAAATAAACGCCTTCATATCCACAACGCCTCAAATCATTTTCAAGTCAATCTCACGCTGAAAACCCGGCTTCAGCAAATCCTCATAGCCTATAGTATAGGCAATTGACAGCCGGCAATCAACCTATTTTTAAGCAAAAGTGGGTCAATCCCATATTTTGTGTAAAGTCCAAATAGCAGTGTAAAAACAGGGCAAAAATGATATGGTCAGGGAGGGCGGCATTGCCGGCCTCCCTTGCCGGCAGTATAAGCAGGAAGCGGAACGCATGTCAAGGGCGGCGGCGGCCGCAGCCGCCGTTCATCGGAGCGCCGCTGCCGCGGCGCGGAGACCCTTGACCTGCGGGCCGGTTTCTGCTATTCGGGCATCCGGTCAGCGAAGTAGACCGCCAACTGCGCGTGGATCATCTGCTTCCGGCTCAACTGCGTAGCCTTCCGCCGTCAGTCTGTGCGCCAGCTCCTTGTAGAAGCTGGCACGCGCTTCTTTGTTGATCTCAGCCATTTGTCTGTCCTTTCCGGGCGTAGCGCCCTTTTCCGTGTTGTGAAAACAAAAAAGGCACCGTCTCGCTGACGCCTCATATTTTTTTGGTTTGTTGCTATGTCGTGAGTTCAAATCCTGCCAGTTTGGTTTTTCAGCAGGAAAAAAGTAAAATTTCAAGGCTGCTTCGGTGCGAACCGAAACAGCCTTGAAACCCGCATGGTTGCTGCGTTTTTTTACAGAATAGTAGTTTCATTCTGTAAGTTTGGTATGCCCGACAGGATTCGAACCTGCGACCTTGTGAGTCGGAGTCACACGCGCTATCCAGCTGCGCCACGGGCACATATTCACTTTTCCGCCCACCACGGGCTGGAGCCGATTTTCAAAATCAGTGGTCAAATAGTAGTCAACGGCGGGCGCTCCCGCCTCCCGCCGTTCCCGCTTTGCCAGACCACAGGCGGTTTTGCGGGCTTATCTCAACCGGAAGCGTCTGAAACGTCGGAGTCTGACACTCTATCCAGCTGAGCTACAGGCGCGTACAGATGTAGTATAGCAAATCTTTTTGAGGAAGTAAAGGAAAATTTGGCAGCACAAAAAGATTGTTAAAAAAGTTGACAAGTTGTTCACCTTCCCCTACAATGCAGGTAAGTGACCGGAAGGGAAAGATACGCTATGAAAAAACAGCACATCTCCGACGCGGTCATCCGTCGGCTTCCCCGCTATTACCGCTATCTGGACGAGCTGCACTCCCGCGGCATCGTGCGCATTTCCTCGAACACCCTTGGCAAGCGCATGGGTATCACCGCCTCACAGATCCGGCAGGATTTGAGCTGCTTCGGTGAGTTCGGCCAGCAGGGCTACGGCTACAACATCATGGAACTGCGCGCCGAGATCGGCCACATCCTCGGTGTGGACGAGCCGCGCCGTCTCATCATCATCGGCGCCGGCCATCTGGGCCACGCGCTGCTGCAAAACTTCGACTTTTCCCAGGGCGGGTTTCGGCTGGACACCGCCTTTGACGTCTCCCCCGCGCTGATCGGGACGGAGGTCAACGGCGTCGCTGTCCGCTCTATGGACGAGCTGGAAGCCTACTGCACCGCCCATCGTCCCGCCGTCGCGGTGCTCACGGTCCCGAAATCTTCCGCGCAGGAGGTCGCTGATCGGCTCGTCGCCCTCGGCGTGGACGGCGTCTGGAACTTCACCAACACGGAGCTGTCGCTGCCCGAGCACGTGTTCGTGGAGAACGTGCACTTTGCCGACAGCCTGCTCACGTTGAGCTACCGAATCTCCAAGGAACAAACCAACCCGAAGAAGGATACGCTATGAAAACACGCAGGATTACGCTCTCCCTTGCGCTTTGCATTGCGCTGCTGCTCAGCACGGCGTATGCCGCGGGCGGAGAGGCCGGCGACCCGCTGATCTCGCTGGATTATTTGCAGAAAATCTTTGCCCCCGCCGCGGAAACCGCCGTGCAAGAGAAGCTGGACGCCTCCGGCAAGACGGCGTATGACGCCGCGGAGGCGGCTTGGCGCGCCGCGACCGCAGCCGCCGAGGCCTCCGCCGGTTCCGAGTACACCGCGGCGTGGGCGGAGGCCTGCCTCAAGCAGGGCGACATTCTCTCCGTCCTCACCGGCTCGCAGGTGATCCTGCTCTCCGGCGAGGCGACGACGCAGTTCGCAGGCGGCACCCTTGTCGATGTGACCGACGGTACGGAGCTCGCGGCCGGCGCCGCGCTCCAGGCGCGCCACCGCTATCTCGCCGCCGAGGATACCACCGCGCTGATCACGGTTTCCTCGCCCACGGCGGTGCTGGACCACGTCGGCAGCTACCATGTGACCGCCTCCGACAACGCGCCGGACTGCTTCGCCATGGCGTCCGCGCTGCGCTCGCTGACGCTGTTCCGCGGCACCGGAAGCGGCTACGGTGAAGGCTTCGATCTGGAGGACAGCTCCACCCGCGCACAAGCGCTGGTCATGCTGCTGCGCCTGCTGGGCGAGGAGGACGATGCGCTGGAGAGCACCGCTCCCCAGCCCTTCAAAGACGCCGACTGGGCTGACCGCTACATTGCCTACGCCTACGAAAAGGGCTACACCAACGGCATCTCCGAGACACAGTTCGGCTCCAACATGCCGGTCAATGCGGGCATGTACGTCGAGTTCGTGCTGCGCGCGCTTGGTTACAGCGACACGACCCAGACCGACGTTTCCACCTCGGTCGCCCGTGCGCGGAGTGCAAACGTCCTTACCCCCGGTGAGGAGACCGCGCTACAGGACGAGCGCTTCCTGCGCTCCGATCTGGTCTACCTCTCTTGGTACGCGCTGGAGACTCCGGTTTCCGGCAGCGCCCAGATGCTGCACAGCAAGCTGGAGAGCGCGGGCGTGTTTGCCGCTGATGCCTATCGCAGTGCAAAAGCTATGGTCACGTCTGCAAGACGGTAGCACCCTTTGGCGCAGGACGCATACTATGAATTGAGGCCGCCGAGAACGGCTGCCCCAGATCTTCATGGGAGGTTGCGTCATGTATAACAACAACTGCTGCTGGATTCTGGTTCTCATCCTCATCCTGTTCTGCTGCAACGGCAACGGCTTTGGCTGCGGCTGCGGCAACAACAATGGCGGCTGCGGCAGCTGCGGCTGCTGATCGGCACAGGGGATTGCCCCGGCAATACACAAGGGCTCCGCGCAATTGCGCGGAGCCCTTTCTTTTTGCTTGCATTGTGTCAAACGCTATGTTAAAATAGACGCAATCTATTAGAAAGGCGAACTGTGTTATGGAATTTCTGTCTGATAAGCCTCTTCTCATCACCGATACGATCCTCCGCGACGCCCACCAGTCCCAGGCGGCGACGCGCATGACCATCGATGATATGCTCCCCGCGCTGGAGATTCTGGACTCGATCGGTTACTATTCTCTGGAGTGCTGGGGCGGCGCCACGTTCGACGCCTGCATGCGCTTCCTCGACGAGGACCCGTGGGAGCGCCTGCGCACCCTGCGCGCGCACATGCCCCACACCAAGCTGCAGATGCTCTTCCGCGGCCAGAACATCCTCGGCTACAAGCACTATGCCGACGACGTGGTGGATATGTTCTGCGCCAAGTCCATTGAAAACGGCATCGACATCATCCGCATTTTCGACGCGCTCAACGACATCCGCAACTTGGAGCAGGCGATCACCTCCACCCGCAAGTACGGCGGCCATGTCGAGGCGACGCTCTCCTACACCATCTCCCCGATCCACAACGAGGACTACTTCGTGGACCTCGCCAAGCAGCTCGAGCAGATGGGCGCGAACTCCATCTGCATCAAGGACATGGCGAACCTGCTGCTGCCGATGGAAGCCTACTCCCTCGTCAAGCGCCTGAAGGAGACGGTCAGCGTCCCCATCCACCTGCACACGCACAACACCACCGGCACCGGCGACATGGTCAACCTGATGGCGGCTTACGCCGGCGTCGATATCGTGGACACCGCGCTCTCCCCGCTCGCCAACGGCACCTCCCAGCCCGCCACCGAGTCCCTCGTCGCGACGCTGCAGGGCACGCCGCGCGACACCGGCCTCGACCTCACCAAGATGAGCGAGGCGGCGGCGCACTTCCGCAAGGTCGCCCAGCGGCTCAAGGACACCGGCGCGCTCGACCCGAAGGTGCTCAACGTCGACACGAACACGCTGCTCTATCAGGTGCCGGGCGGCATGCTCTCCAACCTCATCTCCCAGCTCAAGCAGGCGAACGCCGAGGACAAGTACTACGACGTGCTCGCGGAGATCCCCCGCGTGCGTGAGGACTTCGGCTATCCCCCGCTGGTCACTCCGTCCAGCCAGATCGTCGGCACGCAGGCGGTCATGAACGTCCTGACCGGCGAGCGCTACAAGATGGTGCCGAAGGAATCTCGCGGCATGCTCAAGGGCGAGTATGGCAAGCTCCCCGGCGTCGTCAACGAGGAAGTTCGCGCCAAGGCGGGCATCAAGCCAGAGGAGGTCATCACCTGCCGCCCCGCCGATCTGCTCGAGCCGGAGCTTGAAAAGTATGCGGAGGAGTATGCCGGTCTCGCGCAGAGCACGGAGGACGTGCTCTCGCTGGCGCTGTTCCCGCAGGTCGCGCCGAAGTTCATCCAGAAGCGCAACCTCCGCACTCCGCCGCAGCCCCGCACGATCCAGCCGATCGATCACCGCGAGCAGAACCGCAGCGTGACCCCGGTCAGCCGCGGATAACACGAAAACCCGAAAGAGAACGCCGAAAGGCGTTCTCTTTTTTGCATAAATCTTCCTCCCATGTGCGCATACTAATAGTATCTTACACATGGGAGGCAAAACAATGGAACTCAAAGGCAGCAAGACCGAGGCCGTACTGTGGCAGGCGTTCGCGGACGAGTGCAAGGCGCGCACCAAGTACGAATTCTTCGCCGCGCAGGCGCGTAAGGACGGCTATCAGCAGATCGCGGCGCTGTTCGACGAGACGGCGCGCAACGAAAAGGAACACGCGGAGATGTGGTACAAGGAGCTGCACGGCAACCAGATGCCCCAGACGCTCCCGGCGCTCAAGGAAGCCGCGCAGACCGAGAACCACGAGTGGACGGACCTCTACAAGGACTACGCCAAAACCGCCCGCGAGGAGGGCTTCAACCAGATCGCCGCGCTCTTTGAAAAGGTTGGCGAGATCGAGCGCCAGCACGAGGAGCGATACCGCAAGCTGATCGAAAACATCGAGGGCGGACTGGTGTTCTCCCGCGACGGCGATACGGTCTGGCAGTGCATCGCCTGTGGGCACATCGTAGTCGGCAAGAAAGCGCCGGACACCTGCCCCGTCTGCGGCTACGCGCAGGGCTATTTCCAGATCAAGGCAGAAAACTACTAAAAGGAAAAACCGCCTTTCGGCGGTTTTTCTCATATCACATAGTCGTCGCCACGGCGGCTGATCTGCTGATCCAACACGTCCTGCAAGGTGACGGAGTTCAGATAGTCGTTGATGACCTTGTCCAGCCCTTCCCAGATCGGCAGCGTCGCGCAGTCCGCGCGGCGGGCGCAGAGGTTCTGCTCCCCCTCCAGACACGCCACCGGCGCCAGCGTCCCCTCGGTCGTACGGAGGATGTCGCCCAGCGTGTAGTCCTTCGGCGCACGGGTCAGGCGGTAGCCGCCCTGATAGCCCCGCGTGGTTTGCAGCAGCTCGGCGCGGTTGAGGATCGGAATGATCTGCTCCAGATACTTCTTCGAGATCTCCTGCCGCCGCGCCACGTCCTTGAGTGGCACGTAGCCGTCGCCCTGATACTCCGCCAGATCCAACATCATCCGCAGCGCGTAGCGCCCGCGGGTCGAGATCATCATATCGCCTCACCTCCGCCGTTTTTTACATTGTACTACTATTCCAGTAGGTTTTCAAGTTTTTGCAAAAACTTTCCCGAAAAATATATTTACAACTCCCCAAAGCGCGGGTATCATAGCAGTATGGATATCAAGAAAGAAAAAAATGAATCCTTTCGGCAGCATCTGGCGCGGATCGTTGAGATCGGCGCCTCCGAGGATTGGATGAGCCGTGGATATGACTTCCTCATCACCGGCATCATTCTCATCAACCTCACGGTGTCGATCCTCTGCACCTTTGACGAATTGGACGCGGTGTATGGGCGGCTGTTCGACGCCGTCGAGGCCGTCACCGTCGCCTGCTTCGCCGCGGACTATGTGCTGCGGCTCATCGCGGCAGAGTACATCTACCGCAAGACGCCGACGTGGAAAAGCGTGGCGGCGTACGCGCTGTCATTCACCGGCATCATCGACCTATTGAGCTTTCTGCCCTACTACCTGCCGATCTTCTTCCCGGCGGGCGCAGTGGCGTTCCGCATGTTCCGCGTCGTGCGCATCTTCCGCCTGTTCCGCATCACAGCATACTATGACTCTCTCAACGCCATCGCGGAGGTCATCGTCAGCAAAAAGCAACAGCTCCTCTCGTCGGTGTTCATCATCGTGGTCCTGATGCTCGGCTCAAGCCTGTGCATGTATAGCGTGGAGCACGACGCGCAGCCGGAGGTGTTCGCCAATGCATTCTCCGGTATCTGGTGGTCGGTGTCCACACTGCTGACCGTCGGCTACGGCGACATCTATCCCATCACGACACTCGGCCGCGCTTTGAGCACGGTCATCACCTTCCTCGGTGTGCTGATGGTGGCAATTCCAACCGGTATTATCAGCGCCGGATTCGTCGAACAGTATAACCGTATTCAGGCCAACGCCACCATCGCCAAGGAGCGGGACATCCACTTCATCAAGTTCCGGCTGGAAGCGAACGACACCTGGGTCGGGCAGAGCGTCGCAGAGCTCCGACTGCCCCACGACGTCATTCTGACGGCGATCCACCGCGGCCACGAAGTCATCGTCCCCCACGGCAATCTGGTGCTGGCGAAGGACGATACGCTCGTGCTCGGCGCGGAGCCGCTGCGCGACGACGTACCCATCGACCTCAAGGAGGTCATGCTGCTGGAAAAGAGCCCTTGGAACGGGCAGTATATCCGCGACCTGGACATCTCCCGCCAGACCGTCATCATTATGGTCAAGCGCGGCAACCGGGTGCTGATCCCCAAGGGCTCCACGCGCCTTAAGGCGGGGGACGTGCTGCTGCTGCACACCAAGGCGAACATCACCGGCAGCAGCACCATGGCGATATGAGGCAAAAAAAGAGCGGCTCGCGCCGCTCTTTTTTATTCTTCCTTGTCCTCGGCAAACGCCTTGTCGGTATCCGCCATGCACTCCATGTAAAGGTTGGAGACCTTGCGGTCGCCCAGCCGCAGGCGGATCGGCGGGAACTGTGCCGCGCCGGAGGCCGCTTCGTAGGCTTTGGCGTATTGCAGGAACGCCGAATACTCATTCTCCACGCGCCCGCGCAGCGCCGCCATCGCCGGCTCCTCCAAAGGCATCTCCGAAAGGATGCTGTCCAGCGACGCGCCGGTCACCTGATCGAGCAGGCTGAACAGGCCGAGGAAGAAGCCCTCTTCCCGGTGGATCGAGGTCTCGGAGTTCTGCACCAGCCGCTCCACAAAGCGCCCGCGCAGGAACGCCTTGCGCGCCAGCTCGTCGGAGGCGGTGGTGTTGACCTGCTTGAGGAACTGCGCCGTCGTCCACATCCGCAGACCGTCGAGGCCCATCAGCGTCATGGCGCGGCGCACCTCCGCCGGAATGTTCTCGCGGTTGTAGCGCGCCTTGAGCGCGTGGCGCAGGAACAGGTGCGCCAGCATCGAGTCGGTCTCCACGATGCGGCAGCACATCTCAAAATTCGGGTGCAGCTTCATCAGCTCCGTCAAAAGCCTGCCGTAGCCCGTGGCGGTCAGCGAGACCTGCTTGCTCACGGTGTCGGGGCGCTCGAAGTAGTAGCCCTGGAAGAGCGTGAACTTGAGCTGCTGCACCATCTCGAACTCGCTCTCGGTCTCCACGCGCTCCGCCAGCAGCTGCGTGCGGCTGTAGCGCAGGCGCTGGAGCAGATCCTTGACCTGCAGGCGGTTCTTGCCGCTGATATCCAGCCGGATCACGTCGAAGGAGTTGATGATGCGGTCGAACTTGATGCGGCCGTTTTTCTCGTTGTAGCTGTTGAGGGACAGCTGGTAGCCCGAGCGCTGCAAGCCGAAGAGCTTGCTCACCAGCGCGTCGTTGACAAAGATATCGCTGGGCACCTCCACCACGATGTCCTTGGGATCGAACAGATAGGCGAAGTCGTCCATGATGAGGTTGCGCGTGAAGTTGATGTACGCGGGCAGGCCGTTGGTCAGATTCTTGATGCCGAACACGTTCACCGCGTCCAGCAGCACGCTCTTGGTCATCTCGTCGCCGTCCATGCCGAGGCCCGCGGCCCCGATCTGATCGTTGCGCCGATAGAGCAGCTCATAGCCCGCAACATTGTATACAGTATTGTAGATCGCCTGTCGTCCGATATAGGCAAGCATACGATTGCGCCCCCTCTTGTTGTGTTTGCATATGCATGAATATTGTACCCCATCCGCCGCTGTCTTGTCAAGCGTGAGGCATGGCCGCGCGCAGAGCAAAAAGATGCCGCCCCGCGGGCGGCATCTTTTTCGGTTGTCGTCAGGCGCCCGTGGCCTCCGCGTCTCTGGCGCGGCGCTCCTCGATGGCGTCCTTGAGCACCATGTCCTTGACCTTCATCAGACGAATGGTGTTGGCGCGCTCGTTTTCCTCGAGCTTCATGGTGATATACTTGATGCTCTCCTGCATCTCGGGGATCTTGACGTACTCCAGAGCGTTGACGCGGCGGCGGGTCTTTTCGATCTCCTCCGCCATCAGCTGCGCGGACTTCTCGATCTGCGCGAGCTTGAGCATCTTGCGGAACACGTGTCCCAGCGCCTCCACCGCTGCGTCCAGCTCGCCGCTGGTGGCCGCGAAGCCATAGGGATAGATGTCCGACTCCGACTTCGTCTTGGTCTGGAAATCGTACACCGGCACGTTGACCGACATGACGTTCTGGAACGTCATCGTCAGCTCCACGCTCTGCTTGGGGTACATCAGCGCCTGCTCCAGCGCCTGTGCGCTCATCAGCGCCGAGGCGACGGTGAACGCGCCGTGGACCTTCATCAGGTCGTCCTCGACCTCCTTGCGCAGCGAGCGCACCTCACGGACGGTTTCGAGGAACTGCTTCATCAGCTCGTCGCGCTTGTCCTTGAGCAGCTTATGCCCGCGCTGGGCGGTGCGGAGCTTCCCCTTGAGGCGGGTGAGCTCCATTCTGGTCGGGTTTACCGCTACATTCGGCATGGGTCACCCTCCCTTCTCAAGCCTTGTCCTTGGGCCAGTATTTCTCGATATACTCCGGCTTGATGCGCTTGAGCTCGGACTTCGGCAGGATGCTCAGCAGCTCCCAGCCGAGGTTCAGCGTCTCCTCGATCGTGCGGTTCTGGTCATAGCCCTGGTTGACATAACGGCGTTCAAACTCGTCCGCAAACTTTGCGTAGAGTAGATCGGTGGGCGTCAGCGCCGCCTCGCCAAGGATGGACATGAGCTCCTTATTCTCCTTACCGGTGGAGTACGCGGCAAAGAGCTGGTTCATGGTGTTGGCGTGATCCTCGCGGGTCTTGCCCTCACCGATGCCCTTGTCCTTCAGACGACTCAGGGACGGCATAACGTCCACGGGCGGCTCGATGCCCTGACGGTACAATGCGCGGGAGAGAATGATCTGGCCCTCGGTGATGTAGCCGGTCAGGTCGGGGATCGGGTGGGTCTTGTCGTCTTCCGGCATAGTCAGGATCGGGATCAGCGTGATCGAGCCTGGCTTGCCGAGCTGACGGCCCGCGCGCTCATAGAGCGTCGCAAGGTCAGTATACAGGTAGCCGGGGAAGCCGCGGCGGCCGGGGACTTCCTTCTTCGCCGCCGAGACCTCGCGCAGCGCTTCGGCGTAGTTGGTAATGTCGGTCATGATGACCAGCACGTGCATATCCTTCTCGAACGCCAGATACTCCGCGGCGGTGAGCGCCATGCGCGGCGTGGAGATACGCTCGACGGCGGGGTCGTTGGCGAGGTTGGAAAACAGCACCGTGCGGTCGATGGCGCCGGTGCGGCGGAACTCACTGACGAAGAACTCGGACTCCTCGAACGTGATGCCGATGGCGGCGAACACGACCGCGAAGTTGGACGCCGCGTCGCCGAGCACCTTCGCCTGACGCGCGATCTGCGCGGCGAGGTTGGCGTGCGGCAGACCGGAGCCGGAGAAGATCGGCAGCTTTTGACCGCGGACCAGCGTGTTCAGGCCGTCGATGGTGGAGACGCCGGTCTGGATGAACTCGTTGGGGTAGTCGCGCGCCGCCGGGTTCATCGGCAGGCCGTTGATGTCGCGGTACTCCTCGGGCAGGATCTCGGGACCGCCGTCGATGGGCTGGCCCATGCCGTTGAACACGCGGCCGAGCATATCGCCGGACACGCCCAGCTGCAGCGGATGACCGAGGAAGCGCACCTTCGCGTCGGCAAGGTTGATTCCCGCGGCGGACTCGAAGAGCTGGACGACGGCGGTATCGCCGTTGACCTCCAGCACCTTGCCGCGGCGGATGGAGCCGTCATGCAGCTCGATCTCCACCAGCTCGTCGTAGGTGACGCCCTCGACCATGCGGACCATCATCAGAGGGCTTACGATCTCCTCTACGGTTTTGTATTCACGGATCATCAGTCCTCACCTCCCTGTGCGGCAATCTCTTCGATCTCCTTCGCCATGTTGAGACGCATCTGCCCATACGCCGCGACGTACTCCTCGACCGGCACGCTCTTGGCGCGGCCGATGGCTTCTCTGGACGGGATGGCGAACAGCTTCGTGACCTGCGCGCCCTTGGCGATGGCCTCGCGGCAGCGGCGGTCGTATTCGAGGATGATATCAAGCAGCTTGCCCTGGCGATCATAGCTGGAGTAGCCGTCGATATCGGTAAATGCGTTCTGCTGCAGATAGTCCTCGCGGATCATACGCGCGACCTCAAGCGTCAGCTGGTCGCCGGGGGACAGCGCGTCCTTGCCGACGAGCTGGACGATCTCGTTGAGGCTCGCCTCGCTCTGGAGAATGCTCATCGCCTGCGTGCGGTTGCGCATGAAGCTCTCGCCCAGGTTCTCGTCAAACCACGGCTTGAGGGAGTCGAGGTACAGCGAGTAGGAGTTGAGCCAGTTGATCGCCGGGAAGTGACGGCGATACGCCAGCGACGCATCCAGCGCCCAGAACACCTTGACGATACGCATCGTCGCCTGGGACACCGGCTCGGAGAGGTCGCCGCCCGGAGGCGAGACCGCGCCGACGGCGGTGAGGCTGCCGCGGCGCTCGTCGGAGCCGATGCACTCCACGCTGCCCGCGCGCTCGTAGAACTGCGCGAGACGGGAGGCGAGGTACGCGGGGTAGCCTTCTTCGCCGGGCATCTCCTCCAGACGGCCGGACATCTCGCGCAGGGCCTCCGCCCAGCGGGAGGTAGAGTCCGCGATGACCGCCACGTCATAGCCCATGTCGCGGAAATACTCCGCGATGGTGATGCCGGTATAGACCGACGCCTCGCGCGCCGCGACGGGCATATCGGAGGTGTTGGCGATCAGCACCGTGCGCTTCATCAGGCTCTCGCCGGTGCGCGGGTCCTTCAGCTCGGGAAACTCGCGCAGAACGTCGGTCATCTCGTTGCCACGCTCGCCGCAGCCGATGTAGATGACGATGTCCACGTCCGACCACTTCGCCAGCTGATGCTGCACGACGGTCTTGCCCGAACCGAACGGACCGGGGACCGCCGCCGTGCCGCCCTTGGCGATGGGGAACAGCGTGTCGATGATGCGCTGACCGGAGGACAGCGGCTTCGTGGGCGGATACTTCTTCTCATAGGGCCTGCCGATACGGACGGGCCACTTCTGGAGCATCTGGAGGCGGACCTCTTTCCCGTCGTCGGTCTTGAGGGTGCCGAACTGCTCCGTGACGGTGAAGCTGCCGCTCTTGATGTCGGTGATCGTGCCGCTGACGTTGGGCGGCACCATGATCTTGTGGAGCACCACCGGCGTCTCCGGCACGGTGCCGAGGATATCGCCGCCGATGACACGGTCGCCGACCTTGGCGGTGGCGGTGAACTCCCACTTCTTGTCATGGTCGACGGCGGGGACTTCCACGCCGCGCGTGATGTTCGCGCCGACCTTCTCGACGATCTTCTCCAGCGGGCGCTGGATGCCGTCGTAAATGCCCTCGATCATGCCGGGGGCCAGCTCCACGCTCATCGGCGCGCCGGTGGTCTCCACCTCCGCGCCCGGGCCGAGGCCCGAGGTCTCCTCATAGACCTGGATGGAAGCGGTGTCGCCCTTCATGGTCAGGATCTCGCCGATCAGGCGCTGGGGGCCGACGCGCACGACGTCGGACATGTTCGCGTCGGCAAGACCCGTCGCGACCACCAGCGGCCCGGATACTTTCACAATTTTACCAGCCAAAGGTTGATCCCTTCTTTCTTAAAGGATTTGGTTACAAAATGTCTGCGCCGACCGCACGTTCGATGGCGCGTTGAATGTTGTCTCGCCCGATGCCCAGAGAGCCTTCGCGCCCCGGGATCAGGATGATGGCCGGACGCAGCTCGTCCTTGTAGCGGTCGAGCACGTCGGGCAGAGCTTTCGCCAGAGTCTCCGTCAGGTAGATCACCGCGCAGTCGGTCTTGGCGAGGCGCTTGATCTCCTCGCGCGCCTGATCCGGGGTGCAGACCGGGTGCGTCTCCAGCCCCAGCGCGCGGAAGCCCATCACGGAATCCCAGTCGCCGACAACGGCAATGCTGTAGGTTGCTGCCATGGTTCTTCCTCGCCTCCCTTACACATAAACGGCGCGCAGCCGGCTGCGGATGACGTCCGCCGGGACGCCCGCCATGCGGCCCATGAGGATGATGCGGAGATTGGTGAACTCCGTCTCCCTCGCCGCGAGGTACGCCAGCACCGGCTCTTCGCCGAAGGGGATGAGCCGCGCGGATTCGAGATACGCGCTCATCGCGTCGTCGCACTCCCGCTCGAAGTCGGTCAGCGAAGCGCCGGAGACCGCCTTCGCGCCCGCAGCGCCCGCCGCGGCGAGGAGCGTCGGCGCGTACAGCTCGGCAAGGCCGCTGCCGCCGCTCGCGCTCACGCGCAGCAGCTCATCAATCGAAACCGCACCGCCGTCAAAGACCACGCCGCGCAGGAAGTCCGCGTTCTTGCCCATGCGCATCGTGCGCACCAGCGTCCGCAGGTTGGCGGCGTCGATCTGGAGCCGGACGTAGCCGAGCAGGAACTCGCTGCCCGTCGCCTCCGCCGTCTCCAGCAGGTCGATGAAGTACCAGCGGTCCACCGCGATGTCGCACAGCTGCGGGTCGCGGGTGGCGGCGAGAATGTCGTAGCCCTCACGAGCGGCGTCGTCAATGTGTCCGGGCAGATTGCTGCCGTCGCGCTCCTGATGCGCCAGATACATCTCCTTGTCGCTGGCGCGGCCGAGGCCGATGAGCATTTCACCGGGGCTCACATTCGTCGCCTCCGCCTTGAGCAGGACTTTGACGTTGTGGTAGTCGTATTTGATTTTGAATACATCCAGATCACCCGGCGTCGGCATGGCGGCGGCGAGCTCGTCGAGCGCTTCGGCGCGCACGGCCATCAGGTCGGCGTCGATCGCCTCGGGGTGCTTCGGCTCCAGCTGCCCGTAGCCGAAGGACTGCAGCAGCTTCGCCTCCTCCTCGTCCGATTTGGCGGCGATGAGCTGCTCGTACTGCTCGCTCGTCAGCAGGCTGTTCTCCAGCACGCGCACGCTTGCGGAGATGCCCAGATAATCCGTATCTTTAAACTTAGCCAAGGCGTTCCCTCCTTGCCTATCTTACTGGAACAGTATCTTTGCGACTGCTCCCGCCGTCTCCGCCTTTTGTAGGCGGACCAGCGTTTCGAACGCGCAGTTGACCTCCACGTTCTTGTCCCGCAGGATAAAGCCGCCGCGGATGGGGGCGGTGTCCTTCGAAGCCGTCAGCTTCTTGCCGGAGGCGGCGTTCGCCTTCTCGACCGCCTTCGCGCCGTCGGCACTGTCCGCCGCGGAGAAGACCGCCTCCTCCGTACCGGAGGACGACGCCCGCACCAGCAAGTCAGCGAGCAGGTCGATCTTCTCTTGGCCATTGAGCTTGCAGAGCTGATCCAGCGCCGCGGCGTAAGCCTCCTCCACCAGCTCCTGCTTGGCGGCGAGAATGGTCTTGCGCGCGTCCATCTCCGCCGCGCTCTTGAGGCGCTCCTCGCGCTCGGCGGCGGCTTTTTCGTTGCGCTCGGCCAGCTCCTTGCGTTCAGCTTCGATCTTCTGCACCCAGCCGTCCACAGCTTCGGAGATCTCCTTGCGGCCGTTTTCGACGATGGTGTGGACCTCGCTTCTCGCCTCCGCTTCGATGCGGCTCGTGATCCGTTCGAGTCCGTTCATTGCAGACCCTCCCTTTCTCACACCATGAACAGCAGCATCAGCATCGACGCGAGCAGCGAAAGAATGGCATAGAACTCAACGATACCGCAGAGGATCAGGCCCTTGGACCAGTCGTCGGGCTTCTTCGCGAGGATGTTGATGGAGCCTGCGGCAACGCGGCCCTGCGCGATGGCGGAGAGCAGACCGCCGAGCGCCATGGGCAGGCACGCCGCGAGGTACTTCATGCCGTCCGCCGCCGTCGCGGGCACGGCGCCGCCGAGGATGCCGATGCGGGTCAGGCAGACGAAGAACACGACCAGACCGTACAGGCCCTGCGTACCGGGGAGCAGCTGGAGCACCATGACCTTACCGGACTTGCTGGGGTCCTGGCTCAGAAGACCGGTACCGGCTTCACCGGCGATGCCGGTGCCCTTTGCGCTGCCGACGCAGGAAAGGCCCACCGCGAGACCGGCGCCAAACAATGCCAGTGCCATTCCGCCAATCTGTTCAAACATAGTTAATTCCTCCTAAAAATGTATTTATTGTTTAGTTTTCTACAATATCCACGTACTTGGTTTGGATCTCCAGCGGCTTGAACGGCTTGCCGCCGTCCTCGTAGAACCGGTTGAAGAACTCGAGGCACTGCAGGCGCATATCATGCACGTAGCAGCCCAGCAGGTTCAGCGCGAAGTTCAGCGCGTTGCCCAGCATGGAGATGATGAAGAACGCCACCACATTGTTCGTGATCGAACCGATGGTGTTGAACACCTGCGCGATGACCGCGCCGGCGAGCATCAGCGCCATCAGACGGGAGTACGACAGAATGTCGCTGAAATAGCCCGTGATGTTGCTGTAGAGCGAGCCGAAAATGCCCATCAGCTTGCCGACGACGCCCTTCTTGCCGTAGCTCTGCGTGACGACGAGCAGGATCAGGATGATCCAGACAAAGACCATGCTCTTGGTCAGAACCGCCGCCGCGCCGAGGGCAAACACCAGATACCACGCGCCCTCGTTGCACAGCGCGTCGATTGTCTGTCCGCGCTTGACCTTCATGCTGACGCTCACGCCCATACCGAAGAAGATGTGGATCACACCGAGCACCAGCGAGCCGATCAGCGCCGTCACCGCGTCGTCGAGCGGGTTGAACACCGCCGGCATCGCGATCTCCTTGCCGGAGGTCAGCTTGACGAGCTGCGGGATGAAGTCGCCGAAGAAACCGCCCGTCAGCGCGCCCATCACGAAGGTTGCGACGCCGCAGTAGAACATCAGCGGCATCATGTTCCGCATCGTCGGGCCGTTGGGCCGCGACTTCTTGATGACGACGTAGGACAGCGCCATCATCACGAGGCCGTATCCCATATCCGCCATCATAATGCCGTAGAACAGGATAAAGAAGAATGCCATCAGCGGGTTGGGGTCCACGCCGCGGTAGCTCGGCAGCGAATACATATCCGTCACCATGTTCAGCGGGCGGGAGAACCAGTTGTTCTTCAACGCCACCGGCACGTTGGGCGTATCCTCCTCCGAGGGGTCCTCCGCCTCCCAAGCGCAGTTGCACTGATCGAGCAGCGTGCACACCTCGGCCATCTTCTCCGCAGGCGCCCAGCCCTCAAAGACCAGCACCGTGCCGTCAGTGAGCAGGGATTCGATGCTCGCCTCGCGCAGCGTCTCGGTGGTCAGCCGATCGGCGTACATCCGCAGCGCGTCACGGTCGCCGTCGCACTGGCTCAAGGTCTCGATGGCATCCTTTTGCTGCACGCGGTTTTTCGCAATCAGCACGTCCTCGCGTTTGATATTCTCTGCCGCCGTACCGTGGGGGATGGCGAACACCGTCACGCTGAAGCCAAAGGCGCGCAGAATCTCCTGCGTCTTTTCCTCCTCGGAGCGGAGGCATAGCAGATAGACGTAGCGTTGCTGCTTGTCCGCGCTGATCTCATAGAGCTCCGCCGCGGCGTCCGCCTCGTCCAGCGCCGCACGCACCGCCTTCATGTCCCCCCCCGCTGGGCAGACCTCCAAACGGCTGACCGTGTACGTCGTGCCGTGATGCTCCAGCGGCACGTCCAGCTTCTCCCACGGCTCCAAGCTCGCGCGCAGCGCGAGCATCCGGTTTTCATCGGATTTCAGTTGGGCGAGGAATTTGAGCGTGTCGTTGATCTCACGGCTCGCCGCGCCCGCCTCGCGTGCGGTCTCCTCGTCCAAAAACGCCTCCTCCGTCACACCTGGGCGGAGGTGAAGCGCTTTTTCCTTCGTCTTGCCATAGCGCCCGATGGCGTCCAGAGCGTCCTGCACCTCGGCAAGCTCGAGCCGGCGCTGGGTGAGCGCCGAGCCGTGCCTCTTCAGCAACGCCGCCCATTCGGGATCCGCCAGCTTGTCCGTCGGCTCGGTAATCTCCACACAGCCGAGGTGGAGCAAACCATCGATCAGCCGTTTGCGCTCGGCGGCCATGGCAATGACGTGGAGCTTTTTCATTTTTACAATCATTTCAGCTCTTCACGACCCTTCCGACGATAAATTTCGCCGCCTCGCCCATGCGGCTGCGTGCCTTGTCGCGCAACTGATCGCTTTCGCGCTCGGCGGCCTTTGCAATCTCTACGGCGGCTTCGGCCGCGCGTTCCTCCGCCTCTCGGAGGAGCTGCTTGCCTGCCTCGGCGGCCTCCTTGCGGGTTTCCAGCAGACGGGCGCTGCCTTCGCGCTCCGCCTCCGCCAGCGCCTGCCGGATGCGGGCCTCCGCATCCGCCTTGTCCGCACGGCCCTTTTCCTCAAGTTCCGTTACCTTCCGGATGTCATCCATTGTCATGTTATCACCACGCTTTCGCCTCTTTTCAGATTCTGACCGTTCTATTATAAGGTATTTCTAGCCATTTTTCAACAACGTTTTTTCGTTTTTCTCATGCGGATTGCACAAAGCCAGCAAAAGCCACACATACGGCGCGGTGATGCACGTCGAGATGGAGAAAAACGCCATCGCCGCATAGCACAGCAACCCCACGCCGCACAGCGCGTATCGTACATCCCCCGCCCGGCGGAAGCAGCGCGCCAGCGCCGCCGCCAGCAGCGCAAGATACGCCGCGAGCGCGAGCGCGCCCTGATTGACCAGAATGTTGAGATACTCGTTGTGTGCTGCCGTGATGTCCGACGGGATCACGCTTCCGTCGTGCACCCACGCCAGCGGCTCCAGTCCCCGCAGCCACAGGGTGTCCGGCCCGCCGCCGAGCAGCGGGCGCTCCCGCACCAGATGCCAGCAGTCGCGCCAGATCGCGAGCCGCCCCGAGCCAAACGAGCCGTCCGCCTTGCCGCGCAGAAGGAGCGACGCCTCGATCAGCGTTTGATTCTCCCCGCGGTAGCACAGTACAAGCGCCAGCGCGGCCGCCGTCAGCACCGCGGACAGCAGCAGCATCCACCGCCGCGGCAGCACCAGCGCAAGCCCCCACACCGCCGCGCAGGCGATCCCGACCCATGCCGCCGCGACGCCGAGGCGAGCCAGCACCCACAGCGTCAGCGCGACCGTCGGCGCAAGCGCCCACGATCGCAGCCGGAGCATAGCGGCGGTCAGCACGCAGACCGCAAGCGCCAGCAGAAACGCAGTAAAGTCGATGTTGCCGGATGGCCCGGCGTAAAAGCCCGCGTATGCCGCGTCGCCGTCGTAGTAGTTCAACCCCGCCGGATAAAGCCAAAAGGGGTTACCCCCGCGCAGCTGGAGCAGCACCAACGCGTCGCAGAGTGTCGCGGACAGCGCCGTGAGGTACATCAATCGCCGGTCGGGGCGCAGGTATCGCGAAAGCAGAGTGAACATCAGCACGTAGAGCGCCAGCGTCACCAGTCCGTCCCGCCGCGTACCGCCGAGCAGCGTCTGCGCGCCGTAGGGCGAGCACAGCGCCGAGAGCGCCGAGGCCAGCAGATACGCCGCAGCCGCCGCGTCGGACGCCGTCCACCGTCTCGCTTGCCGCAGCTCCCGTCGATCGGTGCAGAGCGTCGCGGCGAGGTATCCCGCCGTCAGCAGCGCAAAGCAGGCATACTTGCCCTCCAGCAGGCGCTCGTAGCCGCCGTAGGGCAGAAACAACCACAGGACGGTCACCAGTGCGCAGGCGTACCCAAACGCCGCGCCGCGCGCCGTTGGTTTTCGCACCAAGGCCGCCCCCTTTCCTCTTTTTGGAAAATTATAGCCTACTGCGGAACATTTTGCAAATTTCCCCGTCTAACTCAATAAGCCACTTGACATAATGACACTATATCTTGTAGAATAGGGTCGAAAAACAGCGCAAGGAGGGCCATATTATGGAAGGACGTCGCGTCAGCCGTAAGAGCAAGAAATACAATCCGCTTTTTATCGTGTTTATGTGCATGTTCGCCGCCGTGATCATCATGCTGATCCTCTCGATCGTGTTGAGCGTCCGGCTGGGCAGCGCCAATAAGAAGCTCAAAGCCGCCACCGAACAGGTGACGCAGCTCGAACAAGAAGTCGCGCAGTTGCAAGACGACCTCGCCGCCGCCCGCGACCGCATGACCGCCGCGGAAGACGAGCCGACCGTGTCCCCGGAGGACGCGAACAAGCCCGCGCAGGCGCCGGAGGAGCATCAGGATACCGCGACTGGCACGGACAGCTCCTCGTGGCTCGATCTCTCCGGTCACAGTGAGGTGCAGGTCAAGCCTACCAAGCTGCTCGACAGCTACCAGACTTACTACACCACCGCGGGCGTCAACCTCCGCGGCGGCCCCGCCACCAGTTATACCAAGATCACCACCGTGGATCGCGGCGAGAAGGTGCAGGTTGCTGCCCGCGACGGCAACTGGTCGTTCGTGAAGGTGGGCAATCGTTTCGGTTGGATCAACTCCGACTATCTCTCCACCACGCAGCCCGCGGCGGAGGCCAGTACGAACTCCGGCAGCAGTTCTTCCGGTGCCAAGCGCGCCGAGGCGACCTCCAGCAACTTGAGAAGGCAGTAAGAAACCGCACAAAAAGAGAGACGGCGGCGCGCCGTCTCTCTTTTTATGCTCCGTGGCCCTCCAGGTCACATTCGGTCTTGTGCCCGCAGTAGTTGCAGTTGTTGCTCGGGTCGCAGGCGATTGCGGTACCGAGGTACGCTTTCACCGCCGCGTTCGCGCTGCCGCCGTACCCCGCTGCCAGCAGAACGCCGTCCTCGGCGAGGGCGCAGCGCTCACTGTCCGTCAGCTCGCCGCACACCAGCACATCCACGCCGCCGCGTTCGATCGTGCGCAGCACGTTCCCCTCCACCGGCATCACGCTCTGCCGCACGATATGACCGTGATCGTCCTCAAAGAGCTTGATCGCCTCGCATTGTTCCAATGCCGCGACCTGTTCTTCCCCATCCACTGGGATCGCAATGCGCATGATCATCCCTCCCAAAAGTCTTTGCGACAGTGTAGCACGTTCCGTCCCTGTTTGCAATGGCCAAGCCGGGGTGCGTTAACGGCGCGTAAATTCTTGGTTTTATCCCTTGCTTTTTCTCGGCAAAGAGGCTATAATGCCGCATTTGGAGCGACGCTCCGCCCATTATGTGATAGAAAGAAGTTTTTCCATGTACGCTTTGCTCAACGTCGCATTCGCCCTGTTCGCGGGGCTGATGATGACACGAATTTTCGGTAAATGGCGCCTGCCCGACGTGACCGCATTCCTCGTCGCGGGCGTTTTGATCGGTCCCTTTGTCCTGGGCCGCCTCGGCGTCCCCGGTCTCGGCTTCGCGACCTATGACGACGTGGCGACGCTCAACGTGCTCTCCAAGGTCGCGATGGGCTTCATCGCGTTCTCCATCGGCGATGAGTTCCGTCTCGAACAGCTCCGCAAGACCGGCCGCCAGGCGCTCATCATCGGCGTGGTGCAGGCGCTGGGCGCGTGCCTGCTGGTGGACTGCACGCTGCTGGCGTTCCACACCGCGCGCCCCGACCTGCTCTCCGCCCCCGCGGCGATCACCCTCGGCGCCATCGCCACTGCCACCGCGCCCGCGGCGACGCTGATGGTCGTGCGCCAGTACAAGGCCAAGGGAGAGCTGACGAGCCTCCTGCTGCCCATCGTCGCGCTGGACGACGCGGTGGGCCTGATTGTCTTTGCCGTGTCCTTCGGCATGGCGAAGGCGATGCTCTCCGGTACGGTCAACGTGGTGTCGATCATCGTCGAGCCGCTGCTCGAGATCATCTGCTCGCTGCTGCTCGGCGCGGCCGCGGGCCTGATCCTCACGGAGCTGGAGCGCATGTTCCACTCCAACTCCAACCGCACCTCCATGACCATCGCGTTCGTGTTCATGACCGTTGGGCTTTCGTCGCTGGAATTCTACATCGGCGGCGTCCGCATCGGCTTTTCCTCGCTTTTGGTGTGCATGATGCTGGGTACGGTGTTCTGCAACCTCTCTCCGCTCTCCGACGATCTCATGGGCCGCGCGGACCGCTGGTCGCAGCCGTTGCTCGCGGTGTTCTTCGTCATCAGCGGCGCGGAGCTGCAGCTTGAGGTGTTCTCCCAGCCGCTGCTGGTGCTCATCGGCGTCATCTACATCCTCTCCCGTTCGCTCGGCAAGTATTTCGGCGCGTACTTCTCCGCCAGGGCGGTCAAGTGCAGTCCCAACGTCGTCAAGCACCTCGGCGTCACGCTGCTGCCGCAGGCGGGCGTCGCGCTGGGTATGTGCGTCTCGGCGCAGCAGCTTGGCGCGGTGGATGGTCCGCTGGTTCGCAACATCGTTCTCTTCGCCGTGCTGATCTACGAGCTGATCGGCCCGCTGATGACCAAGGAAGCCCTTAAGGCGTCCGGCGACATTCAGGCAAAGCCCCAGGATGTCGTGGAGCGCCGCGAGCGCGCGCTCGCCGCCGCGCCCGCGAAGGAGCTGGCCATGCGCCATGAGGCGAAGCGCCGCAAATACAAAAAGCAATAACAAGCCGCAAAAATGCCGCCCGTTCGGGCGGCATTTCTCATTATGTATTTTCTTCCGGTTCTGCCTGCGTCACGGCGGTGAAGCGCGGCACACCGCGCAGGTCGCAGCACATGCCGGTCAGCGTGTCACGCAGCAGGTAGGCCGCAGAGCCGAAGTACAGCGGCGAGAGCGCCGTATCCTCCAGCAGCAGCGCCTCCGCGTCGTGCAGGATTGCCGTGCGCGCCGCGAGATCATGGGAGGTCTCCGCCACACCGATGAGCAGATCATAGGGCTTGTTGACGTAGTGGAGCGCGTTGTTACCGTCTGTCCCGGCATATTGCGCCAGATAGCACGCCGCGTCGTTGTAGGGCGACGTGATCCGGCCGAGCGCAATGTCGTACTCGCCCTCGGCAATACGGCGGTCGTACTCCTCCCGCTCCAGCGCCTCCACCCTGACGTGGAGATGCAGCTTTTCATTCCACGCCGCCACTGCGGTTTGCGCCGTTCCCCGCAGGTCGCTGTCGGCAGGATAGATCACGCCGACCTCCGGGAAGCCGACGCCGCCCCAATAGCCGCCGAGGCGAATTTCATTCTCCGCCTCCAAGCAGCGACCGGCGTAGTCCTCCTCGTCCACGGCGCAGAGGGCGTCCACCTCGTCGCGGAACGGCGTGCCATCGCCGGTCACGCCGTCGGGCACAAAGCCCGTGGCGGGCCGCATGCCCTGCCCCGCCGCGGCAGCAAGCGCCGCGCGATCCAGCGTCAGATCAAAGGCGCGGCGGACGTGCGCGTTGGAAAACACGTCGCTCATGTGGTTGTAGAGCACGCAGTCCACCGCTCGCAGCGGCGGGCAGATCACCGCGTCCGCGCGATTGGGCCGCGACGCGGCGCAGTCCACCACGCCGCGCGCATAAAGCGCCTCCGCCTCGGCGGTGTCGCGGACAAAGAACAGCCGCAGCAGATCCGGCATGGCGGCGCGGCCGTCGTAATACGACGCGTTGCGGCGGAGCTGGACGTAGCTATCCCGCGACCAGAAGCTGACCTGATACGGGCCGTTGCAAAGCACGCTGCTGCCGTTCGCCCAGTCCTCGCCGCGGCTCACACGGTCGCTGCGCAGCGGCATGGTCGCCACTGCCGTGCAGACGTCGCTGATGAAATAGGCGCACGGGGCGCTGATCGTCACACGGAACACCGAGTCGCCGTCCGCCTTCACCGCCAGCTTGGAAAGATCGCTGGTGGCGCGCACGACGTCGTAGCCCTGCACCATGGAAATCAGCTCACTGTTGGGCGAGTCGAAGGTGGGGTCGGCAAGCCGCTTCCACGCAAAGACAAAATCCTTTGCCTTGACGCGGGTGCCGTCCGACCAGCGGGCGGTGGAGCGTAACGTGAACACGTAGTCCACTGTGCCGTCGTAGTTCTGTACCTCTTCGTATTCCTTGGCGATGCCGGGCGACACGATGGCGTTGCCCTCCTCGTCAAAGTCCGCGCGCATCAGGTTTTCATACATGGTGTAGAAAAGTGCCTCCGCGCGAAGGTCCGTATTCACTGCCGGGTCAAAGCTCTCGACCGCGCCGCAGACGGCGGCGCGCAGCAGGAACTGATCCCGCTCCTCCGGTTCCTCCTCCGCGCAGCCGGAAAGCGCGCTCATGAGCATGAGCGCGCTGATCAAGATGCAGAACAGTTTTCGTATATGCTGCATTGGAAGCTCCCTACGGGGTTTTTTCTTTAGCAGGACAGCTCGCCTTCCACGAGCTTGCCCTCTTCGTCAAAGTGCGCCGTCAGCAGCGTGCTGCCGGTGACCTTGGCGATCTCATCGAGTTTCATCTTGGACGGGTAGTCCGCCACCAGCGTAAACGCGATGCCGCGACGCTTGGCACGGCCGGTGCGCCCGATGCGGTGAACGTAGTACTCGTTCTCCTGCGGCACGTCGTAATTGAACACGGCGTCCACGTCGTCCACGTCGATGCCGCGGGCGGCGACGTCGGTGGCGATAAACACGGGCAGCTCGCCGCGGCGGAAGCGCGCCATGACCTGCTCGCGCTTTTTCTGGGGAATGTCGCCGTGGATGCAGTCCACGTCCAGCCCCTCCATCTCAAGGTACTTCTTGAGCCGCTCCACCATACCCTTGGTGTTGCAGAACACGATCACGCGCTCCAGCTCGCCCTGCCGGATGATGCGGGCGATGGCGGCAACCTTGTCGTTTTGGTCCACGTCGATGCGGTATTGCAGGATGTCGGGCTTGTTCTCCTCCTCGGCGCGGACGGTGATCTCCTCCGGGTCGCGCTGATACATCCAGCTGATGTCCAGCACCTCGCGGGAGATGGTCGCCGAGAACATGCCGAGATTTTTGCGCGACGGGATCTTGTCCATGATCCGCGTCACGTCGTGCACGAAGCCCATGTCCAGCATACGGTCCGCCTCGTCGAGGATCACCGTATCCACATGGTCGAGCTTCACGGTGCGGCGCTTCATGTGGTCACTCAGCCGCCCCGGCGTCGCCACGACGATCTGGGGCTTTTTCTTGAGCTGCTCGATCTGCTTGCCGATGGGCGCGCCGCCGTAGAGGCAGACCATGCGGATGCCGGGCAAAAAGGCGCAGAGGTCGCGCAGCTCGTCGGTGATCTGCATGGCAAGCTCCCGCGTGGGCGCCATGATGACCGCCTGCACCTCTTCCCGCTCGGCGTCGATGTGCTCGATGATGGGGATGCCGAAGGCAAAGGTCTTGCCCGTGCCCGTCGGCGCCTTGGCGATCACGTCCTTCCACGCCCGCATGGGGGCGATGCAGCCCGCCTGAATGGGAGTGGATTCGGTGATGCCCTTCTTTTCCAGCGCGCGCTGCATCTCGGGCAGAAGCCCAAGGGTGTCAAAGCGCACGCCCTGTGTGAATTCCATGTTTTATGAATATCCTTCGTGTTGTCAGTATAATCGTTTTTTCTGACGACATGCGCGTCAGAAAAAACACTTTGCACGGAGCGCCCGTGCGAGCGCAGCGAGTGCGGGAAGCGCAGTGTGGGGGAATCTAAAGGGGGGACCTGTCCCCTCTTTAAGAGCGTCAGCGATGCGGTACATGCCAGATGTTGTCCGCGTACTGCGCCACAGCGCGGTCGGCGGCGAAGATGCCGCTGCGGGCGATGTTCAGAAGCGACATGCGGTTCCACGCGCGGCTGTCGGCGTAGGTCGCGCTCATACGCGCCTCCGCCTCGCAGTAGGACGCGAAATCCTGGAGCAGCATGTACTCGTCGTTCATCAGCAGGCGCTGGGCGAGGTCGTCGTAGCTCACGCCGTCGCGGAAGCCCCAGCGGAGCTGGTCGATGACGCGGTGCAGCTTCTCATCGCGGTTGTAGAGCATCTGGGGCATGTAGCCCTCGCGCTTCATGCGCACGACCTCGTCGGCGTGGAGGCCGAAGAGGAACATGTTCTCGTCGCCGAGCACCTCGTGCATCTCGACGTTCGCGCCGTCGAGCGTGCCGACGGTCAGCGCGCCGTTCATCATGAACTTCATGTTGCCGGTGCCGGACGCCTCCTTGCCGGCAAGCGAAATCTGCTGGCTCACCTCCGAGGCGGGCATGAGCACCTCCGCCATGGACACGCGGTAGTTCTCGAGGAACTTGACCTGCAGCTTATCCTTGCAGATGGGATCGTTGTTGATCTGGTCGGCAAGGGAGTTGATGAGGTGGATGATGCGCTTCGCCACGGCGTAGCCCGGCGCGGCCTTCGCGCCGAAGAGGAACGTGTGCGGCTGCATCTCCTTGTTCGGATCGTCCTGCAGCTCGTGGTAGAGCGAGATGATGTGCAGAACGTTCAAAAGCTGGCGCTTGTACTCGTGCAGGCGCTTGGCCTGCACATCGAAGATCGCGTCCGGATTGAGCACCAGCCCAGACGCACGCTTGACGTGCTTGGCAAGGCGCTCCTTGTTGGCGTGCTTAATCTCGGCAAGGCGGTCGAGCACCGCGCCGTCGTCCGCGAACTGTTCGAGCTTCTTGAGCTCCAGCGGCTTCATCAGGTAGTCGTCGCCGCCCGCGAGCTCCTTGATGAGGCTGTCGAGGCCCGGATTGATCTCGCTGAGCCAGCGGCGGTGGTCGATGCCGTTGGTGACGTTCTGGAACTTCTCCGGCGTCATACCGTAGGCGTCCTTGAAGAGGTCCTTGCGCAGAATGTCGGAGTGCAGGGCGCTGACGCCGTTGACGGCGGTGCAGACCGCGACGCAGAGGTTCGCCATGCGCACCTGACCGTCCCAGACGATCGCCATTTCGGCGGTCTTTGCCGGATCGTGGTAGAATTCGTCCACATGCTCCTGCCAGCGGCGGGCGATCTCGTCGATGATCTCCCAGATGCGCGGCAGCAGGGTCTTGACCAGCTCCTGCGGCCAGCGCTCCAGCGCCTCGGCGAGCACCGTATGGTTGGTGTAGGCGACGCTCTGGCGCGTGATCGCCCACGCCTCGTCCCACTCAAGGCCCGCGTCGTCCATGAAGATGCGCATCAGCTCCGGAATGACCAGCGCGGGGTGGGTATCGTTGATCTGGATGACGTTCTTCTCGTGGAAGTTCATCACCGTGTCGCAGACCTCGATGTGCTTGCGCACGATGGACTGCATCGTGGCGGAGACGAAGAAGTACTGTTGCTTTAAGCGCAGGGACTTGCCCTCGTAGTGGTTGTCCTCGGGATAGAGCACCTTGGCGATGGTCTCCGCCATGGCGTGCTGCTCCACGGCGCGCAGGTACTCGCCCTGCGAGAACAGGGACATATCCAGCGGCGCGGGGGACTTGGCGTCCCACAGGCGCAGCGTGTTGGTGTGCTCGGTCTTGAAGCCCGCGATCTCCATGTCGCAGGGCACCGCCAGCACCGGCGTCGCGCCCTCGTTGACGACGTGGAGGCGGCCGTTGTCCACAAAGCGGCGGAGCGTACCGCCGAAGAGGACGGTCTCGGTCTCCTGCGGCTTCGTCACCAGCCACGCGCTGCCGAGCTCCTTCCAGTTGTCGGGCAGCTCCACCTGCTCGCCGTCCACGATACGCTGGCGGAAAATGCCCAGCTCATAGCAGATGGAATAGCCGGTGGCGGGGATCTCCAGCGTGGAGAGGGAATCCAGATAGCACGCGGCGAGGCGGCCGAGGCCGCCGTTGCCCAGTGCCGCGTCCGGCTCCGCCTCGAACACGTCGGCGGCGCGGAAGCCCAGTTCGTCCAGCGCCCTCGTCAGCACGTCGCCGACGCCGAGGTTGTAGGCGTTCTTCATCAGACTGCGGCCCATGAGGAACTCCATGGACAGGTAGTGCACCTGCCGCGCCTTGTGCTCGCGCGTCGCACGCTTGGTGCTGATCTCGCGGTCCGCCATCACTTCCCGGAGCACCAGCGCGGCGGCGCGCATCATCTGGGCTTCGCTCGCCTCCTCAACGCTGCAGCCGTAGCTCAGCTTCAGCTTGTCGCGAAGGGCTTTTTTCATGTTGTTTACGTTGTTGATGGATGTCATTCAATGTCTCCTTGCTGCCTATTTACACAGATTTTCGTAAATGGCGTGATATTCTTCGGCGCTGCGTTTCCAACTGAAATCCTCGTTCATGTCGCGCTTTTGCAGGAGCTTGAACGCATCGGGATTGTTGTGATAGAGGTCGATGGCCTCGCAGACAACGTGGCACATATCGCCGGCATTGTAGTTGGCGAATGTGAAGCCGTTGCCTTCGCCGTTCCAGGACTGGTACGGCTGTACCGTGTCCTTGAGTCCGCCGGTCTCGCGGACGATGGGGAGCGTGCCGTAGCGCATGGCGATCATCTGCGAAAGACCGCAGGGCTCGCTCTTGGACGGCATCAGAAACAGATCCGCGCCGGCGTAGATCTGGCGCGCAAGCGCGTCGGAGTAGCCGAGGTACACCGCGACGCGGCCGGGATAGCGCTGGCAGGCGTAGTTGAAGAACGCCTCATACTGCGCCTCGCCCTTGCCGAGCACGACGAACTGGACGTCCTTTTCCATGATGGAGTCCAGCGTCTCGCACACGAGGTCGAGGCCTTTGTGGGACACAAGGCGCGTGACCATCGCCACGATGGGCACGTCGGGCTTGACCTGCAAGCCCATGGTCTGTTGCAGCTGCTCCTTGCACTTCGCCTTGCCCGCCATTTTGTCGGGAGAGTAGGTCGCGACGATGCTCTGGTCGGTGCGCGGGTCGAAGCGCTCGACGTCGATGCCGTTGAGCACGCCGTGGAGCTTGCCCTCGCACATGGCGATCACATTCTCCAGCCCGTGTGCGAAGTAGGCATACTTGAGTTCCTGCGCGTAGGTGGGGCTGACCGCCGTCACCGCGTCGGCGTTGACGATCGCGCCCTTCAAGAGATTGATGTCGTCCTCGTACGCCAACGTGCCGCCGTCGTACCAACCCGACGCGAGGCCGAACAGCTCTTCGAGCAGCTCGCGGCCGTAGCGGCCCTGATACTCGATGTTGTGGATGGTGATGACCGTGCGGATGCTCTTGTAAAAGTCGTCGCGCACCGCCTCGTCGTGGATGTAGATGGGCACGAGCGAGGTCTGCCAGTCGTTGCAGTGCACCACGTCGGGCTTTTCGGGCAGCTCGCGCATCAGCTCCGTCACCGCGCGGGAGAAGTAGCCGAAGCGCTCGGCGTCGTCATAGTAGCCGTACAGGTCGGGGCGGCGGAAATAGTACTCGTTGTCCACGAAGTACCAGGTCACGCCGTCCTTTTCGCAGCGAAAGAGCCCGCAGTAGACGCTGCGCCACGCGAGGCGCACGAACGTCCACTTGACGAACTCCAGCTCGTCGTGGAACTGATCCGCCACGCTCTGATACAGCGGCAGGATCACGCTGACCGTGTCGCCGGTTTTGACCAGCGCCTGCGGCAGGCTGCCCGCGACGTCGGCAAGGCCGCCGGTCTTGCAGAACGGCGCCGCCTCGCTCGTCACATATAGTATATTCATGTTGTTCCTCCTTTGAGACGGGAGGCGCGATGAGCGCCTCCCGTGAAAGGTGATCAGATCACGCTGTTCTTGGAAATCGCCATCGGGTAATTCTCATGCCCGGTGAGGTGGCTGCCGCGGCGGATCTGCACGTTCTTGTCCGCGATCACATAGCTGACCTCGGCGTTCTCCTCGACGGTAGCGTTCTTGAACAGGATGCTGTTCTTGACCACCGCGCCCTTGGCGACCTTGACGCCCGGGAAGATCACGCTGTTCTCCACCGTGCCCTCGATGATGCAGCCGTCGGCGACAAGGGAGTTGGTGCAGCTGCTCTCCGGCGCGATGTAGGTGGGCGTTTCGTCGTCCTCCTTGGCGCGGATCGGGTGCGCCGCGGTGGACAGCTCGCGATAGACGCGGGGATTGAGCAGATCCATGCTGCGGTCATAGTACTCCTTGACCGTGCGGATCTGCGCGGCAAGGCCGTTGAACACATAGCCGCGGATGTCGAACTGATCGCCCATGCCGTTGAGCACGTCGCTGCGGAAGCTGATCTTCTCCTCTGCCTCGCACTGGTCCACCAGGCGCAGCAGCAGGTCTTTGCTGAGAATGTAGATCTCGAGGCAGTGGTAGCCCTCGGGCTTCTTGGGGGAGCAGAGGGTCTTGAGCACCTTGTTGTCCTCGCCGAGCTGGAAGAAGGTGGCGTTAAGCGTCTCCTTATAGTTCGGCGTGCAGACGCAGGTGATGTCCGCGCCGGACTTCAAATGCGCGGCGAACACGTCCGCGAGGTCGATGTTGATGATCAGGTCGCTGTCCGCCACGACGACGTAGTCCTGACGGATCTCCTGCAGGTAGGAGCGCACACCGGCGAGCGCCTGCATCTTGCCCTCGAATTCCTCGCCGCTGCGGTACTTGCGGTTGTCCGCGAACGGGGGCAGGAGGCGCAGACCGCCGTACTTGCGGGACATATCCCAGGTCTTGCCGTTGCCCAGATGATCAAGCAGGCTCTGATAGTTGCCGTGCAGCACGACGCCCACGTCGGTGATGCCGGCGTTCTGCATGTTGGAGAGCATAAAGTCGATGACGCGATAGCGTCCGCCAAAGGGGATCGAGGCGGGCATGCGGTGCTCGACCAGCTCCCGCAGTCCGGGTTCCTTCTCGTACGAGAAAATGATGCCGTGCAGTCCGTTCATCTCGCCACCTCCTTCAGGTTCTTGTTGAGCATGTGATTCGCCGCGAGCTTGTAATCCTTCGGCACGTCGACCTCCGGGCCGACGACCGTGATGCCCCAGCCCTCGCTGCCGTCGGGACGCGCGCCGATGACGGCGTTCTCGCCGATGACCGTGTCCTCGCCGATGATGGCATAGGAGACCGTGGCGCCCTTCTTGACCACCGCGCCGGGCATGAGGATGGAATACTCCACCGTCGCGCCGTCTTCAATGCAGCAGTTCTCGGAGAGCACGGAGTTCTCCGCCTTGCCGTCCACCACGCTGCCGCGGGTGATGACGCTGTGCTCCACGGAGCTGTTCTTGCCGAGCAGCGCCGGGGGCGCGGAGGTGCTGCGGCCGTAGATCGGCCAGTCGCGCTCGAAGAGGTCGAGGCCGCTGCCGGTCGCCAGCATGTCCATGTTGGCGTCCCAGAGGGAATCCAGCGTGCCGACGTCCTTCCAGTAGCCCGCGAAGCGATAGGCGATCATCTTCTCGCCGGCGTTCAGCATCATGGGGATGATGTTCTTGCCGAAGTCGTTCTCGCTGCCGGGGGTGTTCTCATCCGTGATGAGGCACTCGCGCAGCTTGCTCCACGTGAAGACGTAGATGCCCATGGAGGCGAGGTTGCTCTTGGGCTCCTTGGGCTTCTCGGCGAACTCGGTGATGTTGTCCTCACCGTCGACGCTCATGATGCCGAAGCGGGAAGCCTCGCTCCAGGGCACCTCCATAACGGCGATGGTGCACGCCGCGCCCGCCTTCTTATGGGCGGCGACCATGTCGGCATAGTCCATCTTATAGATATGGTCGCCGGAGAGCACCACCACATACTCGGGATCGTACATGTCGACAAAGCCGATGTTCTGATAGATGGCGTTCGCCGTGCCCTTGTACCAGCTCGCGCCCGTGGCGCTCTGATACGGGGGCAGGATATGGACGCCGCCGTCGTCGCGGTCGAGGTCCCAGGGCTGGCCGGAGCCGATGTAGCTATTGAGCTCCAGCGGGCGGTACTGGGTCAGAACGCCCACCGTGTCAATGCCCGCGTTGGTGCAGTTGGAGAGGGGAAAATCGATGATACGGAATTTGCCGCCGAAGGGAACGGCGGGCTTTGCCATGTTCTCCGTCAGGACGTAAAGCCGGCTTCCCTGTCCGCCGGCGAGCAGCATGGCGATGCACTCTTTTTTCATGCTGGGGGCCCTCCTTATTTAGACTTCTTTTCGCTGTTGGTCGTATCGGTGGTAACGGCAGATTTTTTTGGTCTGCCGGGTTTGCGCTTTTCCGCGCCCTCCGCCGTCTTGGCGGCAGGCTTTTTGACGGCGGGCTTCTTCGCCGCGGGTTTCTTTTCGGCGGGCTTTTCCGCCTTGGCGTCGGCCTTGGCGGTCTTCTTCGCCTTGGGCTTTTCCGCCTTGGGCGCGCGCGGCTTGCGTGCCGCCTTCTTCGCCGCCTTCTCCGCGGCGGCGCGCTCCTCTTCCTCGGTGGGCAGTGTGCCCGTGCCGCGCAGATAGATCGCGCCGTAGGGCGGGAGCGTCACGGCGATGGACGCCTCGCGGTCATGCGACCAGACGCGCTCGCACTTCACGGTACCGTTGTAGTTCCAGCCGCTGCCGCCGAACTCCGGACGGTCGGTGTTGAACACCTCGGTGTACTCCTTCTTCGACGGCACGCCGAAGCGGTAGTTTTCGTAGTGGTTGGGCGAGAAGTTGATGGCGCAGACGAGCTCGTTGCCCTTCTTGTCGCGGCGGAGGAACACGATGACGTTGTTCTCGTTGTCATCGGGCACGATCCACTCGAAGCCCTCCCAGCTGAAGTCGATCTCCCACAGCTCGGGGGAGTCGAGGTAGAACTTGTTGATGGCGCGGAAGAAGTCCTGCATCTTGGCGTTGGCGGGATTCTCCCGCAGCAGGTACCAGTCCAGCTCGCCGGCGAAATCCCACTCATGCCACTGGCCCAGCTCCGCGCCCATGAACGTGAGCTGCTTGCCGGGATGCGCGTAAAGGTACGCCGTGAAGCCGCGGACGCTCGCGAGCTGGCCCCAGTCGTCGCCGGGCATCTTGCCGCGCAGCGACCCCTTCATGTGCACGACCTCGTCGTGGGAGATGGGCAGGACGTAGTTCTCGGAAAACGCGTACATGAACGAGAACGTGATGTCCTTGTGGTGGAACTGGCGGAACCAGGGGTCGAGCTTGAGGTAGTGGCACATGTCGTTCATCCAGCCCATGTTCCACTTGAGGTTGAAGCCGAGGCCGCCCATGTCGGTGGGCTTGGTGACCATGGGCCACGCGGTGGACTCCTCCGCGACCATCATCAGACCCGGGTCGATGGAGAACGCCATGCGGTTGAGCTCGCGCAGGAACTCGATGGCCTCGATGTTCTCATGGCCGCCGTAGACGTTGGGCGACCACTCGCCGTCGCGCCGGTCGTAGTCGAGGTAGAGCATCGACGCCACGGCGTCCACGCGCAGGCCGTCGACGTGGAATTCCTTGAACCAGAACGCCGCCGAGGAGAGCAGGAAACTCTTGACCTCGCCGCGGCCGTAGTCGAACACGCGGGTGCCCCAGCTCAAATGCTCGCGCTTGCGCGGGTCCTCGTACTCATAGCAGCTCGTGCCGTCGAAGTCGCGCAGGCCGTGGGTGTCCTTGCAGAAGTGGGACGGCACCCAGTCGAGGATCACGGAGATGCCCTTTTCGTGCATCTTGTCCATGAAGTACATGAAGTCCTTGGGCGTGCCGTAGCGGGACGTGGCGGCGTAGTAGCCCGTGACCTGATAGCCCCAGGACGCGTCGAAGGGATACTCGGTGATGGGCATCAGCTCCACGCAGTTGTAGCCGAGGTCGGCGCAGTATTCGGAGAGCTCGTCGGCGATGGAGCGATAGTCGTAGAACGTGCCGTTGGGGCGCTTGCGCCAGGAGCCGAGGTGGACCTCATAGATGTTCAGCGGATGGTCGTAGACCAGCTTATCCTTGCGATGCGCCATCCACTTCTTGTCGTGCCACTGGTAGCCCGCGATGTCGTAGAGCTTGCTGGCGGTGTTGGGGCGCGTTTCGCTGTGGAAGCCGTAGGGGTCCGCCTTGAGCGTGACCTCGCCCTTGGGTCCGGTGACGGCGTACTTGTAGGCGTCGTACTCGGCAAGACCGGGAATGAAAATCTCCCACATGTTCTTGTCGTTGCGCCACATGCGGTACGCGTTGCGATCCCAGTTGCAGAAGTCGCCCACCACGGACACGGACTGCGCGTTCGGCGCCCAGACGCGGAACAGCCAGCCGTTCTTCTGGTCGCGCACGGCGGGGTGCGCGCCGAAGTACTCGTAGGCGTCGTACAGATTGCCGCCGTAGAACGCCATGGAGTCCAGGTAATTCAAATCGCCCATGTGAATCTCTCCCTTTTTTTATTTTCAGTTTGGTTTTCTTATTCCATATCCTCGGGCTGCTGCACCGCCGCGGCGCCGCCTAAGCCAAAGTCTCTTTCGACGCTGCTGAGGTCACGGTTGAGCATGCTCTCCATCACGCGGATATCCGTGTCCACATCCATCGCCTCGCTGCGGTAGAGCTCGTCGAGCTGCTTTTCAAAATTCTCCAGCAGGTTGTCCATGATGGACTCGATGCGCGCCTTGGCGGAGCGGAGATTTTCGCCCTCGATGCCCGCCTCCTCAAACTCGCTGTAGGTCGAGAGCAGTTTGAGCGTCGTGGGCAGGTAGTAATCAAAGAACGTGGACGCCTGCTTGAGCTTTTCGGGATGCTCCTCCACCTCGCGGAAGATCTTGCCCGCCACCGTCTCCATGCGGTCGAGCTTTTCGGAGAACACGGGGTCTGGGATGCGGTCGTTCGCCTCGCGGATGGCGCGCAGCGCGCCGGAGTAGCCCTCGGTCGCCTCCTTGGGGGTGAGGTTCTCCTTCCTCGTGCGCTCCTGCAAAAACTTCTGATACGCGTCCGCGCTGCGGAAGAGGACTCCGCGCCCCGCGTCGTAAAACGCGCCGACACCCAGCAGATTCTTCTGCACCATGTAGTCGATATCCTTTTCGACCACGCCGCGTTTCTTGCCCGTGACCGCCATCAGCTCCGCGACGCCGATGTGGTCGCGCTCGCCCATGACCGCCTTGTAACGCTCGATGCGGTTGCGGCGGCGCTGCATCTTGCGGCCGTAGAAAAACATCGTCGCGCCGCCGGCGGTCAGGCCGAGCATCTGCGTCAGCGTCGTCCAGTCCATCCAGCCGCCGATCGCCCCGCTCGCCTCCGTGATGACCGCGAGACCGAAAATCGCCATTGCCGCCGCGCCGATAATCTGCAAAATCTTCGCGGTCTTGCTCGTGTCGCTCGGCGACTTGGTGACCTTCTTCGCCGCCTTCGCAGCCTTGCTCTCCGTCGGCTTCGCGGTCTGCTGCGCGGCAGTGGCCGCGGGGCGCGCCGTGCTGCGCTGCGCGGGGCGCTTGTCGTCCTTAAGCTTATTGATGAGCAGGATCAAGCCGATCCACCAGCCCCAGCCGCTGACGAACAGCAGCCCGATCAGCACCCAACTGAACCAGTCGTTGTCGTCCTTTCTCGGACTGTTGTTGTACTGACGGAACGAGCCACTGCTCTCGTCATATCTCCACTCGCTCATTTCGGCTCCTTTTCGCCCCAGCGGGTCAGCTTGGTCTTGTTGCCGTGCTCGTCCATGATATACATGTTGTCGAGCTGCGCCTTCAGATTGCCGGTCACGGCGTTGACGTATTCCTGCCGCAGCGCCGCGCGCTCGACCTTCTCCTCGTCGGTCAGTCCCTCTGGGGTCTTCGCCTTGCGCGCCAGTTCGTTGATGCGGTCGATTTTCTTCTGTTCCATATAGGCTCCTATAGATAACGGCGTACCAGAATCGCCGTTCTTCCTTTCTTGCTTAAACCGCCGACTTCCGTCAGCTCAAACTTGCCCAGTCCCCTTGCGGAAACGATATCACCCTGCGCCACCGGCGCGTCCGGCTTCGTCACCTCGCGGTGGTTGAGCTGCACGCGTCCGGAGGCGATCAGCTCCGCCGCCTTGGCGCGGCTCATGGCAAAGCCCGTGGACGCCACTGCGTCAAGCCGCAGTGTCGCCACCGTGTCGCGGATCTCCTTGACCTTCAGCTCCGGCACCGCCAGCGCCTCCGGCTCGATGCACTCCACCGAGAGCTTCGCGCGGCCCGCGCTCGTCCACTCTCGCAGAAGATATTCCGACGCGTCGGCGCAGACGATCACGTCCGCCGACGCCTCCGAAACCAGGATATCCCCCAGCTTCGCGCGCACGACGCCCAGCGCCATGAGGCTGCCCAGCAGGTCGCGGTGGGTGATGCCCTCCTCCGCGCGGTAATGCACGCGCAGCGTCGCCATGCAGTCCGCGAGATCCGGCTCCTCCTGCCAGTCCGGCAGGAAACAGAGCATCCGGCGCTCCGCGCGGTCATACCCGCCGACCGCCGCCCAGCCGTCGTGCAGCTTTGCCGCGTGCAGCAGCTCCGTCGCGTCCCGCAGCTCCGCGGGGCTGAGAAAATCCGTGTGCGTGGGCATGTTCCGCGTGCGGCACTGCTCCGCCTTATCCAGCACGTGCGCCAGCAGCACACGGCTCTCGGCGTCCCGCGCCGCGCGGTCCAACAGGGTTTTTCTGTCCATACTGCTCCCTTTTACATAGTTGCTCTACAATAAGATAGCACATCTGTGCCCCACATGCAAGGCAAAAAAGAACGACTTGCCGTTGCAAGCCGTTCTTTTTGTTGTTTTACCGAACGCGGACGATGCAGGTGAGGTCGCGGGAGCCGACCTTGCAGTGGATCGTCGTCGTGCCGCCGCCCACGGCGGTCACGACGCCAGTTTCCGTGATGACCGCCACGTTGGGGTCGTCCACGTCCCACTGCGGTGTCGCCGTCGCACCGGTGAGCTTCATGGTGAATTTCTCGCCGCGACCAAGGGTGAAGTCGCTGCGGTTGAGCCTCGCGCCGGACACGTCCACATTCGCGTCGGCGCCGGTATTGGCGTTCGTATTGGTGTTCGTGTTCGTCGCAGGCGTCTGCGTGGTGGGCTGCGGCGGGGCGACGGGCGTGATGGGCTCCGCCGTCATCGGCGCGGACGCTGGCGCGGCGGCGGAGCCGGTGCCGCGCACGCGCACCGTGCAGGTCAGGTCGCGATTGCCGACCTTGCAGTGCACCGTCGTGTTGCCGTTGGCGACGGCGGTCACGGTGCCGTCGCCGGCGATGGTGGCGACGTTCGGGTTGTCGATGCTCCAATGCGGCGTCGCCTCCGTGCCGCTGAGGCGGATGGTGTACTTCTCCCCCTTGACGCTGAGGGTAAAATCGCTGCGGTTGAGCTGCGCGCCGGACACGTCCGCGGTTTCCACAGGCGTTTCCTCCGGCGGCGCGGTCTCTTCCACGCTCTCCGCCGGCGGCTCGTCGGCAGGGGGGGCGTCGGCGGGCGGCTCCGCGTCCTCCTGGGCGGGCGCGATGGCGGGGACGCTGTCGTCCGTCGGCGCGACGGTCTCCGCGTCGGTCTTGCCGTCCTTTGCATCTCTGTTGTGATAGAGGTCGCTGCCGAACAGATACCAGCCCAGCAGCGCCAGCACCAGAACCAGCACGACGATCAATCCGCCGCGGGCGGACTGCCCGGCATGGCGGTCGACGGTGCGCCGACGGTTGCCGCGCCGGAATTTTCCGGCGCCCTCCCCGTCCTCCTCGCAGAACGGGCAGCTGGCATAGCTGGGGGAATACATCTCTCCGCATTGCGGGCATTTGATCAAATCCCTGGGCTTTTCTTTCATAAGCCTCTCCTTATCGTACAAGCCCTTCTTGGGCTTTTCCCTTTGATTTCATTTTACATAATACCACATTTTTCACCGCCGTCAACCTTCTATTCTCCGGAAATTTCGACCGGACTTGATTTTTGGGACATTTTTCCCTATAATATTAAAAACGCCTTGGGAGGATTCGGAATGAGCGTCATGTTTATCGGCATCGCCGGCGGCACCGGTTCGGGCAAGACCACGCTGACCGAGCACCTGCAGCAGCATTTCGGCGGGGACATCACCGTCATCCATCACGACAGCTACTACAAGCGCCAGGACATTCCCTTCGAGGAGCGCTGCAAAACCAACTACGACCACCCCGACGCCTTTGACACGCCCATGCTCGTCGAGCATCTGCGCGCGCTCAAGGCGGGCAAAAGCGTGCGCGTGCCGATTTACAACTACGCCGAGCACCAGCGCAGCGACGAGACCGAGCTGGTGCGCCCGTCCAAGGTCATCATCGTCGAGGGCATCCTGATCTTCCACCACCCCGTGCTGCGCCAGATGATGGACATCAAGATCTTCGTGGAGACCGACGCCGACGTGCGCATCCTGCGCCGCGCGCTGCGCGACGTGCGCGACCGCGGCCGGACGCTGGAGAGCGTCATCACCCAGTACCTCACCACGGTCAAGCCCATGCATGAGCAGTTTGTCGAGCCGACGCGCAAGTTTGCCGACATCATCGTGCTCGAGGGCGGGCGCAATCTCGTCGCGCTGGACATGATCATGCAGCGCATCGAGAACCACATCGCCACCACCGACATCTTGCCGGAGAATGTGTAACCGGAAAACAAAAAGCGTGCCTTGCGGCACGCTTTTTTCTTATCCCGCCAGTCCCAGCGCCATGCCCACCGCGGCGGAGCCGAGGATGAACACGATCGGATGCAGCCTTTTCGTCTGGGGCACCGCGTTCGTCAAAATCAGCAGCACCGCCACCAGCACCGGCAGCCTCCAGTCAAAGGCAGCGCCCGCCGCGGGCAGGAACGTCGCCTTCACCACCAGCACCAGCGCGGCGAGGATCATCGCCGTCGACGCGGGGCGAAGGCCGTAGAACGCACCGCTGACATACTTGCTGTTTCGGAACTTTTCCAAAAACGCGGAGACGATCAGGATGACAATAATACTCGGCGTAATCAGCCCAAGCGTCGCCACCGCCGCCCCACCGATGCCGCCGGTGAGAAAACCGACGTAGGTTGCCATGTTGACCCCGATCGGCCCCGGGGTGGATTCGGACACCGCCACCATGTCCGCGAGCTGCGCATGGGTGAACCAGCCGGTGCGGTCGGAGATGTCGTAGAGGAACGGCAGCGTCGCCATGCCGCCGCCCACGGCGAAGAGTCCGGTCTGGAAGAACTCCCAAAAAAGGCGCAGGTAGATCATTTTGCCGCGCCCCCTTTCTTCAGCAGGACTTGCAGCACGACGCCGCAGACGCCCGCAAACAGCACGAACACCACCGGCGACCAGTCCGTCAAAATCGCCGCCGCGGCGACGAGCAGGAAGATCCCCGCAGCCCACTTGTCGACGAGGGACTTTTTCCCCAGCTTCCACACGGCGTTGGCAATCAGCACGCAGACGCAGACGCGGATGCCCGCAAAGGCGTTTTTCACCCACGCCAGCTCCGAGAACTGCGTGATGACTCCCGCCAGCAGCGAAATGATGATGAGCGACGGGAACACCACGCCCAGCGTGGCGACAACGCCGCCCGCGATGCCGAAGCGCTTGCGCCCGATGAACGTAGCGGTGTTGACGGCGATGACGCCGGGGGTACACTGGCCGATGGCAAAGTAGTCCGCCAGCTCCTCCTCGGTCGCCCAGCCCTGGTTCTCCACGATCTCACGCTGCAGGATCGGCAGCATGGCATAGCCCCCGCCGAAGGTCATCACGCCGACCTTGGCAAAGGTGAGAAACAAAATCAGCAGCTGCTTCATTCCCGATCACTCCACATATCCATAGAGTCCGCGCACCGAGACCTCGCCGGTGCGGATCACGTCCTTCGTGCCGTTCTGACGCAGCACCTCGAGCCCGAGGTTCTCGTCCACGCCGGTCGCCAGCACCTTTTCGTGCACGTCCTCCCACAGCAGCTGCACCTGCTGCCCGATGGTCAGGCAGTCGGCGCGATAGCGCTCCAGATACGGCGCAAGGCGGTGGCGCAGCAGCGCCTGATAGAGCGCGTCCAGCTCCTCGATCATCGCCGCCGCCAGCGCCGCGCGGGAGATCTCCCGCCCGGTCTCCAGATTCAGCGAGGTGGCGATGCTCTCCAGCTCGCCCACGAAATCCGCCCGCGTCTGCGCGACGTTGAGTCCGATGCCCACGATGACGTATTGCAGTGCGCCGCTCTCGCCCTCCATGCTCAGTTCCGTCAGGATACCGCAGAGCTTTTTTCCGCCGAGGACGAGGTCGTTCGCCCACTTGATGCGCGGGCGCACCCCCGCCACGCGCTCCACGGCGTTGCACATCGCCACGGCGACGTAGCCTGTGATGGGCAGCAGGCGGTTCGGCTCCACCGGCGGGCGAAGCAATGCCGAGAGGTAGATGCCCTTGCCCGCGGGGCTCTGGAAGCTGCGCCCGCGGCGGCCTCGACCACCGGTTTGCTCGTCGGCGACGGCAACGGTGCCGTCTATGACGCCCTCGGAGGCGGCGCGTTTCAAATATGCGTTGGTGGAGTCGATGCGCTCGAAGCAGGTCAGCGTCCGCCCCACCAGCTTCACCGTGCCCAGGCGGGCGCGGATCGCGGTCTCACTCAGGCGGTCGGGCGCGTCCATCAGCCGGTAGCCCTGGCTCTTGCGGGACTCGATGTCGTAGCCGTCGCGCCGCAGGCCGCGGACCGCCTTCCACACCGCCGCCCGCGTGATGCCCAGCTGCGCGCTGATCCCCTCGCCGGAGACGTAGCCCCCGCGGCTCTCCTGCAGCAGCTTCAATACGGTTTCCTTGCTCATGTCGCACCGCTCCCGTTTCTCAAATTTGAAATTAGTATACCACGCACACCCCCCGATTGTAAACCCTGTACACATCGGTTGCCTCCCCACTCGCACGCAGCAAAACATTTTGCGTTTTTTTGCGTTTTTCGAAAAAAAGTTCTTGACATTTTCGGACTTGCTGTGTTAAGATACACCACGGTCGTCAAACGACCGCAGCGTAATGGCCAAGTAGCTCAGTTGGTTAGAGCGCCGGCCTGTCACGCCGGAGGTCGAGGGTTCGAGCCCCTTCTTGGTCGCCATTTGCTGCTGTAGCTCAGTAGGTAGAGCGCATCCTTGGTAAGGATGAG